>WNGG01000145.1_pt1 | contig 154532 bp, 149 predicted proteins | sample 5400661 | NCBI WGS metagenome assembly WNGG01 (sample SAMN13153372, study PRJNA577476) | soil metagenome | isolation source: 100 cm soil or saprolite under Garry oak tree replicate 1 | place: USA:California | collected 2016-06-15
GTCCGCGTGGCGCTGCTCCTCGAGGTCGCGCACCGGGCGGTGATGGCGGCCGCCGCAGTGACGACCGGCGGGCCGGTGCCGATCGATGTGGTGCGGGCGGTCTCGCCGCGTTCGGCCATCGCTGACGAGCTGCTCGCGATCGGCGTGGACTGGCGCGACCGGTGCGCGGGCTGCGGGCTGCTGTTCGGTACGCCCGAGCATCCGGGCCGGTGTGCGCCGGGTCGGTGCGCTCCGGTGACCGGCTGGGAGCCCGGCGTGGCGCCCGAGGCGGACGGGTCGGGTGAGTGGCGTGGCTAGGCGGGGGAAGGTCGTTCGCGCATCGCACGGGTGGGCTGGTGGTCGACGGACACGGCAGTACGTGGAGTTGCCGCGCAAGCGGTCCGTGTGGGAAGTCCTCGCAATCAACGCGCTGCGCGTATTGGGTCGGCTGCTGCTGTGGCTGTCCCGGCACCCGCTGCTCACACTCACGGCAGCGGCGTTCCTGGCCTCAGTGCACTACCTGGGCCGGGTCGGGACCGGATACCTGCTTATCGGCTTGACCGGTATCGCGGCGGCGTGGTGGTGGCGCTGGCCAACCACGTTCGCCCGGTTCCTCGGCCGTCCGGCGCGTGGTCGGTGGCGGCAGATCGTGTGCTACCAGCGGCACTGGCAACCGGCGATGGCGCTGTCCGGGCTGGCTCGGGAGTACGGCGACGCGGAGTATCTGCCGCGCATCCGCAAGGTCCGCTCGAACAAGTACGCCGATGCGGTGCTGGTGGACATGCTCGCCGGTCAGGCGCCGGCCGACTTCGAGAAGGTCACCGACGGGATGGCGCACACCTTCGGCGCCCGCCGCTGCGCGGTCCGGGTGGAGCGGCCCGGCCGAGTCTGGCTCGACTTCTTCCGCTCGGCCGATGCGCTGGCCGACACGATCCGGGCGTTGCCGATTCCGGCTGTGCCCGACTACGCCGGGCTCGGGCTCGTCCTCGGGCGGTCCGAGGCCGGGGTGGCGTGGGTGCTGCGGTTGCTCGGCACTCACGTGCTGATCGCCGGGGCCACCGGGGCGGGCAAGGGCTCGGTGCTCTGGTCGATCGTGCGGGCGCTCGCGAACAGCATCCGGCAGCGGTCGGTGCTGCTGTGGGGCGTCGACCCGAAAGGCGGCATGGAACTGACCTTCGGGCGGGCCATGTTCGACCGGCTCGGCTACGAGGACCCCGCGCGGATGCTTGACCTGCTCGATGCGGCGGTCGCGTTCATGAAGGAACGTCAGGCCCGCTTGATCGGTGTCGCCCGCTCCCACGTGCCCACGATTGCGGACCTGCTGCTGGTCCTGGTCGTCGACGAGCTGGCCGCGCTGATCGCCTACACCGACCGCGACACCAAGCGCCGCGCGCACGCCGCGCTGCAACTCCTGCTCAGTCAGGGGCGGGCGGTCGGTGTGGTCGTGATGGCGGCGGTGCAGGACCCGTCCAAGGACATCGTGCCCTTCCGGGACCTGTTCCCGACCCGGATCGGGCTGCGCCTGGTCGAGGAAGTCCAGGTGGACATGGTGCTCGGCGACGGGGCCCGCAAACGCGGCGCCGAGTGCGACAAGATCCCCGCCTCCATGCCCGGCACCGGCTACGTCGTGCTCGAAGGCGTTCGCGAACCGGTCCGCGTTCGGGCCGCCTACGTCTCCGATGTCGACCTGGCCGAGATGTGCGCCCGCTACGCCCCCGGCATGCCCGACCCGGCCGAACAACTTCGGATCGCGCCACCGCGGCGCCGGTCCTGGCTGGTGCGCATCTTCGGACGCCCGGTGGTGGCCTCCCCGTGAGCCCCGATTCCGCGCAACTGCTCATCTCCTGGCTGCTTGTCGCCGTCTCGGTGCGGCGGGTCTGGCGCTGGTGGAGGACCGGACGATGACCGCCCCCAACCCGGCCAATGACTGGCCGTCGACTGAGATCATGCAGGCCGTCGCCGTTGAGGTCGGCGCTTGCGTGCACCCGATCATGCGGCGGCTCATCGACACGACAACCGGCGAGGCCCGGCTGGTGCCGATCCCGTGCGGGGCGACCTGGGCGGGGCACTGCCCACCGTGCGCGGAACGGCATCGCAAGCTGCGTGCCACGCAGTGCCGGGAAGGCTGGCACCTGGACGAGGACCCGATCCGGCCCGCTGACGGGGATGACCAGGACAACGAGCACGAGGACCAGGAGCAGGACGGCGAGTCCGGGGATCGGCGGGTGCGGTCGACCCGTCGCCGCGACGATCTGCCGGACCTGCCCCGCCTGCCGGTCGAGGCTCGCTCACTCGGCCAGGTGTACGAGGGCAACCAAGGCCGTTGCTATCGCCCGTCGATGTTCGTCACGATCACCATGCCCTCGTACGGCCGGGTCCACGACGACGGCACCCCGGCCGATCCGGACAGCTACGACTACCGGCGCCAGGTGCTTGACGCGCTGCACTTCGGCAAGCTGTTCGACCGGCTGATCCAGAACCTTCGCCGCGCGGTCGGTTACCGCGTCCAGTACTTCGCTGCCGTCGAACCGCAGAAGCGGCTCGCGCCGCACGTGCACATGGCGATCCGGGGAGCCATCCCGCGTGCGCTGCTGCGACGGGTCATCGTGGCCACATACGCGAACGTATGGTGGCCGCCGTTCGATGAGCCGGTCTACACCGACCCGGCGCGACTGCCTGTATGGGACGTGGACGACGAGGGCATCGGGCGGTTCCTCGACCCCACGACGCGCACGCCGCTGCCGAGCTGGGCCGACGCACTCGCAGCCGTCGACGCTGATCCGACTGTTGCCCCGGCGCACACGCTCCGGGCCGGTCGCCAGTGCGACATTAAGGGCCTGGTCGCTGGGGGCAAGGCCGACCGCGCGATCGGGTACCTGACCAAATACCTCACCAAGTCCATCGCTGAGGGCATCACTGACGACGAGCCGTCGGCCAGGCAACGTGCGCACGCTGACCGGCTCGCGGCCGAGGCCCGTTGGCTGCCGTGCTCGCCGCAGTGTGCGAACTGGTTGCGGTACGGCATCACGCCGAAGGACCCGCACGGCCGCATGACCCCCGGCTACTGCGACAAGCGCGCCCACCTGTCGGAGCGCTGCGGCTACGGCGGCCGGCGAGTGCTCGTGTCCCGGCACTGGACCGGTAAGACCCTCACCGAACACTCGGCCGATCGGCGCGAGGCTGCGCGTGTCGTGCTCGAAGCGGCCGGGATCGAGCTGCCCGACGGTTGTTCGGCAACTGAGCTGCGCGAGGACGGCGAACCCCGCTGGCTCTACGAGCCGGTCAACCCCGGCGAGCTGAACGGCGACGAGTACCGCCAGGCCCTCGCCGCATCCGTTCGGCAACGCGTCGCCTGGCGCGACCAGTATCAACGCGCCCGCGACGGCACCGGACCACCCGACCCAGCAAGTCATTCGGCAACCGTGGCGTAGCGAGGGAAGGACGGGCTTGGACAAGAACGAGACGGTGGAGCGGCACTACACCGTCGAGGAAGTGGCCGCCCTGCTAGGCACGACGGTGCGCTTCCCGCGGCGACTCATCGCTGAGCGACGCATCCGCTCCGAGTTCCTGGCAGAGGGCACCGTCGAACCCACACCGCGGCGGCGGCATCGGACGGTGGCGCGCTGATGGGCAAGAGGCGGCGCCGCTTCGGACGCGTTCGGCAACTTCGGTCCGGTCGCTGGCAGGCCCGATACCTCGGCCCCGACGGCATCGACCGACCCGCGCCACACACCTTCGAACGCAAGGCCGACGCCGACCGCTGGCTTGCTCGCGCTGAGTCCGACTTGCTGACCGGAGAGTGGATCAACCCCGATGAGGGGCTGACGCTGGTCAGTGAGTACGCCACGGTATGGGTCGCTGAGCGCGCGGGCCTGCGGCCCAAGACCCGCCAGCTGTACGAGGGCCTGGTGCGGCTGCACATCGTCCCGACCCTCGGCTCGTACCCGCTCGCAAGCCTCACCCCCGCGCGCATCCGCTCGTGGCGCGCTGGGCTACTGGCCGCTGGCGTCGGAACGGTCACAGTGGCGAAGGCGTACCGCCTCCTGCGGACAGTGCTGGCAACCGCGGTCGAGGATCGGCTGATCCGAAGCAACCCTTGCCAGATCAAGGGGGCCTCGGTCGAGCGCTCACCAGAGCGGCCGACGCTCACGGTGCCGCAGGTGCTGGCCCTCGCCGACGGAATAGCGGGGCGATACCGGCTGCTCGTGCTGCTTGCGACGTTCTGCTCGATGCGCTGGGGCGAGCTGGCCGCGCTCACCCGTCACGACCTCGATGCCGAGCATGGCTGGGTGCACATTCGCCGTGGCCTGGTCGAGATGGGCGGCGGCGCGCTGATCGTCGGTCCGCCCAAGACGAAGGCCGGCCGCCGTACTGTTGCCATCCCCGCGAGTCTGCTCCCAGACGTGCGCGCGCACCTGGCCGAGTACGTCCCTGACGATCCGGCCGCCTTTGTGTTCGCCGGCCCTAAGGGCGGGAAGCCACGTCGGAGCAACTTCCAGAAGCACTGGCGGGCGGCGATGGCGGCCGCCGACCTGCCGGACGTGCACTTCCACGATCTGCGGCATACCGGCAACACGCTCACGGCTCAGGCCGGTGCCACACTCTCTGACCTGATGGCGCGCATGGGCCACGCGAGCACCCGGGCCGCATTGATCTACCTGCACACCACGTCGCAGCGCGATCGTGCGGTCGCGGATGCGCTGAATCGCCTGATTGCACCGGGGTCTGCACAGTCGAACGGGCACGCAGCGGGCACGCGAAGGAAGTCGAGTGACCGCTGATCTGGCTGGCGTCGGAGGATTCGCCTGCACCACAAGGGGAATCATCTTGGAGCGGGTGACGAGAATCGAACTCGCACTGTCAGCTTGGGAAGCTGATGTTCTGCCATTGAACTACACCCGCGAACTCGGCGTCATGGTACAGCGACGGCTGGCTCCGAACGCAGGTCGGGAGGCGGGCATCCCCTGGCAGATTGTGACAGTGGCACTGAACGGTCTCGATCAGGTTGGGTGAAGTGGTGGGCGCGGACGATCTCACTCATCACCTCAGCCTGCTCGGCGTCAGCGAAGAGGGCGCGCGGGTTTACTGCTCGCTGATCGACGAAGGCTCGGCGGATGTGCCCGCCCTCGCGGCGACGAACGCGGCATCGGCCGACGTCATCCACGACATCCTGGCCGAGCTGATCGACGCCGGATTGGTCGGGCGAACCGGCCCGACGGGTGACCGCTTCGCGCCGGTGGCCCCGGAAGCGGGGCTGAAGGTACTGACCGCCCGCCGGGAGTCCGAAGTGAACGCGGCCATGGTCGCGACGCTCAACGCGTACGCGGAGTTCCGCCGTTCGCGCCTCTCACCGGCCACCGATCATCTGGTCGAGGTAGTCACCGGGCCGGCGATGCTCGAACGCGTCGAGCAGGCCGAGCGCAACGTCCACCACGAAGTGCGCCGCCTCGACTCGCCGCCGTACTACATGCCGGGCACCGGCAATGACACCGAACTCGACCACCTGACCCAGGGAATCCGCTACCGAGTCGTCTACTCGCAGTCCTCGCTCGAGCAGGAGGGCTACCTGGACGGCAACGTCCTGCCATGCATGAAGGCCGGCGAGCAGGCTCGCGTGCTGCACGACGTCCCGGTGAAGCTGAGCGTCGTCGACGACACGATGGCGCTCGTCTCGCTCCCTATCGGCGAGGCCGACACGGCCCGGTCGCTGCTCATCGTCCGGCCGAGCAGCTTGTTCTCCGCCCTGGTCGGGCTCTTCGAGCTCGCCTGGCGCGCGGCGCTGCCGATCATGCCGTCCGGCGAGGCGGGTGTGCGGCTCGAGCCGATCGAGCAGCGGCTGCTCGCGTTGCTCTCGGCCGGTGTCGCGGACGAGACGATCATCCGGACGCTGCGCATCAGCCGCCGCACGTTCTTCCGCTACCTGGAGCGGCTGCAGGCACGCGCTGGCGTGAACAGCCGGTTCCAGCTCGGCGTGCAGGCCGTGCGCACCGGATGGCTGCCCGACGACGCGGCCTACTAGCCTCACGCCATGCTGCTGAGCGACCGCGACATCCGTGCGGCCGTCGCCGCGGGCCGGCTCGTCGTCGAGCCGTGGGACGCCGGGCTCGTCCAGCCGTCGAGTGTCGACGTTCGCCTGGACCGCTACTTCCGCGTCTTCAACAACTCGCAGTACACGCACATCGACCCCGCGGTGCGGCAGGACGATCTGACCGCGTTGGTCGAGCCGAAGGACGACGAGCCGTTCGTGCTGCATCCGGGCGAGTTCGTGCTCGGCTCGACGCTCGAGGTCGTGACGCTGCCCGACGATCTCGCCGGACGCCTGGAAGGCAAGTCGAGTCTGGGACGGCTCGGCCTGCTCACCCATTCGACGGCCGGATTCATCGACCCCGGCTTCAGCGGTCACATCACGCTCGAGCTTTCGAACGTCGCCAACCTGCCGATCACCCTGTGGCCGGGCATGAAGATCGGCCAGCTCTGCCTGTTCCGGCTCACGAGCGCGTCAGAGAATCCGTACGGCTCGAGCGCCGCCGGTTCCCGCTACCAAGGCCAGCAGGGTCCGACGCCGAGCCGCTCGTACGTCAACTTCCGCCGCTGGCCGACGTCATAAGGTCGGGACGCAGCGGCGCGAGCGCCGTGCCGAGCTTCGCCAGTTCGTCGAGCATCTCGGCCGCGCTCTCGGTGTGCATCTCGTCGGCTTGCAGCCGCCCGTCGACGATGTGCCGGCGGACCCGACTGATCGTCACGCCGTCGTCGATCGGCACCATCCGCAGCGCGGTCAGCGCCGGCTTGATCGCATAGGCCGCGCGCAATCCGCCGGACACGCCGCCGTAGCTCACCAGGCCGACCGGCTTGTAGTTCCACTCGTAGTACAGGTAGTCGAGCGCGTTCTTCAACGGTGCAGTGAACGTCCGGTTGTACTCGGGCATGACGAACACGACGGCATCGGCAGCCGCGACCGTGGCGCTCCACCGTTTGGTGTGCTCGTGCACGTAGTCGTCGCGGGCATCGTCGTTGGGCTCATTGAGCAGTGGCAGGTCGACCTCGGCCAGGTCGGCGATTTCGACGTCAAAGCCGCCATGCTCCCGGGCGACCGCGGCGAACCAGTCGGCGACGGCCGCCCCGCGGCGTCCCGGACGCGTGCTGGCGATGACGATCAGGAGGCGAGGCATGCTTGGGTCCTCTCGGTCCGCACCGTCAGGCGCGGGATGAAGAAGTGCGCAAGTGGGCCGATCGCCAGCGCGTAGAGCACCGTGCCGACGCCGACGGTGCCGCCGAGCAGCCAGCCCAGACTGAGCACGGCCAGCTCGATCAGCGTCCGGGCAAGCCGGATGGAGTAACCACGCGCTGCGAGTCCGGTCATCAGACCGTCACGCGGGCCGGGGCCGAGGCCGGCACCGATATACAGGCCGGTGGCCACGCCGTTGACGACGATGCCGGCGACGAGGAACCCCCACCGTGCGGCCATGTGTCCGGGCGCGGGCATCACGTCGAGTGCCGCGTCGACCGCGAGGCCGATGACGATCACGTTGCTGACGGTGCCGAACCCCGGACGCTGACGCAGCGGCACCCACAGCAGCAGCACGAGCGCCCCGACCGCGATCACGATCCAGCCGAACCGCAGGCCGGTCCGCTCGGCCAGGCCCTGGTGCAGGACGTCCCAGGAATCGAGCCCGAGCCGGGCACGGACCAGGAACGCCATGCTGACGCCGAACAGCGCCAAGCCTACGTAGAGCTGGACCAGGCGGCGCGGCATCATGCTCCTCTTTTGTTTGACGTGTCATGGAGTACCGTACGAACGGATTGCATGACATGTCAACTAGATCTAGTCTGGAGTTATGCCCAGCACTCGATGGCTCGACGACGCGGAGATGCGGGCATGGCTCGGCTACCGCCGCATGTTCCTCCTCCTCAACGCGCAAATCAGTCGCGACCTCGTCCGGGACGCCGGGTTGTCCGATCCCGACTACGACGTGCTGTCGAGTCTGTCCGCCGCACCCGGCCGCCAGGGTCGGCTGACCGATCTGGCCGCGCGCATGCTGTGGTCGCAGAGTCGCCTGTCGCACCACATCAGCCGCATGGAGCAGCGCGGGCTAGTGCGCCGCGAGGAGTGCGAGTCGGACGGCCGGGGATCGGTCGTCGCGCTGACGGCGAAGGGCATGCGCACGCTCGAGCGCGCAGCTCCCGGCCACGTCGAGTCGGTGCGTCGCAATCTCATCGACCTGCTGACTCCCGCGCAGATCAAGGCACTCGGCGACATCGGCGAGACCGTCGTCGGGCATCTCGGCGATCCGAGCGCGCCGGATCCGCCGCATCGACCAGCGCGCCGGCGGGCAACGTCAACGCGGAAGTAGCGTCAGCTCCACCGCACTCGCACGGCCTGCCACAAGTCCGCCACCGCCGCCTCGCCGCTGATCTGGACGTTCGCCGGTCGGTGCCAGAGCCAGAGGTAGACGTCAGACGCCGTGCCGCTCACCGTGCACTCGGCGTCCTCCGCGCCGGGCACCGACTTGATGCCGTCCGGTGCAAACGTGACCAGCCAGCCGTCGTCGCCGAGACGAAGCGCGAGCGTGTGCGGTGTCGCGGCGGAGGTCCGTCTGCGGCGGGCAGCGAATCCGGTGAGCATCTCGTCGATGCCGTCGTTCGCGAAGGCGTCTTCGTATGGCGTGATCGGCCCGCGCGCCGATTCGGCGTCAGCGCGGTGGATCGCGGTCTCGTGAGCTTGACGCCGCGCCCAGAACGCCAGCGGTGACGGCGCGGGCAGGAACGTCACGCACTGCAGCGCCGCGTCGGCGTCGCGCAACGTCGCGACCAGCTCGGCGTGCCCTTCCCGGAACCACTCGATCGGGTCACGCTCGCCCGGCTTGGCCAGCTCGTCCTCGGTCGGCGATGGATCCTCGGCCAGCCGATCACGCACGATCGACGCCGCCCACCGGTGGACGCCACCGGTATGCACGACCAGGTCACGCACTGTCCACTGTGGACACGGCGGAACGTCTGCGTCCAGATCGCTCGCCGCTGCGGCCAGCCGGACACCCTCCTGCTCCAGGGCGGCAACGTGCTCGGCGATGTCCATGACCGAATCTTGCCAGGGATTGCGTTGAACCGAATCGGGAGCATCGTCGTCTTCGGAACACGGCCCAGTTTATGCTGCTGTTCGTCGGACTCGCCGCCCCCGAGCAGGCCGACGACTCCCTAACGCAGGTCGACGTCGCCTCGATCTCCGACGCGGCCGAGATCGCTCAGCGGGCTCCGCATACGGCGCTGGGTGGCGGCACAATCGTCCGGCCGATCATGGCGATAGCGTGACTGCTCAGACGAGCTGATGCATCCAGCCGTACGGGTCGGCGGCGCGCCCGGTCTGCAGGTCGAGCAGCGCCTTGCGTAGTTGCATGGTGATCGGTCCTGGCCGGCCGTCGCCGACCGTCCAGTTACCGGCGCTGCTCTTCACCTGCCCGACAGGCGTGATCACGGCTGCCGTGCCGCATGCGAACACCTCGGTCAGCTCGCCGGACGCGTTACCGCGCTGCCAGTCGTCGGTGGACACCTTGCCTTCCTCGGCGCCGTAGCCCAGATCGTGGACGAGCGTGAGCAGCGAGTCGCGGGTGATGCCGGGTAGCAGCGTGCCGGTCAGCGCCGGCGTGACGATGCGCGCCGACGCGCCAGACCCGTACACGAAGCACAGGTTCATGCCACCCATCTCCTCGACCCAGCGGTGCTCGACGGCGTCGAGCCACACCACCTGGTCGCAGCCCTCCGCAGCGGCCTGAGCCTGAGCGGCCAGCGAAGCCGCGTAGTTGCCGGCGAACTTCGCCTCGCCAGTGCCGCCCGGCGCGGCACGGGTGTACTCGGTCGACAGCCACACGGTCACCGGCTTGACGCCGCTCGGGAAGTACGAGCCGGCGGGTGACGCGATGAGCAGGTAGGTGTACGCGTTGGCCGGCCGCACGCCCAGACCCACCTCGGTGGAGTACATGAACGGGCGCAGGTACAGCGACTCCTCGTCCTCGCTCGGCACCCAGTCGCGGTCGATGTCGACCAGCGCCCGGATCGACTCGACGAACAGTTCCTCAGGCAGCTCTGGCATCGCCATCCGTCGCGCGGAGCGCTGGAAACGGGCGGCGTTCGCCTCGGGCCGGAACGTCGCGATCGTGCCGTCCGGCTGGCGATACGCCTTGAGCCCTTCGAAGATCAGCTGCGCGTAGTGCAACGACATGGTGGCGGGGTCGAGGGTCAGCGATCCGTACGGCAGGACGCGGCCGTCACCCCATCCGGACTGTGCAGCCCAGTCGATGCGCACCAGGTGATCGGTGAAGTACTGCCCGAAGCCCGGGGCGGCGAGCCTGGCCGCGCGGTCCTCGTCGCTGGTCGGATTGGGGTTGCGCTGCACCGTGAACGCCATAGTTGGACATCCTAATAAACAGCTTGCGGTACCGGACCAACCAATTCTGCGCCTCTGGTCAGGACAGGTCGGCGAGCCATTGCGGGTCGGCGTTCAGCACGACGCCTGGTAGCGCATTGGCCAGCAGGGCCAGCAGGTCTTCGCGGGGCAGTTTCACGCCGGGGGCGCCGAGCCAGCAGATCACGGCCTCCTCGCAGAACGCGACCCAGCCGCGGACGGCGATCTCGGTTCGCGTGTCCGCGGGCAGGCCGAGCGCGTCGAGATGCTTCAGCACCCGGTTCGCGAGCTCGGTGCGCGTCTCGTCGGAGACGCGGCGCACGGTCGCGTCGCCGCTGGCGGCCCCGCGTACCAGCGACACGTACGCGTCCCGGTTCTCAGTGACGTAGTCGATGAACGCGGCCAGCGAGGTGGTCAGCTGCTCGAGCGGGGCGAGGCCGACGTCGGGCGCGGTACGTTCGAGCAGCTCACGGGCGGCCGCGCGGACGACCTCGAGATGGAACTCCTGCTTCGAGCGGAAGTAGTGGAACAGCAGTCCCCGGGAGATGCCGGCCTGCTCGGCGAGCGCCTCGACGGACAGGTCCTCCAGCCGCCGCGTGGCCAGCATGCGCACGCCGAGCTCGACGAGCTGCGCTCGCCGGGTGTCGGGATCGAGCCGCACGCGCTTCGTCACGAGCCGGCCTCGGCTGTGAGCATCGCAGCGAGTACCGCAGGGAGCGCCAGCGACCGAGGAACGCAGCGAGGAGCGCAGCGGCAGAGGCCGGCGGGAGGATGGGTCACGAGCCGGCCTCGGCTGTGAGCATCGCAGCGAGTACCGCAGGGAGCGCCAGCGACCGAGGAACGCAGCGAGGAGCGCAGCGGCAGAGGCCGGCGGGAGGATTGGCCATGCGGCCGATCCTAACCTCTTATTGAACGGAGATCAGGAACCTATTGACTCGCGTTCAGTGCCGCTCGTAGCCTGGGCGCCATGTCCGAAGTTCGTGATGTCGAGATCCTGATCGCCGGCGGCGGCTTCGCCGGCCTTGGTACCGCCGTCCGGCTGACCCAGGCTGTACTCGTACTCGTTCGAGCTGAACCCGAACTGGACGCGGTCGTTCTCGTCGGGCTGGGAGATCCAGGAGTACCTGCGCGGCGTTGCCCGCAAGTACGGCGTGCTCGACAAGCATGTCTTCAACTGCGAGATGATCTCGGCAAGTTGGGACGCGACGGCTCGACGCTGGGACGTCGAGACGTCGGAGGGCGCGTACACGGCCAAGATCCTGGTCAGTGCCATCGGCGCACTGTGCGAGCCCGCGCTACCGGACATCAAGGGCATCGACGAGTTCACTGGCGACGTCTTCCACTCGGCGCGCTGGAATCACGACTGCGACCTCACCGCCAAGCGCGTCGCGCTGATCGGCACCGGCGCGTCGGCGATCCAGATCGGCCCGGAGATTGCGCCGCAAGTGGCGCACCTCGACGTCTATCAGCGCACCGCACCGTGGGTCATGCCACGCCGCGACCGCACGTACCCGCGGCTGGAGCGGCTCGCCTACCGGTACGTCCCGGGGCTGCAGCGGCTGGCCCGCACACTCATCTACTGGGGCCGCGAGACGTTCGTCTTCGGCTTCGCGATCAACCCGAAGATGGCCGCGCCCGCGCGGCGGATGGCCGAGTCCAACATGGCACGCGGCATCAAGGACCCGGCGCTGCGCGAGGCGGTCACCCCGAAGTTCCAGATCGGGTGCAAGCGCATCCTGCTGTCCAATGACTGGTACCCGATGCTCGAACGCCCGAACGTGTCGCTGGTGAACGACGGCATCGCCGAAGTCCGCGCCAGCGCGATCGTGGCGCGCGACGGCACGGTGCGCGAGGTGGACGCGCTGGTCCTGGCGACCGGCTTCCACGTCACCGACTCGCCCGCCTTCGACAAGATCAAGGGCGCGGACGGGCGAGCGCTCGGCGAGGTGTGGCGCGCAGACGGCATGCAGGCCTACAAGGGCGCGACCGTGGCCGGCTTTCCGAACCTGTTCATGCTCGTCGGCCCGAACACCGGGCTTGGGCACAGCTCGGCGATGTTCATGATGGAGTCCCAGCTCAATTACTTCATGGACGCGCTGCGAATTGTCGACGAGAACCGGCTGGCCACCGTCGAGGTCCGCAGGAGTGTGCAGGATGCCTACAACACTCGCGTACAGCGACGCATGGCGCGCACCGTCTGGGCGTCCGGCTGTGCAAGTTGGTACCTGGATGCGCATGGTCGCAACACCACGCTGTGGCCCGGCTTCACCTTCACGTTCCGGCAGCGAACGCGCCGCTTCGACCTGCCGGCGTACGTGACCACATGAGCTTCGCCGGCCGACTGGCCGTCGTCACGGGCGCCGGTTCGGGACTCGGGCGGGCGTTGGCCTGCGAGCTGGCTGCCCGCGGCGCACAGCTCGCGCTGAGCGACGTGGACGAGGCCGGGCTGGCCGAGACGGCGCGGCAGGCGGAGCGATCCGGTGTGACCGTCCACGCCGACCGCCTCGACGTCACCGACCGCCCCGGCGTCCTGGCTTACGCGGACGCCGTGGCCGCGCAGTTCGGCACGGTGCACCTGGTGATCAACAACGCGGGCATGGCCTTCACCGGTGACGTGATCGAACTGGCCTTCGCCGACATCGAGCGCGTGATGGACGTCGACTTCTGGGGCGTGGTGAACGGGACGAAGGCCTTCCTGCCGTACCTGATCGACTCCGGTGACGGGCACCTCGTCAACATCTCCTCGCTGTTCGGGCTGATGAGCACGCCGTCGCAAGGCGCATACAACGCGGCCAAGTTCGCGGTGCGCGGCTTCACCGAGGCGCTGCGCCAGGAGATGCTGATCGCTCGCCATCCGGTGCATGTCACGTGCGTGCACCCCGGCGGCGTGCGCACCGCTATCGCCCGCAACGCGGGTGCCGTCCCCGGCCGCGACGCCACCGCGCTGGGCGAGTTCTTCGACACGCGCCTCGCGCGCATGTCGGCTGAACGCGCAGCGAAGACGATCCTGCGCGGCGTCGAGCGCGGCCGGGACGGATCGGCGTATGAGCCTCCACGGATGTCGCTGTTGCCGAACGTGTTCGGCTTGCACGAGCCGAGCACGTCGGGAGCAGGCAACGGCGTAGCCGTGTAGAGCGAGGCCCGGTAGGCGTCGATCGCCGGGCAATCGGCGGCGTTGCGAGTGTCGTTCCAGACGGCGACAGCGCTGTCGTTCGTCGCGTACGCGTAGACGTAGTCGCCGAGGAACTCGTCGGTCAGCGCATTCGCCGACGACCCGCGCGGGTCACCGACCGCGCCGCGGTTCAGCACGCTGAACGGGCCCGGCACACCACCGGACACATTGGCGTGCAGCACCACCCCGACCAGTCCTCGCGCGCTCGTCGTGTCGTTGCGGTACGGCGTGGTGAAGGCGTTGTAGACGATGTACAGATCGGTACCGTCCGGCGACACGGCAGGCGCCGTGTAGAACGGCCGGTCACCGGTCGCGAGCGGCACGGCCATCGGCGTCGCCCAGCTCTGCCCCCCGCTGCGCGACCAGGTGAGCATCATCTGCTCGTGGTTGAGCCCGGCGCGCGCGTCGGCAAAGGTCATGAACAGCTCGTCCGAGCCGGGGCCACCCGGCCGGCCATTCGCGATGTCGACGTTCGGGCCCATCGCAAGGTCGACCCGAGCGCCACCGAGGCCGTCCATCACAGGACGTCCCTGCACCGGATCGAAGACGCCCGGAGGCACGACCGGAGCGACGACCGAGGGGCCAATCCAGTGCGCGCCGCCGTCGGACGACTTGTACATCATCTCCAGCCGGACGCCGAGGCGCTTGCCGACGCCGAACACGTACGCGTTGCCCTTGCTGTCGGTGCGGACGACACATCCGTCCGGCTGAGAGTTGATGCCGTTGTCCGTCGCCGGGCCGACCTGCGAGACCGTCCAGGTCGCGCCGCCGTCAGCAGACCGGGCGACGGTCAGCGGTGTCGGGAGCGCCCGACCCAGTTCTTGGCTACGGAACGACGCCCAGCAGACGTACACCCGGCCGAAGAACGGGCTGCTCGCCTGGTTGTCGGCGTACACCTGCTCCTTGTCGGAGAACGTCGTGTTGGACTGCTTGGAGATCACGGTCGGCGCCATCCACGCCGATGCGTTGCCCGCGGCCGCCGCCGACACGTCGTCCGTGCGCGAGACCGCGATCCCTTCGAAGCCCTTGATCGTTCCGGAAGCGTCGAAGTTCGAGGTCAGGTTCGCGTAGTAGAGGCGCGAGCCGTTGTTCCAGGAGAACTTCCCGTCAGCGCCCCGCCGAGGCCCGAATGCCACGGCGGGGTCGCCATCGGCGACCAGCCCGTTTTCGAAGTAGTGCGGCAGGGTGCCGATCGCGCCGACGTGCGGCACGCACGCGGCCGGGCCGAGGCAGTCACGAGCTGTCCAGCCGCCCTGATAGGTCGGCTGGGTCCACGTCCCGCCACCGTTCATGGAGAAGTAGACGCCCGAGAAGCCCACGCCCGGCGTGAACGGGCAGGTGTTCGGCGCGCCCGCTGCGCACGACTCCATGTCGACTTCCTCGTTGGCGCCGGCCACCACCACGTTCGGGTTGTTCGGGTCGATTGCGACCGCGGGCTCGTTCTGCTTGTTCTGCGAGAACGGCGTCGTCGGGCTGCCGACGGTGACGAGGGTGTCATTGACCGATGCGGCCACAGCGACGGCGGCGCCGGACAGTACGACGGCCACCGCGGCGACTGCGGCTAGGACGGATCGTGGATTGCCCATCGTTCCTCCAGGTCCGCGAGGACCCGGCCCACCTATGGGGGCCACGCCCGATAGGCCTCGGCTTACCCCCGTCGATTACCGCCCGCAAGGGATGCGGCACGTACCTGCCCTCCGCTCTAGGGTCGAGGTATGACTCAGGACCAATGGACCGCCGTCGAGAACTACTTCGTCGAGGCGCTCGCGCCGCCCGATCCGGCACTCGACTCCGCATTGAAGGCCACCGAGGCGGGCGGCCTGCCGGCTATCAGCGTGGCGCCGAACGAGGGCAAGCAGTTGCACCTGCTCGCCCTCGTGCGAGGCGCCCGCTCCGTCCTCGAGGTCGGGACGCTCGGCGGCTACAGCACGATCTGGCTCGCCCCCGGCGTCGCGGACGTGGTCGTCGGACCTGCCTTGCAGTCGCTGCCCGATCTGGTGGGCCCGTTCGACCTGGTCTTCATCGACGCGGACAAGCAGAGCAACGCTGACTACTTCGCGCACGCGGTCCGGCTGTCGCGCCCCGGCACGGTGATCGTCGTCGACAACGTCGTGCGCGACGGCGCGGTGATCGACGAGTCGAACGACAACGCCGCGGTGCAGGGCGTCCGCCGGCTCGTCGACCTGGTGAGCGCCGAACCGCGGGTGAGCGCGACCGTGATCCAGACGGTCGGCTCGAAGGGCTACGACGGCTACCTGCTCGCCGTCGTCACCGGATAACTCGCGCTATTGCCGCGCGGTGGCGGTGAACTCAGCGGACGCGAGCGCATGCCGGCCGAGGTTGAACCCGACGACCGCTGCGTGCGTCGTCGCGTCGAGGCCGAGGCTCGACACGTCCAAGGCGACCACGGTGAAGTGGTAGTGGTGCGTCACGTCGCCCGCGGGCGGGCACGGTCCGGTGTATCCGAGCCCTCCGCCGTCGTTCTCACCGTTGACGGCACCGGCCGGGAGCACGGCGCCGGTCGGCAGCGAGGTCACTGAGCTCGGCAGGTCCCACGCGACCCAGTGCCAGAATCCGCTGCCGGTCGGCGCGTCGACGTCGAACACAGTGACCGCGTAGCTCTGCGTCGCACTCGGCGCACCGCTCCACGACAGCTGGGGAGATTCGGTGCTGCCGTCACAACCCCAGAACGGCTGCTGCGGGATCGGCTGGCCAGCTGCGACATCGGTGCTCGTCAGCGAGAAGTGCGGCAGGCCGGCCGGCAGGCCTTCGCGCACCTTGTGGTAACCGAAGTGGTTGGCCGCCGCCCCAGCCGCGAGCGCCGTGCCGAACAGCGCGGCGACGACGAGTGCGACGAGTAGGGCACTACGGCGGGTGGCTCCATGCATCTTGCTGCCTCCATGGACGAGACGGGTGACTGGCCCACAAAGCTTGCCAATGGTTGAGACGAGTCCGATACCGCTCGCGTTCAATTGACACCTTCCGTCCGGACTGATGTATCGTGCTGATACATCACGTCGAGATAAGGGCGCAGTCGCAAATGCTGGAGATCGCCGTTCTCGGGCTGCTGACCGAGAGCCCGATGCACGGGTACGAGCTCCGCAAGCGGCTGGCCAGCCTGCTCGGTGCGTTCCGGGCGTTTTCCTACGGTTCGCTCTACCCGACGCTGCGGCGGCTGTCCGAGGCGGGGTGGATCACCGAGGAGGCACCCGACACGGCGCCGCGCACGGCGAAGTCACGGCGTGGCAAGCGCGTCTACCGCCTCACCGCGGACGGGAAGGAGCACTTCAGCGAGTTGCTCGCCGCGGTGGGGCCGGAAGCCTTCGACGACGAGGGTTTCGGCGCGCGGCTCGCGTTCTTCGCGCAGACCCGGTCCGACATCCGGCTGCAGGTCCTCGAAGGGCGACGGCGGCGGGTCGAGGCACAGCGCGACGGTATGCGCAGCTCGCTGGCTCGCACACGCGAGCGGATGGATCGCTACACGCTCCAGTTGCAAGAGCACGGGTTGGAGTCGGTCGACCGAGAGGTCCGCTGGCTCACCGAATTGATCGAACAAGAGAAGTCGTAACCACACAGAGGAGGCCCCTGAATGGGCAAGATTCGAGTCGGCGTCGTCGGCGTGGGCAACTGCGCGGCATCGCTGGTGCAGGGCGTCCACTACTACCGCGACGCCGACCCCGCGCAGAAGGTGCCCGGCCTGATGCACGTCAAGTTCGGCCCGTACCACGTTCGCGACATCGAGTTCGTCGCCGCATTCGACGTGGACGCGAAGAAGGTCGGCCGCGACCTGTCCGAGGCCATCCTGGCCAGTGAGAACAACACGATCAAGATCGCGGACGTGCCGCCGCTGGGCGTCACGGTGCAGCGCGGCCACACCCTCGACGGCCTGGGCAAGTACTACCTGGAGACCATCGGCGAGTCCGACGAGGAGCCGGTGGACGTCGTCGCCGCATTGCGGGCGGCCGAGGTCGACGTGCTGATCTGCTACCTGCCGGTGGGCTCCGAGGACGCTGCCAAGTTCTACGCGCAGTGCGCCATCGACGCCGGCGTCGCGTTCGTCAACGCGCTGCCGGTGTTCATCGCCGGTACGCCGGAGTGGGCCAAGAAGTTCTCCGACGCCGGCGTGCCGATCGTCGGCGACGACATCAAGTCCCAGGTCGGCGCGACGATCACGCACCGGGTGCTGGCCAAGCTGTTCGAGGACCGCGGCGTCGAACTGCAGCGGACGATGCAGCTCAACGTCGGCGGCAACATGGACTTCATGAACATGCTCGAGCGCGACCGTCTCGAGTCGAAGAAGATCAGCAAGACCAACGCCGTCACGTCGCAGATCCCGAACCGCGATCTCGGCAAGCGCAACGTGCACATCGGCCCGTCGGACTACGTCGCCTGGCTCGACGACCGCAAGTGGGCCTACGTCCGGCTAGAGGGCAAGGCGTTCGGCGACGTTCCGCTGAACCTCGAGTACAAGCTCGAGGTATGGGACTCACCCAACTCGGCAGGCGTGATCATCGACGCGCTGCGCTGCGCCAAGATTGCCCTCGATAGGGGAATCGGCGGGCCGATCCTCTCGGCGTCGTCGTACTTCATGAAGTCACCGCCGGTGCAGTACTTCGACGACGAGGCGCGCGACGCCGTCGAGAAGTTCATCAACGGCGAGGTCGACCGCTGACGCTGCGCCACATCCCCGCTGCCGAGGTCGACGCAGAGACGGCCCAGTCGGCGGGGATGGCGCGCTTCGCCGCCATCAACGAGCGGCGCGTCGGATCGGCGAAGCTGTGGATGGGCCAGACGCATGTCCAGCCCGGACAGCACTCGGCCGACCATCATCATGGCGAGTCGGAGACCGCGATCTTCGTCGTCAGCGGCACTCCCGAGTTCGTGTTTCTCGACGGTGACGAGGAGCAGCGGATCATCGCCCGGCCCGGCGACTACGTGTACGTGCCACCGTGGACGCCGCATCGCGAGGAGAACAACGACCCGGACGTCGAGGCCGTGGTGGTCATCGCTCGCAGCACGCAGGAGGCGATCGTCGTCAACCTGTCGTCGCTGCGCGACCGACCTAGTTGAGGCCGAGCTCGGTGGGGTACGTCGAGAGGATGGTCAGCGGCGGAGGCTGACGGCGCAGCACCCGGCGCCACAGCGGCGCGGGGTCGCCGGAGAACGCGTCGTCGGCTCGTCCGTCGACGACGTACCACGATCCGGCGGCCATCTCGTCGGCCAGTTGCCCCGGCGCCCATCCGGAATGGCCGGCGAACACGCGCAGTCGCGTCGTTATCCCGGTGATCAGCGCGATGTCTCCGTCGAGGTCGACGGTGGCCAGCCCGTCGGCGATGCGCCGCACACCCGGCCCGTGGTCGCTGTGCCGGCTGGCCAGTTCGGCCAGGCAGAGCGCGCCGTCCGGCATGACCGGACCGCCGCCGAACACGACGGCCGGCTCGCTCACCGCGTCCCGCCAATCCGGGAGCACCTGGCCCACTGGCGTGTGACTGGGACGGTTGAGCACTACGCCGACGGTGCCCCCGCCGTCGTGCTCGAGGATGTAGACGACCGTGCGGGCGAACTTCGGCTCGGTGAGCAACGGGCTGGCGACGAGGAGGCGTCCCGACGCGGGTACGCGGCCGGTCCACGCGCAGGGAGTCGACTGCTCGGCGGGCACGCTGACATCTTGCCCGGTATGCGTACGGGGCGCGCGACGTCCCCCGCGGTGGTACGCAATCGACGCGTCCGTAGCGAACCGCTTGCTCTAACGTCAAAGCGTGCGCGCCAGTGGACACCTTCGGGCTTCGCTGCGGCGCCCGGACTTCCGCCGGCTGTATTCCGTGCGCTTGCTCGGGCAGTTCGGCGACGGCGTCTTCCAGGCGTCGCTCGCCGGTGCGGTGCTGTTCAACCCCGAACGGGCCGCTCACGCCGCGGACGTCGCCGCGGGCTTCGCCGTGGTGCTGCTGCCGTACTCGCTCGTCGGCCCGTTCGCCGGAGTGCTGCTCGACCGCTGGTGGCGCCAACGCGTCATGGTCATCTCCAACGTGCTGCGAGCCATCGGCGTCGCGGCGGTGGCTGCCGAGATCGGCCTGGGCCTGCACGGTGAGCCGTTCTACGCCAGCGCGCTGGTCGTCATCTCGCTCAACCGCTTCTTCCTGTCGGCGCTGTCGGCAGGCCTGCCGCACGTCGTCGACGCGCGAGAGTTGGTCACCGCCAACGCGCTGTCGACGACGAGCGGGTCGATCGCCACGACGCTCGGCGGCACGGCGGCGATCGGGGTACGGGCCTTCACCGGCGGCACGAACGCCGAGTACGCCGCGATCGCCATCGCCGCCGCGCTGCCGTACCTGGCCTCGTCCTTCGTGGCGCGCGGATTCAGCCGCCACGCGCTCGGGCCGGACGACGTCGAGCGCAGCAATCGCGAGACGTTCCGCGCCGTCGCGCTCGGCCTGGTCGCGGGTGCGAAGCACATCGCCGCTCGCAAGCCGGCGTTGTACGCGCTGATCATGATCGGCATGCACCGGTTCTGCTTCGGCGTGAGCACGGTCTGCACGCTGCTGCTGTACCGCAACTACTTCCACGACGAGGGCATCTTCCGCGCCGGGCTGGCGGGCCTGGGGCAGGCGATCGCAGCGGTCGCGATCGGCGCGGGCCTCGCCGCGGTGGTCACGCCCGTTGCGTCACGGAGGCTGGGCTTCGTGCGCTGGCCGGCGCTGCTGCTCGGCATCGCCGCAGTGGCCGAGATCGGCCTGGGTCTGCCCTACACGATGCCGCTGCTGCTCCTCGCCGCGGGTGTGCTCGGCTTCGTCGCGCAGGGCGTCAAGATCTGCGTCGACACGCTGCTGCAGCAGTCGATCGAGGACGACTACCGTGGGCGCGTCTTCTCCTTCTACGACACGCTGTTCAACGTGACCTTCGTCAGCGCCGCCGTCGCCACCTCGGTCCTGCTGCCCGACACCGGCTACTCGCCCGTGTCGATCGTCGTGCTCGGCGTCGTCTACGCACTCGCCGGAGTGGGTTACCTTCGCGTGGCCGGCCGCCTGCCCCGGCGTGAGGTCGCGCCCGAACCCACGGTGTCGCCGGTATGAGCGGGCTCGTCGCGGTAACCGGCGCCAGCGGCCACCTCGGCCGGCTGGTCGCCCGCGAGCTGTCCACACGCGGTGTGCGGCAGCGAGTGATCACCCGCAGCCCCGCTCGGACGCCGCTGCTGGACGACGCCGAGGTGGCCATCGCCGACTACGCGGACGTCACCGCGATGTCTGACGCGCTCGACGGCGTCGCGACGTTGTTCCTCGTGTCCGGGCACGAGGCACGTGACCGGCTGGATCTGCATCGCGGCGTCGTGCGGGCCGCGGCCAGCGCTGGCGTGCGCCGCGTCGTCTACACGTCGTTCATGGGCGCCGCTCCGCAAGCGAGCTTCACCTACGCCCGCGACCATGCGCACACCGAGCGAGCGATCGTCGACGCCGGCATGGCGCTCACCGCCCTGCGGGACAGCCTCTACGCCGACTGGGCTCCGTTGTTCGTGGGCGAGGACGGCGTGATCCGCGGTCCTGCGGGCAATGGCACGGTCGCCTGGGTGGCCCGTGCCGATGTGGCGCGGCTGGCTGTCGCTGTGTTGCTCGACGACACGCATGCCGGCGCGATCTACGACGTGTCCGGGCCGTCCGCGATCGACATGGCCGAGACCGTGCGGCTGCTCAGCACCGTCACCGGACGCGAGATCAGCTACCACGCCGAGACCCTGGACGAGGCGCGCGCGTCCCGAGCGTCCGCGGGAGCCGACTGGCAGATCGAGGGCTGGATCGGCTCCTACCTGGCGATCGCGACGGGCGAGGTGGGTGTCACCAGCCACACGATCGAGGCGCTGACCGGGCGCCGTCCCATGGCGTTCGACGAGTTCCTCCGGGCAACGCCCGAGGCGTGGGCGCACCTCACTGGTCAGCCGCCCACTTCTTGAGCTCCTCGACGGCTCGGTCGTGGCCGAGCGGGCCGTGCTCCATGCGCAGCGCGAGCAGGTGCTGGTACGCCCGCCCCACCGTCGGCCCGGGCGCGATGCCGAGCACCGCCATGATCTCGTTGCCGTCCAGGTCGGGACGGATCGAGTCGAGCTCCTCCTTCTCGCGAAGCAGCGCGATGCGCTCCTCCAACGCGTCGTACGCGGACGAGAGCGCGGCCGCCTTGCGCTGGTTGCGCGTCGTACAGTCGGACCGGACGAGCTTGTGCAGGCGGTCGAGCAGGGGGCCTGCGTCGACGACGTAGCGGCGCACCGCCGAGTCGGTCCACTCGCCGCGTCCGTAGCCGTAGAAGCGCAGGTGCAGGAACACCAACTGTGCGACGTCGTCGACGAGATCTTTCGAGTACTTCAGCTCGCGCAGCCGCGCCCGGGCCATGCGTGCGCCGACCGCCTCGTGGTGGTGGAACGTCACCCGGCCGTCCGCCTCGAACCGCCGGGTGGCCGGCTTGCCGATGTCGTGCAGCACGGCGGCCCAGCGCAACACCAGATCCGGCGAGGACTCCAGGTCGATCGCCTGGTCGAGCACCTGCAGCGTGTGCGCGTAGACGTCCTTGTGCTGGCCGTGCTCGTCGGCGGCCATGCGCAGCGCGGGCAGTTCGGGCAGCACGACGTCGGCGAGCCCGGTGTCGACGAGCAGCTCCAGTGCCACCCGTGGGCGCCCCCCCAGCAGCAGCTTCGACAACTCGGCCTGCACCCGCTCGGCGGTGATGCGGGCCAGCTCGCCGGACATCGCCGTCATGGCCTGCTGCACGCTCGGGTCGACGCTGACGCCGAGCGCCGAGACGAACCGCGCGGCGCGCAGCATCCGCAGCGGATCGTCGGCGAAGGACTCCTCCGGCGTGCCCGGTGTGCGCAGCACGCCCCGCGCCAGGTCGACCAGCCCGCCGAACGGATCCGCGAAATGCCGCTCGCCGGCCACCGACAGCGCCATCGCGTTCATCGTGAAGTCGCGCCGGCGCAGATCGTCGACGAGCGAAGTTCCGTACGCCACCGCCGGGTTGCGGCTGATCCGGTCGTAGCGGTCGGCGCGGAAGGTCGTGATCTCGCATCGCCGAGCGCCCACCTGCACGCCGACTGTGCCGAAGTCGATGCCGGTCGTCCAGGTGGCGACCGCCAGCGGCTCGACGAGGGCCAGAACCTCCTCGGGCCGCGCATCGGTGGTGAAGTCCAGATCGGCATCTGGCCGGCCCATCAGGGCGTCGCGTACGGTTCCCCCGACGATGTGCAGCTCATGCCCGGCAGCCGCGAACGCCGAACCCAGGCGCTCGGCCTCGGCCGGCACGGAGATCAGGTCGGCCGGGTCGCGGGCTGGCGTCACGGACGGCCAGGCTACCGGTCTGCGGCTACCATCGGCGCATGTCCCGGGCCCCCGACTCGCCGACGCCGCGGCGGTCGGTCGACTCGGACAAGGCGCCCGGCAAGGCGGGCAAACCGGCCAAGGCCGGGCGACGCGGACGGGCAAGGCTCAAGCGGGTCGACGAGATCAGCGCGGGCGGCCTGGTCGTCGACCTGCGGGGTGACGTTCCGCGCGGCGCGCTGATCGCGCGGGTCGACCGCCGCGGCCGGTTGCTCTGGTCGCTGCCGAAGGGGCACGTCGAGCCCGGCGAGACCGCCGAGCAGGCCGCGATCCGGGAGGTCGAGGAGGAGACGGGCATCAGCGGCGAGATACTCGCGACGCTCGGCACAATTGACTTCTGGTTCATCGCCGAGGGTCGCCGGGTGCACAAGACCGTGCATCACTTCCTGATGCGCGCGATCGGTGGTGAACTGTCCGACGCCGATTACGAAGTCGCCGAGGTGGCATGGGTACCCCTTCCCGAGATCACCGACCAGCTCGCCTACCCGGACGAGCGGGGGCTGGTCGACGCCGCAGGACGGCTGCTCGCGGAGAGCGCGTGAGGCTGCATCGAAGGCGACAGCGAGCGAGCATCGCGGCGAGCGCCAGCGAGCAAGGAGCGGAACGAGCGCGGAGCCGAGCAATGAATAGCCACGCGATTACCGCGACCGTCGCGACGGCCGCCGCGCTCGGCGCCAGCCTGTTCATCGGCATCGGTGACGCGGCCGCGCAACCGCCGCCCGACAACGGCCTCACGGTCACCGTCGTGAACATGACGCCGAGCACGCCCAGGTACACGTCGACGCCCGAACCGCTGACGATCACCTTGTCGCTGACGAACACGACGAGGACGCCGCTGTACGACGTGAACCTCGATGTCGAGCGCGACGTGCCGATCGTCCATCAGGATCAGCTCGAGACGTTGATGGACGCGCCCGCGGCGACCTCGGACCGCGGCAGCCTGTCACCGCTTCAGCCGGTCAAGCTCGACACCCCGCTGGCGCCGCACGAGGTCCGCCGGATCACGTACAACACGACCACCAGCGAGGTCAACGACGGCAAGGGCATCTGCCTGTGCCAGAGCTCGGGCGGTGGCATCTACCCGATCGACTTCACCGCATCCGCGGCAGCGGAGCCCGATGGCCAGGCCGGTCAAGTCGGCTTCGCCCAGACCTACCTGCCGTCGTTTCGCGACAACCCGAAGCCGGTGCAGGTGAGTTGGGTGTGGCCGCTGATCGACCGCCCGCACCGGCTGGTCGACGGCTCGATCTTCGTCGACGACGCCCTCGCCACGTCGGTGGCACCGAATGGCCGGCTGGACCGCGCGCTGAGCGTCGTCGAACGCGTCGCCTCCAACGTCCACCTGACACTGATGATCGACCCGGAACTGATCGACGAACTCGTGGCGATGAGCGGCCCGTACCAGGTCGAGATCAACGGCGTGCGCACCGCGGGCACCGGTACCGAGGCGGCGAGAAGCTGGCTGGCGCGACTGCGTTCGATCATCACCTTGCCGGACGTCAGCCTGACCCCGTACGCCGACCCTGACATCGACGCGGTCGCCCGCGCTCGCCTGACCTGGTCCGACAATTTCGGGCCGCTGCAGCAGCAGCGGGTGCAGGCCGCGCTCGGCATCCCCGCTGACGGCGACATCGCCTGGCCGGCGGGCGAGCGCATCACGTCCGCGGCACTCGGCCAACTGCTCAGCCGCGGCACCTCCGAGGTCGTGCTCAACGACACCGCGCTGCCCGGCGCCAAGACCGACTCGCCACGTCCGGACGCGCTCGCTCCGCTGCCCGCGGAGTTCGGCGTCCCGGGAGCGGTCGCCGCCGTGACCGACTCCCTCCTGCAGAGGTTCGCCGGACCCGCCCTGACGCAGAGTGCAACCCGCACGCAGACGATTCCGCAGCTGGTCTCCGATCTCGCCGTGCGCGCCGCCGAGGAGCCCGACCGCTCGCACTACGTGGTGATCACCGCCGACCGCTACGTCGACCCGTCTCCTGACGTCGCCGCCCGGACGATCCTGGAAACCGCCCGCACGGCATGGTCGACGTCGTTGACGTTGAGCCAGGCCGCGACCACGGTGCGCCCGGTCGATCACGGGCAACTGGTCGAGCCAGGACCAGGCAGCGAGGTCGCGCCTTGGGTGATCGCGCAAGCGGGCAACACGTCGACCTTCGTGCGATCGTTCAGCAGCATCCTCAGCACCGGCGACGCCTCCGCATTGCTCGGTGGATTGCCGGCCGCGATCCAGCGCGCCGAATCCTCCTCGTGGCGGGTGAACCAGGCACGGGGCGCGACGTTCGCCGCGGGGCTGGACCAGCAGGCGGCCAGGTGGGTGAACGGGGTCTCCATCGTCCGGCCGTCCACCGGCAGCTACACGCTCGCGTCGAACGATGCGCCGCTGTTCGTCACTGTCGTGAACTCCCTGCCCGTCGACGTCAACGTGCGCGTCGCCATCACCACGGTGAACGGGGTCGCAGGATTTCGCACAGACGACGTCCGCGTCCAGCGCATCCCGAGCGGCGCACGTGTCTCGCTGAAGATCCAGGCACATGTCCAGCGAGCCGGCCGCTTCCAGGTCGAAGCGCGGTTGCGGGCGCCGGACGGCTCACCTCTCGGCGCGCCCGTGCGCCTCAACATCCACTGCACGGCACTCGGTGCCGTCGGCGTGATCATCACCGCGGTGGCGTGCGGCGTGCTGGTGCTGGCGCTGGCCTTCCGGGTGGTCCGGCGCATCCGATCCGGCCCGAAGCGGCCGAGCACGGACGCACCGACGCCGCGGCGGCCACTGCCGATCAAGGTCCGCGCGTGAGCGATCGACCAGCAGACGACGGCTGGAGCACTCCGTCGATCTACGGTCGGGGAGTCGTCGCCGGCGAGCCGCGTTTGTTCACCGAGGACAACCCGGGCACGGGCGTCTTCATGATGCCGTGGCAGCGGGCGTCCGACGAGGAGTGGGCCCACGCCGAGGCGCAGTGGGGGACGGTCACCTACGGCGGGCGGCAGCGCCAACGCGACGAATACGGCGCGACCACGACGGTCGGCACGCCGCACCCCCCGGCCGAGGTTGTCGGGCGCCCGGACGCCGGCCTGCTCGCGTCGAGCCGGACCCTGGCGATCGCCAGCATCGCCAGCCGCGTCACCGGATTCGTGCGCAGCGTCGTCCTCGCCGCCGCGCTCGGCACCGCGCTGGTCGGCGACGCCTACAACGGCGCGAACAGCTTCCCGAACATGGTGTACGAGCTGATGCTCGGCGGCGTGCTGTCCAGCGTGCTGATCCCGCTGCTCGTCCACGCCGAAGAACACGACCGCGACCGCGGCCAGGCCTACACCCAGCGGCTGCTCTCGATCGCCACGTTGACGCTCGGCATCGCCACCCTGCTGGCCGTGGCCGCCGCACCCCTGCTCGCGGCGCTGTTCGTCAACAACTCGAGCCAACGCGAGCTGACCAGCACGTTCGCCACGCTGCTGTTGCCGGAGATCTTCTTCTACGGGCTGGGCGCGATGTTCACGGCCGTGCTGAACATCCGCAACGTGTACGGGCCAGGTGCATGGGCTCCGGTGGTGAACAACGCGGTCACGATCGTGACGGTGGGCGTGTTCGCGTTGCTGCCTGGCCCGAAGACGCTTGTCCCGTCGAACATGACCACCTCGCAGATCCTGGTGCTCGGCATCGGCACGACCCTGGGCATCGTCGCGCAGGCCGCGGTGCTGATCCCCTCGCTGCGGCGGGCCGGCTTCCGGTGGCGTTGGCGGTTCCGGGCCGAGGCTCGCGGCGACCGCCGCATGCGCGAAGCCGGATCGCTCACCGGCTGGGTCGTCGGCTACGTGATCGCCAGCCAGATCGGTGTGAGCGTCATCGTGAAGGTCGGCTTCAACCACAACGGCGTCACGAACTTCACCTACGCCGACCTGCTGTTCCAGGTGCCGTACGGCATCCTCGGCGTCTCGCTGCTCACCGCCCTCATGCCGCGCATGTCACGTGCCGCGGCGCGAGGCAACTACGAGGCCGTGGTCGACCATCTGTCGCTCGGCGCGCGCCTGTCGGCGGTGGCGCTCGTCCCGGTGACGGCGGGGTTGATGGTGCTCGGCCCGTCGTTCGCGATGGTGATCTTCCTCGGACGCACCGACCTGCACAGCGCGCGGCTGATCGGCACGACGTTGGCGCTCGCGTCGTTCGGGCTATTGCCGTTCGCCCTCGTCATGCTGCAGATGCGGGTGTTCTACGCGATGCGCGACGCCAGGACGCCCACCGTCATCAACATCTGGATGGTGGCCGCCAAGGTCGTCTTCGTGCTGATCGCCGCCGAGACCCTGCACGGCGACCACGTCGTCGAGGCACTGAACGTCTCCACGTCGCTGTCGTATGTCGTGGGCGCCGTGCTCGGGTACCTGAAGCTGACTCGACGCTTCGGGCGGCTGGGCTTCGCCCGGGTCCTGCGCACGATCGCGCGGATCGGGATCGCCGCCGTGCTCGGCGCGGCGGCCGCGCTCGGGGTCGTCGTCTGGGCCGCCGACATCGCCGGGCACGGGCGTCCCGGCGCCCTGTTCGGCCTGCTCGGCGGCACCATCGCAGGCGTGGCCGTGCTCGGCGCCGTCGCCTGGCGGATGCGTATACCCGAACTGCGTGAAATCGTCGCGGCTGCCCGCCGCTGACAACCCGCCGGGTCGTTCCGGGCAGGGAATCCAGACCCCTCTAGGATCGTTGCGGCGCATAGACACCCACAGATCGAGGCATCGAAGTGAGCACACCGCAGCGCCGCAACGTCATCATCATCGGCTCTGGGCCGGCCGGGTACACAGCTGCCCTCTACACCGCCCGCGCCGACCTGCAGCCGCTGCTGTTCGAGGGCTCGCAGTTCGGTGGCGCGTTGATGACGACGACCGACGTCGAGAACTACCCCGGATTCCCGGACGGGATCATAGGCCCCGAGCTGATGATGCACATGCGGGGGCAGGCCGAGCGGTTCGGCGCCGAGATCGTGTCCGACGACGTCGTGTCGGTCGACCTGGCCGGCCCGGTGAAGATCGTCCGGACACACGACGCAGAGTTCAGCGCCGACACGGTGATCCTTGCGATGGGCTCGGCCTACCGCAAGCTCGGCATCGCCCGCGAGGACGAGCTGTCCGGCCACGGCGTCTCGTGGTGTGCCACCTGTGACGGTTTCTTCTTCCGCGACAAGGACATCGCGGTTGTGGGCGGCGGCGACACCGCGATGGAGGAGGCCACGTTCCTCACCCGATTCGCCAAGTCGGTGACCATCGTGCACCGCCGTGATTCGCTGCGCGCCAGCCGCATCATGGCCGACCGTGCCTTCGCCGACGCGAAGATCGACTGGGCGTGGAACTCCGAGGTCAGCGACATCAGCGGCGACGGCACCGTCGACGGCGTCCGGCTGCGCGACACGGTTACCGGCGACGAGCGGGACCTCGCCGTCCAGGGACTGTTCATCGCGATCGGGCACGAGCCGCGCAGCGAGCTGGTCAAGGGCCAGGTCGATCTCGACGTCGAGGGTTACGTCCTCACCCATTCGGGTACCACCAAGACGAACCTCGACGGCGTCTTCGCGGCTGGCGATCTCGTCGACCACGTCTACCGGCAAGCCGTCACCGCCGCGGGTACCGGATGCCAGGCCGCGCTGGACGCGGAGCGCTACTTGGCCAGCCAGCACGACAAGGTGCCCGACGCCGCAGTCGTGAGCAGCTGATCATCGGGAATGACGACCGGCGAGACATCGTTGCACCAGGACCAACCCACAACCAGGAGAGCCGACATGGGTCAGAACACCAAGACCGTCACCGACGCGACGTTCGCGGCCGACGTCCTGCAGGCTGACGGGCCCGTGCTCGTCGACTTCTGGGCCGAGTGGTGCGGACCGTGCAAGATGGTCGCGCCGGTCCTCAACGAGATCGCCGGTGAGTACGCCGGCAAGATCACCGTCGCGAAGGTGAACATCGACGAGAACCCCGCGATAGCCCGCGACTACCAGATCCTGTCGATCCCGACGATGTCGGTGTTCGACAAGGGCCAGATCGTCAAGTCGATCGTCGGCGCCCGCCCCAAGGCGGCTATTCTCCGCGAGCTCGCGGACTACCTTCCCTAGAGTCTCGGCCCGATGAGGGCTGAGTGATTGTTTCGGCAAAGGCGGCCAGCTATGGTCGCCTTTGTCATGTTCTGGGCCGGAAGGACTCGCGGACTTTATGCCCCATTCGGTGTGGCGCCTAGGCTGAGGCACAATGACTGACGGCCCACTGTCCGCCACAGTGTCTGTTGTCCAGCGTCCTGGCCTGATCGCTTCGTGAGGTTCCTCGTTCCGATGCAGCCACTCCGCCGCGGCGCCACCGGTGATGCCGTCGCCGAAGTACGGCGCGTCCTCGCCGGGCTCGGCCTGATCGCGAACTTCGACCCGGCGGTCGAGGCAACCTATGACGCCGCGACCGAGCTCGCGGTTCGCCACTTCCAGCAGCGGCGCGGCCTGTCGGTCGACGGGGTCGTCGGCGTCGAGACCTACGCGGCGCTGGCCGGCTCCCGCTGGCGCCTCGGCGATCGCGTCCTCGGCCACAACGCCAGCAGCCTGCTGACCGGCGACGACGTCGCATCCCTGCAAGAGCAACTGCTCGAGATGGGCTACGACCTCGCCCGCGCCGACGGCATCTTCGGCCGTCACACCGAGCGTGCGCTGCGCACCTTCCAGCGCGACTACGGGATGGTGCCGGACGGCATCTGCGGTCCCGCCACGCTGCGAGCGCTGCGCCAGCTCGGCCGCCGGGTCATCGGTGGACGCCCGCAGTTGCTGCGGGAGCAGATGCGCGTCGTCGAGTCGGGCCCGAGCCTGCTCGGCAAGCGACTGGTACTCGACCCGGGCCACGGCGGTGCCGACCGCGGCGTCGAGGCCGCGGGCATCTGCGAGGCCGACCTCGCATGGGACCTCGCGACCCGCCTCGAAGGACGCCTCACCGCGCTCGGCGTCACCAGCTGGCTCACCCGCGGACCGCACAACGGCGCCAGCGACGAGGAGCGCGCCAACTTCGCCAACCAGGTCGGCGCCGACATGCTGCTGTCGTTGCACGTCGACGGCGCTGCGTCGCCGCTGGCGAACGGCCTGGCCAGCTACCACTACGGCGCCGGCGAGTCGAGCTCGACGATCGGCGAGCGCCTGGCCGACCTGGCCCAGCGCGAGCTCGTCGCCCGCACCGGCATGCTCAACGGTCGCGTCCACCCGAAGACGTGGGCGTTGCTGCGCCTGACCCGAATGCCCGCCGTCCAGGTCGAGGTCGGCTACCTGACCTCACCGCTCGACCGGGCGCGGCTCGTCGACGCGGCATTTCGCGACACGATCGCCGAGGGGCTGCTCGTCGCCGTCCAGCGGCTGTACCTGCCCAAGGCCGAGGACCCGCCCACCGGCGTCATGCGGCTGCCGGCCATAGTCGCCTAGCGGCCGACCGGGCCGGGTCGACCTTTCGGGGTGCACGGTGCTCTGATGGTCATGTGGGCGACGAGGAGGAGCTGCTCGAGCCCACCCGACTGCCCTTACCCCGCCGGGTAAGGCTCGGGGCGCTACTACTAGCCGTCCTGGCGATAGCCACCGCCGTCGCCGTTCGGGTATGGCCCCGATCGGCGCACCCGTCCGCGGCACCGCCACCGCGCACGACGTCCGGTGCTCTCGTCCTACCGCCGCCGGCCTCTGAGACGACGACCTTGACGCCACGCCCATGGCCGACCGCGCCCGGGGCGTGCGGTTCAGACGCTGATCTGCCGATCGTGTCGAGCACAGCACCGGGCGAACGCACTGGCATCAGGGTGTTGCTCGCCGGGAGACGGCTTCGAACCGTCGACTTCGACACGGGGCGGGTGACCGGCGAGACCCCGGCCGGGCTCCGGCCGGGCGAGTTCGTCGTCGACCTCGACGTGGCGTCGCAGACCTATGCCGTGACGACCACGTGCGAGTTCTCGTCACTGCGCGTCGTCCGCGTCGGCGTCCGGACTGGTCCGGTCACGCTTGCCGGCTCTATCGACATGGTGTTGTCTGACGGCGCTGATGCGTGGGGTGTGTCGTCCCCGACGGAGGACCACCCGCGCGGCCTCCTCATCCCGCTCGCGGGCGGGCGCCGAGTGCAGCTGCCTGCCGGCTTCTATCCGCAAGCGAGCGCCAGCGGTGTCGTCGTCGGCATCCTCCAGCGCGAGAGCGAGGGGACCTCTCCTGGCTCGGTGCTCCTCATCGATGCGACGACCGGCCGCCTGCGCGCCAACCTGGGAAAGGGATGGCCTGTCGCAGCCGGGAATGGGCTTGTTGTGTGGGCCGAGTCATGCGACGCGGACAGCAACAAGCCGTGCATCTTGCGCCGCATGTCAGTCGCCGATGCGCGGGCGACCAGCTACCGGCTGCCTCGACCAGCGTTCGCGGGCGTGGTCAGCCCGGATCGCCGCCTGCTCGCGCTGACCCTCGAACGGCCGACCCGAGACGCCCAGTTCGAAGGGCATCCCATCGCACCCAACGAGGTCGCGATCCTGCATCTCGATACCGGGCGACTCACGATCGTGCCGGGCGTCGAGGTGCCTGCGAAGGCCGATCCAGGACTCGCGTTCTCCGCGGACAGCCGCTGGCTCGTGATTGCGCTCGACGCGGGTTCCAAGACCCGCCTGCTTGCCTGGCGACCCGGGCTAGCCCACCCCTACGAGTCGAGGCCGGTCGCTGGGCAAACCTTGCAACCCCCGCCGATCCTGGTCGTGCCCGCCCGCATAGGCGGCTGAACAGCTCAGCCTCGCGACACCGCGCTCGGGGTCGGCGTGATCGTCGCGAACAGACGGTCGATCGCGTACTCGACGTCTTCCTTCCACGACACCGTCGACTTCACGTCCAGCCGCAGCCGGGGGTACTTCGGATGCGGGCGGACCGTCTTGAAGCCGACCGCCAGCAGATAGTCCGACGGAAGGACACACGCGTGCTTGTCGGCGTCGTCTTCGTCGGCCCTCGGCGTCCCGAACGCCTCGACCGCCCTCAGGCCGCGACGCGCGACGTCGCCGACCACGGCCTGCACCAGCATCCGGCCGAGGCCCGCGCCGGCGAACTCCGGCTGCACCCGGGCGGTCATCAGCAAGACGGCGTCCGGGCTCACCGGTGACGTCGGGAACGCGACCGACCGCGGGACGTACGCCGGGGGCGCGAACAGCACGAAGCCAGCAGGGGCAGAGTCGACGTAGGCGATCTTGCCGCAGCTACCCCATTCGAGCAGGGTGTCGGAGACCCAGGCCTCCTTCTCCAGATCGGTGCCGCCGGTCTCGCAAGCACGCTCACCGGCGACCGGATCGAGTTCCCAGTACACGCACGACCGGCAGCGCGGCGACAGGTCTCCGAGATTGTCGAGCGTTATGTTCACCAGCCGACGAGACACCAGGCGACTCCAAGCGACGGACCACTGCCGCGATGTTAAGCCGCCGGCCGCGTGTCGGCGACCCGGCTCATCCTGACCGATAACCGTCCAAGAACGTGCCGATCCGGCCGATCGCCTCGGTCAGGTCATCGGCGCGGGGGAGAGTGACGATGCGCAGGTGATCCGGACGCGGCCAGTTGAATCCGCTGCCCTGCACCACGAGCACGTGCTGCTCGCGCAGCAGTTGCAGCACGAACGCCTGGTCGTCCTCGATCGGGTAGAGGTCGAGGTCCAGGCGCGGGAAGACGTACAGCGCGCCGCGTGGCTGCACGCAGGTGACGCCGGGGATCTCCTTCAGCGCCGTCATCGCGGCGTCGCGCTGCTCGCGCAGCCGGCCACCGGGCAGCACCAGGTCGTTGATGCTCTGCCGGCCCCCGAGCGCGGTCTGGATCGCGTGCTGTGCCGGGACGTTCGCGCACAACCGCATGTTCGCCAAGATCGCGATGCCCTCGAGGTAGCTGCCGGCGTTGCGCTTCGGTCCGGTGACCATCAGCCAGGCGCTGCGGAATCCGGCCAGCCGATACGCCTTCGACAGCCCGTTGAACGTCAGCGTGAACACGTCCGGCGCGACGGCCGCGAACGGCACGTGCGTGGCGTCGTCGTAGAGGACCTTCTCGTAGATCTCGTCCGCCATGACGACCAGTGAGTGTTGCCGGGCCAGCTCGGCGATCCGTTGCAGTACCCCCTCTGGGTATACGGCGCCGGTCGGGTTGTTCGGGTTGATGACGACGATTGCCTTTGTCCGCTGGGAAATCTTCGCCTCGATGTCGTCGAGGTCCGGCAGCCAGCCGTTGCTCTCGTCGCACAGGTAGTGCACCGCGCGGCCGCTGGCCAAGCTGGTCGATGCTGTCCACAGTGGATAGTCGGGCGCCGGGATCAGCACCTCGTCGCCATCGTCGAGCATCGCCTGCAACGACATGGTGATCAGCTCGCTCACGCCGTTGCCCAGCCAGACGTCGTCGACGTTGACGCCGTTGATGCCGCGCTCCTGGTAGTGCTGCACGACCGCGATGCGTGCCGACAGCAGGCCCTGCGAATCGGAGTAACCCTGCGAGGCGGGCAGGTTGCGGATGACCTCCACCAGGATCTCTTCCGGCGCCTCGAAGCCGAAGGCCCCGGGGTTGCCGATGTTGAGCTTGATGATCCGGCGGCCCTCTTCTTCGAGCCGCCTGGCCTCGTCGAGCACCGGACCCCGGATGTCGTACAGGACGTTTTCGAGCTTGCGGGACTGCTTCAGCTGCACGGATTCACGATCGCATACGCCCTGCCGCCGCCGACAGCGCATTCCGTGCGAGGCTGCCCACCATGGAATTCGCCGAGGTCGTCCGCAAGCGCCGCATGGTCCGTGCGTACGACCCGTCCCGGGCGGTCCCACGCGCCGCGATCGACTCACTGCTCGGCCTTGCGCTACACGCGCCGTCCGCCGGATTCAGTCAAGGTTGGCGGTTCCTCGTGCTCGATTCGCCTGCGGCGCGTGACGCCTTCTGGGAGGCGACGACCTCGCCGGACGCCACACCGGATTCCTGGCTGGTCGGCATGCGCACAGCGCCCGTCCTTGTCATCGCATTCTCTGACAAAGACACTTATCTCGACCGCTACGCCGAGCCCGACAAGGGTTGGACGGACCGTGACGAGGCGCGCTGGCCGGTTCCGTACTGGCACATCGACACCGGCATGGCGTCCTTGCTGGTACTGCTGGGCGCCGTCGACGCCGGTCTGGCAGGCTGCTTCTTCGGCATCTCGCGTGAGCATTGGGACGTCCTGCGCGCTGCATTCCACGTCCCGCTCGGCCTGACTCCGATCGGCGCGATCAGCCTCGGCTACCGCGCACCCGACCGCCCCTCGCCGTCACTGCGCCGTGGACGCCGGCCGCTGTCCGAGGTGGTCGCCTACGGCTCGTTCGTGCCGGTCGACTGACTGCGCCCGTTCGCGAGCTGCGGTGCGATCAGCGCGACGATGCGCTCGAGGTCGTCGACCGACGCGAACTCGACGGTGATCTTGCCCTTGCGCCGGCCCAGGTCGACGCGGACGCGCGTGTCCAAACTGTCGGACAGCCGGTCGGCGAGGTCGGCGACGCCGGGGGCGACCATCCGCTGCGGCGCCGTCCGGCGGTTCTGCTTCTTGTCGGCCAGCGCGTGGCCACGCATCGAGACGAGCTCCTCGGTCGCCCGTACCGACAGCCCCTCGGCGACGATCCGGGTTGCCAGCTCCTCCTGCGCCTCGGGTTCCTCGACGCCCAGCAGGGCGCGAGCGTGGCCTGCCGACAGCACGCCGGCGGCAACCCTGCGCTGCACCGGCACCGGGAGGTTCAGCAGCCGGATCGTGTTGCTGATCTGGGGGCGGCTGCGCCCGATCCGCTGCGCCAGCTCGTCGTGGGTCGTGCTGAACTCCTCGAGCAGCTGCTGGTAGGCGGCCGCCTCCTCCAGCGGATTCAGCGCAGCCCGATGGATGTTCTCGAGCAGGGCGTCGCGCAGCATCGCGTCGTCCTCGGTGTCGCGGACGATGGCCGGGATCGCCTGCAGGCCGGCGACGACAGCCGCACGTAACCGGCGTTCGCCCATGACTAGTTCGTAGCCGGCGTCCCGGCGGCGCACGACGACCGGCTGCAGCACGCCGAACTCGCGGATCGAATGCGCGAGCTCGGTGAGTGATTCCTCGTCGAACACCTGGCGTGGTTGGCGTGGGTTCGTCTTGATCGTGTTGACATCGACCTCGATGAAGGACGCGCCCGGTACCGGCAACGGGCCAGTCCCGTCCGGGGCCACCCCAGATGGGGGAGCGAGCACGGTGCCGGCCCCGACAGGCGTCGAGGGAGTGGTGGGTGCGGTGGGGATGAGCGCCCCCAATCCACGTCCGAGCCCGCCTATGCGCGTCTTGCTCACGATGTCTCCTCGTCATTCGATTTCTGTGCTGCCTGGGCATGACCGTCCCGGCCACGGTCGGCCAGTTCACGCGCCGCTTCGAGGTACCCGACGGCACCTCGTGACCCCGCGTCATAGGTCATGACCGTCTGCCCGAAGCCGGGCGCCTCCGACACTCGAACATTGCGGGGGATGACCGAGTCGATCACCAGGTCGCCGAAGTGCGCCCGCACGTCGGCGGCGACCTGATCGGCCAGCCGGGTCCGGCTGTCGTACATGGTGAGCAGTACGGTGCTGACGGTCAGCCCGGTGTTCAGGTACGACTTGACCATCTCGATGCTGCTCAGCAACTGGGCCAGGCCCTCGAGGGCGTAGTACTCGCATTGAATCGGGATGAGCACTTCGCGGGCCCCGACCAGCGCGTTGAGCGTGAGCAGGCCGAGCGACGGCGGGCAGTCGATGAACACGTAGTCGAGATCCTGGCCGGCGTCGAGCAGACCGATGAGCGCACGTTGCAGCCGATACTCACGCGATACCTGCGACGCCAGTTCGAGGTCTGCCCCGGCGAGATCGATCGTTGCCGGCGCACAGAACAGGGTCTCGGAGATCTCGACGGACGCGACAACGTCCGCGATCTTGCCGTCGCCCAGGAGCACGTCATACATGGACGGCGTGCCGACTGAATGGTCGACGCCGAGTGCCGTACTGGCATTGCCCTGCGGATCAAGATCGATGACAAGGACGTGCAACCCATGCATCGCCATGGCGGCCGCGATATTGACCGCTGACGTGGTCTTTCCGACGCCGCCCTTCTGGTTCGCCACGGTAATCACGCGGGTGTCCGGAGGCTTGGGCCAGCGCTCCCGGTGAATATTCATGACGTTCACCGCCTGCAATGCCTCACGGGCGATGGGAGTGTCGAGCACTGTTTCACGTGAAACCTCGGCGCTCGATGTTTCACGTGAAACACCTCCGGCAGTCCCGACTTTGCGATGTGACTGGCTCATCGTCTCCCTCGGTGCCTTGCGGTTCGCGTCTGCACACGCCGAATTGCGACGACCTTTACCGGCGTCTCGAGCACGTCGCGGCCACACGTCACGATCGACACCTCACCCCCCAGGCGACCGATAGCCGCCTTATGCGTCTGCACCTCGGACTCTGCCTGGGCGCCTTTCATGGCGAGCAGCGTCCCGCCTAATTCCAGTAGTGGTAGGCACCATCTCACCAATCGGTCCAATGGCGCCACCGCACGCGCAGTCACCCACGGCGCGCCACCGACCTTGCCAAGTGTTGCCCGATCCTCGGCACGCCCGTGCACGACATGCACGCGAGAGGCCAGTTCGAGTTCGTCCACAACCTCATTCAGGAATGCCACTCGCCGAGCCAGTGAGTCGACCAGGTCCACGACCAGGTCACCGCGCCGGCAAGCGAGCACGATGCCGGGCAACCCCGCTCCAGTGCCGACATCGACGACTCGCGTGCCGACCGGCAGCAAGTCGGCCACAACCGCGCAGTTGAACAGGTGCCGATCCCACAGCCGGGAGACCTCGCGCGGCCCGATCAGCCCGCGAACCACGCCGTCGCCGGCCAGCCTGGTCGCGTAGCGCTGCACGAGCTGCAGCCGCTCGCCGAACAGCCGCTCCGCGGCTGGCGGGGGAGCGACGGACGCGATGCTCGCCGGTGACGCAGGCTCTGCTACCGGGCGGTCCGGTGGTCCGGCGCTAGCGGGCACTCGCCAAGTCTTCGGCGCTCACTGCTCGACAAGGACGACCACGCGGCGCTGCGGCTCCTCGCCCTCCGACTCGCTGCGCACGCCGTCGATCGCAGACACGGTGTCGTGCACGACCTTGCGTTCGAACGGGTTCATCGGGGCGAGCTTGACCTCCTCGCCGGATTCGAGGACGCGCCGGGCGGTCGCCTCGGCCAGCGTCCGCAGCTGCGCACGCCGTGCTTCGCGATGACCACTGATGTCGAGCATCAGCCGGCTGCGTGCGCCCGTCCGCTGCTGCACCGCGAGCCGGGTCAGCTCCTGCAGCGCGTCCAACGTCTCGCCGCTGCGGCCGACGAGAGGCTGCAGGTCGCTGCCGACGATCGCGACGATGGCGCGGTCGTTCTCGACGTCGAGGTCGATGTCGCCGTCGTAGTCGATGATGTCGAGGAACCGCTCCAAGTAGTCCGCGGCGATGTCGCCCTCACGGACCAGCAGATCGCCGTCCGGCGCGGACTCGTCGTCCAGCTCGTCGGCCAGCGTCTCGTCAGCGGCGAGCTCGTCGCCCTGTGCTTCGTCGCTGATCGCTCCGTCGGCGACGTGCTCGCCGGAGATCTGCTCGTCCACCGAAACCTCTGTGTCGTTCACGGGCGGGGATCCTCTCGAAATCAGACATCTAACGCCGCTTCTTGGCTTGGCTGGGTCGCTTGCCCCCCGGCCGGTTCGATCCACGGTTCGGTCGCGCGCCCGGACGTGGCGCGCTCGTGCGCGGGGGAGCCGGTGGCGCGTGATCGGGCGGTACCTCGTCGTCGTCGACGACGTCCGCCGGCGTGACGTCGATCGTGCGGCGATCCCGAGCCGGCTTCTGCCCAGGCCTCGGTGCGAGCTTCTTACCGAGCTCGCCGACGGGTGCTGCTTCAGCGGCGACGTGCGGGTGGAACTTGTTGATGTAGAACTGCTGGCCCAACGTCCACACGTTGCTCGTGAACCAGTACAGCAGCACGCCCAGCGGGAAGATCAGCCCGGAGAACAGCACCGACACCGGGATGAAGTAGAGCATCAGTTTCTGGACCGTCGCCGCCGTGCCGACCGGCTCGGTGGGTTGCCCGCGGCGAACGAGGATCTGGGTCAGGTAGGTCGCCGCCGCGCTGATCACGACGAGCACCAGTGTGACGATCCGGGTGCTCGACAGGTCGCCTTGGAGCACTACCTCGACCTTGTGTGCGTTGTCGCGCAGCGATGCCGCCAGCGGCGCGCTGAACAGGTGCGCCCTGGCCGCGCTGAACGTCTCGTCCTCGGTGAACGTGTACAGCGTCAGTTTCGGGTTGCCGGAGTGGAGGCTGACCGAATTCGACAGGTGGCGCAGCACGTGGAACAGCGAGATGAAGATCGGGATCTGCAGCAGCATCGGCAGACAGCCGGCGACCGGGTTGAAGCCCTCTTCTTGCTGCAGCTTCATCATCTCGCGCTGCATGGTGGCGCGGTCGTTCTTGTACTTCTCCCGCAACTGCTGAATCTTCGGCTGCATCAACTGCATGTGCCGCTGGTAGTGCACCTGCTTGACGAAGAACCGGAACAGCAGCAGCCGGGCCGTGATCACCAGGAACACGATCGACAGCGACCAGTTCAGCCCGCCGTCCTTGTCCAGGCCGATCGCCGTGAACAGTTGATGCCACCGCAGCAGCACCCACGAGACAGCGGTGTACAGGAAGTCGAACACGAACGCGTCTCCTAGGCGGCTGTCCGGGACGACCGGACGGGGACGGGAACAGGTCTGGGCGTAGTCGCCGAATCGGCAACGTCCGGAGGCACCGGGTCGTGCCCGCCCCGATGCCAGGGGTGGCAGCGCAACAGTCGGCGCACAGCGAGATAGGTCCCGCGTCCGGCGCCGAACCGTTCGACGGCCTCCGCCGCGTAGTTACTGCACGACGGGGTGAATCGGCACGACGGCACGCGCCACGAGCTGACGAAGACCTGCCAGCCGCGGATCAGCCGGAGCACGACCCGCGCCGCGACGCTGCGACCGGACCGGGGCCGCGTCATCGCAGCACCTGCATCCGGGCCAGGGCTGAACCCAGGTCAGCGCCGAGTCGCTCGGACGTAGCGTCCGCCGAATCCGGCAGCGCCCGCACAACCAGTCCGGTGCCGGACGGCAGCGTCGATACCTGCGCGGCTAACTGGGCTCGCAACCGCCGGGCGACCCGATGCCGGGCGACACTGCCCCCGACTGAGCGTCCAACGATCAACCCGACCCGCGGCGCCGCGCCAGCCGTCAAGCCCGGCTGCAGATGTACGACGAGGCAGCCACGCCGGCTGCGGACACCATCACGGACGACGGAGGTGAAATCACCAGACCGCCGCATCCGATTCGCCCGCGGCAACACGAGTCCTGCTGCCAGTGAACCTAGGCCGACAGCGTGTTGCGGCCTTTGCGCCGGCGAGCCGCGATGATCGCGCGGCCGGCACGCGTGCGCATGCGCAAGCGGAAGCCGTGCGTCTTGGCGCGACGGCGATTGTTCGGCTGGAAGGTCCGCTTGCTCACGGTCGGGCTCCATCAAGGTCGGTCTGGCTGTCATCTGCGGGATCGGTCTGCGGACCATCTGGCCGCGAACCGCACAAGTCTTGCCCCCGGGCACGGGAGGAGCGCCGCAAGGCGCCCGTCCACAACTGGGGAACGACCTACGGTACGGATGACCTGAGCTCCGGGTCAAACCAGGCGACCGGCGAACCGTCCACCATACGGTATGCACCTTGTAGCCGAGGGCAACGACACGCCGGGCTCAGTTGTGACGATCTCGCACGCGCTGTTAGGTTCACCTGCCGGTGCCGCTCGCGGTAGCGCGGCACGTCGGCGGCGACCCGATCGCTTGCTTGCGTACACAGTCTGTGGACGACGCTGTGGACTGACTCGCCAAGAGCGGCCCCCGGCCGGCGTGCGGCCCAGGGCAGCGCGTGAGATCGTCAGCGGAGGACGGCGACGAGACCGACGACCTGGGGGGATGGACTGGGCTCTTGGATGAAACTACGGATCTCGGCGAAGTATGGACACGCGCCATCCGCCGCCTCGACGACGACACCATTCGACCGCATCACCGAGCGTGGATCGGGCTGACGCGACCGCTGGGGCTGGTCGAGGACACCGCGTTACTCGCCGCCCCGAACGAGTTCGCCAAGGATTACCTCGAAAACCGGCTCCGGCCGATGATCGCAACCGCGCTCAGCGCCGAGCTCGGCCGCGACATCCGGGTCGCCGTTACCGTTCAGCACACCGACGAGCAGGGCGAGACCGGTACGGATTCCGTGAGCGAGCAGGCAGAGGATCTCAACGACTTCGCTGATTCACGTTTCGACGACTGGACACCGAACCAGCGCGGCGGCCCGCCACAGCCGGTGCCGTACACGGTCGACCGTGGCAACTCGCGGGGCAGCGACCGCGACGCCCGGCTCAATCCGAAGTACACCTTCGACACGTTCGTCATCGGGTCGAGCAATCGCTTCACACACGCGGCGGCCGTCGCCGTGGCCGAGGCGCCGGCGAAGGCGTACAACCCGCTGTTCGTCTACGGCGATTCCGGTCTGGGCAAGACGCACCTGCTCCACGCGATCGGCCATTACGCGCAGCGCCTGTTCCCGGGTATCAAAGTGCGGTACGTATCGAGCGAGGAGTTCACGAACGACTTCATCAACTCGTTGCGTGACGACAAGATGCAAGCGTTCCAGGGTCGTTACCGGTCACAGGATCTGCTGCTGATCGACGACATCCAGTTCCTCGAGCGCGCCGAGCGCACGCAGGAGGAGTTCTTCCACACGTTCAACACGCTGCACAACGCGAACAAGCAGATCGTCATCAGCTCCGACCGCCCGCCCAGGCAGCTGTCCACGTTGGAAGACCGCCTGCGCACCCGGTTCGAATGGGGCCTGATCACCGACGTCCAGGTGCCCGACCTCGAGACGCGCATCGCGATTTTGCGCAAGAAGGCTGCCCAGGAAGGCATGAACCCGCCGCCTGAGGTGCTCGAGTTCATCGCGACGAAGATCCAGAGCAACATCCGCGAGCTCGAAGGCGCGCTGATCCGCGTCACCGCGTTCGCCAGCCTGAACAAGCAGGACGTCGAGATGCAGCTCGCCGAGATCGTCCTGAAGGATCTGATCAGCGAATCGGACAGTCCGGAGATCACCGCCGCGCACATCATGGCCGTGATCGCCGAGTACTTCTCAGTCTCGCTCGACGATCTCACCGGCAGTTCGCGCAGCCGGGTGCTCGTCAGCGCCCGCCAGATCGCCATGTACCTGTGCCGCGAGCTCACCGACCTGTCGCTGCCGAAGATCGGCCAGACCTTCGGCGGACGCGACCACACGACCGTCATGCACGCCGACCGAAAGATCCGCGGCCTGATGGCCGAGCGGATGAGCGTGTTCAACCAGATCAGCGAGCTCACCAGCCGGATCAAGTCGCGAGCCCGCGCGTGACTATCGAGGTGGGCCGTCCACATAATGTGGGCGCCCCTGTGGACAGCCGGTGCTTCGCTGTGGACGGCGGTGCACATCGCCTGTCCGTCCACCGGACCCGCACAGCGCACCGATCCGAGGCGAGCCTCTCGTCCACAGTCATAGCCCGCGTGTTTACTGGGCGGCAGCCGGTTGTCCCCAGTATCCACAGCTGTTACGACGACAGACGATGATTGCTCTACCTACAGGTCAAATACCAAAGCACTAACCGACCCCGATCTGGGGACGCACCGATGGAGGCACCATGAAGTTCCGGGTCGAGCGTGACGCGTTGGCCGACGCCGTGGCGTGGGCGGCGCGGAGCCTCGCCACCCGCCCGACCATCCCGGTGCTGGCCGGGTTGCTGCTCGACGTGAACGACTCGACCCTGTCGATCTCGGGATTCGACCTGGAGGCATCCACGCAGGTCGACCTCGAAGTCGCGGCGGCAACGACGGGCACCGCTCTCGTGTCGGGCCGGCTGCTCGCCGACATCACCCGGTCGCTGCCGCCGCACCCGGTCGATGTCGCCGTCGACGGCTCGCGCCTGACGATCGCCTGTGGCTCGGCGCGGTTCACATTGCCGACGATGCCGGTCGAGGACTACCCGAAACTTCCGCAGATGCCGACCACGGCCGGCACAGTCGACAGCGCGGCGTTCGCCACGGCGGTCGCGCAGGTTGCAGTGGCGGCCGGACGCGACGACACGTTGCCGATGCTCACGGGCGTGCGACTGGAGATCGACGGCGAGAAGCTGACCTTCGCGGCAACTGACAAGTACCGGCTGGCAGTACGCGAGCTGGCATGGAGCCCGTCGAGTGCCGGCGAGGCATCCGCGCAAGTCGTCATCCCGGCACGCACCCTCGCCGACGCCGCGCGCAGCTTGGCGCAGAGTGACGAGCTCACGATCGCGCTGTCCGCCTCGGCCGGCGCCGGCGACGGCATCATCGGTTTCAGCGGTGCCACGGGTGGACGTGCCAGCCGGGCAACTACGCGCCTGCTCGACCCGCAGTTTCCGCCATATCGCACGCTGCTGCCCACCGAGTGGTCGGCCACCGCCGAGGTCGCGGTCGCGCCGTTCGTCGAGGCCGTCAAGCGGGTCGCGCTGCTGGCCGATCGCAGCACGCCGGTTCGGCTCGAGTTCGCCGAGGGCGGGGTCAACCTGAGCGCCGGCGGCGACGACGAGGGCCGCGCCGAGGAGCAGCTCGAGGTCGTCTATGACGGTGAGCCGATCACGATCGCGTTCAACGCCACGTTCCTGCTCGACGGGCTCGGCGCGCTCGACACGTCGAGTGCCCGGCTGCTGTTCCCGTCGGCGAACAAGCCGACTGTGCTGCGTCCGGCGGAGTCCGACGAGGAGTACTACTACTTGATCATGCCCATGCGGCTACCGCGCTAGCGCCCTGTCATGCATGTGCGGCATCTGTCGGTCGCGGACTTTCGTAGCTGGGCGAGCGCGGACGTCACGTTCGAGCCGGGCCCGACCGTGCTCGTGGGCGCGAACGGCCAGGGCAAGACGAACCTGCTCGAGGCCCTCGGCTACCTGTCGACGCTGAGCAGCCACCGCGTCCCGACCGACTCGCCGCTCGTTCGTACCGGCGCCGAGCGGGCCGTCGTTCGCGCGGCCGTCGTCTCCGCGGGACGCGAGTTGCGCGTCGAGGTCGAGATCGCCCCGGGACGCGCCAACCGGGCAAAGCTGAACGGCGCGGCAGTCACTCGGCCGCGCGACGTGCTCGGCGTACTTCGTTGCGTGCTGTTCGCCCCGGAGGATCTGGCGATCGTGCGCGGCGACCCGGCCGAGCGCCGCCGCTTCGTCGACGACCTGCTCGTGCAGCGCAGCCCGCGGATGGCCGCCGTCCGAGCCGACTACGAGCGGGTACTCAAGCAGCGCGCGACGCTGCTCAAGTCCGCCGGGTCGGCCCGCCGTTCCGGCGGCACCGGCGACCTGCGCACCCTTGACGTGTGGGACGGCCACCTCGCCCAGCACGGTGCCGCGCTGCTCGCCGCACGGCTCGACGCCGTCGACGCGCTGCGCCCGCACGCGGCGCTCGCCTACGCGCAGGTTGCCCCGGACAGCGCACCGCTCGGCATCACCTACCTGAGTTCGATCAGCGACGGCTTGCCGGACGACCGCAGCGTCGAGATGCTCGAGGCGGCGCTGCTGGCCGAGCTCGCCCGGTTGCGCACACAGGAGCTCGACCGCGGCGTCAATCTCGTCGGCCCGCATCGCGACGAGGTCGAGCTGCGCATCGGCGAGCTGCCCGTGCGCGGTTACGCCAGCCACGGTGAGTCGTGGTCGACGGCGCTCGCCCTGCGTCTCGGGTGCTACGAATTGCTGCGTGACGAATCCCCCGGCGCCGGCCACGACCCAGTGCTGATGCTCGACGACGTCTTCGCCGAACTCGACGGCAGCCGTCGCGACCAGCTCGCGCTCGTCGCGAGCAAGGCCGAGCAGTCGATCGTCACTGTGGCCGTGGCCTCCGACGTGCCCGAGCAGCTGGCCGGAGCGCGCTTCGACGTGCACGCCGGCGAGGTGCGTCGTGTGCGCTGATCACGCGGATGAGACGGCTGATTCGACGACCGATGAGACCCAGATCACCAGTCTGTCCACAGTGGACGGTGGAAAACTCCGATCACCTGTGGATGATCCGTCACAGGCCGTAGATACCGCCGCGTTAGACATCGCAGAGAGTGCCTTGTCTAACGCGCAGCGCATATCTCGGACATCTGATCGTCTCGCGCGCCGTCGCGCACAACGCACGAGTCGCCGCTCCACGGGCTACTCAGGACCCGGCCCGGACGAGCGTGACCCGCAGCCGGTCAAGCACGTCGTCGCCGGGCTGTTCGCCGAGCGTGGCTGGGAGCGCCCGGTCGCCGAAGCGCGCGTGTTCGCCGACTGGCCCTCGCTGGTCGGCGCCGAGATCGCAATGCGGTGCCAGCCGATCAGCCTTCGCGAGGGTGAACTGCGGCTGAGTGCGGAGTCGACCGCCTGGGCCACGCAACTGCGAATGCTGAGCGGCACGCTGCTCGCTCGGCTGGTCGCCGAACTGGGACCGACCGTGGTGACCCGGATCCAGGTCAGCGGTCCGATCGGGCCGACGTGGAAGCACGGTGCGCGATCGGTGCGCGGCGCTCGGGGTCCACGCGACACCTACGGCTGATCGCCACGCGGCGACCTTCGATACCGTCGCGCGATGACCGAATCCGTGCCGGCCTACCCCGCAATCGTGCTGGCCGGGATCCGCGCCGCCGAGGTCGACGGGCGACTGCCCGCGCCGAGTGCCGAGAAGCTCGGCGACATCTTCCCGTTCGAGTCGCCGATGAGCGTCGTCCCGTTCGAGGAACCGACGCTGCCCGAGCCGCCGCGGCGAGGCGAGGGTGGCGTGCCGTGCGGGCAGTGCGCGACGTCCGACGACGCGTACTTGTGGACGTCGCCGACCTGGCGGCTGCGCGCGCCGGATCGGCCCGACGGCGTGCACACCCTCTGGCTCGAACCTCGCGAGCACGTCGACCAGGCCGACCTCACGCCGGAACTCGCCGCCGAACTCGGCGTGCTGCTCGTACGCGTCGAGCGGGCGATCCATGCCGCGATCGACGGTGTCGGCCGCGTCCACCTCAATCGGTGGAGTGACGGCGGCGCTCACCTGCACTGGTGGATCATCGTGCGCCGACCGGCCTGTTGCAGTTGCGCGGTTCGGACCTGCCGCTCTGGCTCGACGTGCTGCCGCCGCTGCCCGACGATGTCTGGCGGGCCGACCTGGAACGCATCGCAGCGGAGCTTCGCTGACCGGCGTCCCGGCCCGCTCCGAGGCCTCGGCGGCCGCAAGCCCGGCGACGCTGGATCGAGCGCTGAGCTCGGCAGACCCCCGGTCGCGTGGGTTCCCGCGCCCAGGGGGCTGTCCGGGCTTCTATGACACGGTTGGGACGCGTCGAAGAGGCGATCAGTGCCGTCCATGCACTAGACTGAGGTGTCGCATGGGGTCGGTACCACGCCGGTTCGCTAGCCGCCTGGTCCGCCCCGTGTTCATGTCCGGAATCGAACCGTCCCGAACCGTTCACCAGCGGTTGGTGAGAAGGAGTTGCCTCGGTGGCCACCAGTACTGCAAAGAATGGCAAATCGGACTACACCGGCAGTTCCATCACCGTTCTAGAAGGCCTCGAGGCGGTTCGTAAGCGCCCGAGCATGTATATCGGCTCCACCTCGGAGCGCGGCCTGCACCACCTGGTGTGGGAGGTCGTCGACAACTCCGTCGACGAGGCGCTCGCCGGCTACTGCGACCGCATCGAGGTCACCCTGCTCGGCGACGGCGGCGTGCGGGTGGCCGACAACGGACGCGGCATGCCGGTCGACATGCATCCGACGCAGAAGAAGCCCACGGTCGAGGTCATCCTCACCGTCTTGCACGCCGGCGGAAAGTTCGACGGCAAGACCTATGCGGTCTCCGGCGGTCTGCACGGCGTGGGCGTCTCGGTGGTCAACGCTCTGTCGCACCGTCTCGATGTCGAGATCGACCGCGACGGCTACCACTGGTCGCAGCCGTACCTGAACGCCAAGCCTGCCGCTCCGCTCACCCAGGGCGGCAAGACTCGCCGGCGGGGCACGACCGTGACGTTCTGGGCCGACCCGACGATCTTCGAGACCACCACGTACTCGTTCGAGACGATCAGCCGCCGGCTGCAGGAGATGGCCTTCCTGAACAAGGGGCTGACCATCGTCCTGCGCGACGAGCGCGAGGGCCCGGTCGTCGACGAGGACGACGCCGCTGCCGCGCCGAAGGCACGCAGCGGGCCGAAAGAGGTCACCTACCACTACGCAGGTGGCATCGCCGACTTCGTCCGGCACCTCAACGCGACCAAGGATCCGATCCAGAAGTCGGTGATCAGCTTCGAGGACGAGGAGAAGGCGCGGGCGATCTCGGTCGAGATCGCGATGCAGTGGAACTCGACCTACAGCGAGAGCGTCTACACCTTCGCCAACACGATCAACACCCACGAGGGCGGCACCCACGAAGAGGGCTTCCGGGCCGCGCTGACCAACGTCGTCAACAAATGGGCCGTCGACAGGAAGATCATCAAGAACACCGACGACGACCGATTCAAGGGCGATGACATCCGCGAAGGCCTTGCCGCGATCGTGTCGGTCAAGCTCGGCGAGCCGCAGTTCGAGGGCCAGACCAAGGCCAAGCTCGGCAACTCCGAGGCCAAGACGTTCGTGCAGCGCGTCTGCAACGAGCGGCTGACGCACTGGTTCGAGAGCAACCCGGGTGACGCCAAGACCGTCGTGAACAAGATCGCGCAGGCAGCGCGTGCTCGAAAGGCCGCGCAGCAGGCACGCCGGCTCGCCCGCAAGAACGCCCTCGACACGCTGGGCATGCCGGGCAAGCTGTCGGACTGCCGCTCCACCGACCCCCGCGAGAGCGAGCTGTACATCGTCGAGGGCGACTCGGCAGGCGGCTCGGCGAAGTCGTGCCGCGACTCGATGTTCCAAGCAATCCTGCCGATCCGCGGCAAGATCATCAACGTCGAGAAGGCGCGCATTGACCGCGTCCTGAAGAACACCGAGGTGCAGGCCCTGATCACCGCGCTGGGCACGGGCATCCACGAAGACTTCGACATCAGCAAGCTGCGCTACCACAAGATCGTGCTGATGGCCGACGCCGACGTCGACGGGCAACACATCACCACGCTGCTGCTGACCTTGCTGTTCCGGTTCATGCGCCCGCTCATCGAGGCCGGGCACGTCTACCTGGCCCAGCCACCGCTGTACAAGATCAAGTGGTCCAAGGGCGAGCCGGGCTACGCGTACTCCGACAAGGAACGCGACGGCCTGATCAAGGCCGGCCTCGAAGCCGGCCGGCGCCTGCCCAAGGAGGACAACGTCGCTCGATACAAGGGCCTCGGCGAGATGAACTCCAAGGAGCTGTGGGAGACCACGATGGATCCCGCACACCGCATCCTGCGGCTGGTCACGTTGGACGACGCCGCGACCGCCGACGAGTTGTTCAGCGTGCTGATGGGCGAGGACGTCGAAGCCAGGCGCTCGTTCATAGTCCGCAACGCCCACGACGTCCGTTTCCTCGATATCTAGCGCCCAAGTGTCCCGACGTCTCGACCGCTCGCTCCGCTCGGGCCGACCCGTCGGGCCAGCGCAAGCCCTTCGGGCGCGCGGGCGCTGCTCTTCGCGCGAGCGCTCATCGCCCGATGGTTACTTAGAAAGGCAGTTGCTTCGTGACTGATACCACGGATAGCACGGGCTTTGATCGGATCGAGCCGGTCGATATCCAGACCGAGATGCAGCGCAGCTACATCGACTACGCGATGTCGGTCATCGTCGGACGGGCGCTGCCTGACGTGCGCGACGGCCTCAAGCCGGTGCATCGCAAGATCCTCTACGGCATGTACGACTCCGGGTTCCGGCCCGACCGCAACTACGTCAAGTGCGGGCGCGTCGTCGGCGACGTGATGGGCAACTACCACCCGCACGGAGACACAGCGCTCTACGACGCGCTGGTGCGCATGGCCCAGCCGTGGTCGCTGCGCTACCCGATGATCGATCCGCAGGGCAACTTCGGCTCACCCGGCAACGACCCGGCAGCGGCCTACCGCTACACCGAGTGCCGGCTGCAGCAACTTGCGATGCACATGCTGGCTGACATCGACAAGGAGACCGTCGACTTCGTCCCGAACTACGCGGGCAACACCGTCGAGCCGGTGATCCTGCCTGCCCGGTTCCCGAACCTGCTGGTCAACGGGTCCGAGGGCATCGCGGTCGGCATGGCCACCCGCATCCCGCCGCACAACCTGCGCGAGGTCGCGGCCGGCGTCGCCTGGTCGCTCGACCACCCGGACGCCACGAAGGAGGAGTTGCTCGAGAAGCTCATCGAGCTGATCCCCGGCCCGGACTTCCCGACCCGGGCGCTGATCGTCGGGCGCGACGGCATCGAGGACGCCTACCGCACCGGCCGAGGCTCCGTACGCATGCGCGCAGTCGTCAACGTCGAGGAGGACGTCAAGGGTCGCGCCATCCTCGTCGTGACCGAGCTGCCCTACCAGGTCAACCCGGACAACCTCGTCGAGTCGATCGCCCAGCTGGCGCGCGAGGGCAAGGTCGCCGGCATCGCCGACATCAACGACGAGTCCTCCGACCGGATCGGCATGCGGATCGTCGTCACGCTCAAGCGCGACGCGGTCGCCAAGGTCGTACTGAACAATTTGTTCAAGCACACCCAGCTGCAGACGACATTCGGCGCCAACATGCTGGCGATCGTCGACGGTGTGCCACGCACGCTGCGCCTGGACCAGTTCGTCAGCCACTACGTCGACCACCAGATCGAGGTCATCGTCCGGCGCACACAGTACCTGCTCGCCGACGCCGAGCGGCGCATCCACATCCTGCGTGGACTGCTGAAGGCACTCGACCAGCTCGACGCCGTCATCGCGCTCATCCGCAACTCGCCCTCGGCCGAGGAGGCAAAGGGCGGCCTGATGCAACTGCTGGAGATCGACGAGATCCAGGCGACCGCCATCCTCGACATGCAGCTGCGCCGGTTGGCCGCGCTCGAGCGGCAGAAGATCATCGACGACCACAACCGCATCGCCGCCGAGATCGACGACTACAAGGACATCCTGGCCAAGCCCGGACGTCAGCGGCAGATCATCCGCGACGAGCTCAGCGAGATCGTCGACAAGCACGGCGACGAGCGGCGCACGCGACTCGTCCCGTACGACGGCGATGTCAGCATGGAAGACCTCATCGCGCAAGAAGAGGTCGTCATAACGATCACGCGCACCGGCTACGCCAAGCGCACCAAGACCGACCTGTACCGGGCGCAGCGCCGCGGCGGCAAGGGAGTGCAGGGCGCGAACCTGAAGACCGACGACATCGTCGAGCACTTCTTCGTCAGCTCCACCCACGACTGGATCCTGTTCTTCACGAACAAGGGACGCGTCTATCGGGCGAAGGCCTACGAGCTGCCCGAGGCAAACCGCAACGCCCGCGGCCAGCACGTCGCGAACCTGCTGGCCTTCCAGCCCGACGAGACCATCGCCGAGGTCATCACGATCAAGAACTACGAGGTCGCGCCGTACCTCGTACTGGCCACCAAGGCCGGCCTGGTCAAGAAGACCAAGCTCACCGACTTCGACTCCAACCGCACGGGCGGAATCGTCGCGATCAACCTGCGTGAGGACGACGAGCTGATCGACGCCGCGCTGATCTCGTCCGACGACGACCTGCTGCTGGTCAGCCGCAGCGCGATGTCGATCCGCTTCACGGCCGACGACGAGACGCTCCGCCCGATGGGCCGGGCAACGTCCGGGGTCATCGGCATGCGCTTCAGCGGCGCTGACGAGCTGCTCGACATGGAAGTGATCCGCGGCGAGAGCGCGACGTCGCAAGAGATCCTGGTCGCGACCGACGGCGGATACGCGAAACGCACCAAGATCGACGAGTACCCGCAGCAGGGCCGAGGGGGCAAGGGGGTACTGACGGCGCGTATCGTGTCCACGCGTGGTGGGCTGGTCGGCGCCGTCGCCGTCCGGCCCGAGGATGAGATCTACGCGATCACGTCCGACGGTGTGGTCATCCGTACGAAGGCTGCGGAGGTGCGCCGGGCACAGCGGCAGACGATGGGCGTTCGGTTGATGAACCTTCCCGAGGGAGTCAGCCTGGTCGCCATCGCCCGTAACGCCGACGAGCCGGACGAGCAGGAGTAGACGCAATGAGCCAGCGCAGCGAGCCAATCAATGCGCAACTCGGGGGCGTTACGTCGTGCCCGGTCGCGACGTGGCAGGGTCCGACATGAGCGGGCCGCGCTACCCGGGCGAGACTTTCAGCCCACCCGACGCGGCAACTCAGTACCACCCGTCGCCAACTGAACCGAACGGGTCCGACTCGAACGGTGGGCCTTCGCACGACATCGCCGAGGAGACCAGGCCCCGCCCCTCGTTCAATACGGCAGGCCCACCACCACCCCCGACACGCAGCGACGGGGCGCCTGGCGGCGATCCTGCGGCAGAGGGCGGATTCGGCGAACCGACCCTGGCCGGCGCCGTGTCCAACGGACCGAACGGTGGCCCGCCTGGTGAGTTTGGCCCGCCTGCTGACTTCGGTGCGCCGCCCCGGGACTTCGGATCTGCCGCAGGCGGGTTCGGCCCGCCGCCAGGCCCGGCGTACGGCGATCCACGACCCGGCGAGTTCGGGCCGCCCGGTGACTTCGGCGCCGCGCCCGGAGGTTTCGTTCCGCCGCCGGAGTCGTTCGGCGCGGCCGGTCCACCCGGCGGGCTGCCCGCCGGCACGATCGGCACGCTACGCCCGCCGTCGGCGCCCAACGAGGCCTACGGGCCACCCGGTGCCGCCGGACGTCCGGGCGCGGCCGGCCCGGCGCGACCCTCACGTGGCCCGCGAGCCCGCGGCCCGCGCCGCGCGAGGCTGCAACTGCGCCACATCAATCCGTGGACGGTGCTGAAGTTCTCCTGCGTGCTGTCTGTGGCCCTGTTCTTCGTCTGGCTGATCACGGTCGGTCTGCTCTACGGGATCCTGCAGGCCGCCGGGGTCATCGGCCACATCAACGACGCTGCCACCACCATCAACGGCGCCGGCTCGCACGAGCCGATCACGCCGGGATTGGTCTTCGGCGGAGCTGCGATCATCGGCGTCATCAACATCGTGCTGTTCATCGCGCTGTCGACCGTCGGATCAGTCGTCTACAACCTCTGCGCAGACCTCGTCGGCGGCATCGAAGTAACGTTGTCTGAACGCGACTAGGTCGTTTGGAGTGGTCACAGAGCGCCCGGTAGGCTGACTCTTCGCGTTTCCCGGGCCTGTAGCTCAGACGGTTAGAGCGCATCCCTGATAAGGATGAGGCCGGAGGTTCAAGTCCTCCCAGGCCCACAGCGTCATGCGCCCGGCGACCGCACACGCGGCCGCGGACCGACGCCGACGGAAGGTGCAGACCGTGCGCAAGCCGATCCTGCTAGTTGCTGTTGTCGCCGGGGTAGTGGCCCTCGTGCGCAAGCGCGGGTCGAACCGGGCGACCGCCTCGCTGTGGCGTGAGGCCACCGAAACCGACCCGGGCGCTCCCAAGACGTAGTCTGGCGCTGGGACGTTCGGGGACGTAGCTCAATTGGCAGAGCACCGCCTTTGCAAGGCGGGGGTTAGGGGTTCGATTCCCCTCGTCTCCACTCAACTTGAGTCACGGGCGACGGCGCTGACCGAATGCCGACGGAGGCCGCACCGATGACGCTCGAACTCATCAATCCTGAAGGGCTGCCCACGCCTGCGAGCTATACCCACCTCATCGCCGCGACCGGCAGCCGTCTGGTGTTCGTCGCCGGACAGGTGGCCGACGACGCACAGGGCAACATCGTCGGCCCCGCCGACCTGGCCGCTCAGGCTCGCCAAGCGTTCGCGAACGTCAGTCGTGCTCTCGGCGCCGCAGGCGCCCGACCGGAGCAGGTCGCCAAGCTCACGATCTACGTCGTTCATCACCGGCCCGAGTATCTGCCGGATATTTCGGCAGCCCGGATCGCTGTATTCGGAGACCACAAGCCCGCCGACACCCTGGTGGGCGTCGAGACGCTGGCCGAGCCCGGGTACCTGATCGAGGTTGACGCGATCGCCGTTGTCCACTGACTGCGTCAGCTACGGACCGAGCACGCGAGCGAAGGGACCAGACGGTCAATGTCAGCAAGGACGCTTCAGCTAGCCGCCCGGGTGGTGATCGCGAGCGGCGCCGTGCCGCTACTGGCAGCCTGCGGCAGCACAACTACGCCGGGCGGCGCGACGACGCGGACGCCCAACTCAACTGCACCACTGCGCTCGGCGACATCAACCACACACCCGCCAGTGACCGGCACGGGATCAGCCGACTTCGTCATGCCCGACGAGGTCGGCAAGATCTTGCAGGCCGCACAGGACGATATCCAACGCGTCTCGGGAAACCCGATCTTCTTCACCTCGTCGACCGACGCCACCGGCGCTGGACGACACCAGATCCTCGACCGCGACTGGCAGGTGTGTAGCCAGAGCGTGCCGGCAGGAACGAAGCTCGGGCAGGACGCACGCATCGACTTCGCTGTGGTGAAGACCGACGAGACCTGTCCCTGACGTTCGCCGTCGTCGCCGAGCGCGGCAGCAGGCGCATAAGTCCGTTATTCACAAACGGCGCAATCCCGGTCGCGGACTGTGTGGCCGTGCTGACCGAACGTGATTAGGAACTACAGAGGGCTGATTGACAGCAGTGTGGTCCGACCGGTCGAATCAGACAATGACCGCCACCCTCGTGCGAGACCTCGTACGTGATCTTGGTGCGGAGTCTGCGAGCCTCGACGATCTGGTTGCCCCATTGCCCGCCGAGAAGTGGGCGACGCCGACACCGGCCGAAGGCTGGACCATTGCGCATCAGATCGCTCACCTTGCCTGGACAGATCGATTAGCTCTCCTCTCCGCTACAGACGAGGATGCTTTTGCCCTCGAGGCTAGACAAGCTGCTCAGGATCTCACCGGCTACGTGACGAGCGGAGCCGAGGAGCTGGCCAGCGAGGAGCCGGCCAAGCTGCTCACTCGCTGGCGCGACGGCTACATCGAGCTGGCCGGCGCGATCGCGCATCTGCCCGGTGGCGCGCACATGCCGTGGTTCGGTCCCGGCATGAGCGCGGCGTCGATGGTGACGGCCCGGATCATGGAGACCTGGGCGCACGGCGAGGACATCGCCGACGCGCTCGGCGTCATCCGGCCGCCGACGCAGCGGCTGCGCCACGTGGCGCACATCGCCGTCGCCGCGCGTGGGTACGCGTTCGGCGTCAACGGTCTGGCGCCGCCCGACGAGCCCATCCGCGTCGAGCTCACGGCGCCCGACGGCTCGACCTGGGCATGGGGACCCGAGGACGCTGCCGAGCTGGTCACCGGGCCGGCGCTGGACTTCTGCCTGCTCGCGACCCAGCGGCGTCATCGCGACGACCTGGCCGTCCGGACCTCGGGCGAGCACGCGGACCAGTGGCTCGAAATCGCCCAGGCCTTCGCCGGGCCGTCCGGCCCTGGCCGCGTGCCAGGGCAGTTTCCCCGACGCTGACCGGAGTCCGTCGACGTACGGACTCACGTGAAGGCTGCGTAGCGGAACTTGTGTCAATGGCACAAGTGGCCTCATGCATACCCCTAGCGGGACGTCAGACGACACGCTTACGTTGGTCACGACGTGCGTAAAACCAGACGTTTGCGCGTGACCTGTAGGTCCGTCCGTTCTGTTCCACCAGTCAATCAGGGGGGTTCGCACATGCAAAGACGCATTGCCATCCGAACAGCGACGTCGGTGGCTGCCGTATCGGCACTGGCACTAGGGTGCCTGGCCGCGGCTCCGGGGGCCGATGCCCGAGTCACCCGCAAGGCGGTACCGAACACCAAGCCGACCTGGCTCGCGCACGCCGACCATGTGGGAGCAGCGTCGAAGAGCGCGGCGATGCACCTGCGGGTCTACCTCGCGCCCCGCGGCGGGCTCGCCGACTTGAAGGCGGCGGCAACCGCGGTCTCGACTCCGGGCAGCGCGACCTATCGGCACTTCATCACGCCGAGCGCATACCAGAAGCTGTACGCACCCACCGACGCGACGATCAGCAGCGTCAAGTCGTGGCTGAAAGCATCCGGGCTGTCCGTCACCGGCGTCGAGGGCGCTCGCCGCTACATCTCGGTCACCGGCTCGGTCGCGGCCGCACAGAACGCGTTCGGCGTCTCGCTGCAGCGTTACCAGCACGACGGGCAGTCGGTCACCGCGCCGAGTACCGCCGCCAGCGCACCCGCGACCATTGCCGGATCCATCCTGTCGGTCTCGGGTCTGGACACCACCGTGCACAAGGTCCAGCACGCCGGCAAGAGCGCCCCGCCGCCCGCGGGCTTCGCCAACGCCCGCCCGTGCTCGCTGTCTTACGGGCAGGTGCAGGCGAAATACCAGGCCGACTTCCACACGCCATTGCCGACGTTCAAGGGCAAGGTGCTGCCGTACGCGCCGTGCGGCTACACCGGCCCGCAATTCCGGGCCGCCTATGAAGGCGACACCGATCTGGACGGCACCGGCGTCACCGTGGCAATCACCGACGCGTACGCCGCGCCGACGATCGCCGGCGACGCGTCGAGGTACGCCGCGAACCACGGCGACGCGAGCTACGCCAGCGGCCAGCTCACGCAGACGCTGCCGACGCACTTCACCCACGCGGCCGACTGCGGTCCGTCGGGTTGGTACGGCGAGGAGACGCTCGACGTCGAGGCCGTGCACGCGATGGCCAGCGGCTCGAACATCAAGTACTACGCATCGGCCAGCTGCTTCGACAGCGACTTCCTCGACACGCTTGCCCGGGTCGTCGACGACAACGAGGCCTCGCTGGTGACGAACTCGTGGAGTGACGTCGAGCAGAACGAGACCGCCGACGTCGTCGCCGCGTACGAGCAAGTCTTCCTGCAGGGCGCGATGCAGGGCATCAGCTTCATGTTCTCCTCGGGTGACAACGGCGACGAGCTGGCGCGCACCGCAATCAAGCAGGTCGACTACCCGGCGTCGGATCCGTACGCCACCGCGATCGGCGGCACCGTCGACGCGATCGGGGCAGACGGCACGTTCAAGTGGCAGAGCGGCTGGGGCACCCACAAGTACAGCCTGTCCGGCGACGGCGCGTCGTGGGACTCCGTCGGCTACCTGTACGGCGCAGGCGGTGGCTTCTCGGCCCTGTTCAACCGCCCCGACTACCAGAACGGCGTCGTGCCGACCAGCGCCCCCGGTGGCCGGGCGGTACCTGACGTGGGCCTGGACGCCGATCCGACGACCGGCATGCTCATCGGCGAGACGCAGACGTTCCCGGACAGCGTCCACTACGGCGAGTACCGCATCGGCGGCACTAGCCTCGCCTCGCCGCTGTTCGCCGGCATGACGGCGCTGACCCTGCAGAACGCGGGCAGCGGCCTCGGGTTGCTCAACCCGACGATCTACTCGCAGGCCGGGTCGGGCACGTTCACCGACATCAAGGGGACGCCGAAGGACGCAGGCAACGTCCGGGTCGATTACGCGAACGGCGTCGACCCGACCGACGGGTTGCTGTACAGCGTCCGCACGTTCAACCAGGACTCCTCCCTGACGCTCGCCAGGGGCTGGGACGACGTGACCGGCATAGGCTCACCGAACGCCGGATGGCTCACAAGTGTGAATGCTGCACCCTGATTTCCTTTATCTAGTAGGACAAACGGTGCGCGTCGGTCGAGTTGACCGACGCGCACCGCCGTGTCCGCGTAACGTGCCGTTCGTGCTCGAGGACGAGTTCGGGGTCGTGCTCGACGCTGCGGCCGGTGGCGACGAGATGGCGTTCGCCATGCTGTGGCGTGACGCCCATCCTGCGCTGCTTCGTTACCTTCGCGTACTTCTTCACGACACGACGGCTGCCGAGGACATCGCCGCCGACGTGTGGGTCGACGTCTCGCGTCGCCTCGTCGACTTCACCGGCGACGAGAACGCCTTTCGCGGCTGGCTGTGCACGCTCGGCCGTCGCCGGGCCATCGACACCTGGCGCCGCGCGAGCCGGGCGCCGGTGCGACTGACCGACGACGTCGCCGAATTCGATCGCCCAGGCCGGCACGACACCGCTGGATCGGTGCTGGAGCGCATCGACACCGAACGTGCGCTCGCGCTCATCGCGACCCTGCCCCGCGACCAGGCCGAGGCGATCACCCTGCGGGTCATTGCCGGCCTGGACGTGAAGGCAGTCGCCCGCCTGCTCGGCAAGCGTCCCGGAGCGGTTCGGGTTGCTGCGCATCGCGGGTTGCGCACACTCGCGAGCCGCCTCAAGGACACCTCGTCACTGGAGGGTGTAACGCGTTAGGCCTCGCCGTCGCTTCTCCTAATGACATGACGCGTCGCACCTGGTACTCGCGCAACACCTCGCCTTTGGACGAGGTGGCGGCCGAACGACTCTTGCGCGGCCAGCACCCATCTGTCGGCGCGTCGTCCGACGAGCAAGCTGTTGCGAAGCTGCTCGCCGCAGCGTCGGCGCCGCCCTCGGTCCACGAACTATCCGGCGAGCCCCGGGCGGTGGCTGCGTATATCGCGACCCGCCCGGCGAGCACCGGTCCGCGGCACGCCCGGCACGTCCTGCGCCGGCGTCGACCCGTGATCAACTCACGAGTCAGCCACGGGGTCGCGGCCGCGGCGGCGCTCGGCGCCCTGACCGTGGGAGGTGTGGCAGCGGCCGCGTACACCGGTTCGCTGCCCGGGTCCATGCAGCGGCTCGCGCATGACCATCTCGGCGCACCGCGGCACCATCCGAAACCACCTCCCACGATCGCTTCCTCGCATCAGACGCCGACCCAGACGGCGCTTCGGTCGCACGCGCCCTCCGACGAGAAGGGGCAGCCGGGCCTGAACGCGGTCACTCCGCCGCCGCAGACGCCGGCGAGTCGCAGTTCGTCCGCGAACGGGATCCGCAGCCAGCGCTACCTGCTGTGCACCGCCTACACGGCGGCGCGTTCGAAGGCCGAGGTCGATGAGGCGTTGCGCCAATTGGCCAAGGCGGCCGGCGGTCACGAGAAAGTCCTCGATTACTGCGCGCCGATCTGGCACACAACTCAATATCCGAACGATCCGCACGACCCCGCATACCCGAGCGCGCACCCACCGGTGACAACCGCGCCCGGGACTGCGGACGGGCAGTCGCCGCACTAGCCGATTGCCCCCACAGGCGGCGCGCCAGCGGGAACCCCCCTCCCCCCGCACCCGCTGAAGCGCCTGGAGGTGCCGGCCTTCCACCCACGGGAAGGCCGGCACCACTTTTTTCCGACCAATCCACACGTTTGCGAACGCGTCCGTCAGGCCTGCTCCGCGCCGGTAGCCTTTACCGCATCATGACTCGCCACCCCGCCTCATGAGGCAGCCCGCCGGCAGCACGGCACCCGCTCATACGCTCGGCCTGGGCCGCGGATGAAGCTGCTCCCCGTCCTGCTCGGCAAGCTGACCCTGCTGCTGCTCCGGCTGGTCGGCCGCCGAGGCAATGCCCTGCCCGGGCTCGTCGTCGAGAAGGTCTTTCCGCATTACCTGCCCCGGGCGATGGCGGGTCTGCCGGAGGGCGTCGTCGTGGTCACCGGCACCAATGGCAAGACGACGACGACCAAGATGATCGCCACCATCCTGGCCGAGCGGTTCCGGGTGCTCACGAACGACACGGGCAGCAACTTCACCAGGGGGGTCGTGACGACCGCCGTCGAGCGGTCGCGCTGGTCGGGACGGCTCAAGTTCGACGTCGCGGTACTGGAACTGGACGAGGCGTGGGCCGTGCGGTTCACCAAGGTCGTGCCGCCCTCGCGGCTCGTGCTGCTCAACGTCATGCGCGACCAACTCGACCGCTTCGGCGAGATCGACACGACAGCCCGCCTGCTCGCCAAGGTCGCCGCCGCGACGACCGAGGCCGTCGTACTCAATCGCGACGATCCGCGGGTTGCCGCGATTGCCGACGACACGACGGCCAAGGTCTCCTACTTCGGCGTCTCGCCAGAGCTGCGTGCGCAGTTCCCGAACGACGAGGAGCTCTACGGCGGGCCGCTGTACGAGTCCAACGCGGTCGCCGACGCCGAGCTGGTGTCGCTGCCGTCGAGCACGTCGAAGGACACGGTGCTGCGGATCGGCGGCGTCGAGCAGATCGTCCCGCTGCGGGCCGAGGGCGCGCACAACGCGCAGAACGCAGCGGCCGCGGCGGCGCTCGCGCTCACCTTCGGCTTCGCGCCCCGCGAGATCGCCGGTGGGTTGCGCCGGGTGATGCCGGCGTTCGGCCGCGGCCAGACCTTCGACGTCGACGGACGCCCGCTGGTGTTGCAACTGGTCAAGAACCCGGCGGGGTTCCGGCATTCGCTGCGGACGCTCGAGCACACCGACCCGGCCGCGATCGTCATCGCCATCAACGACGACTACGCGGACGGCCGCGACGTGTCGTGGCTGTGGGACGTCGACTTCACCGGCGCGTTCATGGGCCGCAAGCCGCGGCTGTCCACGTCGGGGACGCGCGCCGCCGACATGGCGGTCCGGCTGCTGTACGACGGCATCGCCGTGCACGCCGTCGAGCCGGACCTGGAAGGCGGCGTCCGGGCCGCGGTTGCGGCCGTGGCGCCGGGCCAGCAGGTCGTCGTGTTCAGCACCTACACCGCCATGTGGGCCCTGCACGCGATCCTGATGCGTATCGGCTCGCCCGAAGGCGACGAGGGAGAGACGTCTTGACCTCGCTCACTCTGGTCCACCTGTATCCGCGCGAGATGAACATCTACGGCGACACCGGAAACGTCATCGTGCTGCGCCGGCGTTTGGAGTGGCGCGGCCTGGAGTGCGAGGTGGTGCCGGTCCATCTCGGTGACCCGCTGCCCTTCACCGCCGACATCGTGCTGGGCGGCGGCGGCCAGGACGCCGCGCAGGGCGAGATCGGCCATGATCTCGTCTCCCGCGCATCCACCCTGCGGGCGATGGCCGATGACGGTGTCGTCTTCTTGACCATCTGCGGCACCTACCAGATGCTCGGCCACGAGTTCGTCACGCAGGACGGCAACCACATCCCGGGGACGAGCGTCCTGGACGTCGTGACGCGCGGCTCGCAGACCCGGCTGATCGGCAACCACTACCTCGAAACGCCGGAGTTCGGGCGGCTGATCGGATACGAGAACCACAGTGGCATGACCGAGCTCGGTTCGGGCGTCCGTCCGATCGGCACGACGGTGACCGGGCGCGGCAACAACGGTCGTGACCGGACCGAAGGCGCGGTTCGCGACAACGTGTTCGGCACGTACCTGCACGGGCCGGTGCTGGCCAAGAGCCCGCAGTTCGCCGACGAGCTGCTGCGCCGGGCGCTGATCCGGCGCGGTGCCGACGCCGACCTCGCCCCGCTCGACGACTCGCTGCCCGAGCTGGCCGGCGCCGTTGCGGTCACTCGGCCGCGCTGATCGGGCTGACCGCCTACGCTCGGCTCCCGTGAGGGGCATGATCATCGGGCTCGCAGCGGTCGCGTTGCTGGCCGGTTGCACGAGCGCGCAACATTATCCGGTGCAGCCGACCGGCACGGCCACGCCGCATCCGTCCACGTCGCATCCGTCCACATCGACGGCCAAGGCGACACCGAAACCGAAGCCGACGCCGACCGGGCCGATCCCGGTAGGGCCGGTCAAGGCCGTCGAGGGCGACTGCCCCTACATCAGCGTCACGGACGCTGCGACCAAAGAGGGCAACCGCATCGACAAGCACTTCGTGTTGATGGCGCGCGGCAAGGTCGTCGGCTGCCGATTCCTGTTCTGGACGGACGCCTACGCCGTCCTGGAGATCACCAAACAGACCTACGCGAGCGCCGACGCGGCCTACAACGCGATGGTGCGAATCGGCAAGCGCGGCGCGAACTTCCACGGGGTGCAGGACCTCGTGCCGGGCGTGGACGGCATCCTCTACCAGACGACCTTCTACGAGGTCGACGGGCCGACCGACTGGGCGTGCACGTTCGCAACAGGGCGGACGGTCGTCACCGTCAAGACGGCGCAGAACAACGTGGAGTTCAACGCGCGGGCCATCGCGAAGGCGATCGCGCCCAAGTTCTGACGGCCGGCGCCGTCAGTTCTCGTCGGGTCGGGGCGGCGGCTTGGGCGCCGCCTTCTTCGCGGGCGCTTTGCGGGGCGGGCGGGAGTTGGCCGCTGGCGAGCGAGGTGCCGTCTTTTTTGCCGGACGCTTCGCGGGTGGAGGCGGTGGCGGGGGTGCCGGGGCCTCGGCGGGCGGTTCCGGCGGATCCGGTGGGTCTTCGGCCGGCGTGACGTTCGCGTCCGGGTCGGCTTCCGGCGGCAGCTGTTCCGCTGCGGTCGGTTCGGTCTGGGCGGGCGGCTCCGTGGGCGGCGCGACCCGCAGGCCCCGCGGCGCGACGACGGGCTCGGGCGGCTCGACAGCCGCCGCACGCTTCTTGCGCACGACGGCGAAGGCCGCACCGCCCAGTGCGATCAGCCCGACCGCCCGCCGCCGTCTGTGCCGGGGCTTCGACCGGGCTCCGGGCTCGTCTGACTGGCTGCGCTTCTTACCGATGAAGCCCACCGATCGACCACCTTCGGATCAGGGTGCTGGTCAGCTAGCATCGCACGCCCCGTTCATGCGCGCTGCGCGGGTCGGCGCCCGAGCAGCTCGGCCAGGTCGACCGCGGTGGGCTCGGTGGCCCAGACCGGCTCGGTCTCGATACTGGACAACCGCCAGCCGTCCGTCGTCCGGCGCGCACGCAATCGGTAGACCTCACCGAGAACCATGTGCGGGCGCGAAGTCGTGTCGGCACGGATGAACGTCGCTACCAAGTTTGCGCGGACGGTCGGCTCGTCGCCGTCGAGATCGATCAGGACGTCGCTGATGACGTGTTGGATCCGGTCTTCGACCGGGTGGTTGCGCTCAGCCTGGGCGACCATGGCGTCGCGTCCCTCGGCCAGCCCGCCGGGAGTGCGTGCCGTCGCGTCCTCGACGAGGATGCCGCGCAGGTCGTCGAACCGTCGCTCGTCCAGGCTGGCGCCGAGTCGATGCACCAAATCCTCGATCTCGGCGCGGTCGGCCAGGGCTTGCAGGTTGGCATTCATGTCATCTCCCAAGTAGGTTGGTTGAGCCAACGTTGGCGATGCCAACGATACATAATCGTGGGCCGCGCCAACAAGTGAGTAGCGTGATGTCACATGGACAGTCATTGGGCCCCCGCGCGGCTGCGGTCGATGCCGAGCTGGCTGATCAATCAGACGTCGGTTCGCGCGCACCGGCTGGTCAGCGAGAAGCTGAGCACGGTCGACGCGCACCGCTATCACTACTCGACGCTCGCGGCACTCGACGAGCTGGGCGCCATGAGCCAGGCCGAGCTCGGCCGCCGGTGCGGGCTTGACCGCAGTGACGTGGCCGCCGTCGTCGCCGAGCTCGCGGACCGCAAATTCGTGCGGCGCGTCACCGACGCGGACGATCGCAGACGCAACATCGTCAGCATCACGGCGTCCGGCCGCCGACGACTGACCACCCTCGAGGGCCTGCTCCGCGACACCCAGAAGCAGCTGCTCGCACCCTTGTCCGCGGGCGAGCGCGAGCAGCTGGTGCGGCTGCTGCTGCGCGTCGTCGAGGACGCGGCCGCCGACCGTCCGCAATCTTGATCCGAAAGCGGTCAAGCCAAGCAACCAAAGGCGGCCCAACACGCCTGTCAGGGCAGCGTGGCAGGATGGGGAGTCAACCCGGGTCCCGCGACGTCGCACGATTGTGCCGAGCGGGCCAAGCAGTCGAGAAGCTCAGGGAGCCCCCACTGTGTCCGAAACCCAGACCGCCACGCTGCACACGTCCGCTGGCGACATCCGGGTAAACCTGTTCGGCAACCACGCCCCGAAGACGGTGCGCAACTTCGTCGAGCTCGCCGAGGGTGGTCGCGAGTGGACGCACCCAGCGACCCAGCAGAAGTCCACCGATCGCCTCTACGACGGCACGATCTTTCATCGGGTGATTTCCGGATTCATGATTCAGGGCGGCGATCCACTGGGGAAGGGCTACGGCGGACCCGGCTACAAGTTCGCCGACGAGTTCCACCCGGACCTCGTGTTCGACCGTCCGTACCTGCTCGCGATGGCCAACTCCGGCCCCAACACGAACGGCTCGCAGTTCTTCATCACGGTCGGCCTGACCCCGCACCTGAACCGCAAGCACACGATCTTTGGCGAGGTCGCCGACGCTGAGAGCCGCGCCGTTGTGGACGCGATCGCCAAAGCCCCCACCGGACGCGACGACCGCCCGGTCGAGGACGTGACGATCACCTCGGTAACGGTCGAGCCGACAGGGAGCTAAGCAGCCCGGATGTCCGAAGCGCCTACAGCCGTGCCCAACGACGAGCCCGGCACCGACGGCACTGGCCGAGCGCCAATGCCGGAGCCGTTGGCGCGGTGCTACCGCCACCCGCTGCGCGAGACCGGCGTGCGCTGCGTGCGCTGCAACCGGCCGATCTGCCCGGAGTGCATGCGCCCGGCCTCGGTGGGCTTCCAATGCCCGGACGACGTCAAGCTCGGTCGCGCCACGCAACGTGCCCCGCGCACGGTCGTCGGCGCTTCGGTGCGGACGAACTACCCCTACGTGACGTGGACGCTGGTCGGGCTGAACGTCCTCGTCTACATCTTCACCGCCGTCGGCTCGGTGCGCGGCGCGAACCGGAACCAGACGAGCCACCTCTTCGCCAAGTGGCAGCTAGAGCCGATCTTGGTCGCGCATAACCACCAGTACTACCGGCTGATCACGTCAGCGTTCCTGCACTTCGGCCTGGTGCACATCCTGTTCAACATGATCGCGCTGGTCATGATCGGGCCCTACCTCGAGCGCCTGCTCGGCATGTGGCGCTTCGGCGCCGTCTACCTCCTAGGCGCACTCGGCGGATCGCTGATGGTTTATGCCTTCGACCACCAGTACGTGCACGTCGCCGGGGCGTCCGGTGCGATCTACGGGCTCTTCGCCGCGGCGGCGCTACTCGCGCGCGAACTGCAGCTCAACATGCAGTGGCTGGTCGGCACGATCGTGCTCAACTTCGTCTTCACGTTCAGCGTCTCCGGCATCTCGAAATACGGGCACGTCGGCGGCTTCATCGCGGGCGGTCTGGCCACCGCGGCTATCGCGGGCGTGCCGTGGAAGCGGCGCCGGCTGCCGACTCAGGTACAAGTCGCGGGGCTGTCCGGGCTCTTCGCCGTGATCGTGCTTGTCGTTGTCTGGCGTACCGCGGTACTGGCCTAGGTCCGCGCGCGGGGGTCGAATGCCTCGAGCATGCCCAGGACCGTGCGCGGGTCGTCGCCGAGGGCCCGGCGGCTGAACACGACGAGGAGCGGGCCCGCGTCGATCTCCAGGGTGCGGCTCATCAGGCCCAGCCGGGTGCGCTCGTCGACCCGGATCGCGTCGACATCCGCCCAGGCCAGGTCGGTCCGGGCAGTCGGGGTACGGATGAGCAGCCCGTCGCGCGACGCCGTGAGCCTGGGCCAGAAGACGAGATCGGTCGCGACGTAGCTGCCGAGGATCAGCGCGCTCAGCCCGGCGAGCAGTCGCCCGGCCGGATCCTGTGACCACACGACAATGCCGATCGCCGCCAAGGTGAGCGCGGCCCACAACGCGGCAAGCCTGCGATCGGGACCGAACCGGCAGGTGGGCGAGCGGGCCACATCGCCGGGCCCGTCGCGATCATCGTGCCGGGGCTCGCCGATGACCGAACCTCCGCATCATGACCGGTTCGCGCGTCACATCAAGGTTATCCACAGCCTTGTCCCCAGGTGGGGATAAAACTACAGCCGTGTAATAACTGCCGGCCTCAGCGCCAGCGGACGGCCATCACGAGGCCGACCATCATGATCCCGAACGCCACCATGAAGTTCCATGCGCCGATGTCCTTGATGACCGGGACCCGATCGCCGGCTATGTAGTACACGGCGATCCATGCAAGCCCCACGAGGAGCACGCCGACCATCACGATCGGGTACCAGCTGGGGCTCGGTGCGAGGGCCCTCGCGGTCGGGGCGGCCGACGATGACGACGGGACCTTGGCAACACGATCGGTCTTCTTGCGGACCTTCGACTTGGGCACTGCAACTCCTCGGGTACGCCGGGCGATGGAGCCGGCGTGCTGCGGCTAGCGTAGTCGGCGGACGAGAACCGATGCACGAATCGGGTTCCGGCGACAGTACGGGAAGGCGGATCTGGTGCGAGTGCCGGGCGTCGCGGCCACGCGGGCGCGGGCTGCCGGGTCGCGCGTGCTGGCTTCGCTGCGCAAGCCTACGGCCTCGGGCTGGCGCTGGCTGGTGCCGGCCAGTTGCCTGCTCGCCGGCCTGCTCTTCGCGACCAGCGCGCACGTCTCGCGCGGCACCGAACTGCGCTCACCGCAGAACGCCACGCTCGCCGGACTGGTGCGCGCGGCCGAGCAGACAGTGGGCCGCGAATCCGACCAGCTCGCCGCGTTGCAACGCCAGATCTCGGCGGCCACCGATCAGGCCGGCAAGGACAACTCGGCCGTCGCGAACGCTCAGGCGAAGAGCACACCACTGCGCGGACCCGGCGGGTTCACCGCCGTGCGCGGCCCGGGAATCATGGTCGTGCTGGACGATGCGCACAGCGTCCCGTCCGATCCGTCCGTCGATCTCAACCAGCTCGTCGTGCACCAGTCCGATCTGCAGTCCGTGGTGAATGCGCTATGGGCAGGCGGTGCGGAGGCGATGACGATCGCTGGGCAGCGGATCATCGCGACCAGCGCCGTACGCTGCGTAGGCAACACTTTGCTACTGAATGGGCGGGTATTCTCACCGCCGTTCCGCGTCGAGGCGATCGGGCCGGGCTCGACGATGCAGGATTCGCTTGATCACGCGCCCGGCGTCACACTGTTCAAACAGGCCGCGAGTTACTACGGCCTGGGATATACCGTCGAGGTCCAGGACTCGGTGACCCTTGCGGCCTACGACGGTCCGATCGAGCAAAGCTATGCGAGGACTGGTTCTAGGTGAGTCGAGTACAGGATGAGTCGGGCGGTCGTCAGTGAGTGTTGAGGATCCACCCGCCGGGCCACCGCCTGGCCCGCGGGCCCGCCATTACCGCGACAACCCGAACCCGTCGACCGCCGACTGGGTGCGATTCGGCCTGCGCGGCACTGGGCAGACGCTCATCACGGCCGGCCTGGTCATCTTGCTGTTCGTCGTCTACGAGCTGTGGGTCACGAACATCTTCGCCCACGAGAAGCAGGCCAAGGCCCACAACCAACTGGAGGAGGAGTGGGCCCAGGGCAAGGATCCGCTGCCGCAGGACGACCCGCGCCTCGCGCTACCCGGTGGCAAGCAGGCGACGATCCCGATCGGCTCCGGCATCGCGAACCTCTACATCCCCCGTCTGGGCCCCGACTACCACTTCACCATCGTCGAGGGAACTGACGACGGGTCGCTGGAGAAGGGTCCCGGACACTACGTCGGCACCGCGCTGCCCGGCCAGATCGGCGACTTCGCCGTCGCCGGCCACCGCGTCGGCAAGGGCGAGCCGTTCCTGAACCTCGACCACCTCAAGCCCGGCGACGCGGTCGTGGTCGAGACCAAGTCGAGCTGGTACATCTACCGGGTCAAGGGCAACGAGCAGACCGGCGACCTGAACGACCGCGGCACCGACGGCATCCCGGGCCGCGAGATCGTCAACCCGAGCCAGTCGGCGGTCATCCTCCCGGTGCCCGACCATCCCGGCCAGAAGCCGACCGAGAAGCTGATGACGATGACGACCTGCCACCCGAAGTTCACCGCCAACCAGCGGATGATCGTGCACGCCGTGCTCGCTCGTGTCGTGCCGCGCGTGGCAAATAAGCTGCCGAAAGAGCTCTCCGGAGGGACCCTGTAGCGATGTACGTATGGATCTGGCGGCATCTGCCCGGCGGCGTGCCTTGGAAGGCTCTGCAGACGCTGCTCCTCGTCACCGGGGTGTGCGCGCTGCTGCTGTTCGTCATCTTCCCGTGGATCGAGCCGAAGCTGCCGATCAGCCATGTGACCGTCAACCAGTGAGGTCGACACCGTGACCCGCGTCCTCGTCATCGACAACTACGACAGCTTCGTCTACAACCTCGTGCAGTACCTCGCCCAGCTGGACGCGAAGGTCGTGGTGCGCCGGAACGACGCGGTCGAGCCGTCCGAGCTGGACTCGCTCGACGTCGCCGGCGTGCTCATTTCGCCCGGTCCCGGGCTGCCGCAAGACGCCGGCAACAGCATGGCGATGGTCTCCGCCTGCGCCGACCGGCGGCTACCCCTGTTCGGGGTCTGCCTGGGGCATCAGGCGATCGGCGCCGTGTTCGGCGCGCCCATCGTCCGGGCACCTGAGCTGCTGCACGGCAAGACCAGCGAGGTGCAGCACGACGGCACCGGCGTGCTCGCCGGCATGCCCAACCCGTTCACCGCGACCCGCTATCACTCGCTCGTCGTCGAGGAATCCGCGTTGCCACCCGAGCTTGTCGTCAACGGGCGCACGGCGTCGGGCGTCGTGATGGCGATGCGACACCTCGACCTGCCGATCGACGGCGTGCAGTTCCACCCCGAGTCGGTGCTGACGCAGGCGGGGCATCGCATGGTGGCCAACTGGCTGCACCGTTGCGGGCTGCCCGTCGACGCGGCGCAGGTCGCCGAACTGGGGGCGGGCATCGAGACGCTGCGCACGAGCGCATTCGCCGGGGTCTAGAGGCGGCGGAGCACGGCCTCGTCGACGCTCAACTCGTCCGGCGTCACGGCACCGCAGTCGATGCCGCGGATCAGGTAGCCGGCCAGCGCACGGGCGGTGGCCGGTTCGTCGGCGATCCCGCTCGATGCGTCGTCGAGGTAGGCGCGCAGTCTCGTGGTGGCCGCGGGCAGGCCGTCCCGGAAGAAGGCGTAGGTCGCGGCGAACCGGGTCGGCAGCTGCGCGGGGTGCAGGTCCCAGCCCTGGTAGTAGCCGCGTTCGAGCGAGCGACGGACGAGCCGGGCGTGTAGCGCCCACGCGGCGCGCACCGCGGCCGTGTCGCCGACCGGCAGCACGTTCGTCGAACCGTCTGAGACCGGGACGCCGGTGCCGGCGGCGGCCAGCTGCATGACCGCCTTGGCATGGTCGGCGGCCGGATGGTCCATGGACTGCTGCGCCGGGGCGATGCCGAGCGCGGCGCTGTAGTCGTACGTGCCGTAGTGCAGCCCGGCGCATCGCCCCGCCGCGGCGTGCACCATGCGGGCGACGAGAGCGGTGCCGTCCGCCCCGAGAATCGCCTGCGGGGTCTCGATCTGGATCTCGAACCGCAGGTCGAGCGACTCGCAGATCATCGCCATGGCCTCGACCTGCCGCACGGACGTGACCTTCGGCAGCGTGACCCGGAACCCGTCCGGCGGCGTGCCGAGCGCGTCGAGGAACAGTTCGAGGCTGCGCACTGCCCGCTCGCGCGTGCCTGACTCCAGCGACTTGATCCGGACGCCGCTGAACGCCGGCGGCTCGCCGGCCAGTGCCTTCGCGGCCGCGCGGACGTCGCGATCCTCATCGTCATCCGTCCGGATGCCGTAACCGTCCTCGAAGTCGATCCGCAAATCCTCGATCGGCTCGGTCGCCAGCTTGTCGCGCACGGCCGCGTCGACCGCGCTGAGATCAGGCAGCGGGCCGTGCTCGTCCAGAGCGGCCAACGCGACGGCTCCCCATGCCCGGACGGTGCCCACCTGGAACCGGTCAGCCGGGACGTACACGGTGTGCACGGGCTGACGTCCGGGCGCCGGTCCCGGGTAGGCGAGAGCCCGCTCGGCGTCGTCACCGGCCAGCACGGCGTCGACGCGGGCGGCGAGCCCGTCCATCAGTCGATCAGGTCGTACGCGGGAAGCGTCAGGAACGGCGCGAAGTCGTCGGCCAGCGCCACCTGCTCGAAAAGATCGCGCGCCTGTCCGGTGAAGCCGACCTCGTCCAGGATGGCGCGGACGACCTCGGGCGTGATCGCGTCGCCGGTGTCGGCGAGCCGGACCCCGCTGTGCACCCATTGCCAGACCTGCGAGCGGGCGATCTCGGCGGTAGCGGCATCCTCCATCAGGTTGTCGATGGCTGCCGCGCCGTTACCGCCCAGCCAGGCTTCGAGGTACCGGACGCCCACGCTGATATTGGCGCGCAGGCCCAGGCTGGTGACCCCGCCGCCCACGCCGCGCAGGTCGATCAGCGCGGCGGCGTCAGGCTTCACCTCGTCGCGCAGGCGGTCGAGCTGGTTGGGACGCTCACCGAGCACGGCGTCGAACTCCTCGGCGCAGAGCGGGACGAGATCCGGGTGCGCCACCCAGGACCCGTCGAAGCCGTCGCCTGCTTCGCGGTGCTTGTCCTCGCGCACCTTGGCGAACGCGCGCTCGTTGACCTCGGCATCGCGCCGGGACGGGATGAACGCCGCCATGCCGCCCATCGCGAACGCCCCGCGCCGGTGGCAGGTGCGCACGAGCAGTTCGGTGTAGGCGCGCATGAATGGCGCGGTCATCGTGACGTCGGCGCGGTCCGGCAGCACGAAGTCGGGCCCGGCATCGCGGAAGTACTTGATGACGCTGAACAGGTAGTCCCACCGCCCGGCGTTCAGCCCGGACGCGTGCGAGCGCAGCTCGTAGAGGATCTCATCCATCTCGAACGCCGCTGGGATGGTCTCGATGAGGACGGTGGCGCGCACCGTACCCTGCGGTATGGAGAGCGCGTCCTGGGCGATGACGAAGACGTCGTTCCACAGCCGCGCCTCGAGGTGGCTCTCCATCTTCGGCAGGTAGTAGTACGGGCCGCTGCCGTGCGCGATCAGCGCGGCCGCGTTGTGGAAGAAATGCAGCCCGAAGTCGACGAGGGCGCCGACGGCGGGCTCGCCGTCGACCGTGATGTGCCGTTCGGGCAGGTGCCAGCCGCGTGGACGTAGAACAATCGTCGCCAGCGGCGCATTGGTGCGCAGGTCGTACACCCGTCCATCGGGATTCGTGAATGAGGCACTGCCACGGATCGCGTCGAGGAGATTGACCTGCCCGTCGACGACATTGCGCCAGTGGGGCGTGTTCGCGTCCTCGAGGTCGGCCAGCCACACCTTCGCGCCGGAGTTCAGCGCGTTGATCATCATCTTGCGCTCGGTGGGTCCGGTGATCTCGACGCGACGGTCTCGCAGGTCGGCCGGCGCCCCCGCGACGCGCCAGTCACCGTCGCGGATGTGTGCGGTCTCGGGCAGGAAGTCGAGCCGATGCGTGCGCGCGACCTCCTCGCGTCGGGCGGCGCGCAGCGCGAGTAACTCATTGCGCCTGGCCGCGAAGCTGCGGTGCAGGACGGCCAGGAACGCCAGCGCGTCGTCGGTCAGGATCTCGGCCGACCGCTCGACGGGTGGGCCGGCCACGCGGATTCCCTCGGGCATTGGCGTCTCCCTCTAGTCGAAGAACTCGTCGGACGCTACGGCCAGGCCGACAGGCAGCAGCGCCAGCCACCGCTGCGCGACGGCGTCGCGGGCCTCGGGCGCGACCGACCCGTTCAGGCGCAGTCGCGAGAGGCCGCCGTCCGGATAGATGTCCAGGCGCGCTCGGGATACCGGCGCCGCCGGACGCAACCGGAACCGGTGCTCGGTGTCCGGCAGCAGCGCCGTGCGCGGCAGCAGCGACGCGCCGGTGTCGGCGTCGGTGAGGGCCGCCCAGCCCGGCGCGTTGCCGACGAACCGCGAGGTGTCGATCAGCGCATCGTGCAGCACGCCAGGCGCCGCGAGTGCCACTATCAGCCAGTCGTTGCCGTCGTCGCGGCGGCGGGCCGTCTCCCAGCCGTCCGACGTCGTGGCCGCGATTCCCGGGGCGAGCACGTTCGCGGGCGACGCGTAGAACATGTTGCTGCAGTCGGCGATCCGCCCGCCGTGCACGGTCGCGGCCAGGTCGATGCGACCGCCCAGCCAGCGCGGGTCCGGCACGACCTCGCCGTGCACGCGTAGCCGGGCAACGCCGCCGTCGGGATAGATGGTGAGCCGGACGTGTGTGATCAGCCGGTCCGCGGCTTCGGCGGTCAGCACGTTGAGGGCGGCGCCGTGCAGCGGTGACTTCGCGACGAGGCGCGCCCAAGGCGCGGTGCGGACCTCGTCGGCGGTCGGGTAGCCCAGCACGCAGGCGCCGTCGACGGACGCGAACGGCGGGTAGTTGCCGACGAAGAACGCGGTGTCGACCACGACCTGCCGCACGATGCCCGGGACGCCCAGCCGAACGATCGCCTCATCCTGGCCCGCCTCGCGGCGGCGTCGAGTCTCCCAGCCGTCGTAGACCTTGCCGCGCAGCGCGTACGCCGACGTATCGTGCACGGCCGGGCCGGGCGTGATGAGGTTCTCGGCGCCGGCGAAGAACTCGTCGTTGGCCCAGATGACGGTGCCGCCGATCGCGCGGCTGGCGAGGTCCGGCCACCGCTCGCTCACGAGGCACTCCCGGTCCGGGTCAGCAGCCGTCCGCGCGGCGTCACGCCGTCGACCCGCGTGCCGTGCAGCCAGGTTTCGCGTACCACTCCCCGCAGGGTAGCGCCGGTGTACGGCGTGATCGGGTGGCGGTGCCGTAGCAGCACCGGGTCGACGACCCAGGTTTCGTCCGGGGCAAGCACGGCGAAGTCGGCGTCGAAGCCCGGGGCGATGACGCCCTTGGACGTCAGGCCGGCCAGCGTCGCGGGCGCGGCGCACATCCAGCGGACGACGTCGGCGAGGCCGAACCCGCGCTGCGCTGCCTGGGTCCACACGGCCGACAGGCCCAGCTGCACCGAGGCGATACCACCCCAGGCCGAACCGAAGTCGCCCCGCTTCAACTCTGGCGGGCACGGCGAGTGGTCGGACACCACGCAGTCGATCACGCCGTCGGCGAGGCCCGCCCACAGCGCCTCGCGGTTGGCCGTGTCACGGATCGGCGGGCAGCACTTGAACTGCGTGGCGCCGTTCAGGATCTGCTCGGCCGCGAAGGTCAGGTAGTGCGGGCACGTCTCGGCGGTGATCGGCAGCCCGTCAGCCTTCGCCTCGGCGATCACGGGCAGCGCGTCCGCCGCCGACAGGTGGACGATGTGCACGCGGCACCCGGTCTGTCGCGCAGCGGTACGCAGAGCAAGGATGGCGCGGGTCTCGGCCGACGGCGGGCGCGACTCGACAAAGCTGCGGTACGACGCGCCCGCAGGGCCGACCGAAGCCGCGTCCTCGGCGTGCGCGATCAGCAGGCCGCCGAAGCTGGCGATCACCGACATCGCCGCTCGCAGGCCGGCCTCGTCCAGCGGCGGGAACTCGTCGACCCCGGACGGCAGCAGGAAGCACTTGAAGCCGGCGACGCCCGCGTCGTGTAGCGGTCGCAGCTCGTCGAGGTTGCCAGGGACGGCCCCGCCCCAGAAGGCCGTATCGGCGTGCAGCTTGCCCCGGGCGGCGGCCTGCTTTGCCCGCAACCCGGCGAGCGTCGTTGTCGGCGGGACGCTGTTGAGCGGCATGTCGACGATCGTGGTGACGCCCCCGGCTGCCGCGGCGGCGGTCGCCGAGGCGAAGCCCTCCCACTCGGTGCGTCCGGGCTCGTTGACGTGGACGTGGGTGTCGACCAGTCCGGGCAGCAGCACGCAGTCGTCGGGGATGCGCACGTCCGCCGGCGAGGTGGCGAGACCGATCTCTGCGATCCGGCCGTCCCGCACCGTCACAGTGGCTGAACGCTCACCGTCCGGAGCCGCGACCCGTTCAGCCGAAATGACCAGTTCCGTACCCCGAAATTCCTGCCGCGCACCTTGCTGCACGTTTAGTCCCCCTTCCGATCATTACGGGCCAGCCTGAACAATTTTGTGCACGCCACCTCGCCTCCGGGAGGTACCTATGCGCCGACTCGTAACCCGGCTCTCCCTGCTCGCAGTCTGTACCGTCGCCGCCCTGCTCGGCGCCGCGTCGAGTGTCTCGGCGACGCCGGCTCATGCCGTGGCGAGTCATCCGGTGCACCGGATCTCGCACGCCTCGTCCCTGAACTGGGCCGGCTACGACGACATCGGCGGGTCGTACAGCTCGGTGTCGGCGAACTGGGTCCAGCCGGCGGTCACCTGCTCTAGCCGCAAGTCCAGCTACAGCTCGTTCTGGGTCGGCCTCGACGGCGACGGCAGCAACTCCGTGGAGCAGACCGGAACGGAAGCCGACTGCTCGCACGGCCGGGCGGTCTACTCGTCCTGGTACGAGTTCTATCCGGCCTTCCCGGTCAACTACTCGGACACGGTCGCGCCTGGTGACTCGTTCAGCGCGTCGGTCACCTACACCGGCGGCAGCGGCTACCGGCTCGTCCTGACGAACAACACGCGGGGCTGGTCGCACACCACGAACGGCACCGCCCCTGGTGCGCTGAACGCGTCCGCCGAGGTCATCGCCGAAGCGCCGTCCAGCGGCAGCGTGCTGCCCCTCGCGAACTTCGGCTCGATGACGTTCACCGGTGCGACGGTGAACGGGTCGGCGCTCGGCAGCGTCCCAACGACCCAGCCGCTGACCATGGTGACGTCAGGCGGCACGGTGAAATGCAGCGTGTCGGCACTCAGCGGAGGCACCTCGTTCACAGCCACCTGGCACCACGCGTGAGGACGTAACCCCCCCGACGTCCGCACACGCGAGAGGGGACGGATCCCATGACCGGGTTCCGTCCCCTCTCGCGCCCGACCTACGGCACCAGGCGATAACGTGGCGCCGTGTTCGTAGCCCCCGCCAGCATGGCTGACTTCGACGCGATGCCCGTCACCGACGCGGCTGCCGAACTGCTGCCCTGCTGCGCGAGCCGCCGGTGGATCAACGAGCTCGTCAACCGCCGTCCGTACTGCAGCCTCGACGCCCTTATCGCCGCCTCGGACGCCGTGCTCGCCGGCCTCAGCTGGGCTGATGTCGAGGAGGCCCTTGACGCCCATCCGCGCATCGGCGAGCGCACGCTGGAGCAGCGGCGCGAGGACGCATGGTCGCGGCAGGAGCAGTCAGGCGTGCGTCCGGCCGACGGCGAGATCGAGGTCGCGCTGCGCGAGGGCAATGTCGCCTACGAGGAGCGGTTCGGCCATGTGTTCCTGATCTGCGCCACGGGGCTCTCCGGCGGGCAGATGCTCGCCGCCTTGCGTGCGCGGTTGGGCAACTCGCCAGACCTCGAGCGCGCCGTGGTGCGCACCGAGCTGATCAAGATCGTCCGCCTGCGCCTGGCCAAGGCACTCCGATGACCGTCTCGACGCATGTGCTGGACGCGACGCGTGGCGGGCCGGCGTCCGGCGTCGGCGTCCGGCTGGAACGGGCCGACGGCACGCTGCTTGCCGCCGGCGTCACCGATCGGGACGGGCGGGTCGCCGACTTCGCGGGCGATGTCGAGCCCGGGGTCTACCGGCTCCGGTTCGACACCGAGAACTACCTCGGGGGCGAGACGTTCTACCCAGAGGTCGTGGTGACGTTCCGGGTGCGCGACGGCGCCGCTGGCCACCACGTCCCGCTGCTGCTGAGCCCGTTCGCCTACTCGACGTATCGGGGCTCCTGAGTGCTCGGGCCGAATCGTTACGGCAAGGCCGAGGTGCGCGTCGTCCGGGTGACCCGCGGCGCCGAGCACGAGTTGCGTGACTGGAACGTGTCCGTCGCTCTGTCCGGCGACCTGTCCGCGACGCACCTGTCGGGCGCGAACGACGACGTGCTGCCGACCGACACGCAGAAGAACACGGTGTACGCGTTCGCGAAGCGCCTCGGCGGGGTCGAGCCGGAGGTGTTCGCGCTGGCGCTGGCCGCCCATTTCGTCGACACCGCCGAGGCGATCACGCGGGCACGCGTCGCCGTCGACGAGTACGGCTGGTCGCGCCTCGGCGCGCACTCGTTCGCGCGGCGCGGCGGCGAGGTGCACACCTGCCGCGTCGTCCACGACGCCGACGCGGGTGCAACCGTCGTGAGCGGGCTGCGCGACCTGGTGCTGCTGAACACGACCGACTCGGAGTTCCGTGGCTTCGCGCGTGACGAGTACACGACGCTTGCCGAGGCCAGCGATCGCGTCCTGGCGACGTCCGTCGAGGCGCAGTGGCGGATGCGCGGCTCGGATACGGACTGGGCCGCGTCGTCCACTGCGGCACGCCAGGCGCTGATCGACGCGTTCGTCGGCACGTACAGCTACTCGCTTCAACAGACGCTCTACGCGATGGGCTCGGCCGTGCTGGCGGCAGTGCCTGCGGTGTGCGAGGTCCGGCTGGCACTGCCGAACAAGCACCATTTCCTGGTCGATCTCTCACCGTTCGGAATGACCAACGACGATGAGGTCTACTTCGCCGCCGATCGCCCGTACGGGCTGATCGAGGGCGCTGTCCTGGCCGACGACGCCCCGGAGGCTGGTCTCGCCTGGAGCTAGGTGCGGACTTCGGCACGTTGCGTGGGGACTTTCGGCTCATGCCTGGACGCATCGGCCGCGAGGATGCTCTGTCCGGGGGCGGCACAAGATCACCTTCTGTCTACGGGGTGCAGCCGAATCACTCGTGGACCGAGAAGGGCAAATCCCATGCGTCCCCACTTCGCCGTCCGACGCGCCCTGGCGCTTCCCCTCGCGTTCGGCGTTGCCGCCGCGCTCCTGGTCGGCGGCGCCGAGACCGGTTCAGCGTCCACACAGGCTGTCGGCGCGTCCGCCTCGAGCCGCGCCGCCGCGGCGAATGCGGCCCTGGACGTCGCGTCCCGGCGGGATGTCGGCGCACGGGAGTCACTGCGACTCGCGCGCGCCAAACTGGTCCCGGCGCAGGCGATGGCCGCCCACCAGCGCGCCGTCCTAGTCCGGGCGAATGTCGCGCTCAACCGCGCCCGCCGCGCGAACCCGGCAGCCGCAACCGGCTACGACGCCGCGACCGCCGCAGTCCACCGCGCGCGGGCCGCGTACAACATCGCGAGCCGAGCCGCCGGGTCCAGTGCCGCAAAACTGCTATCAGCCAAGACGAACCGGCACGCCGCCGACGTGGCCGTCACGCGCGCCGCCGCAGCTGTCCACGCCGCGCAGGATGTGGTCGACGACCTGACCACCACCGGCCCATCGGACAGCCCCGACCTCGCCGCGGCGAACGTCGACATGGCAGCCGCGCAGGCGGCCCTCGCTCGAGCGAAGAGCAAGCAGACGTCGGCACACCACGCGTACCGGTCCGCATCCGCCCGGGCGCGACACGACCAGGCCGCTCGTTCGCGCGCGGCCAAGGCCGTGCACACGACAGGGGTACGCCGCGTCCGGCTGGCGACAACCGAGCCGCGCGGGCTGTCCCGGGCGCGCAGCCTCGCAGCGAAGGCGAGCGTCGCCTACCGGCACGCGACGAGCATCCTTCAGGCACGACGTCTGCGCGTGTAGCGCGCGGCAACCAAAGCGAGGTCCGCATCCGCTGCGTTCCGCAAGGCCTCCGCCGCAGCGCTCTATGCGGTGCGCAGCATCGCGAGATCGGACTGCCCAGCCGGAAACGTCTACGCCGGTGCGCCGAGGAAGCACGTGATGTCGGCCCCGGGGCTGACGATCACGCGGTACAAGAAGCCCGGCCGGGCCCCGATGTGGGTAACGTCCGCCAACCTCGCGGGCGCCGGGCCGCAGATCCGTCCCGGTCCCCTGATGCCGAAGCACGTCACGGACCGAACGACCCAGGCCGCCCAGCTCGCCGGCTCGCACGCTCTCGCCGCGGTGAACGGCGACTTCTTCGACATCGAGAAAGACGAGGCGCCGTGGGGCGCCGAGGTCAAGCCCGGGGGCATCGTCGTCAAGGCGTCGGCTGCTCCGGAATCGAAGGCCCTCGTGATCTCCCGCTCCGGTCTGGCGCAGATCGGCTATCTCGCGTTCGACATCACGGTGCGCCACGGCAAGGCGACCGTTCGAGCGAGCTCGCTCAACAGCGCCGAGTTGCCAAGGAACGGCATCGCCGTACTCACCTCGCGTTGGGGCCACGCCTCCCGCGGCTACCTGTATCCGACCCAGGGCGTCTACGAGTACATCGTGACTCACCGTGGCGTGGTCGCGGCGGTACATACCCACCTCACCGCCACGCCCATTCCCGCCGGCGGAATGGTGATCGTCGCTCAGGGCAGCGCCCGGGACCGTCTACGCCAGGCCGGCATCCGTGGCTTGGCCAGGGTCAGCGTGTCGACGAGGACGCAGTCCGCCGTGCCCGGCGGCCTGTACAGCGCCATCGGCGTCGGCGAGGTTCTGATCCGGGACGGGATCGACGGCCGTCTCCCGTGCGGCGCCGACACGCTTCACGCTCGCACCCTTGTCGGCATCAAGCCGGGCGGCCAGGAACTGTTCGTCGTCACCGCCCAAGGGCAGACGCCAGACAAGCCCGCGGACCTCGGCGGGCTGACATTTCGTCAGGCGCAGGGCCTCATGCGCTCGCTGGGTGCCTACGACGCGGCCATGTTCGACGGCGGCGGCTCGACACTCCTCACGGCCCGAATCGGCAAGTCCTTCAAGATGGTGTCCAGACCGACCGGAAACGTGCGGCCGATCCCGAACAACTTCGCTTTCTGGCCTCGCTGAGCTGCTCGCCCGTCCGCGTCTGACGACCCGGGTTGTCCCGGCGTGTCAGATCTTGCCCGCATGACCCGGCGTGGCGGCGGTTATCGTCGCTGGCGGGGGTGGGTTCGTGGAGTTCGTACGCCCGGCGAGCTGGGCCGACGCGCTGGCTGCCAAGGCCGCCGCGCCGACGGCTCTGCCGATCGCGGGCGGCACCGACGTCATGGTCGAGATCAACTTCGACCGAAGGCGTCCGGACGTCCTGCTCGACCTGAATCCGGTGGCCGATCTGGCCGACTGGACGTTCGACGGCTCCGCGGTCGTCATCGGGGCCGGCGTGCCTTACACCCGGCTGATCACCGAACTCGGCGGCTCGCTGCCCGGACTCGCCGTGGCGTCCCGGACGGTCGGCTCGCCGCAGATCCGCAACCGCGGCACGCTCGGCGGCAACCTCGGCTCGGCGTCGCCTGCCGGTGACACGCATCCGGTGCTGCTCGCGCTGGACGCGGTCGTCGAGGTGGCGTCGGTTCGCGGCGCTCGGTCGGTCCCGATCGACGATTTCTACCTCGGCGTCAAGAGGTCCGCGCTCGAGCCGGACGAGCTGATCCGGTCGGTGCGCGTGCCGCTGCGCACCGGGCCGTGCCACTTCGCCAAGATCGGGACACGCAATGCGATGGTCATCGCGGTCTGCTCGTTCGCCGTGGCCCTGCACGTGGACGCTCAGCTCGTGCGCACCGGGATCGGCTCGGCGGCGCCCACGCCGGTCCGGGCGCTCGATGCCGAGGCCTTCGCGTCGGCGTCGCTCGACTGGGACAGGCCGGGACCATTGGCAGATTCGGTGGCCCGCCGGTTCGGCGAGCTCGCGGCCGGCGCTGCGTCGCCGATCGACGACGTCCGCGGGTCTGCGCGTTACCGCCGCCATGCGCTCGCCGTGCTCGCTCGCCGGACGCTCACCTGGGCGTGGGAGGAGTACCGCTCATGCGCGTGAACTTCACCGTCAACGGTGAGCACCGTCGGGTGGACGACGTCTGGGAAGGCGAGAGCCTGCTCTATGTGCTGCGCGAGCGGATGGGCCTGCCGGGCAGCAAGAACGCCTGTGAGCAAGGCGAATGCGGCTCATGCACGGTGTATCTCGACGGCTCTACGGTGTGTGCCTGTCTGGTTGCGGCCGGGCAGGCGGAGGGCCGCGAGGTCGTCACCGTCGAAGGCCTCGCGTCCGGCGAGCTACATCCGGTGCAGCAGGCGTTCCTCGACGCCGGCGCCGTGCAGTGCGGTTTCTGCACGCCGGGCCTGGTCGTAGCGGCGCACGACCTGCTGGCTCGCGACGCAGCACCGTCCACAGTGGACATTCGGGAGGCGTTGGCGGGCAACCTCTGCCGATGCACGGGTTACGAGACGATCATCGCCGCCGTACATCTCGCAGCGGAACGCGGTGCGTCGTGAGCGCCGGGGTGTGTCGAGTTGATCGCTTGTGCTCTGCTCACATTGATGTAGGCAGAGCACAAGCACGCGAAAAGAGGACCCGCCGATGTCCGGGCTGACGGTGATCGAGGGCGCGCACATCGCGACGGTGGACGCGGCCGACACCGAATACCCCGACGGGCACGTGGTGCTGGACGGCGGGCGGATCGTCGCCGTTGGGCCGGGGCCGGGGCCGGCGCCCGCCCAGGCCGGCGGCGTCCGGGTCGACGGCAGCGGTTGCCTCGTCACGCCCGGCCTGGTCAACACGCACCACCATCTGTACCAGTGGCTGACCCGGGGGCTCGCGCAGGACAGCACCCTGTTCAGCTGGCTGACCACGCTGTACCCGATCTGGGCGCGCATGGACGCTGCGGCCGTCCATGCCGCAGCGGCGGCGAATCTCGGCTGGCTGGCCCTGTCGGGATGCACGACCACCACCGACCACCACTACGTGTTCCCGCGCGACGCGGGCGACTGCCTCGAGGCCGAGATCACGGCGGCGTCGCGAATCGGCGTCCGGTTCCACCCGACGCGCGGGTCGATGGACCTCGGTCGATCGCAGGGGGGCTTGCCGCCCGACGACGTGGTCGAGGACCGCGACCGGATCCTCGCCGAGACGGAGTCCGCGATCGATCGCTGGCACGACACGTCGTTCGACGCAATGACGCGCATCGCCGTGGCGCCCTGCTCGCCGTTCAGCGTCACGCCGGAGCTCATGCGCGAGTCCGCCGAACTGGCGCGCCGGCGCGGCGTGCGACTGCACACGCATCTCGCCGAGACGCTCGACGAGGAGGAGTTCTGCCAGGCGACATATGGCAAAACGTCCGCCGAGTACGTCGACGACCTGGGCTGGCTCGACGACGATGTGTGGCTCGCGCACTGCATCCACCTGAACGACGCCGCGGTCAAACGCTTCGCGGAGACGGGTACCGGAGTGGTCCACTGCCCGACGTCGAACGGCCGCCTGGGCGCCGGCAGCGCGCGCGTCCGGCAGCTGCTCGACGCGTCCGTACCGGTCGGTATGGGAGTCGACGGTGCCGCGTCGAACGAGGCCGGCCGGCTCGTCGCCGAACTGCAGGCGGCCCTCGTGGTGGCGCGGTTGCGCGGCGGCCCGACTTCGTTGACGGCTCGCGAGGCGCTGCGTCTGGCGACGATCGGTGGTGCGCGATGCCTCGGACGTGACGGCGAGCTCGGGTCGCTCGAAGTGGGCAAACTCGCCGACGTCGCGGTGTGGCGGGTCGACGGGCTCGGCGGGGCAGGCGGCGTCGATCCCGTGTGGACGTTCGCCTTCGGCGGCGCCGCGCCCCTGGAGTTGCTGGTCGTCAACGGCAAGGTCGTGGTCGAGCACGGCACGCTCACCACGGCGGACGCGCCGACGCTCGCGCGCGATGCGGCCGCCGCGGCTCGGCGGGTGACCGGCGAATGACGCAGACGCGGATCAGCGAGGGCATCGGCACGGACGCCGCGCGTCCCGACGGGGTGCACAAAGTGCGCGGCGAGTTCGCGTACTCCTCGGACATGTGGCTCGACAACATGCTCTGGGGCGCCACATTGCGTAGCCCGCACCCGCGAGCGCGTATCACGAGCATCGACATCACCGATGCCCTCAAGACGGTGGGCGTGCATGCTGTGCTCACCGCTGCCGACGTGCCCGGGCGCAACCGCTACGGCCTGGAGATCCACGATCAGCCCGTCCTGGCCGAGAACGAGGTTCGCTACGAGGGCGAGCCGGTCGCGGTGGTCGCGGCCGATCACCCGGAGATCGCCCGGCAGGCGTGCAAGAAGATCGCGGTGACGTATGAGGTTCTGCCGCCGATCGTCGACGCCGTGGCGGCGATCGAACCGGGTTCGCCCCACGTGCACGACGCCCCGGTGCCCGGCCACGGCATCGACGGCAACGTGCTGCGCCACGTCCACATCGAGCGCGGCTCGCCCGACGTGACGGCGCCCGTCGTCGTAACCGGCGAGTACGAGGTGGGCATGCAGGATCAGGCGTTCCTCGGCCCCGAGTCGGGGCTTGCCGTGCCGGCCGAGGACGGCGGCGTCGACCTGTACATCGCGACGCAGTGGCTGCACGCCGACCAGTCCCAGGTGGCGGCGGCGCTGGACCTGCCGCCCGCCAAGGTGCGATTCACCCTGGCCGGCGTCGGCGGTGCGTTCGGCGGCCGCGAGGATGTATCGATGCAGGCGCACGCCTGCCTGCTCGCGCTGCGCACGAACCGTCCGGTCAAGATGGTCTACAGCCGTGAGGAGTCGTTCTACGGGCACGTACACCGGCATCCGGCGGTGCTGCGGTACGAGCACGGCGCTTCGCAGGACGGGCGGCTGATCTACGCGCGGGCCTGGATCGTGCTGGACGGTGGCGCGTACGCGTCGTCCTCGACGGCGGTTGCCGCCAATGCGGCGACGCTCGGCTTCGGGCCGTACGAGGTGCCGAACGTCGTGATGGACTGCCGGGTCGCGTACACGAACAACCCGCCGTGCGGGGCGATGCGCGGATTCGGTGCGGTGCAGGCTTGCTTCGCGTACGAGTCGCAGATGGATCGCCTCGCCGAGGCGTGCGGGCTCGGGCCGGTCGAGGTGCGCGTCCGCAATGCGCTGCACGAGGGGTCGACAATGCCGACCGGGCAGGTTGTCGATTCGGCGGCTCCGGTGGCGGAGTTGCTGCGTCGGGTGCACTCGGCGCCGCTGCCATCTTTGCCTGACGCGATTCGCGATGTGCTCGATCTGCCCGGCGGGGCATCGAATGCCACGCATGGCGAATCCGTACGCCGGGGTATCGGGTACGGCATCGGCATCAAGAACGTCGGCTTCTCCGAGGGATTCGACGACTTTGCGGTGGCGCGCGTGCGCCTGGAGCTGATCAACGGTGAGCCGCTTGCCTCGGTGCACACGGCCGCCGCCGAGGTCGGCCAGGGGCTCGTCACGGTCATCAGCCAGATCGTGCGGACCGAGCTCGGAGTCGACCGGGTGGTGCTGCTGCCGCCGGACACGTCGATCGGCTCGGCAGGTTCGACGTCGGCGTCGCGGCAGACGTACGTGACGGGCGGCGCGGTGCGCGCGGCGTGCGAGGCCGTACGCGCGCGTATGGATTCGCAGGGGCTCGCCGAGCCGATCGACGAGACGGTCACGTGGCGGCACCGCCCGACGTCAGCGCTGGATCCCCTGACCGGACAGGGGAATGCGCACGTCCAGTACGCGTTCGCGGCGCACCGCGCGGTGGTCGACGTCGACACCGAGCTGGGGCTGGTCAAGGTCGTCGAGATCACCACGGCGCAGGACGTGGGGCGCGCGATGAACCCATTGGCCGTCGTCGGGCAGATCCACGGCGGCACCGCGCAGGGCCTGGGCCTGGCGTTGATGGAGGAGATCCAGATCGTCGACGGCGTCGTCCGGAACCCGTCGTTCACCGACTACCTGCTGCCGACCATCCTCGACATGCCGCCGATGAACGTCGACGTGCTCGAACTCGCCGACCCGCACGCGCCCTACGGGCTGCGCGGCGTCGGCGAGCCGCCGACCATCTCGTCCACGCCGGCGATCGTCGCGGCGATCCGCGATGCCACCGGCCTAGCGCTGAACCGCGTGCCCGTCCGCCCCGAACACCTCACCGGCACGTAATCAAGGCGCGGAGGCGCCACTGGCTTGGCGTTCGAGTACGTCCAGGACGTAGCGGTCGATCTTGCCGTCCACCACTCGCATCTCGAAGTTCTCGACACCCAGCCAGGCGTCGAGATCTGGGTAGCCGAGCGCGGCCAGCCAGCGATCGATGTCGACGGCCACGTCCTGCATGGGGACTAGCGCGTCCGCGGCGGGCGGTTCGAAGTACACGTGGTGCAGGTCGAGCAGCCGCTCGAGCTCGGCGCACGGCGCGACGTGGTCGTCGACGCGCAGGTCGATGAGCAGGTCGTTGCCGCCGCCGTAGCCGCCGCCCGCGGTGACGACGAGCAGCGACGCCGACTCGCGGCCACGTCGGTCGCCGCCCGCGTCGTCGCCGGCCCGCAGAGCGGCGAGTAGCCGCCGCGCGAGCGGGGCGTCCGGATCGGAGGCGAGCCATGACTGTTGCATGGCGTCGACGACCTGCGGTCCGACGAGGATGTTGCCCTGGATGGCGGCCCCGTTGCCGGCGACGCCGCCCGCCCAGTCATGGCAGGCGGGTCCGGTGAACGTCGCGGCGCGTCCGGACGCATCGACAATGCCGGCCTGGCGCTGGTCGCGGCCGTCGTCGGCGGCGAGCAGAGTGTTGAGCGTCTGCTGCGCGGACTTGCCGTCGGCGAGCATGCGCAGGCCGTCCGGGCGGTACTTCACGTTGGCGTAGGACTGGGTGGCGATCGCTCCGACGGTCGCCCGTGCGGCGGGAACGACGGAGCCGACGGCGAGGAACTTCGAGGCAACGGCCACGCCCCAGGCCAGCCCGTCGGAGCTTCGCGCCACGATCGAGAAAGTCATGGCGGCAACCTACTGCCCATTCACTCGCTATTCATCGCGATGCCGGCTCGCCGTAGACCGGTCACGCGAAACTCGGCGGACCCGACCAAGGAGGCCCGCCATGCCCCGTGAGCTAGGCCGCCGCACCTTCATGGGAGGAGCGGCCGCCACGGCCGCCACCGCCGGGCCCCCGGCCAGGGCTGGTACGACATCGGCGTGACGCTCGACGGGCACGCGGACTACGCCCGGCGCCTCGCCGGCCACCTGGAGAACGGCGAGCCGAGCATCACCGGATAAACCGTCATGTCGCGGCCGCTATGCTCCCGGACGGCCGGCTCGTCTGTATCGGGGAGTTACGTTGTCAGTTCGCCTGTTGTCGGCGTACGTGTTCGGTGTCGTGGCAGTCGTCCTGGTAACGGTGGGCGTGGTGGTCATGGGCAAGCCCGCGTCCGCAACGCCGCCGGCCCCCGTGCCGCCCGGTTCGGTCCCGGGTTCGTACAACGCGGTGGCTCCGTCCCGCGTGCTCAACACCGAGGCCGGGGTCGGGGCGCCGATCGGGGCTGTCGCGCCGGGGGGCCAGATCGCGGTACCGGTGCTAGGCCAGGGCGGTGTGCCGAGCTCGAACGTGTCGGCCGTCGCGTTGACGATCAGCGCCGTCGCCGCGACTGCGGTAGGCAGCGTCACCGTATGGCCCGACGACGGCACCGCCAAGCCGACGACATCGACCCTGTCGTTCGTCGCGAACGTGACCAGCTCGAACTTCACCGTCACAAGGGTGGGCCCCGGCGGGAACATCAGGCTGTCCAACAACTCGTCGGGGACGGTTCAGCTGCTCGGCGACGTCATGGGCTACTACGTCGGAGGCATGCCCACGCAGCCAGGCTCGACAGTCGCGACCGGACCGTCGCGGCTGTTCGACACGCGCTCGGGCCTCGACGTGCCCAAAGCGGCGATCGCCGCCGGCAAGACGCTCACCGTGCCCGTCAGCGGACACGCCGGAGTGCCGTCGGCCGGCGCCTCGGCGGTGCTCATCACGATCACCGCGGTCAGCCCCAAGCAGCCCGGCCGGTTGACCGTCTACGGCGCCGGGCAGGCCCAGCCCGGCACCACGAACATCTCCCTGATCGCCGGGCGGAACATGGCCGACTTCGTCACCGCACCACTTGGCGCCGGGGGCGCGATAACGATCCTCAACAGCAGCTCCGCTTCGCTGCAGGTCGTCGGCGACGTGACCGGCTACGTGCTCGGCGGCGGGCGTAGCGCGGGCGGCACGATGAGTACCGTCGCGCCGACGCGCTCGGTCGACACGCGCTCCGGCCTGGGGGCGCGCAAGGGGGTCGTCGCCTCGGGCGCCACGCTGGCCGTGGGCCTCACCGGACGCACCCTCGTCCCCAGCACGAATGTGGCAGCCGTGGCCATGACGGTGACGGCGGTCCACCCGACCGCGGCGGGCAGCATCTCGACGTGGGACGACGGCTACCCGCGCCCTGGCACGAGGAACGTGTCGTACGTCGCGAGCCAGAACGCGTCCGTCTTCGTCATCGCGCCGGTCGGGCCGGACGGCAAGGTCGACTTCTACAACAAGGGCGGGTCGACGGATCTGGTCGTCGACGTCCTCGGGTACGTCCGGGCCGACAAGATGCCGATCGTGGCCTCGACCAGCCGCTACGTCCGCAACCTGACCGGCGACCGGTGTCCAGCACCTGGTGCTGCTGCACATCGGGGCGCAGAATCTGTCCGGCTCCACCTGGCGGGTCGTGCTGTCGGCGACATCCACCGTGCTGACCGACGCGCAACTGGTGACAGCGGTGAACGGCTATGTCGACGGGTACGTCGCCTGCCGCACGTCCACCGATCCGATCACTGTCGCGATCGGCACCAACAACGACGGCGCCGATGGTGCCCGCGATACGGCCGCCGGCACGGAATGGGCAGACGGCGTGGTCGATCCGGTGGCGGCACATGCGGCCGGTCAGGCGGGCGTGGTCATCGCCGGTGCGAACGACATCGAGTCCGACTTCACCGGTCTCGAGTCCGAGGCCGAAGGCTGGACGCGTGCCTACCTGGCCGCTACCTCGGCGCCGTACGTGTTCGCGGGTGCGGCAACCGGCTGCTCGACCACCGGGGTCGGCGGGCTCTGCAAGTGGGATTGGACGCAGCGTAACTACTACGACCTCGCACACGGCATCTCGCCGTCGCGGATCCTAGCGCTGCCGCAGATCTACTTCTCGGTCAACGCCGCGCAGTGGAAGTACATCTCGCTGGCCGGTGCCTCGGGGTCCGATCGCATCTCCTTCATTGGCGCGCTCGACGAGTACGCCGCGTGCCACACGGTGGGCAGCGGTTGTAACGACCTGGACACCATGCTCACCCCGGTCGCGTCGTGGCAGGCGCTGCGCGATGCGTTGTCGAGCAACTCGGCGATCAACCTGCAGCGGCTTCCGGTGTCGACCGACCTGCGCACCGACACCGCGCCGGGTGCGCCGCTCTCGGCCAACCGGGTGACGACGGCCGGGGTCCGCTAGTCCGTGTCGTAACCGCGCGCGGTAGGAAGAGCGAATGGCAAATCGCATCACGGCGGTCGCGATCGACTGCGCCGATCCTGAACCGCTCGCAGGGTTCTGGATTCAGGTGCTCGGCTGGCAAGTCAACGAGCGGGCCGAGGGCATCGTCTCGATCGGCGGCGGCCCGTTCACCATCGACTTCGTGCGAGTGCCGGAGCCGAAGGCGTCGAAGAACCGCCTGCATCTCGACGTGAACCCGACCGACCGCGACCAGGCCGCCGAGCTCGACCGCTTGCTGGCGCTCGGCGCGACGAAGGTCGACGTCGGTCAGCCTGCCGACGCCAGCTGGCACGTGCTCGCCGACCCCGAGGGCAACGAGTTCTGCCTGCTGCGCGGGCGCGTCGAGCCCTAGACCACCCTCGCGCCGCCCTGCCAGACCTGAGCGATCAGCGGGACGCCGGGCCGGTACGCGAGGTGCACGTAGGACGGCGCGTCCAGCACGACCAGGTCGGCGCGCCGACCAGGCGCGATCACCCCGATGTCGTCGCGCCGCAGCGCGGTGGCACCACCGACCGTAGCGGCGCGCACGGCCTCGGCGGGTGTCATGCCCATCTCGCGCACCGCTAGCGCGATCGCGAGCGGCATCGACGTCGAGTAGGCCGATCCGGGGTTGCAGTCGGTGGCCAGCGCGACCGTCGCGCCTGCGTCGAGCAGCCGCCGTGCGTCCGGGTACGGCGAGCGGGTCGAGAACTCGGCGAGCGGCAGCAACGTGGCGACGGTCGACGAGCCGGCCAAGGCGTCGACGTCCGCCGCCGACAGATGCGTGCAGTGATCCGCGCTGGCGGCGTCCAGCTCGACGGCAAGCCGAACCCCGCCGCCGGCGCTCAACTGGTTTGCGTGCACCCGCGCTCCAAGGCCCCGGGCGATGCCCGCCTGCAGCACGGCTCGCGACTCGTCCACGTCGAACGCGCCCTGTTCGCAGAACGCGTCGATCCACCGGGCGTGGGGCGCGCACACGTCGAGCATCTCGCCGCACACGAGCGAGAGGTACTCGTCGCGCGGCGTATCAGGCGGCACCAAGTGCGCGCCGAGGAAGGTCGTCTCCGGCGTGAACTCCGCGGCGACACGCAGCGACCGCTCCTCGGTGGCGACGTCGAGCCCGTACCCCGACTTGCACTCGAACGTCGTGACGCCCGCGCGCAGCAGTTCCGTGGCGAGCCGCTCGACGTTGCGGCGAAGCAGCGCGTCCGGGGCGGCCCGGGTCGCCGCGACCGTGACCCGGATTCCCCCTGCGGCATAAGGCATTCCGCGCATCCGCGCGACGAACTCCTCTGACCGGTCGCCGACGAAGACGAGGTGCGCGTGCGAATCGACGAAGCCCGGGATCACGGTCTTGCCGCCCAGCTCGACCCGCTCGTCGGCCTCCGGCGCGGACGCGACCCGTCCCACCCAGGAGATGAGCGGCCCGTCCAGGATGATCGCCGCGTCACGGATCTCGCCGAGTTCCGCGTCCTGCGTGGCGAGCAGCCCGATGTCCACCAACAGCGTGGCGGTCACTTGGCTTTGGCCGCGGCCTTCATCTCCTGCTTGTAGGCGCGCACCTTGCGCAGCGATGCGTCGTCGACGACGTCTGCCACCGAACGGAACGAGCCGTCGTCGCCGTACGTGCCGGCTGCCTCGCGCCAGCCGGGGGGCGCTACCCCGTACTGCTTGGCCAACAGGGCGACGAATATCTTCGCCTTCTGGGCGCCGAAGCCCGGCAGGCCACCCACCCGGGCCACCAGCTCGTCGCCCGAAGCCGTGCCTGCCCACACCGCGGCAGGATCGCCGCCGTATCGCTCGACGATGATGCGACCGAGTTCGTGGACGCGCTTGGCCATCGCGGCCGGGAAGCGGTGCAGCGCCGGCGGCGTCCGGAACAGCTCCTCGAACGCGGCCGGGTCGTACTCGGCGATCGTCGACGCGTCGAGCGAGCCACCGAGGCGCACCCGTAGCTCCCACGGTGACGTGAACGCCTTCTCCATCGGGACCTGCTGGTCGAGCAGCATCCCGATGAGCAATGCCATCGGGTCGTCGGCCAGCAACTCGTTTGCCTCAGGGGTATACGCAAGGAACATGCCCCGGATCCTGCCACCGCGCCGCGACAACGCGAAGCAGACCGATCTGCCTGGATGGTCACCCGTCGACGCGGTGTTCACGAAGCGGACGCACGGCAGTCATTCGGCGGACGCGGCCACGACGGACGCGCGCGTCGCTGACAGACTGGGCGCCATGAAGTTCCGCACGACGGTTCTGCTCGGCGGCAGGACGGCAACCGGCATGGTCGTGCCGGACGACGTGATCGCGGCGCTCGACTCGGGCCGGCAACCGTCCGTCCGGATCACGATCGGCGGGCACACGTATCGCACGACCGTCGCGTCACGGGGCGGGCAGTTCCTGCTGCCGCTCAGTGCCGAGAACCGCGAGGCGGCCGGGGTCGCCGCCGGGGACGAGGTCGACATCGACATCGAGCTCGACACGGCACCGCGCGAGGTCACGGTGCCGGACGATCTCGCCGAGGCGCTCGGCGCCGACAGTGCGGCGCGGCAGTTCTTCGACGGGCTCTCATACACGCACCGCAAGGAGTGGGTGCGCTGGGTCGAGGACGCCAAGAAGGCCGAGACGCGACAGGCGCGCATCGCCAAGACGGTGGACGGCCTGCGGGCAGGCAAGCGCACCCACTGAGCACGGCCCGCTTACGCAAGTTTTGGCCGCCCGGACCGCGATAGGCGGTCCGGGCGGCCAAAACCAGGCGGGCTCAGCCCTCGCGCATGGGCACTCGCACGTTCCGCTCCGTGGCCACCTCGACAGCCCGGTCGTACCCCGCATCGACGTGCCGGATCACGCCCATGCCCGGGTCGTTGGTCAGGACGCGCTCGAGCTTGGCCGCGGCCAGCGGCGTGCCGTCGGCGACGGAAACCTGGCCCGCGTGGATCGAGCGGCCCATCCCGACGCCGCCACCGTGGTGTATCGACACCCAGGTCGCCCCGCTCGCCGTATTGACGAGCGCGTTCAGCAGCGGCCAGTCGGCGATCGCGTCCGAGCCGTCGAGCATCGCCTCGGTCTCGCGGTAGGGCGAGGCGACGGATCCGGCGTCGAGGTGGTCGCGTCCGATCACGATCGGCGCGCTGATCTCGCCGTTCTCGACCAGCTTGTTGAACTCGAGCCCGGCCCGGTCACGCTCGCCGTAACCCAGCCAGCAGATGCGAGCCGGCAGCCCCTGGTACTGCACCCGCTCCGAGGCGAGGCGGATCCAGCGGGCCAGCGATTCGTTCTCGGGGAAGAGATCGAGCACGGCCTGGTCGGTGCGGGCGATGTCGCGCGGATCGCCGGACAGCGCCGCCCAGCGGAACGGCCCGCGTCCCTCGCAGAACAGCGGCCGGATGTACGCGGGCACGAACCCGGGAAAGGCGAACGCCCGGGCATAGCCGGCCTCCTGCGCCTCGCCACGGATCGAGTTGCCGTAGTCGAACACCTCGGCGCCCCGGTCCAGGAAGCCCACCATCGCCTCGACGTGCCGGGCCATGGACGCGCGGGCGCGTCCGGTGAACTCCTCAGGTTTGCGCGCCGCGTAGTCGTGCCAGTCCTCGAAATCGACGCCGATGGGCAGGTACGACAAAGGATCGTGCGCGGACGTCTGGTCGGTGACGATGTCGATCGGTGCGTCGTTCGCCAGGAACTGAGGGACGAGCGACGCCGCATTGCCAAGCAGGCCGATCGACAGCGGTCGACGCTCGTCGCGTGCCGACACCGCCAGCCGCAGCGCCTCGTCCCGGTCCGCGGCCGACACGTCCAGGTAACCGTGGTCGAGCCGCCGCTGGATGCGACTGGCGTCGCACTCGACGCAGATCGCCACCCCGCCGTTCATGGTGACGGCCAGCGGTTGCGCGCCGCCCATGCCGCCCAGCCCCGCGGTCAGGGTGATCGTCCCGGCCAGCGAGCCACCGAACCGTTTCGCGGCCACGGCGGCGAACGTCTCGTACGTCCCCTGCAGGATGCCCTGCGTCCCGATGTAGATCCACGAGCCGGCAGTCATCTGCCCGTACATGGTCAGGCCGAGGGCTTCCAGGCGCCGGAACTCCGGCCAGTTCGCCCAGTCGCCGACCAGGTTCGAGTTGGCGATCAGCACCCGCGGCGCCCACTCGTGGGTCTGCATGATGCCCACCGGGCGGCCACTCTGCACGAGCAGCGTCTCGTCCAGGCGCAAGTCGACGAGGCTCCGGACGATCGCGTCGAACGACGGCCAGTCGCGGGCTGCCTTGCCGGTGCCGCCGTAGACGACGAGCTGATCGGGGTGCTCGGCCACCTCCGGGTCGAGGTTGTTCTGCAACATGCGCAGCGGCGCCTCGGTCTGCCAGCCGCGAGCGGTCAGCGTCGTGCCCCGGGGTGCGCGGACGGTGCGGCTCATGAGGGATCCTCTCGGACATGATTTCGGTACTGGACGCGACGCCGGATCGCTGGCCCGCCGTCGAGCTGGTGATGGGGACGCGCGGTGACCCGTCGCGGTGCTGGTGCCAGTTCTTCCGTCTGCCCGGTGCCGGCTGGAGCCGGGCCACGGCGTCGACGATGCGCGAGGCGCTGCATGAGCAGGTCGCCGGACGCACGCCTCCTGGAGTCCTCGCGTTCAGCGGCAACGAGGCGGTCGGCTGGTGCGCCACGGGACCGCGCTCGTCCTATCCGCGGCTGGGCCGCGCTCGAGTCGCCCAGGCGACCGACGACGCCCTCGACCTGTGGGCGGTCACCTGCTTCGTCGTGCGGGTGGGGCACCGCCGGCAGGGCATCGCCGAGCCGCTGCTCGACGGAGCGGTCGACCTTGCCCGGCGCCACGGCGCGCGCATCGTCGAGGCCTATCCGGTCGACGTGTCCGAACGCCGGGCGACTGCGGCGAGCCTGTACCACGGGCCGCTGCAGGTGTTCCTGCACGCCGGGTTCACCGAAGTCGCCCGGCCGGTGCCGGGCCGCGCGGTGGTGCGTCTCGAAGTCGGGCATTAGCCCAGCGGCTCGGCCAGCGCGGCGTCCGCGGCCTCGACGGCTTCGCCCGCGTGGACGAACGAGACGGCTGCCTCGATCTCCGGGGACAGGTGCCGATCCGGGCCGGGCCCGTCCACCCGGGCGCGCAGCGCCGCGACCACGGCCGCAGTCGCGGGGCCGGGCAGCAGCGGAGCCCGCAGGTCCAGGGCGCGAGCCGCCGTCACCAGCTCGATCGCCAGCACCTGGCGCAGTCCGTCGAGAGCCTTCCGCAGCTTGCGGGCGGCCGACCAACCCATCGAGACGTGATCCTCCTGCATGGCGCTGGACGGGATCGAGTCGACGGACGCCGGCACCGCGAGCCGCTTGAGCTCAGCCACGATGGACGCCTGCGTGTACTGGGCGTGACGACCGGGTTGTCGACCGCAGACGCCAGCTCGTAACCGGCCACCGAGCGGGCATGGGCCAGCGTGTCGCGCGCGGCGCCGGCCACCTGCGGAGCGCAGCGCATCGAATACGCGTCCTGAACGTACACGCAGTCGGGGCCCTCATGAGACGCCACGATCGGCGACCCGGCAAGCAGCGCCCGCATGTTGGCTGCCGCAACCGCCTGCCCCGGCTGAGGGCGTAGCGCGGCCAGGTCGGCGGCGAAGACCCGGTCGGTGCCGAGCAGCGCTTCGACGCTCATCGACGCGGCGACGTCGGCGGAGCGCAGCAGCAGGTCGAGATCGTGCGCGGCGAGCAGCAACTGCCCGAGCATGCCGTCCGTCCCGTTGATGAGGGCGAGGCCTTCCTTCTCGGCAAGCTCGACCGGAGCGATACCGACCGCCCGCAACGCCTCGCCGCCCGGCAGCAGCGCGCCGCCCGCGTCGCGTACCGAACCCTCGCCGAGCAGGGCGAGGGCGACATGTGCGAGCGGCGCGAGATCCCCGGAACAGCCCAGCGAGCCGTACTCGGGCACGACCGGTGTGATGCCGGCATCGAGCAGGGCGGCCAGGGTCGATGCCGTCTCGGGACGGATGCCGGTACGGCCGGTGGCCAGGGTCGACAGGCGCAGCAGCATCATCGCCCGGACCACCTCGCGCTCGACCTCCGGCCCGGAGCCTGCAGCGTGCGAGCGGATGAGTGACCGCTGCAAGGCCGCTCGCCGGTCGACCGGGATGTGTGTCGTTGCCAGGGCGCCGAATCCGGTCGAGATGCCGTAATGCGGCTCGACGTCGTGCGCCAGCGCCTCGACGGTCTTGCGCGACTCGCCGATCGCGTCCAGCGCGTCCGGCGTCAGGTGCACCCCTGCCCCGCCACGGGCGACGGCGACGACATCGGCTTCGGTGAGCGGCCCCCGGCCGACGGCGATGCGCTGCATGGCACGACTGTAAGCCCGGACAGAATGGCGGCATGCGCGCAGTCGTGATCACCGAACCCGGCGGGCCCGAGGTGCTGAAGGTGCAGGAGGTGCCCGATCCCGAGCCGGCCGGCGGCGAGGTGCTCGTCGACGTTACCGCCACCGCAGTCAACCGGGCTGACCTGTCGCAGCGGCAGGGCAACTACTTGGTGCCACCAGGGGCGTCGCCGTACCTGGGAATGGAGTGCTCGGGCACGATCGCCGCGCTGGGCGAAGGGGTCACCGGCTGGCACGTCGGTGACGAGGTCTGCGCGCTGCTGGCCGGCGGCGGGTACGCCGAGCGCGTCGCGGTGCCGGCCGGTCAGCTGCTGCCGGTGCCGCGCGGAGTGTCCACAGCGGACGCTGCCGCGCTGCCCGAGGTTGCCTGCACGGTCTGGTCGATGGTCTTCGACATCGGACGGCTGCAGCCGGGCGAGACGTTCCTGGTCCACGGCGGCAGCAGCGGGGTCGGCACCATGGCCATCCAGCTGGCGCGCCGGCACGGGGCTCGCGTGATCGCGACGGCGGGCACGCAGCGCAAGCTCGACTTCTGCCACGACCTCGGCGCGGACGTGGCGATCAACTACCGCGAGCAGGACTTCGTCGACGTCGTGACCGCCGAGGGTGGCGCCGACGTCATTCTCGACAACATGGGTGCCGCCTACCTGCAGCGCAACGTCACCGCGCTGTCACTCGGCGGCCGGCTGGTCGTGCTCGGCGCGCAGGGCGGGCGCAAGGGTGAGCTGGATCTCGGCATGCTGCTCGGCAAGGCGGCCACCGTCTCGGCGGCGCTGCTGCGTCCGCGTCCACTGGCACAGAAGGCGGCGATCGTCGCGGCGACAGTCGCGTTCGTGTGGCCGCTCATCGAGTCAGGCGACGTGCACCCGGTGATCGACCGCGTGCTCACGCTGGACGAGGCCGCCGAGGCGCATCGGGTGATCGAGGCCAGTGAGCACATCGGCAAGGTCGTGCTGCGCGTCCGCTAGCTGCTCGTCGGGCACCCGCTGTAGGGCACGTCGCCCAGATCGGCGAATGGGTTGAGCTCGGCCGTGAGCTGATGCCTGAGCTGGGTGAATTCGAGCCGCACCTGGACCGGGATTGGTGCCGGGCAGGGCATGAGCACGTCGACCTCGATGGTGATCCAGACACTCGCACGTGCGGCGATTTCGTAGCCGGCGACCGCGTCAGCGCTCCGCGTCGGCAGCAGTTGGCCGCAAGCACCGCGCGTGATGGCCTTCGTTCGCAGCCCGCCCAGCGGCAGCAAAGGCTGTACCCGATCGAGCGTGAGCGGCAGACATCCGACGGATTCACGATCTCGACGCCGAGTTGCAACCGGGTGCCCGATTGCGCGGAGCAGCGGGCGCCGACCGTCGGGTACTCGATTGAACCGAAGGACTGTGGCGAGGACGTGGGAGCTGAGCGCGTAACCGTCGTCGCAGGAACGCTGTTGGCGCTATGCCTGCCCGACACGAAGCCGATCGCGATGCCGATCACCAGCGCTGCCACGAGCGCGGCGGCTGCGATCCACCGCCGGTCGACGCGGCGCCGGCTCGTGTCGACGACGCCCGGCGGCAGGTTGACGGTTGTCTCGACGAACCGGAGTTCTGGTTCGTCACCGTCCGCGGGCATGTGCTCTAGCCCAGCACGAGTTCGTTCAGAGCGCGCGCGAGTTGCTCGACCTCGGAGCGCGTCGTGTGCGGCATCAGGCCGACGTGCACCGTGCCGCCGAGCTCGTCCGCTCCGAGTGCCGTCATGAAGTGGCCCATGCCGTTGGCGCCCGTCCACACCGAGACGCCGCGCGCGAGCATGAAGTCACCGACCTCGGCCGGCTTGCGCCCGTCGACCGCGAACGACACGAGCGGCACCCGGCGCACCGGCGACCCGAGCACGGTGACGCCCGGGATGGACCGCAGCCGCCGGTCCAGCACGGCGAACAGCTGCCGCTCGTACTCGCCGGTGGCGGTCAGCGACGAGACGAGCCGCTGCCGCCGCGTGCCGCTGGCCCACTCGTCCAGGCTCGACAGGTGATCGACTGCGGCCACCACGCCGTCGAGTAGCTCGACGGGCAGCGGGCCCAGCTCATAGCGCTGCGGGACGGGCGCGGTGGAGTCCTCGTCCAGCTCATAGAGCAGGCCGTCGCGCGCGACCATGGCGCCCACTGTCGGGCCGCCGAATGCCGAGACCGACACGCCGAGCAGGTCAGCGCCGAGTTCGGCCATGTCGAGTGGCATGTGCGGCAAGGCCGCCCCGGCGTCGACGACGACGAGCGCGCCGACCGCATGGGCAAGTCCGCTGATCCGCCGGGCGTCGGGGATCGCGCCGGTGGCCAGGTTGGCCAGTGGCACAGTGACCAGTCGGGTACGCCGGCTGATCAGCCGGTCGTACTGCCACTCCGGCAGCTCACCCGTCTCGACGTCGACCTCGGCCCAGCGCACGATCGCGCCGATCGTCTTGGCCGCCGCGACCCACGGCCGCACGTTCGAGTCGTCGTCGAGCCGGCTCAGCACGATCTCGTCGCCGAGCTGCCACTCGCGGACGATCAGGCCGGCGAAGCGGTCGATCAGGGTCGGCACGTTGGCGCCGAGCACGACGCAGTCCGGTGACGCGCCGACGAGATCGCCGATCGCGCGGCGGGCGTTGTCGACGGTGGCCGCCGCGCGCTGCGAGCGGGTCGACCGTGAGCCGGGCTGCGAGGGGGACGACCGCAGCGTCGTGATGATCGCGCGGATGACCGTCTCGGGCAGCAGCGTGCTGAAGTTTCCGTCCAGGTGGGCGATGCCCGCGCCAAGGGTCGGATAGAGGCCACGTACCCGCGCGACGTCGAAGCTCATGTCCGGACCCCAACCGGATCGCTCATCCCCGCCATCCTCGCTTCGCTGTTACGGGCACGAATGCCCGGGGCGTGTTCGTGCACGTCGTCGGCCTTGGGCAGACTGGGTCTATGACGAACGAGACCCCGCACGCCGGTGAGCCCCAGCAGCCAGCTGACGTCACGGACGCAGCCGACGCCGTCGCGGATCCGCCCGTCGCCGACCCCACTGATGCTGGTGACGACGGTGACGAGATTACGACCATGGTCGAGCAGCCTGCGAAGGTGATGCGCATTGGCACCATGATTAAGCAGCTGTTAGAAGAAGTTCGGGCCGCTCCGCTCGACGAAGCCGGCCGTCAGCGGCTGCGCGAGATCCACGATCTGTCTATTCACGAGCTCGAAGAAGGCCTCGCTCCGGAGCTGCGCGACGAGCTCGAACGGTTCACCCTGCCCTTCGGCGACAGCGTCCCGTCCGAGGCAGAACTGCGCATCGCCCAGGCACAGCTCGTGGGCTGGCTCGAAGGTCTCTTCCACGGCATCCAGACCGCGCTGTTCGCCCAGCAGATGGCCGCGCGCGCGCAATTGGAGGAGATGCGCCGCCGCGCACTGCCCGGCGCGCCCGGCGGCCCGGTGATCGTCGGCCCCGGCGGCCAGATCATCCCGTCGCAGCGCTTCGGCCAATCCGGCGCCGAAGAAGGCGGCCACGGAACGGGCCAGTACCTGTAAGGCTCGCGGCTTTGCCGCCGGTCCGACGAGAATCTGAGGCCGCAGATGGTTCGCAGGGCAAAGCCGGCCTGTGGACGACGGCCAAGGCGCGCCGTCGCGAAACGCCAAGATTCGGGGCGTGACCGTCGACCGCCCCGACCCGGACTGGTACCTCGACAACGTCATCCTGCCGGCCGGCCAGGGACCCGTCGCAGCACGCCAGTCCGCCTGGCTCGGCGTCGGCGCCAACGCGCGCGTTCATGCGTGCGGCTCGGCCGCTGACCTCGTCGAGTCGGCGCTGCGACAGGGATTCGTGGCCACCCGCACGCAGGCTCGCGACCTCGGTATGCCGGACGCGGACGTTCGCCGTCGCGACGACGAGCTGTGGAAGGAGAAGCGCCGGCAGGAGCGCATCGAGCGGCTCGGCTTCCGGGTGGTACGAGTCTTGTGGGCGGACGTGGTCGATCACCCGGACGAGACCGCCGCCCGGATTCGCGCCGCCCTGTGCGGCTCCCGCTCTGCCGCCGGTCCGACGAGAATCTGAGCCCGCGGATGGTTTGCCGGGCGGCAAAGCGGTCCGATCAACGCTCTGCGAGCACGGATTCGATCAGGACGGCTACCGCGTCGTCGTCGTTGGACGGCAGCAGCTCATCGGCGGCGGCAATCGCGTCCGGGTGGGCGTTGGCGACGGCGTAACCCCGACCCGCCCAGCGAAGCATCGGCACGTCGTTCGGCATGTCGCCGACGGCCACCACGTCGGCGGCGCCGATGCCGTGCGACTCGGCGACCTCGGCCAGCCCGCTCGCCTTCGTCACGCCGGCGCCTGCGATCTCGAGCAGGCCGTGCCGCGACGAGTGGGTCACGGTCGCCCGCCCGTCGAGCAGCGTCCGCACCGATGCCATGAACTCGTCCGGATCCAGGTCGCGATCCTTGGCCAGCAACTTGACGGCCGGCCGCCTGATCACCGTCGCGAGGTCGGCGACGAGTGGCGGCGCGATGGGCGCTCCCTCGCGGTCGTACGCGGGGTTGATCGGCCAGTCGTGCCGATAACCGGGCTCGCAGCCGAAGTCGGTGCCGTACTCGACGCCGAAGTACGCCCGCGGGAATACCGCGCGAATCTCGGTCGTCACGTCCGCCAGCAGCTGTGGGGTCAGCTCGTGCGTACGCAACACGATGCCGGCCTCGAGGTCGTAGATCACCGCTCCGTTGGCGGCGACGGCGATGCCCGTGTGCCCTGTCTGGTCGGCGATCTCGTGCAGCCAGCGCGGTGGACGTCCGGTGACGAACGCGACGACCAGCCCCGCCTCGGCGGCCCGGCGCAGCGCGGCACGCGATCGATCGGACACGGTTCCGTCACTGCGCACCAGCGTCCCGTCCAGATCGCTGGCGACCAGCCGGACGCTCATGCCGGAGCCAGCACCTCGCGGCCACCGAGCCAGGGACGGAGCGCCTTGGGGACGTACACCGTTCCGTCTGGCTGCTGGTGGTGGTCCAGCAGGCAGGCGATCGTGCGCGACACCGCGCACAGCGTGCCGTTCAGAGTGGCCACGGGAGTCAGTCCGCTGTCGGTGCGCACCCGGGTGTTCAGCCGCCGCGCCTGGAACGTCAGGCAGTTCGACGCGGACGTCAGCTCGCGGTAGGCGCCCTGAGACGGGAACCATGCCTCGATGTCGTACTTGCGGGCGGCCGACATGCCCAAGTCGCCGGCCGCGACGTCGATGACCCGGTAGGCGAGTTCGAGCTTGTCGAGGAACTCGCGCTCCCACGCGACGAGCCGCTCGTGCTCGGCGCGCGACTCCTCGACGGTGACGTAGGAGAACATCTCGACCTTGTCGAACCAGTGCACCCGGAAGATGCCCTTGGTGTCCTTGCCGTACGAGCCGGCCTCGCGGCGAAAGCACGACGAGAAGCCTGCGTAGCGGCGCGGCAGGTCGGCCAGGATCTCGTTCGCGTGGTAGCTGGCGAGCGCCACCTCGGACGTGCCGACCAGGTACAGGTCGTCCTCTTCGATGCGATAGACCTCGGCAGCGTGGGCACCGAGGAAGCCGGTGCCCTCCATCGCCTCGGGCTTGACGAGCGCGGGCGCGATCACCGGCGTGAAGCCCGCGGCGGCCGCCTGCTCCATCGCCAGGTTGACGAGCGCCAGCTCGAGCTGCGCGCCGATGCCGGTGAGGAAGTAGAAGCGCGCGCCGCTTACCTTCGCGCCGCGCTCGGTGTCGATGGCATGCAAAGCGCCGCCAATCTCGGTGTGATCGCGCGGGTTCTCGATGACGGGTGGTGTGCCGACGAGTTCGAGCGTGGCGAAGTTGTCCTCACCGCCGGCGGGCACGCCGTCCTCGACGAGATTCGGCAAGGCGAGATGTGCCTCGCGCAGCGCGGCGTCGGCGGCGTGCTGCTCTGCCTCGGCGGATTTCACCTCGTCGGCAAGGTGCTTCGCTTTGGCCAGCAACGCGTGCCGGTCGTCCCGCGACGCCGCGCCTACCTGACGGCTCAGTGTCTTCTGCTCAGCACGCAGCGTGTCGGCTCGGCTCACCGCCGCGCGGCGCTTGTCGTCAGCTGCGAGCAGCGCGTCGACGAGCATCTCGTCCGCGCCGCGCGCGCGTTGCGAGGCGCGCACCCGGTCCGGGTCGTCGCGCACCACTCGAAGGTCGATCACACGGTCAGGCTACTGACCGCGTCATCTCGCGGTCCGGCCAGCCGGGTGGCCCAGAATGGCGTCGTGCTCGAGATCTCGCAGGCCCGGTTCGAGGAGCTGGTCGGCGACGCGCTCGACTCGATCCCGCCGCCGTTGCTGACGCTGCTCGACAACGTCGTCATCCAGGTCGCGGATCGTGATCCGGACGAGCCGTCGCTGCTGGGCGTCTATCACGGCATCGCGCTGACCGAGCGGCTCAGCGACTACACGTTCGCGTTGCCCGACACGATCACCCTGTTCCGGCTGCCTATCGTCGACGCCTGCGCGGACGAGCAGGAGGTGGCCCGCGAGGTCGCGATCACCGTCGTCCACGAGATCGGCCACCACTTCGGCATCGACGAGGAACGCTTGCACGAGCTCGGCTGGGGCTGACGGGCGTTCTCGCCGTCGCACGACACTAGGCTCGTACCTTGTGACGGACCGGTTGCCGATCAAGATGCTGCACGATCGCGTCCTCGTACGGATGTCTCGCGAAGAGGGTGAGCGGCGCTCGTCCGGTGGCATCGTGATCCCCGCGACGGCGCAGATCTCGACGCGGCTGGTGTGGGCCGAAGTGCTGGCGGTCGGCAACCATGTGCGCAGCATCGAGGTCGGCGACCGGGTGCTGTTCAGTCCCGACGACCGGCATGAGGTCGAGATCTCCGGCGAGAACTACCTGCTGCTGCGTGAGCGCGACATCCACGCGCTGGCCGCACAGCGAATCGAGCCGAACACCGGGCTGTACCTCTGAGTGTTATGTCCCGACCGCGACCTGGTGCGCGTAGACCACGGTGTTGCCGACGGGTTGGCCCGGGCGGAGCATCCCGCCACAGGTGATCAGGCGCAGCGCTGGTTGCTTGGTGCGCCCGTACACCTTGGCTGACGGCAGTTTGTTCGGCGGATAGCTCGCGATTTGGTCGACCCGGTAGGTCACAACCATCGTGTCTGCCCTGCGGACCGCGATGTTCGCGCCGGCCTTCAGGTGGGCCAGCCGGTGGAAGACACCCGGGCCGCGCTGAGTGGCGATATAGCCGACGATGATTGTCGGCCCGACCTCGCCCGGCGACGGCCCGTCCTCGAACCAGCCTGCGGTTCGGGGATGCGACGGCAGTCGCATCGTCTTCTTGTCGGCGGTGAGGCCCAGATGCTCCAGGCCGCCGTCGACGCCGATCGCGGGGATGATCAGCCGTACTGGAGCGGACCGGGCGAGTAGCCGGCGGCTCGGCGTCGGGCTGGATGGGACGGTCGGCGGCGTTGTCTGTGTCGGCGTCGCCGATGCGCCGTGGCGTTGTGGACGCGAGGCGGTCACGATGCCGAGGGCGACCGCCGCGAAGCTGGCGATGATGACGGCCACGACGGCCGCCGGGGCGACATTGCCCCGGCGTCCGCCGCGTTTGCGCGATCTCGTCACGACCGGCTCGTAACTTCGGACCTTGCGGCCGGGCGTTCGGAGTAGGAGTACACCGCTTCTCCCGGCGCCTATATGGGAAGCGAGACCGGCAGGTCTCCGAGGGGCAGTGCTGATGTAAGACCGCTGATCGGCAGCATCGAGGTGAGGCTGTCGAGCGACGGCAGTGCGGGCAGGCCGGTGGGCAGCATCGAGGTGAGGCTGTCCAAGGACGGCAGTCCGGTCGGGAGTGCTGAGGTCAGGCTGTCCAGGCCGGGAAGTCCGGTCGGGAGTGCTGAGGTCAGGCTGTCCAGGCCGGGCAGGCTGTCCAGTGACGGCAGGCCGGTGGGCAGCATCGAGGTGAGGCTGTCCAGTGACGGCAGGCTGTCGAGTGACGGCAGGCCGGTGGGCAGTGCTGAGGTCAGGCTGTCCAGGGACGGCAGGCTGTCGAGCGAGGGCAGGCCGGTGGGCAGCATCGAGGTGAGGCTGTCGAATGACGGCAGGCCGGTGGGCAGTGCTGAGGTTAGGCTGTCCAGGCCGGGAAGTCCGGTCGGGAGTGCTGAGGTCAGGCTGTCCAGGCCGGGAAGACCGTCAGTCGGCAAGGCCGGCAGGCTGCCGGCGAGTTCGAGCGAGCCAGAGCCGTCAAGTGCCGGTCCGGCCGGCGTCATGATGCTGGAGACAGCTGTCGAGCTGGAGCCGGACACGGCCGGTCCATCCGGCGAGACGCCGCCGCTGAACTCACTTGAGCCCCAGCCGGCGATTGTCGATCCGTCAGGTGCAACGTTCCCGCCGAGCTGAGCCGAACCGGAGCCGGACAGCATCTGTCCGAGAGCAGGCACGCTGCCGAGCAGGTTTGCGGACTTCGAGCTTGCTGGCGTGGCGGTGGCTGCGGTCGTCGCGTTCGACCTCACCGACACATGTGGTGCTGAGGACGAGCCGGCGCTCGCCGTCGCTGTTACCGATTTGCCCATCAAACCGGCCGAGACGCTGACCTCGAGCGATGCGCCCGAGTCAGGCGACGCGGAGCCGCGGGCTGATATCGACACGGAGCTAGAAGCGGGACCGTCCGCCTTGGCTGACGCGGCGTGCATGGGCTGGATGCCGGACGGGCTGCCGGTAAGGCTTGACACCAGCTGCGTCGCGTCGCCAAGCACCGAGCCGACCGGATCGGACTTGACCCGATGCAGCGGCTTGGTGGCCTGGTCGAGCAACGGCACCTGCCGCGCGACAACTTGGGTTAGATCGCCGCTGGACGGCGCTGCCGGGGTCGGGGACGTCCCGCGGGCACTGGCGATGCCAGTACCGATGCAGACGAACCCGCCGGCGAGCAGGCCGACCTTAAGCGATCTCCGAATCCACGGATTCATGGAGAAAGGCCTCTCTGGTCAATTCGAGTTGGCGTGCCGGCGGCAGGCATGGCTGACGCACAGCACTTCAGCTGAGATCGAGAGGGAGGCCCTAGTCCGGCGAGACGGGCGGCTTCGTTGCGCTGTCGCGCACGGAGCGAGACCGGGTCGATTCGGCGGTGCCGAGCAGTCGCAGCTGCTGCGCTGACCAGGTCTCGCTGGAAAACCCGGAGGGAACGCCGGTTCCCGATCGCGGGTTGCTTGAGGCGGCCGAACCGGACGCCGTCGTGGCGGCGAGATCCGGGAGGGTCGGGGGAGCCGGTGCTGGCGCCGGAATGCGGGACTCGGTGTACGGGCCGCCATTCGTCGCGGGCGCTGCAGGCAGGGACTGGCCCGTCGGACCGAAGCTGGGCGCGGACGCGGCCGCGAGGGGTGCGACGGGCTGATGCGCTGTCTTCGGCGCGGCACTCGTCGGCGTCACGTTCGACCAACCGGCGGGACCGGGGCCCGGCGCCGGCCCGGACACCGAGGTGCCGGGCGCATCGCCGGTCAGCGGCATCGTGATGAGGTCCAGCAACGAGCCGATAGGCAGCACGCTCGTGACCGGAGCGATCGACGTGACCGCCGCGCCGACGTCCTTGATGTCCTCACCGGCCGGCCGGGTGATCCCGGGCGCGATCGAGCAGGTGACCTGCGCGACGGGCTCCGCGACGGCCATCATCGAATCGAACAGCGCTCCGGTCGGGCCGGGGTTCGATGCTGTTGAGCCGAGTAGGTCGGCGAGCCCGGGCAGGAGCGGCGCGCGGTAGGACCCCGCGGCGGTGCTTCGCGGGTGCCGGTGGGCGGACGGCGTGGACGCGGCCTTCGCGACGGGAGCCGAGTGCGCGGGCCGTGCGATGCTGGCATGCGCGTGGCTCGCATGGTGACTCGCGGACGCAGCAGGCGTGCCGAGGACCGTCGAGACCTGGTCGAGCAGCGGAGCGGCGGGCGCGAGCAGGCCGTCGATCGCAGTGGACTTGCCGGATCCGGTGTCGGCGGACGCGGTCGTCGCGCTCACGAGGGCGACGCCGATCCAGCCGATCAGGACGAACGCGCCGACGACCACCATGCGCCGGGGGAGGGTGCCGAGGCATGCCGAAATAGCGCCTCTTCGGCGCGTTTCAGCGATTGACTCGTCTGGCACAGAGATCCCTTGGTTGTCCGGCCGCGTTGGAACGTAACGCACAGTCCGGACACCTGCAAGGCGACACCTTGATCTTCAACGAGGCAATTTTGCCGGGTTTCCGGGCCGCGATACACCTCGTCAACACGCGCCGCCGTGACCTACTTCGGGGGACGGCCGCGGGGCAGCGCGTCCGCGCGCTGGGGGAAAGGCGCGCCGTCGTTGAACTGATCCTGCAGGCTGGCGAGCTTCTCGGCGAGCGCGTCTGCCACGAGTGCGGACAGCCGTCGGTAACCGCCCGGATACGCAGTGGTCGCGATAACCGCGTTGCGAGCTGCGTCCGCTAGGTCTCGCGGGACGTACACCGATAGCTGGATCATGTCGGCCCGCACCTGCTTGCGACCGGGCTTCGAGGGCCGTCGGTGCGATCCCGCGTAGCCGTTGTCCGTCATGGCCGGTATTTATACCTGTATTTCCATCCAGATCGGCTAGCTGAGCCCGGTCTCGCGGACGCGAGCCAGCCAGCCGCGGGCGTCGACGAAGTCGCCGTCGGCCCGACCGAGCTCCACCGGCCCCTGCGCACCGTCGCGGCGCTCGTATGAACCGAGGAACCGGACGTCGGCGCAGATGCGGTGCAGGGCCGCGACCGCGTCGCCGACCCGCTCGTCCGCGATGTGGCCTTCGCAGTCGATCGAGAAGCAGTACTGGCCGATGCGCCCCTTGGTCGGACGCGACTCGATGCGCGTGAGGTTCACCGCGCGCGCCGCGAACTCGGTGAGGATCTCGAGCAGGGCCCCGGAGTGGTTCTCGCGCAAGTAGGCGACGAGGGTCGTGCGGTCGTTGCCGCTCGGCTTGGCGGGTGGTCCCGGACGGGCGAGCAGCACGAAGCGCGTCACGGCACCGCGGTTGTCGGCGACGTCGTGCGCGAGGCTGGCCAACCCGTAGAGCTCGCCGGCGATCGGCGGTGCCACGGCCGCGTCGTACGTGCCGGCGGCGACCGCCTGCGCGCCGCCGGCCGTCGAGCCGACCAGCGCCACCGTCGCGTCGGGCAGGTTCGAGAGCAGCCAGCGCCGCGTCTGCGCCTCGGCGTGCGGATGCGTGGCGACCGTCCGCACATCCGCGAGCACGGTGCCCGGACGCGCCAGGACGTCGAAGAGCACCGGCAGGTAGGTCTCCTCGGCGATCATCAGTGGCTCGCCGGCGGCCAGCTCGTCCAGCGTCGCGGGCACGGCGCCCTCGACGGAGTTCTCCAGCGGGACGAGCGCCCCGTCGGCCTCGCCCGCGCGGACCGCGTCGATGGCCAGGGTCACGTTCGCCTGGGGCAGCAGCGTGGCGTCCGCGGCGATCGGCAACGTCCGCAGCGCGGCATGCGCGAACGTGCCGGCCGGTCCCAGGAAGGCAAGGCGAGGTCGTGCGTCGGTCACGATCGCTGAGCGTATCGGCGCGCGGGCGTCAGCTCGCGATCTGGCTGGGCTCCTTGGCCTCGCGGACGGCGCCACCGCGCTTGAGTGCGGCCTTGACTGCCCGCTGCTCCTCGGGCGAGAGCTCCTGCTCGCCGGTGCCGCCACTCACACCCTTGGCGTACACGCGAGTGTCGCTGCGCCCGGTTATCGCGGTCAGCGCAACGCCGTCGCCCTCGTCGTCGAGCAGCGCGAGCGAGAACGACATGCGCCCGGAGATGTCGTCGAACGCGTCGTAGCGCACGAGCGCGACGTTGCGCAGTGATCGCGCCGCCTCGGCCTGCCGGGCGCGCACCGCCGAGGACATCTCCGCCCGCGTGGTGTCGAGGTACGTGCGCAGCGCCGCGAGCTGGTCGGCGACCGCGCTGGTCAGCTCGATGTGGCGTTCGGCGGCCTCGAGCATCGACTCGCGCCCGTGCGCGCCGCGTCCGAGGATGGCCGTCGCGCGGCGCAACCGGCCCAGCGTGCGGAGCGCGAGGACTCCGGCCACCAGACCGAGGTAGCCCAGGACGAGCGCGAACACCGCCACGTACGTCGTCATCAGGCTCAGGCTAGGGCGCCGGGGCCTCCGTGCCCGGCAGGCACGGCCGACGGGGCAGGATGAGCGGACGATGAGCGCCTTCCTGGCCGCGCTGGCCGTCACGTTCGGCGTGATCCTGCTGGTTGAGCTGGCTGACAAGACGCTGATCGCGACGCTTGTGTTGTCGACCCGGTACCGCCTTCGGCACGTGCTAGTGGGCGTGACCGCGGCGTTCGCGGTTCAGTGCGTGGTGGCCGTCGCCGCTGGGCACTTGGTGCACCTGCTGCCCCGGCGGGCGGTCGAAGGCGTCGTGGCCGGCCTGTTCGCGCTCGGGGCGGCCCTGCTCGTGCGCGAGAGCCTGGACGAGCCAGAGGAGATCGCGCTGGACGAAGCGCGCCAGAACGTGCCGACCCGGCGTGCCGTCCTGACGTCGTTCGGCGTGCTCTTCGCCGCGGAGTGGGGCGACGCGAGCCAGATCGCGACCGCCGGCCTGGTCGCGCGCCTCGGCCAACCGCTCGCGGTCGGCGTCGGCGCCTGGCTGGCGCTCGTCATGGTGGCTGCGCTTGCGGTCGTCGCCGGACGGCTGGTCGTCAAGCGCGTGCCGGTGCGCGTCGTCCATCGCGTCGCCGGCGCCACGTTCGCGGTCTTCGCGGTGCTGGCAGCTTTGGAGGCGGCCGTCAGCTGAACACTTGCCCACGCGACGAGCGCCATGGCTGTGCAAACTGTGCAGGTTGACTGGCTTTCGAGCGAATACTTGCATTGTCACGGCCGTTGAACGCAGGGTTAAGTCATGACGTCTGTCGACCTCACCCCGGAAGAACGCGAAGCCAACCTGACCGCCGAACGGCTCAAGCAGCTCGTCGGGCTGGTCGACTACGACGCGTCGACCGACCCGTTCCCGGTCACGGCGCTGGACGCGGTCGTCTTCGTCAGCGGCAACGCCACGCAGAGCGCCCACTTCTACCAGCACGCGTTCGGCATGCAGCTCGTCGCGTACAGCGGGCCCGAGACCGGTAACCGCGACCACAAGGCGTTCGTGCTGCGCTCGGGCTCGGCCCGGTTCGTGATCGCCGGAGCCGTCGCGCCCGACAGCGCCTACGCCGACCACCACCGCCGACACGGCGACGGCGTCGTCGACATCGCTCTCGAGGTCCCCGACGTCGATCGCTGTGTCGCGCACGCCCGGGCGGCCGGCGCCACCGTCCTCGACGAGCCGCACGACGTCGACGACTCCGACGGCGTAGTGCGGGTGGCCGCGATCGCGACCTACGGCGACACCCGGCACACGCTCGTCGACCGCTCGCGCTATTCGGGGGTGTACCTGCCGGGGTTCACGACGCGAACGTCCGTACTGGAGACGCCGGACAAGCGGCTGTTCCAGGCCATCGACCACTGCGTCGGCAACGTCGAGCTCGGCCGGATGGACGAGTGGGTCCGCTTCTACAACCGGGTGATGGGCTTCGTGAACATGGCCGAGTTCATCGGCGACGACATCGCGACCGACTACTCGGCGCTGATGTCGAAGGTGGTGGCCAACGGCAACCACCGGGTCAAGTTCCCGCTCAACGAGCCGGCGCTCGGCAAGCGCAAGAGCCAGATCGACGAGTACCTCGACTTCTACGCCGGGCCGGGTTGCCAGCACATCGCGCTCGCGACCAACGACATCCTGCGCGCCACGGACGAGATGCGCGGCCGTGGCGTCGAGTTCCTCGACACGCCGGCGTCCTACTACGACGACCCCGACCTTCGGGCCCGGATCGGGCACGTCCGGGCGCCGATCGAGGAACTGAAGGCCCGCGGGATCCTGGTCGACCGGGACGAGGACGGCTACCTGCTGCAGATCTTCACCAAGCCGGTGGGCGACCGGCCGACGATGTTCTTCGAGCTGATCGAGCGGCATGGGTCGCTCGGCTTCGGCAAGGGCAACTTCAAGGCGTTGTTCGAGGCGATCGAGCGCGAGCAGGAGCGCCGCGGCAACCTGTAGCTCAAGCCCGGAGCGCGGCGTCCTCGACGGAGCGAAGTCGAGGGATGGGCGAGAACGCAACCCACACCGTCGCGAGGGCCACGCCGATCCCGCCGACGAGCTCGGCGCTCCACGGTCCGTAGCGCTGCGCGATCACGCCGCCCGCAATGGTCCCGATCGGGACGACGCCCCAGGAGACCAGCCGGTACGCCGCGTTCACCCGGCCGCGAGCCTGCTCGGGAAGCGCGAGCTGGCGCACCGTGATCGCGTGGGAGTTTGCCACCCCGATCCCGACCCCCGAGATCAGGAAGATCGCACACAGCAGCGTGAGGGACGCGGGTCCCCCGCGGGTGCTCAGGACGGCCGCGGCCTGGACGCTGTTGCCGACGATCAGCGTCGCGAGCAGCACGCGTCCGTATCCGAACCTGGCCGTTGCCCGGGTGCCGAACCAGGCGCCGAGGAACGAGCCGAATCCGCCGACCATCAGGATCAGCCCGAGGCCGGCCGCACCCAGGTGGAGGTGCCTGATCGCGTAGATCGTCAGGCCCAGCATGAAGATCTCGTTGAAGAAGTTGTACGTGGTCGCCTCGCCGAGCAGGCCGCGGACGAACCGGTTGGCCAATGTGATCCGCAGGCCTTCCTTCACCTCGCTCCAGGCCGAGGTGACCCGCGCGCCTGGAACTGGACGCGACTCGGTGACGCTCGCGCGACTCAGGCTGGCGGCCGAGGCGAGGTACGTGACGGCGTTGACTGCGATCGCGGCCGGGGCGGTGAGCGCGCTGACGAACAGCCCGCCGAGCCCGCGCCCGCCGATGCTCGCCGCTTGCTGGGTCGCGACGATCTTGGCGTTGGCGTCGGGCAACTGCCGGGTGGTCACCGCGAGCGGCTGGAACGCGAACTCGGCGACCTGGTAGAGCACGGTCAGCGTTCCAATGGCGAACACGAGGCCGTAGACCAGGCCTATCGACCGCACGCCGGCCCAGATCGCCAGCGGGATCGCGGCGGCGAGCAGGAACCGTCCGAGGTCGGCGCCGATCATCAGCGGCCGGCGCCGGTGACGGTCGACGAGGACGCCGAACGGCATCGTGGCAAGCAGGAACGGCGCGAACTGCATCGCCCTCAGAAACGAGACCTGGGTGGCCGACGCATTAAGCGTGATGAGTGCCAGCAACGGCAGCGCGATCTCGCCGATCTCGGACCCGAAGAACGATGCCGTCGAGGCCGTCCAGATCCAGCGGAAGTTCTGGTTCGCCCAGGCCTTCGGTGACGCCGCCACGTCAGGCGTAACTGCCGTCATGGCCAAGCAGGTTATGGAGTAACTGGGCAACAGCGCAAGGCGGTTATGGTGGACACGTGACGTCACCCGTCCAACCCGCGCCGGGCCGGCTGGAGCTGGTACGCGAGCTGGTCAACACCCGAGACCTCGACCTCGCCACCGACGTGCTCGTCGACCGCGACGGCCTGCAGCGCTGGGCACGCGCCCACGGGTTCGACGCGGACGGGGCGTCCGACTCAGACGTGCGACGGGTCCGCGCGCTGCGCGAGGCACTGCGCGCCGGCCTGGCGGCCAACCATGAGGGCGCCGCCCTCCCCGGCGACGCTGCCGCGACCGTCGACGAGTGCGCGCGGTGGGCAGGCGTCGGCGTCTCGTTCGCGGACGGCCCGGGCTGGTCGATCATCTCGGCGGGCACAGGCGTCCGGGGCATGGTCGCCGGCCTGCTCGACATCGTCGCGCACTCGATGAGCGACGGCAGTTGGCGCCGCCTGAAGACCTGCCGCAACGACAGCTGCCAGTGGGCGTTCTACGACAGCTCTCGCACGCACACGGCCAAGTGGTGTTCGATGCGCATCTGCGGTAACCGGCTCAAGCAGAGCGCGTGGCGGGCACGGGCATCGTCGCGTTGAACATCGGGATGGGAGAGTGGTCGGCATGACCGTGAAGCTGCGTGCTGCAATGGCGTCACTGCCGGGCTACGTCCCCGGGCGGACCGTGCCGGGCGCCATCAAGCTGGCCAGCAACGAGACGCCGCTGCCCCCGCTGCCCTACGTCCTGGAGCGAATCTCGGTCGCGGCCGGCACGCTCAATCGCTACCCGGACAACTGGTCCGCCGAGCTGGGTGAGGCGCTGGCCGCCCGGCACGGCGTCTCGTCGGATCGCGTCGTCGTCGGCTGCGGGTCGGTGTCGCTGTGCTACCAGTTGGGCGCCGCCGCGGCGCAGCCCGGCGACGAGGTGCTGTATGCGTGGCGCGCGTTCGAGGCGTACCCGATCGTCACGGCCATCTCGGGCGCCGACCCGGTGGCGGTGCCGCTGCGCGATCACGTCCACGACCTGCCGGCGATGGCGGACCGGCTCTCCGAGCGGACGCGGCTGATCTTCGTCTGCAACCCGAACAACCCGACCGGCACGGTCGTGCACCGCGACGAGCTGGCCACGTTCCTGCGCGCGGTGCCGGACGACGTCGTGGTGGTGATCGACGAGGCCTACCACGAGTTCGTCACCGACCCGGACGTCACCGACGCGCTGACGCTGCTCGACGAGCATCCGAACCTGATCGTGCTGCGGACGTTCAGCAAGGCCTACGGGCTGGCCGGACTGCGTGTGGGCTACGGCATCTCGGGCAACGTCGAGGTGCCGGCCGCGCTGCGCCAGACGCAGAGCCCGTTTGCGGTAACGGCGCTAGCCCAGCAGGCCGCGCTGGCCAGCCTCGAACCCGAGGCCGAGTCGCAGTTGATGGACCGGGTCAAGACGATCATCGCCGAGCGCGACCGGGTGCAGGCCGAGCTGATCGTGGCCGGCTACCCGATCCCGCCGTCGCAGGCCAACTTCGTGTGGATGCCGCTCGGCGACGACACGGTCGAGTGGTCCAACGGCTGCGCCGACCGGAAGGTGATCGTGCGCCCGTTCGCCGGCCACGGCGCCCGCGTCACGATAGGCACGGTCGAGGAGAACGACCGCTTCCTCGACGCCGCCCGCGCGCTGAAGCCCTAGGCCTCACGTACGGGCCGACGTGAGGGGCGCCGCGGCTGCCTCCCGGACGGCCGCCGCCACCGCTTTGGGGACGGACGGATCGAAGACGCTCGGAACGATGTAGGTCGCGTTGAGCTGCTCGTCGGAGACGCAGCCGGCGAGCGCGGCGGCGGCGCGCAGCAACATCGCGGTGGTGACCTCGTGCGCCCGGGCGTCCAGCAGACCACGGAACACGCCGGGGAACGCCAGCACGTTGTTGATCTGATTCGGGTAGTCGCTGCGCCCGGTGGCCAGCACTGCGGCCAGGTGCTGCGCCGCGTCGACGTCCACCTCAGGGTCCGGGTTCGCCAGCGCGAAGATCACCGGCGACGACGCCATGTCGGATATCCAGGACGCGGGCAGCACGTCGGGAGCGCTCACCCCGATGAACACGTCGGCGCCGCGCACGGCGTCGTGCAGGTCGCCGGTGACGCCCGCCGGATTCGTGAGCGACGCCAGCGCGCGCTTGGCCGGGTTCAGCCGCGGATCGGCGGGCGCCAGGATGCCCTCGCGGTCCCATACCAGGACGTTGCACACCCCGGCGGCGAGCAGCAGCGTGACGACCGCCGTCCCCGCCGCGCCACCCCCGGCGACGACCACCCGCGCGGACGACATCGACTTCGACACGCAGCGCAGCGCGTTCGTCAGCGCCGCCAGCACGACGATCGCCGTCCCGTGCTGGTCGTCGTGGAACACCGGGATGGTCAGCTCGGCCCGCAGCCGGCGTTCGATCTCGAAGCAGCGCGGGGCCGAGATGTCCTCGAGGTTGATGCCCCCGAACCCCGGCGAGATAAGACGAACGACCTCGACGATCTTGTCCACATCCTGGGTGTCGAGGCAGATCGGCCAGGCGTCAATGCCGCCGAACCGCTTGAACAGCGCGGCCTTGCCCTCCATCACCGGCAGCGCAGCGCCCGGCCCGATGTTGCCGAGTCCGAGGACCGCCGAGCCGTCGGTGACCACCGCCACCGAGTTGCCCTTGATGGTCAGCCGCGTGACGTCGTCCGGATTGGCCGCGATCGCCAGCGAGACGCGTCCCACGCCGGGGGTGTACGCCATGGACAGGTCATCGCGCGTCTTCAACGGCACCCGCGACTCGACGGAGATCTTGCCGCCGAGGTGCAGCAGGAACGTGCGGTCGCTGACCCGGTGCACCTCTATGCCGTCGACGGCCTGGATCGCGGCGACGATCTCCTGCGCGTGTTCGCCGTTGGCGGCCGAGCACGTGACGTCGATCGTGATGCGGTCGTGCCGCGACTCGCTGACATCGATCGCCGTGACCAGCCCGCCTGCTGCGCCGACCGCCGTGGCGATCACACCTACGACGGCCGCCGAGGGCCCGGCGTAGAGCCGCACCGTGATCGCGTAGGAGGCGCTGGTCGGTAACGGCCGCGGACGGGCCGAATCGGGCAGGTTCACGCCGTCCATCCTGGCAGCAACCCGTGGCAAGATCCCGGGATGGACAACCCGGACCTGCTCGCGGAGCAGATCGCCTACTATCGGGCGCGCGCTCCGGAGTACGAAAGCGGCGCCTACGCGACGGGCGAGGTGGAGGGGCTGATCGACGCGGTCGTCGAGCGGATTCCCGCGGACGCCGACCTGCTGGAACTCGCCTGCGGCACCGGCGTGTGGACCGAGCGCCTCGCCCGGCGGGCACGCACCCTGACCGCGGTCGACGCCGCGCCGGAAATGATCGAGATCGCCCGGGCGCGCACCGGCGCCGACGTGCAGTTCGTCTGCGCCGACGTGCTGAGCTGGCAGCCGTGGCGCCGTTATGACGTCGTCTTCTTCGGATTCTGGTTGTCGCACGTCCCCGCGGTCCGGTTCGCCGCGTTCTGGACGCGGCTGGCCGACTGCATCGTCGACGGCGGCCAGGTCGTGTTCGTCGACGAGCATGTGCGACACGCCCCGAAGGAGAGCTGGCTCGCCCGCGAGGTCGCCGAGCGGACCGTCGCCGACGGGACGAGGCACCGGATCGTCAAGTCCTATCTGGACCCGTCAGACGTGACGGCCCGCCTGGCGACGCTCGGGTGGCACGCGGACGTGGACGAACTGGGCGACGAGTGGGTGATCGGTCAGGCGCGACTCGTTCGCCCGGCGCAGGTGATGCGAGGATGAGGGTTGCTGCCTAGCGTCACAACGAGGTGACATCCATGAGCGAATTACGGGCGCAGGACACGCCCGCCACGTCCGGTCATCCGCCGGACGTCACAGCCGACGTCTTCTCGCACCGCTATCTCGCTCATGCGACAAGCCAGCTGCCGGGTCGTCCGGCCAGCGCGCTGGCCGCGCTCGCCCGCGACAGCATGTCCTTCGGCGCCACCCGGCGTGCCGACGAGACGCTGATCAAGATCTCCGACATGGACGCCGCGACGACGGCGATCGACATCGTCACCGCCGACGCTCCGTACCTCGTCGACTCGGTCCGTGCCGAGCTCGGACGCCTCGGACACGCCGTCGAGCGCGTCCTGCATCCGCAGATCGTCGTGACCCGCGACGCTGGCGGCCGGATCGTGGAAATCCTCGACATCGACGACAACGCTGAGGTGCCGGCCGGCGCGTCCACCGAGTCGTGGATGCACGTCGAGATCGACGCGGTCGACGAGCCGACGGCCGCCGGGCTCCGCGTCGCGCTTCGGCGCGTCCTCGACGATGTGCACCACGCGGTGACGGATGCGCCGGCGATGTACAAGATCGTCCTCGACCTGGCCGACGAGCTGCAGGCCAATCCCGGCAACTTCGACCGCGAGACGAGCAGCGAGGCAGCAGCGCTGCTGCGCTGGCTGGCCAATGGCGCGTTCATGATCCTCGGCCACGCGGCCTACTCGGCGAACGAGCTGGCCAGCCTGACCAGGGCCGCGGCGCCGGCCGACCCGCGTGGCGTGCTGCGCGGCGACGCGGTGATCTCGCCGCTCGAACTGCTGCCGGCGTTCCGCAGCGGCGCGCCGCTCGTCATCTTCAAGTCGCCGCTCGTGTCGCGAGTGCGCCGCTCCGCGCACTACGACTGTGTGACCGTCGTGACGCCGTCCCGGGCGGACGGGCCGTCCGGGCAGACCGTCCACGTCTTCCTCGGCCTGATCACCACCAGCGAGGAAGGCACCGTCGGGCGCGTACCGGTGGTGCGCAAGCGGATCGCCGAGATCCTGCTGCGGTCGGGCGTGCGCGGTAACAGCCACACCGGCCGGCAGCTGCTGGCCGCGCTGCGCACCCTGCCGCGCGACGAGCTGCTCGAGGCGCCAACCGCCGACCTGCTGCGGCTGGCCCAACTGGTGGTGGCGCGCGCCGAGCAGGGACAGGTCGGCGTCTTCGCCCGCACGCACCTCAACCGCGACTTCATCAGCGTGCTGGTCTACTTCCCGGCCGACCGGTTCGGGCCCGAGACGCGCCGCCGCGTCCGCGACGTGATCGTCGCGTACTGGCCCGGCGAGCTCATCGACCGTGACGACCGCATCGTCGAACTCGGGTTCGCCCGCATGCAGTTCCTGATCGCGCTGCGTCCGGGCACCGTCCCGCCGCAGCCCGAGCGGCACATCGTCGAGCAGGAGGTCCTGCGGGTTACCCGCCGCTGGAGCGACGACCTGGCCGACCTGCTCACCGTCGGCCACGGCGAGGAGGAGGGCGAGCGGTTGGCGCGCCGCTACGACGGCGCGTTCCCCGAGGCCTACAAGGAGGACTTCGGCGCGGGCACGGCCGTCGACGACCTCAAGCGGCTCGAGGCACTGCCCGAGGACGACGGGCTGGGCTTCCACGTCTACACACCGCCCGCCGAGGACGACGCGGACCGTCGGCTCAAGGTGTACCGCACCGGCAGGTCACTGTCGCTGGCTCGCGCGCTGCCGATCTTCACGCAGATGGGCATCGAGGTGCTCGACGAACGCCCGTACGAGATCGCCCGTCCGAACGGGACGGGCGAAGGCTCCGCGTGCGGCGCTTGGATCTACGACTTCGGGCTGCGCCTGCCGGTCGGTGTGGACCTCGACGCCGAACGCGCCGCCGACGTCATCGACGCGTTGCGTCTGCTCTGGCGGGGCGAGATCGAGCAGGACGGGTTCAACGGGCTCGTGCTGCGCGCGGGGATGACGTGGTGGCAGGCCAACGTGCTCCGCGCATACGCCAAGTACCTGCGCCAGGCCGGGACGACGTTCAGCCAGGGATACATCGAGCAGGCGCTGATCGAGCACCCGTCCGTCGCCCACAAGCTGGTTCAGCTGTTCGAGTCGCGGTTCGATCCAGCGCTCGCGGGCACGGCCCAGGTCGTCGACGACGGGCAGGGTGGCACGTTGACCCTCGTCGAGTCGATCGAGGCCGAGCTCGCGGCGGTGGCCAGCCTCGACCAGGACCGCATCCTGCGCTCGCTGCTGCGGCTGATCAACGCGACGCTGCGCACGAACGCCTACCGCACCGACGACGCCGGCCAGCGCCGGGCCGCCCTCGCGGTCAAGCTCGAGCCGCGCCAGATGCCCGACCTCCCCGAGCCGCGGCCGAGGTTCGAGATCTGGGTGTACTCGCCGCGCGTCGAGGGCGTGCACCTGCGCTTCGGGCTGATCGCTCGCGGCGGCATCCGGTGGTCGGACCGCCGCGAGGACTTCCGCACCGAGATCCTCGGCCTGGTCAAGGCGCAGATGGTCAAGAACGCGGTCATCGTGCCGGTGGGCGCCAAGGGCGGATTCATCGCCAAGCAAATGCCCGACCCGTCCGATCGGGATGCCTGCCTAGCCGAAGGCATCGACTGCTATCGGACGTTCATATCTTGCATGCTCGACCTCACCGACAACCGTGACACGTCCGGCAAGGTCGTGCCGCCGCCGCAGACCCGGCGCTACGACGGCGACGACCCGTATCTCGTCGTCGCGGCCGACAAGGGCACGGCGAAGTTCTCTGATCTTGCAAACGCCGTCGCCGCCGACTACGGCTTCTGGCTGGGCGACGCCTTCGCATCGGGCGGATCGCAGGGATACGACCACAAGGCAATGGGCATCACGGCGCGCGGAGCGTGGGAGTCGGTTAAGTACCACTTCCGCGAGCTGGGCGTGAACACCCAGGAGCACGACTTCACCGTGGTCGGCGTCGGCGACATGTCCGGCGACGTGTTCGGCAACGGGATGCTGCTCTCCGAGCACATCCGGCTGATCGCGGCGTTCGATCACCGGCACGTCTTCCTCGACCCGGATCCGGACGCCGCGCGTTCCTTCGCCGAGCGGAAGCGGCTGTTCGCGTTGCCGCGGTCGAGCTGGGCCGACTACGACACGTCGCTGATCTCCACGGGCGGCGGCGTATTCCCGCGCACACTCAAGGCGGTCCCGATCACGAAGCAGGTGCGAGCCGTGCTCGGCCTGCCGGAGAGCACCGCGACGCTGACGCCGAGCGAGCTCATCCACGCCATCCTGGCCGCGCCGGTCGACCTGCTCTGGAACGGCGGCATCGGCACCTACGTCAAGGCGTCGACCGAGACGCACGCCGACGCGGGCGACAAGGCGAACGACGCGGTCCGCGCCGACGGGTCCGAGCTGCGCTGCCGCGTCGTCGGCGAGGGCGGCAACCTCGGCTTTACCCAGCGCGGACGCATCGAGTTCGCGCGAGCCGGCGGGCGGATCAACACCGACGCCATCGACAACTCCGCCGGCGTCGACATCTCCGACCACGAGATCAACCTGAAGATCCTGCTCGATCGCGCAATCGCGGCGGGGCGGCTGAGCCGACCCGAGCGCAACGAACTGCTCATGTCCGTCGGCGACGAGGTCGCCGCCCACGTCTTGCGCGACAACTACGAGCAGAACGTCATGCTCGCGATGACGCGTTACAACGGCCCGTCGATGGTCACGGTGCACGCGCGACTGCTCCAGGCGCTCGAGGACGCGGGCCGACTCGACCGAAAGCTCGAGGCGTTGCCCACCGGTCGCGAGTTGACCCAGCGCGAAGCCGTGGGTGAGGGCCTGTGCTCGGCGGAGATGGCAGTCGTCGCCGCGTACGCGAAGATCGTGCTCACCGAGCAGATCGCGGACTCGACGGTGCCCGACGAGTCATGGTTCCAGCGCGTGCTCGCCGGCTACTTCCCGGCAGCGATTGTCAGCCGGTTCGCAGGCGACATGGCCGCGCATCCACTGCGCCACGAGCTCATCACGACCTGCGTCGTCAACGACATGGTCAATCGCGGCGGCACGACATTCGTGCACCGAGCCATGGAGGAGACGGGCGCCGACTCGGCTCAGGTCACCCGGGCCTACACGATCAGCCGCGAGGTGTTCGGCCTGGAACTGCTCTGGGCCGACATCGAGGCGCTCGACAACGAGGTGCCCACTGAGGCTCAGCATTCCGCGTATCACGAGATACGCCGCCTCATCGACCGGGCGACGCGATGGTTGATCGACGTCCGCTTCCCGATCACCGACGTCGCCGGTGAGATCGAGCACTTCGCAGCGACGGTCGCCGAACTGTCGCCACAGATTCCCCACCTGTTGCGTGGCTCCGAGCGGGAGAACCTCTACGCCGAGGTCGATCGCATGGTCGGGCTGGGGCTGCCCCGCAATTTGTCGGTCCGCATCAGCGAGCTGCTCACCGCGTTCCTCCTGCTCGACGTCGTCGAGATCGCGCAGAGCAGTGGCCAGCCGGCGCACGAGGTGGCCCAGCTGCACTTCGCGGTGTCGGACCGGTTCTCCGTCGACGAGATGCTGACCCGGATCAGCAACCTGCCGCGCGATGACCGGTGGTCGACCCTGGCCCGCGCCGCGCTGCGCCACGACCTCTACTCGGCGCTGTCGACGATCACGTCAGCGGTGCTGGCGTCCACGCCAGAGGGCCTGTCCGCGACGAAGCGGCTGACCAAGTGGGAGAAGACCAACGCCGAGCGGGTCGGACGCGCCCGAGCGACCATCACCGAGGCGCTGGCCCGCGAGAGCGCCGACCTGGCCACGCTGTCGGTTGCGCTGCGCGTCATGCGCGGTCTGCCGACCTGAGCGCTCAGCCGTTCCGCTGGCTCAGCCGCTCGACGACGGCGCCCGGCCGGTTGGTGATCACGGCGTCGACGCCGAGGCCGAGCACGAACTCGACGTCGGCCGGCTCGTCAACCGTCCATACGTAGACGCTGTTTCCACGCGCGTGGGCGCGGGCAACGAACTCCGGCTCGGCGCGCACCAGCGCCAAGCTGGGTCCGGCAATGCCGACGCCGACCGGCAGCACGCCGTCGCGCCGTCCGGGCAGCAGGCGTTCGAGCAGCAGCACGGTCGGCACGTCCGGGGCGAGCAGGCGCACCCGTCGCAGTGCCGTCTGCGCGAAGCTCATCACCGTGACCCGCCCGTCGGTCGGCTCAACGGGGCGGCGCCGCAGGCTGCTCGCCGGACCGGGCTGGCCGGCCCAGCCGTACCGGGCCAGTTGCCGCACCAGCTCCTTCTCGACCAGTCCGCTGTACCGCGTCGGGTGCTTCGTCTCGACGAACAGCCGCACCGGCCGCGATGCGTCGCGGACGAGCGCGAGCAGCGCATCGAGGGTCAGCACGCCGCCACCGTGGTCGCGGTCGGGGGCGACTCCGGCGAGGTACGGCTCGTCGCGCAGCAGGTGGTCGGCGGTGTCGGGCCATTCCTCGTGCCAGGACGAGAAGTCCAGTGCGTTCAGCCCGGCCAGGTCGAGTTCGCTGACCAGGCCCTGGCCGTTCGACGTCCGGCTGACCCGGCGGTCGTGCACGCACACGAGGTGGCCGTCGCGCGAGAGCCGGACATCGCATTCGAGCGCGTCCACGCCGGAATCGATCGCGGCCATGTAAGCCGACAGCGTGTGCTCGGCGACGTCGAACGACGCGCCGCGGTGCGCGACCACGAGTGGACGGCTCGGAGGCGTCCTTGCCTCGCGCGTCGCTCGAGGTCTCACAGCCGCAATGGTCCCCTGCTTGCCTGGCGAGATCGTTCAGGCGACGTGTGGCTGCGCGCCCGTGTCGCTGACCATCGGCCGCTTGGACGTGGCCCAGGCGAGCATCCCGCCGTCGAGGTTCGCCGCCTGAAATCCCTGCCGGTTGAGCCAGGCGGTGACTTGTGCGGAGCGGCTGCCCACCCGGCAGATCACGACGATGTCGCGGTCCGGCGTCAGGTCGCCCGGCTCGGTGGCGAGCCGCTCGGGCAGCTCGTTCATCGGGACGTGGAGGGCTCCGTCGACGTGGCCGGCCGCCCACTCGTCGGGCTCGCGCACATCGAGGAGCAGGGCGTCGCCGGAGATCTCCTGAACCGAGACAGTCGGAACGTCAAATGGCTGCACCAGTCAAGTCTGCCCCAGCGCACTCCGACCGTGGGTACGTGGCCCCCGCCGCCGCTCTCGTCCCGATCATGTGTAGATCGGCAGGCCACAGGCGGCCGATCTGCAGATGATCGAGCCTGTCGGGTCCGCTTGCTCTACTTGAGGAGCTTGGACATACGGCGGTCGGCGAGCTCGCGACCCTCGGTCTGGCAGGTCGGGCAGTACTGGAACGACTTGTCTGCGAAGGAGATCTCGCGAACCGTGTCGCCGCACACCGGGCACGGCAACCCGGCCCGGGCGTGCACCTTCAGCCCGGATCGCTTCTCGCCTTTCAGCTTGGCGGCTTGCTGGCCGACCGACCGGGCAACGGCATCGGTCAGCACGTCGTGGATCGCCGCGTGCAGGCGGGCGACCTCGTCCGGCGTCAGCTTCGCGGCGAGCTTGAACGGCGAGAGCCGGGCGGCATGCAGGATCTCGTCGGAGTACGCGTTACCGATGCCGGCCAGGACGGCCTGATGGGTGAGCACGCCCTTGATCTGCGCGCGTTCGGCACTCAGCAGCGCGGCCAGCTCCTCGACGGAGACGGCCAGCGCGTCCGGGCCGAGGCTGGCGATGCCAGGCACCTCGGCGACGTCGCGCACGAGGTAGACGGCCAGGCGCTTCTGCGTCCCGGCCTCGGTGAGGTCGAACCCGCTGACCGGCCCGCCGGGCATCTCGGGCGCGAGATGCAAGCGGAACGCCAGCGGTCCCTTGCCCGGACGCGGCGGCGCGGGTGGCAGCGAGTCGCGCCATTGCAGCCATCCGGCCCGGGCAAGGTGGATGACCAGGTGCAGGCCGTCGACGTCGAGGTCGAGGAACTTGCCGTGCCGGCCCGCGCCGGTGACCGTGGCGCCGGAGAGCGCGGACAGCGGCGGGTCGAACGTCTTGACCGCACTGAACGCAGCGGCGTCGGCACGTACCACGGTGCGACCGATCGCCCGCTCGCGCAGGAATGCGGCGAGCGCCTCGACTTCGGGCAGCTCCGGCACGCCGACAGCCTACGTCGCGACGGCGGTCACCCGTCCAGATAGCGCTGGACGGACGGGGCGAGCAGCGCGACCACCTCGTCCTCGCTCGCCGACACGAGCGGCTCGGTCCGCAGGATCGTCGCCGCCAGGGCAAAGCCGATCAGCTGGCTGAACGCCCCGGCCGCGCGCACGCGCGAGACGCCGAGCTCAGTGGCGACGCGCGGCAGCATCACGTCCTCGACGAACTGGCGCATCATCGTCGCGCCCTGCTCGCTCGACGCGGCAGCGCGCAGCAGCGCCTGGAGTGGTTGTCCGGTCGCCGGATCGCGCCAGGTGCGGGCGAAGAGCCGCACGACCCGCTCGCCGAGCTGTGCGCGTGGCCCGCCGTCGCGTAGCCGGCTGATCAGGTCGGCCGGGTTCAGCGGCAGGTTCATCGCCGCGACGAACACCTGCTCCTTGGTGCCGAAGTAGTGATGGACGAGCGCCGCATTGACGCCCGCCTCGGCGGCGATGTCGCGCACCGTCGTCGCGTGGTAGCCACGGGCCGCGAACAGCGTTCGAGCGGCCGCCAGGATCTCCGGGCGCGTGCTGCTCGGTCCGGGTCGGCGTCCAGGGCGGCCCTTTGACATCGTCCGCATCCTAACCTGTAATTGATTGTATGGTTAATTCTGCGATCGAGTGCGACGGCCTGGTCGTGGTGCGCGGCGGCGCCGAGGTCTTGCACGGCATCAGCTTCTCCGTGAGGGAGGGGACGGTGACCGGCCTGCTCGGCCCGAGCGGCTGTGGCAAGACGACGCTGATCCGGGCGGTGGTCGGCACCCAGATCGTCAAAGGCGGCCGGGTCACCGTGCTCGGCCGGCCCGCCGGCGCTCCCGCGTTGCGCACCGAGGTCGGCTACTCCTCGCAGGGTGCCGCCGTGTACTCCGACCTGACCGTCGAGGAGAACGTCCGTTACTTCGCCGCCGCGGTGCGCGCGCCGGACGCCGACATCGAGCGGGTGCTGGAGCAGACGGACCTGACCCGCCAGAGTCACCAGCTCGTCGCGCGGCTGTCCGGCGGGGAGCGCAGCCGGGTCAGCCTGGCCGTCGCACTGCTGGGGCAACCCAACCTGCTCGTCCTGGACGAGCCGACCGTCGGCCTCGACCCCGTGCTGCGCGATCACCTGTGGACGCTGTTCCACGAGCTTGCGTCCGGCGGGCTGACCCTGCTCGTGTCGAGCCACGTCATGGACGAGGCCGAGCGTTGCGACGAGCTCGTGCTGATGCGCGAGGGAGCACTGATCGCCCAGGACAGCCCTTCCGCGCTCAAGAGTCGGACCGGGACGGTCTCGATGGACGCCGCCCTTCCTCGGCCTGATCCTCGAGGAGCGTGCGGCATGAACCCGAGGCTGACCCTGGCAACCACGCGACGCGTACTGCTACAGCTGCGGCACGATCCGCGCACGGTCGTTCTGCTCGTGGCACTGCCCGCACTGCTCATGCTGCTACTGCGCTACGTCTTCGACTCCGAGCGCGCGTTCAGCGGGCTGGCCCCCGCGTTGCTCGGCATCTTCCCGTTCACGCTGATGTTCCTGGTCACCTCCATCACGACGCTGCGCGAGCGCTCGTCCGGCACCCTCGAACGGCTGATGACGACGCCGATGGCGAAGCTCGACCTGCTGCTCGGCTACGCGCTGGCGTTCGGCCTCGTCGCGGCGGTGTCGGTAGTCGCCGCCGTAGGGGTATCGGTCGCGCTCGGCCTGGACCTGGCCGGCTCGTTCTGGCTGCTGCTGCTCGTCACCGCGGTCGATGCGGTGCTCGGCGTCGCGCTCGGGCTGTTCGCCAGCGCGTTCGCACGGACCGAGTTCCAGGCCATCCAGCTCATGCCGGTGGTCGTGTTGCCCCAGTTGCTGCTGTGCGGGCTGTTCCACCCGCGCGGCGAGATGGCGACGGTGCTGCGCTGGGTGTCCGACGCACTGCCCGTCTCCTACGCCGTCGAGGCGCTGCGGCTGGTGGCGCGCTCGTCCTCGGTCGGCGGCGACTATGTGCGCGACGTGCTGGTTATCGTGGCGTTCGTGCTCGGCGCGCTTGTCCTCGGCGCCGCAACCCTGCGCCGCCGGACCGGCTGAGACCGACAGAAGTCTGGGCATGCCGGGCGTTCTCCCTGCAACTGCACGATGACTCGGCAGCTGCCGGTTTCTAGGGTCGTCGCACCGCTGGTCTGCATATAGGGGTGTTGATGATGCACTCGGTCTGGAGCTATCGCTCGACGTCACGAAGGACGATGGTCTTGCTCGCCGCCGGCGTGCTGGCCCTTTCGCTCGGCGCCACCGCACCGCTTGCGGAGTCCGATCCGGTCGGGCTGGCGCCACCGATCCGTCCGATCGATCCGCAGCACTGGCAAGACCAGCAGGACATGACCTGGAACGACTACCAGTCCATCCCCGGCGTCGACTGGGCGACGAACGGCGCGGTGCCGACCCAGCGTGCGTTGCGGGTGGCGCTGGTGGCCGTCGACTACCCGGACCAGCCCTTCGTCATCACCAAGCCCAAGCAGTCCGACCCGTTCGGGAACCCGCAGATCGATCCGGTGTCGCGCGACCAGGTGTCGCAGTTCTATGCCGACTTCTTCAACAAGCCGAGCCCGCTGAACCACTTCCACACCATCAACGGGTACTGGATGGAGCAGAGCGGCGGCCGGGTCGGTATCTCGTCGGTGACGCCGTTCGGCCCGTATCGGATGCCCAAGCGGTCCTACCAGTACGGCCTGAACGACATCGGCCAAACCCCGCCGGCCGGCTGCCCGGGCCAGACGAGCGTTACCGGCGCGCAGAGCGCCGTCTCGACGATCGCCGTGGGCTCGACGTCGTTCCTCTACGTCGGTGACGTCATCACCATCGCCGGAGTCTCGCCGGCTGGCCGGCGGACCGTGACGGCGATCCCCGACGCGACTCACCTGACGCTCAGCTCGCCGGTAACCGTCGCCGACGGTGCCGGTATCAACGACTGCGCTGGCACGAACCTCGAGACCGACGCCGATGCCCTGTGGCATGCCGACCAAGGCTGCACCGGACGCTGCGGTTATGACGTGGTGCTGCGCATCTACGCCGGATACGACGAGACGTCGGTGTGGCAGGAGTTCGGCGAGATGAAGTTCCAGACGCCGGACGACATCCCGCGCGACGTATGGGGCAACCCGAACCCGGCGCTGCCGAACACGGTGCCCAGCCGGTACGTGCCGTCGACGTCATGGCTCGCCGGTTCGCAGCTGTGGGGGCAGTCGAGCGTGCGGCAGGGGGAGAGCTCCGGGACGATCACCCACGAGCTGAGCCACTTCCTGTTCAGCATCGGCGACAACAACAACAACCCGTATATTGCGCCGTACCACCGGGTCGGATCCGGGCCGTGGGACATGATGGATCGGGGCTCGTTCAACGGGCCGGGCGGGCCGCACAACCGCTGGGAAGTTCCGGCCCAGTTCGGCGCCTCGATGGGCGCCGAGCACACGCTGCGCAACAAGATCGGGATGGGCTTCGTCCCGTACGCCTCGGTGCTGCGGCTCAACCGCGACGGCCTGGCGCAATCGGGTCTCGCCGTGGCCGACGTGATCGCACGGGCGGTCAATGCCGACCCGCTGCCGGCGAACTCGCTGGCCGGGGTGCAGGTGTACCTGGACGGCGCCGGCCAGGTCGACCACGAGCCCGCCTGCGACGTCAACACCGATCCACTCTGCGACGGCGGCGGGCCGTCCGGGCGGTGGACGAACTACACCCTGGAGACGGTGCAGCGCATCGGCTACGGCTCCTTCGAGCCGGACAACGGCGTGCTGATCGCGAAGAACAAGGCGTTCCCGCCGGGCGGCCCGTCCACCGAGGGCTCGACGTGTGGCTACGGCTGCTTCACCTGGGTCGAGGACGCCCACCCGCAGGACATCGACATGGTCGACTTCAATCGCCCGGACGGCACCCCCGTGATGCGCACGATCGGCGACTATCGCCAGCTCGACGACGCGCTCTTCCACGCCGGCACGAACTCCGGCTCGCAGAACGAGTACGTGGACGCCGCCAACAGCTTGCACTTCTACGTGCTGGGCAAGTACTTCGACGCCAGCCACGTCCTGCACTACATCATCGGCGTGCAGAACCCGGCCGGCGCCGGCCCGCAGACTCGCAGCGTCGCGGTGGCGCAGGGCATGCCGACCGGGCGGAGGCTGGGACTGGCCACCGACTGCTCGTTCCCGCTGGCCAACACGGGCGCCGATGCGCCGACCGATCCGGCGCTGCATCCGCAGGACGAGCGGGCCTACTTGCACATCGACATCTACCGGATGTCCGCGTCTGTGCAAGGTGCTGGCTGGCAGGCGCAGCTGTACAACAACCTGTCCACGGCCGCGTTCGGCCAGACCGTCAACGTGCCGGTCTACGTCAGTCGCGTCCCGCACAGTGCCGACACGAGCACCGTGACGCTCACCGCCACGTCGGTGAGCGATCCGAGCAAGACCGCGTCGGCCACGTGCACCGTGCACGCCGCCGACACCACCGGATAGGCGCTACTGGCTGCGTCGCTCGGCGCGGGCCCACAGCCCCCGCAGCGCTGTCGCGACGCGTCCCGGCTCGGCCTGATTCGACGTGTTCAGGTGATGCAGCCCCTCGTACGTCTCGGCGGTGAAGTCGGGGAACCATCCGGCCAGCCGGTCGCGCATGACCGTCCAGCGCGGGTGGGTGCGGCCGCCGAGCGAGAAGTACACGGGTGCGGCGAAGCTGCGGTACGAGTCGGGCTCCACCCGGTGCCGCCGCGCAGCGCCGATGAACGCCCGGATGGCCGCCGGGCGGTTCGCCATCCAGGCCGGCGGTGGCCCGGGCGGCGCGGCGAGCTCGACATCAGCCGCGACCTGCAACCGCATGAACTCCGCCATCACCTCGGCCGGCGGCAGCGTCAAGGCGTGGTCGAATTCGTCCCAGCCGTATGTCCGGTTGCCCTCGTCGGTGAAGTCCATCGCCGGCTCGTCGACAGCGAGGCTGCGCACCCGGCCCGGACGCGCCGCGACATACGCCAGGGCCACCGCCCCGCCGCCGGAATGCCCGTACAGATGGAACCGGTCGAAGCCCGCCTCGTCGGCTGCGCGGTCGACGGCGTCGATCTCGGTGGTGATGGAGAAATCCTCGGGCGGCACCGCGTCCCGGTAAACCTCGAGGTCCTTCAGCACGCATTGCACGTCCGGCAGCTCCGCGCACAGCGGTGCGTACCGGATAGCGGCCGGGGCGATGATCCCGGGCAGGAACACGACACTGGTCACGCCACACCATAAGGCCGGTGCGGCGCCGGCGTTACTGGGCGCCAGCAGCGGGCTCGTTGACGACGCAGCGGTTGGACGCGATGCCGTTGGCGACGACAACGACGTCGCTCGCGCCGCGTTCGAGCCCGGCCGGGACGTCGAAGTGGGTCGAGACGATCTGATCGCCGGTTGCCACGCCCATGCTGCTGTGGTCATGCGTTCGGGCGTAGAAGACGTGTCCCGTCGCGTGATTGGTGATGCGCACCAGCGGGTAGTTCGTGGCTGCCGCCTCGTCGTCCCCGTAGTTCTCGGCTTGGGAGACGCCGTTGAGCTGCCGGCCGGCGATCGTGTATGTGGCGCCGGGAGCGATCACCGAGCCCGGCGTTCCCTCCTCGCCCGGACGCGTCGGGTCGTCCGGCACGGGGCACGTCGTGATGCTCGGCGCCCAGGACGGATCCGGGCTGCCGGTCGAGGTGTAGATCCATGCGGTGCGGTTGTCGAATGTCACCAGCACCTCGCCTGTGGGCAGCATCAACAGCCGCGCCCAGAACGAGCTGATTCCCGGCCCGAAGGGCGGCTGCGTCACTTCGCGCAGGTTGGTGCCGTCGAATTCGAAGAAGTGGTCGTCGATGTTGTAGCAGCCGGGGCTGGCTCCGACGAGCACGCTGCCGTTCGTCAACAGGACGGCCGGCCCGTCGCAGACGTCGAGCTGACCGCCGGCCACGGTGGGAAGGACGGTGCCGCCGTCCACGTTCCGGTGCCGTACAGGGTTGTCGGCGGGCTGTACTTGGCGTTCGCGCCGGTGTCGCCGACTGCGAAGACCGTGCCGTCGGGCAGTAGCACCTGCGGCCCGGGGTCGCGACGCGAGACAAGGTCCACCGGGATGGTGCCGGCACTGATCCACTCACCATTGGCCGACCCGTCGAGCCACGGCGGGATGAACCGTTCGGCGCCGGGGCCGGCGTGGATGTCGACGGTGAGCACGGTGCCGTCGGGGAGCAGCGTCCAGTTCTCCTCGGCGCTGCTGTCGACCTTGCCGGGTGGCGCCAACACGGTCCAGCTGAGCGTGGCGGGATCGAGCACGGCCACCTGGCCGAGCGGCGTCGAATTGAAGCTGCGCGCCAGCAGGAATTTCCCGTTCGGCAGCACCAGGCACGACGAGTCGCCAATTTTCGTCCAGCCCGGCGGGGGATCGAGCACCTGCCACGAATTCGCCACCGGGTCGTAGATCGCGCCCTGATTCGTCTCGGTTGCGGTTGCTACCCCGTCGATGTAGGTATATTCGCCGCCCTCAACGATGACCCGCCCGTCGGCCAGCACGGCGGAGCAATAATCGTAGGGCGCGTAGTCGTCGGGCATCGGCGGCAATTGCGTCCACGTACCGTCGATGTACTTGCCGAATTCGTCAGGCGCGAGACGCCACCAATCCGCGGTGGCGTAGTCCTGAGCCATCACCGTGCCGTCGGTGAGCAGCAATGCCGTGTCGGGGTGGAACGGCGCCCGTGCGGCGAGCGTTTGCCACGGTGCGACGGGTTCAGCAGCCGGGGCCTGCAACGTCGTCGCCGCCCCGGGCAGGGGGTCGACGGGTTCGAGGTCGGCGTAGGCAGGTCCAGGCACGCTCAGCGCTGCGAGCAGCACGGCCGCCGTCGCGATAAGACACCTCATCCCGCACCCACTTCCGGTCGAGTACTCAGCAGGGCACGGCGGCGGGCCTTGTCGGATTGCCGCGACGACCCTATAAAACGTGCGCCGGTGCGTCATCGTGCAGATGTTGGAGACGCACTTGTAGTGATTCGACAAGCCATCGCGCGCTTTTTGTCGCACGGAATTCGCATCACCAGAAGGCAATGAATTAGAAATGCAGCGCGCCGTCCGTATGTCCGGCCAAGGATCGAGCATCTTCGACACTTGCACGAAGACGCCCGACACCCCGGCTTCCTATGGTGCGGCTGAGCGAAGGCGAGGCGCACATGAAGATGCCGCAGATAAAATCGCTAAGTCCGGCCCGGCGGTTGCTGTTCTTGCTGATCGTCGTCTGCGTGGTGGCGGGCGTAGCGGTCGCCGTCTCGTCGTCGAGCATCGTCGGGCGGCACGCGAGCGCCGGCCGGGACGGCGACGCCGATCACGGTGAGGACTCCGACCAAGGCGAAGAAGGCGACGAGGACGAGGCGCCGCCGAGCTACCTCGACCTGAAGGAGACGTCCGGCCAGCCGGTGACCGAGGCGCAGATCCAGCAGGCTCGCCAGCAAGCCGCGAGCATCCCGACAGGCGACGCCGCCGCGTGGCAGACGGTCGGCCCGACCAACGTCGGCGGGCGCGTCGTGGATCTTGCCGTCGATCCGACGACTTCGCCGAGCACGGTGTACGCCGCCGTATCCAGCGGCGGGATCATGAAGAGCGTCGACGGGGGCGTGACCTGGACGCCGGCCTGGCAGAGCGACGACACCCAGGCGATGGGCGCACTGGCCCGAGCCTCGGACGGCACGCTGTGGGCCGGCACCGGCGAGGCGAACCCGTCCGGTGGTGGCAGCACGTTCTTCGGCGACGGCATCTACAAGTCGACCGACAACGGCCAGAGCTGGCAGCAATGGGGGCTGCCAGACAGCGGGGCGTTCGGCCGGATCGTGCCCAACCCGAAGGACCCGAACGACGTGTGGGCCGCCGCCTCCGGATCAATCTCCTGGATCTCGAGCCAGCGCGGGCTCTATCACCTCGTCAACGGCGGCAAGGACTGGAAGCTCGCCCTCGCGCCGACGAACGACACGACCGGCGCGATCGACGTCGCGCTCGACCCGGCCGACCCGAACGTCATGCTGGCGTCACTGTGGGACCGGTCGCGCAACAATGGCGCCTTCCACTACGGCGGCACGGGCTCCGGCCTGTACCGATCCACTGACGGCGGCGCGACCTGGACCCGGCTCGACAACTCGAACATCACCGGTCAGGTCTGCGCCTGGGACCAGTCCAAGAGCGGCCTGAACGTCGACCCGGACCTCGGCCGGATCGGGATCGCGTTCGCGCCCAACGACCCCAACCGCGCCTACATCGAGTTCAGCGGCGCGAACGGTCCGGACAAGGGCTTCTATGTCTCCGACGACGCGGGCCAGACCTGGACGTGCGGCGGCGGCGAGCCGGGGTCGGTCAGCGGCGGCTACGAATGGGTGTTCGGCCGGCTGTGGGTCGACCCCGCCAACAAGGATCATCTGTTCGCCGCCGATGTCAGCCTGCGCGAGTCGACGGACGGCGGCGCGACCTGGCACAACTCGAGTGGCCCGCACGCCGACCAGCACGGCATGGCCTGGGACCCGAACGTGCCCAACCGCGTCTACAACGGCGACGACGGCGGCGTCTACACGTCCACCCAGAACGGCGCGTCCGGCACCTGGACGCACGCCAAGGTGGAGCCGTGGAACCAGTCCTACCACCTGTCGGTCTCGCAGCAGGATCCGCTGCGAATGGTCACCGGCCTGCAGGACCAGGGCAGCATCAGGACGTGGACGCCGGGTGTCGAGCCGACCGACCTGACGCAATGGAACTCGTTCGGCGGTGGTGACGGGCACTGGGTGCAGATCAATCCGCAGAACCAGCTCGTGTACTACGAGTGCCTGCAGCCGTCGCCGCCGTCGCAGAGTTGCGCCAGGTCCACCGACAACGGCACGACCCGCACGGTCACCAACTTCTCGCATCCGTTCCCGGCAGGTACCCGGCTGACCGTCGACACCCCGATAGCGCTCGACCCGGCCGACCCGAACTACGTGTACGTCGCAGGCACGTCGATCGCCCGGTCCGGCGACGGTGTCGTCTCGGGCAGCGGTGCGTGGACGCTCATCAGCCCGACCACGCCGGACAGCCCGGACAGCCTGCCCGGTCCGGTGCCGGCGAACGAGGTCAACCCGGACGTCTACTACGCGAACGAGTACGGCGCGGTGACCGAGATCGCCCCGGCCAAGACGACGGGCACGCCGACGTCGCCGGCAACCACCATCTACGCGGGCACCGACACGGGCAAGGTCTGGAAGACCACCAACGCGACGGCCAGCCCGGCCAGTGACGTGACTTGGACGCAGCTCGGCGAGGGCGTCCTGCCGACCCGGTGGGTGACCGCGATCGTCGTCGACCCGACCGACGCGGATCACGTGTTCGTCAGCTTCTCCAGCTACAAGGAGGGTGACCGCGCGGCGAACGTCTGGGAGTCGACCGACGGCGGCGCGAGCTGGCAGAACGTCAGCGGCAACCTGCCGAACGCGCCCGTCGAGACCGTCGCGTACGACCAATCCCACGATCAGCTGTACGCCGCGACCGGCTACGGCGTCTTCTACCTGAAGAACGGCAAGATGAACTGGGCCCGGTTGGGCACCGGGCTGCCGAACTGCCCGGTCTTCGACGTCAAGCTCAGCGGCGACGCGAGCACGATCTTCGCGGCGACGTTCGGCCGCGGCGTCTACCGGATACCGGCACCGTAGGGATGACGGCCGCTCATGCCGTCCGCGAGCCGCTGACGTCCCTGACGTCGTTCACCGCCAGACGTGGTGCGGCGGTGCCACGGTAGCGGCCGGTCAGCCGCGCGACCTTCAGCGCCAGGTGAAGTGACAGCCGCTCGTTGCCGTCCTTCAGGTTGGTGCCGGCGAGCTGCTCGACCCGCTGCAGCCGGTAGTAGAGCGACGTGCGGTGCAGGTTCATCCGGTGCGCCGTCGCATGCGCATTGCCGGCCAGGTCGAGGTAGGTCTCGAGGGTCTCGAGCAGCGGCTGATTGGCCGGGTCGTCGAGCAGCTTCTCCAGACCTGGATGGACGCTGGCTGTTCGCATCTCCTCGCCGGTCAGCTGGGAGAGCACCCGGTAGATGCCGAGCTGCCACCAGCATGCGACCGGGCCGGCGGCCGGCAGCTGCACGGCCACCCGGGCGGCCAGCGCAGCTTCGTCGTAGGAGAGCCGGACGTCGGCGAGCTCGGCGCGTGGCTGGCCAACACCGACCGCCGCCCCGGCCACCGAGGGGAGTCCGCGCACCGCGGTGCGCAGTGCGGCGCTCAGGTGTTCGGCCACCTCGCGCGGGCTCGGGCTGCCACGGCGCTGCTTGCCACGCACGATGAGCACGCCGTGGTCGTAGCGCACCAGGTGCACCGCCTCGCGGGGGCCGAGCCAGCGCCGGCTGCTGAGCAGTGCTTGTTCGAGCGCGATGCGGGCCAGGTCGTCCAGGCGAGCGCCCGGCGTCAGCACGAGCCGGGCGACCACAGCAGTCGTGGGCCCGTTCTCGGTGACCGCGCCGTCTTCGAGCAGCGTCATGGCGCCGTGCTGGCGCGCGTCCTGCTCGTCGGCCAGCAGCAGCCGGATCGCCTCCGTCTCCCGCTGCGACGCGAGCTCACCGGCGAGGTTCTCGCGGTAGAGGGCCAGCGCCAGATCGGTCGTCGTGGTCGATACGGCGGCGATCTCGTCATCCGTCATCGACTGATCGGGGTCGATGAACCACACGAAGCCGAGCAGCAGGTCGCCGTGCCAGATCGGGATGCAGACTCGCGAGAGCATGTGCAGGGCCTCGCACGGCGGTGTGCGGATCGGCTCCTTCGCCTGCAGAACGCCGGCCTGCCGGAAGAACGCGATCACCTCGGCGGTGGTCTGGCGGCGCAGGATCGACAGCTGGCGTACCTCGTCCATCGGCTCGGTCTGCTCGCTGTACACCACGACCCGCTGCCGACGGTCCTCGATCAGCGCCGAGCGGCCCACCCGGCTCGCCACCGAATCCACGATCCGCTGCAACTCGGACATTTTGTGACCCCCTGCGTTCGACAGGAGTAGTACCACCGGGCTGCGGCACTAGCTGTTTGTCGGACGATACCGCGCTGGTTGCCCGGCTTTGGGCAGTCTCGACATACGTCTGGTCGAGCGGACCGCCAGGTCCGTCAGTTGTACGACGACCCATCGGGACCGATTGCCTGCGCTGTCGCCGCGACCGGAAGCGTCGGCAGGAACTGCGGCGGCCGACGGGCGTGGGTGGCCTGTTCGAAGGCGTAGGCGAAGGAAAGCATCGTGGGCTCGCTCCAGCGCGAGCCGAAGAACTGGACGCCCAGCGGGAAGACGCCGTCCGAGGTGAGCCCTGCGGGCACCGTCACGGCCGGGTAGCCGGAGAGCGCGGGCGGGCTGGAGGTGACGACTCCACCGGTTCCCGCGACGCCGGACGGGTGGTTGATCTGCGCGGGACCGTTGGCGGCGGTCATGATCGCGTCGAGCCCGTTCGCGGCGAGGGCCGTGTCGATGGCATTGCGGGCCAGCGTCCTGGCCGTCAGCCGGTTCTGCACATAGGCCGGGTCGGTCAGGTCGCCGCTCGTGGCCTGCGCCGCGAGGAAGTCGCCCTGGCCCGCGAAGGGCATTTCGACATCCGCGTGCTGCTCGTTGAACGCGATCAGTCCGGCGAGGTCGGCGGGATGATCTCCCGGCGTCGACGCCAGATAGGCGTTGATGTCGTGCTTGAACTCGACGAGCAGGGCGGCGTTCTGCGCGCTGTTGGCCTGGCCGAGGTTGATCGGCACGTTGTCGACGACGGTGGCGCCGAGCGCCGTCATCGTGGCGATCGCCGAGCTCACGACCTGGTTCACCTGCGGGTTGTTCCCGACCCGCCACACGCCGATCCGCTTGCCGCGGAGCGCACTCGCGTCCAGGTCATCGGCGTAATGCCGGTCGACGTATCCGGTCGCGTCGAGCGTCGCCGGGTCTTGCGGGTCGGTTCCCTGGATCACCGAGAGGACGAGCGCGGCGTCGGTGGCGTTGCGCGCGATCGGGCCCGTGGTGTCTTGCTGCGCCGAGATCGGCACGACCCCGGTCCGGCTGACCAGGCCGAGGGACGGGCGCACGCCTACCAGGCCGTTGATCCCCGACGGGCAGAGGATCGAGCCGTTCGTGTCGGAGCCGATCGCGACGGTCGCGAGCGCGGCCGCGACGGCGACCGCCGAACCGCTGCTCGAACCGCACGGGTTGCGGTCGACGACGTACGGGTTGGCCGTCGCGCCGCCGACCGCGCTCCAGCCGCTGGATACCCGGCCGTCGCGGAACGCGGCCCACTCGGTCAGATTCGCCTTGCCCAGGATCACCGCGCCGGCGGCGCGCAGGCGTGCGACGAGGAAGCTGTCATGCCCGGGCTGCGACGAGAGCAACGCGAACGAGCCCGCGGTAGTCGGCATCTCGTCGAGATCGGTACGGGCCGTATCGATGTTGTCCTTCAACAGCACCGGGATGCCCTCGAGCGGGCCCGCGGGCTGCCCGAGCCGGCGGCTGAGATCGCTCAGCGCTGCGTCGCGCGGCGCATGCGGGTTGGTGCTGATCACCGCGTGCAGGTACGGATTGAGTTCCCGGATCCGGTCGAGATAGAAGCGGGTCAGCTCCAGCGACGTGATCCGGGCCGACGCCAGCGCATCCTCGAGGTCGGGGATCGTCGCCTGCTGCAGATCGATCCCGTTCAGCACGGCAGCAGCGGGCAGTGCGTCGGCCGAACTCGTCTGGGCCGGCACGGCGATCAGCATGACGACGACCGCTGGCGCGATTGCCGCCGCCGCGATCGCGCGGCGGACGAGCGGACGCATCGGGTAGCGCGATCCAGGCATCTGCTCAACTCCTCGGAGGTCTACTCCAGCGCTTTGGCAAGCGCGATCAGGATGTGGGCCTGCCGCGCCGTGAGCGCCCGTCCCGTCTGCGCCACGACTTGCAACTCGAAGGCTCGGAGCAGCTTGTCGCGGGCTGCTGCGTTCGGCGCGCTCTCCGCCGCCGCCAACTTGTCCTCGAGCCCGCTCGTGACGTCCGGGTCGGTGCTGTAGGCACGCACCAGGGCCTCGAGCGTCGCGAACGTGATCGTGACCTGGTGGCTCAGCGCATCGCTGACGCTGCCGTCGAACGTCCCGTCACCGAGGTATTCGGCAGTGATCGAATGCGTGCCGGACAGCTGATCCGCGATCGTGAACTCGGCTCGTCCGTCGTGCAGCGGTACCGGCGCGCCGATGTCGCTGCCTCCGTCCTTGAACTGGACGGTGCCGGTCGGCGTTGCCAGGCGATCGAATCCGGCGGCCTCGCCGGACGGCAATGCCGAGCTGACGAATCCGGGCAGGCTGGACGTGGTCATGGCGGCGTCGCGCGGCGCGACCGTCGCCGTGAACGTGGCCGGGTGGCCGTACTCCGTGACCGCGACGTCCTGGCTGACCGACGTCGTTGTGTGCTCGATGCCCTGCAGGCCCGAGGCGAGCGCCGCCGCGTGGCCACCGACGATCGGTAGCACGATCCGGCTGCTACGCAGCGACAGCGTGATCGCGGCACCTGTCGTCGAGGCCGTGCTGCCGTAACCCGGGTAGCTGCCGACGATCACGACGCCGATCTGGTGGCCGGCGGGGAACGTGTAGTCCTGGGGGAGGAGCGGGAAGCTGAACGGGTAGCTCTGGTCAATCGTCAGTGGCGTCGGTGCTGTGAGCGACATGCGGTGGTCGGCATCGAGAATGCCCTTTGACACACGCCAGGTTGTGCTCGTGGTGTCGAGCAGCTCGCCGACGTCCTTGTAGCAGGCGCTGTCGGTCGGGCTGCTCTCGCCCCAGCAGTCCGATGTGGACAGTGTGGTCACGCCGTTGTTGTTGATGTTGTCGACGACGCGCGGAAACGCCGGGCCGTAGTCGACGAGGATGGCGCCGAGGTGGGTCTCGGTCTGGTTCACCGACGCGTTCAGCTGGACGAGCGGCGTACCCGAAATGCGAAGCGGCGCAGTCAGCACCGGCGAGAGGAAGACTCGCCGGGTCGCCGTGACCGTCGTCGGGTTGCTGCGCATCGTGGTTTCGCTCTGCGACGCGCTGTCGGTGAACGTCGTCGTCGGCTCACCGCCGCCGGCCGGCGCCAGCCCGAGCGCCCCGGCGTCCGTGCCGGGCCCGAGGAACAGCTGGGTCGGAGTCGACCCCGGAATCGGCCAACTGGCCGCGGTCTCCCAGGTTCCCGGGCCGGTCTCGATGCTGACCTGCGGCTCGTCCATGATCCCGTTGGGCACGTTCCACAGCCAGTAGTCGAACCAGCGATGCACCTCGTCGACCCACGCCGCGCGGTTGACGTCGAATGGATCGACGTGGCCGACCTGCATCAGCCGGGCCTTGCGTGGCACGTTCAGCGCCGAGAGTGCGTACCACCACTTGCTGAAGTGGTCGGGGCGCACGTTCTCGTCCTCGAGTCCGTGCACGGCGAGGACGCTGGCCCGGACATTGCCCGCGTCCTTGATGTAGTTGCGCTCGTCCCAGAACGCGTCGTAGTTGGCGGTGGCGTCGCCGTCGTTTGCCGACAGGTTGTTGCGGACGTCCAGGCAGTGATCGCGCGAGGTGCCAGGCGGCGGCGCCAGGTTGGTGGCGTTCGTGACGGTGTTCGACAGGCTGGCCAGGTAGTGGTTGCCGCGTTGGATGACGCCGTTGCTCCGGGTGTAGTCGTAGTAGTTGTACGGGCCCGACTCGTCCACGATGGTGGTCAGCCCTGCAACGCCGGTCGCCGCCGCGGCAGCGGCCAACGAACTGTCGTAGGACTTGCCGATCATGCCGGTCTTGCCGCCGAACCAGCCTGCCGCCGCGACCGGACTGCCGTCCTTGTCGTGGGCCGCGCGCCGCCCGTTCAGCCAGTCGATCACCTCGACGGCGGCGATGTTGTCGGTGCGTCCCTGCACGGTCGGGCAGCCGGTCGAGTGCCCGGTGCCTGTCATGTCCACGAGCGCCACGGCGTAGCCACGCGGTACGAAATAGTTGTCCAGGAAGAGCGGCCACTGGGCGAGCAGCCCGGCGGAGTCATCGATCTTGAGCTGTGACTCGTTGCCGCGTCCTAGCGTCGTGTAGTACGGGCTGGCGTCCATGATCACCGGCACCTTGAGCCCCTGCTCGGTGGCGGCGGGCCGGATGATGTCGACGGCGATCAGGTCGTCGAGGCCGTCGCTGTCGCTGTCGAAGTCCGACTCAACCCAAACGCGCTGGCGGATCGCGTCGGTGTAACCGAAGGCTTCCTGCGTCTCCCCGCCGCTCACCACGATGCCCGGTGGAGCTGGCTCCGCGCTCGCCGGCGCTTCACCGGCCACGACGAGCGATCCGAGCAGAGCCAGGACGCCGATGATCGCGGATCTGGTTGCGGGTCTCATCTGACGTCCGCCTTTAGCGCCCGACAAATCACCTGATCCGGCACACGCTACGGAGCGGCACGCGCCTGCGGCATCGGCCGAATGTAGAAGACTCCGCGCCGGCGGCCGGACAGACTGTCGCCTCAGGCCGCGGGCTCGAAGAGCGCGCGCAGGAACGCGAGGACGCGCGCACGCTGATCTTGGGGTGCCTCAGCACTGATGGGCGGCGACGACGAAATCCCGCGCCGCCGCAGGAAGGCCCCGGCCATCGTCAGACCGAGTCCAATGCACGGTTACCTCGTCGAAGCGGATCGCGCCGAGCCGGCCGAGAAAGTCTTGATAGCGCTCGGCGCTCTCGAACGGCCACACGACGTCGAGCGGCACCTGCGCGATGCGACGCAGCGCGGTGACCGGACGTCCGTCGGCAAGCAACGCATCGTCCATTGCGCGTGACTGCTCGGCGAACGTCTGGTACCAGTGCTCGGGGGCAACGTCGTACGGACGCGTTCCGACCGTGACCCACGCGTTCCCGTGGCGCGCGGCCTCGCGCATCGCACGAGGGCCGGACGCGGCAACGGTGAACGGCACGCGAGGTTTCTGCACGCAGCCCGGCATCTGGCGCGCCTCGACGGCACTGAACATGCTGCCGCGCCAGGTTGTCTTGTCATGGGTGAGCAACCGGTCCAGCAAGTCGAGCCACTCGGCGAACCGTTCGGCGCGCTCACGTCTCGTGCGCGGTGGATCCCCTTGCGCGAGCGCGTCGCCGTCGGCCACGCCGGTGCCAACGCCGAGTTCGAGGCGCCCGCCGCTGAGCTGGTCGAGCGTCATGATCTCCTTGGCGAACCCGACCGGGTGCCGGAAGTTCGGCGTCGCCACCTGCGTGCCCAGCCGCACCGAGGTCGTCGAGACAGCGGCCGCCGCGAGCAACGGCACGCTCGCGAACCACGGGTGCTCGCGCAGGCCACCCCAGGAGAGGTGGTCGTACGTCCACACGGTGCGTACCCCGGCGGTCTCCGCCTCTCGCACCGCGTCGACGAAGCGACTTGGCGGATTGCGATCGGCGAGCACCAGAACGGATAGATCCACCATGCGATCACCTCGGTTCTCTGGCCAATTCGGCGATGGTCACCGGTGTGGCGAAGGGACGCGTCGCGAGGTCGCCGACCGCGTCGACGGGCAGCGCGGCGCGTGCCGCCGCCGCGGACTGTAGCGCCGGCCCGCACACGCGGCCCTGGCACCAGCCCATGCCGCATCGGGTCTGGCCCTTGATGGCGCGAACGTCGGTGATTCCTGCGTCGATCATCTCGGCGACCTGACGCCAGGGCACCTCCTCGCAGCGGCAGACCAGCGTGTCGTCGGTCAGCCAGTCGAGCCAGCGCGCGGGGATCGGGTATCCGCGCTCCAACACGGTTGCTGCCTGTTGCGCGGAGCGGCGCAGGCGACGCTCGCGGCGCCGGTTCGGCGCAGCCGCCCCGAGCAATCGCGCCGCGGTGGCGCCGGCGATTGCCCCTTCCGCGGCGGCGGCGACGGCCCCGGCGATGCCGGTCACCTCGCCTGCTGCGAACACGCCTGAAACGCTCGTCGCCTGGTCGGCATCGACGGCCACGGCCGACAGCGGACGCGTCGCGTGCTGGGTCTCGGCGCAGCCGAGCATCCGCGCGATCTCCACGGCCGGCACGAAGCCCCATCCGACGCAGACGGCGTCCGCGGCAATCTCACGCCGCCCGGGTTCCAGCGGCCGGCCGTGCGAATCCAGCCGGGCGACGGTCACCGAACTGACGGCGTCCGTCCCGTGCGCCGCGATCACCGCACGTCCGGTGAGGACGCGCGTTCGCGACGCGGCGACGGTGCGCAGGTACCCGGCGGCTTGCCGGACGAGCGCGGGGTGTCGCAGCAGTCCCGCCGCGATCGACCCGGCACGACGCGGCGGCGCGGCCTCGACGAGTGCCGCGACCCGGACTCCGGCGCGGATCAGCCCGGCTGCGACCGGCCAGAGGAACGGGCCGGTGCCGGCGACGACGACGCTGCGCCCGATCGGCACGCCATGGGCCTTGAGCAACGCCTGCGCGGCTCCAGGCGTCACGACCCCGGGCAGGTCCCAGCCGGGAAACGGCAACGTGAGCTCGCTCGCGCCGGTGGCCAGCACGACGGCCCGAGCGTCCAGCGCACCGACCGGTCCGCTCACGTGCAGCGTCGCGCCGCCTTCGCGCAACGTCGCGTGCCAGACGGACATCTCGCTGAACCGGTGAATTCGCGGATGCGCGTCCGCGGCCCGCAGCGAAGCCGGCACGGTTGCGGTCGCGTCGCCGCTCGACGGCTGCCGCCAGATCTGCCCGCCGAGCGCCGGTGCGCTGTCAACCAGGCACACGTCGACGCCCGCGTCGGCCGCGGTGAGCGCCGCCGCAATGCCGGCCGGCCCACCGCCGATCACAACCAGGTCGTACGAGGTCATCCTCGGGTCACCTCGTCGCCGTCGGTGGCCGGGGTGACGCACGCGCGGATGACCGAGCCGCCGTTGACCCGCACCAGGCAGTCGAAGCACTGGCCGATCCCGCAGAACATCGCCCGCGGGCGTCCACCGATTCGGGTCAGCCGCCACTCACGGATACCCGCTGCCCACAGCGCGGCCCCGATCGACATGCCGCGGGTCGCCGTGATCGGCCGACCCTCGAACCGGAACGTCACCAGGTCAGGCATCTCGGCCTCGTCGGGCGGCTGGACGCAATGGCGAGAACGCCGACGGGTCGAGCACCGGCGTATCGCCCAGCATCAGTGACCGGATCAGGTCGGCCGTCCCCATCGCCAACCCGATGCCGGCACCCTCGTGACCGGTCGCGTACCAAAGGCCCGCCTCGCCCTCGCCGATGATCGGCAGGTGGTCGGGCGACGCCGGGCGGAAGCCCAGGTATGCGCGGATGGCGCGGACGTCCCGCAGAAACGGGAACAGCGCCGCCGCGCCGCGAGCGATCATGCTGATCGCCACGCCGCTGAGCCGCCGGTCGAAGCCCACCAGCTCGCGACTCGAACCGAGCAGGATCGGCCCGCTCGGAGTGCCCTCGACGACGGCGGTCGACAGCAGGGCAGCGTCGTCGCTCTCGACATCGTCGACGTAGCCGGCCTCGTACACCTTGTGCCGGATGAGGGGCGGCAGCGGCTCGGTCACCACGATGTGGCCGCGCCGCGGCACGACGTCGACCATTCCGCCGAGCGACCGGGCGACGTCGCCGCTCCAGGCGCCGGCCGCGACGAGGACGCGCTCGGTGGCAACGGTCCCGCGGCTGGTATGCACCGCGCGGATCGCACCGGACGCGCTGCGCTCGGCGCCCACTGCCTCGGTCGCGCCGGCCACCACGACGCCCGCACGCACGGCGTCGGCCAGCAGCGCCCGGACCGCCAGCATCGGCTGCACCTGGCAGTCCTGGCCGTAGTACGCGCCGCCGCCGAGTTCCGGCGCGAGCATCGGCTCGACGTCGTGCAGCTTGTCGGCGGGCACGATCTCGGCGTCCACACCGGCGGCCCGCTGCTCGGCAACTAGGCGACCGAGCGGTTCGATCGTCGACGACGCGACCACCAGGCCGCCCTTCGCGTCGAACTCGAACGGCACGCTGGCGCGAGCGGCGAACTCTCGCCACAAGCCGAGGCTGTGCAGCGCCAGGGCCAGCTCCGGGCCGGGCAGCTTGTCCGAGACGAGCAGGTTCCCCTCACCGGACGACGTCGACCCGGCGGCGGGTCCGGCCCGGTCGATGAGGCAGACCTGCAGCCCGGCCTGCCCCAATGCCAAGGCGCACGCGGCGCCCACGACCCCGGCGCCAACTACGACGACGTCAGCGGTGTGTGGCAACGCCTCCGCGATCACTGGCCCATCTGGAAGCCGGCCGGGAACGGGTCGTCCGGATCGAGCAGGTAGCTCGCCAGCCCGGTGATCCACGCCCGGCCGGTGATCGTCGGGACGAACGCCCGGTACGCCCCGACCGTCGTCTCCTCGAGCAGCCTGCCGGTAAACATCGACCCGATCAGCGACCTGTGCTCGAAGTCCGTGTCCAGCCCGAGCTCGCCGCGAGTGGCCAGTGTCGCCATGCGAGCGGACGTCCCGGTGCCGCACGGCGAGCGGTCGATCCAACCCGGGTGGATCACGACAGCGGAACGTGCGTCGCGGTCCACCGAGGTCAGGATCACGTGCTTGCACTCGGCGATCTCGGGCTGCTCGGGATGCGCGAACTCCAACTGCTCGTTGACGGCGTCGATGATGCGCAGCCCGACCCGGATCAGCTCGTCGTGCTGGTCGGGGCGCACGTCGAGGCCCACCGAACCAGCCGGCAGGATCGCGTAGTAGTTGCCGCCCCACGCGACGTCGAGCGTCACCGCGCCGAGACCGTCGACCTGCACCTGCGCGTCGCGCAGGTGCAGGTAGGCAGGGACGTTCTGGAACGTCACCGAGCGAGCGTGACCGTCGGACACCCGCACCGCCGCATGCACCAGCCCGGCCGGGGTCTCGATTCGGATGTCGGTGATCGGCTCCTTGACCGGCACCAGACCGGTCTCGACGAGCACCGTCGCCGTGCCGATCGTGCCGTGTCCGCACATCGGCAGGCATCCCGAGACCTCGATGAACACGACGCCCACGTCGGCATCGGGACGTGTCGGCGGTTGCAGGATTGCTCCGGACATCGCCGAGTGGCCGCGTGGCTCGGTCATCAGCAGCGTCCGCAGATCGTCGCGTTCGTTCATCATGTAGAGCCGGCGGTCGGCCATCGTCGCGCCCGGCAACGTGCCGACGCCGGACGTGATGACCCGGGTCGGCATGCCCTCGGTGTGGCTGTCGACCGCGTTGAACATCAGCCGGGACCTCATCGGCTGGCAGCCTCGAGGGCTCCGGTCACGGCCTTGCGCACCGTGGCCTCGGTCTGCGCGTCCAGTGGCAGGCGGGGCAGGCGTACCGGGCCGCCGTAGCGACCGGCCTCGTCCTGGCCGAGCTTGATCGCCTGGACGAAGGTCGGGTCCGCGTCCCAGCGCAGCGCAGGCAGCAGGCCGCGATACAGCGGCAGCGCCTCGTCCCAGGCATGCCGCATGCACAGATCGAACAGCCGTACGCACGGCTCTGGGAACGCGTTCACGAACCCGGCAATCCAGCCGGTCGCGCCCATCAGCACGCCCTCGGCGACCAGATCGTCGCAGCCGACCAGAACCTCCAGCGACGGCGCCAACTCCCGGATCTGCGCCACGCGGCGCACGTCCTGCGAGAACTCCTTGACGGCGGCGATTCCCTCGACCTGCGCGAGGCGTTCGAGCAGCGGGGCGGTGAGGTCTACCCGCGTCGAGAACGGATTGTTGTAGACGATCACCGGCAACCCGACCTCGGCCACGGCGGTGAAGTGCGCGACGACCTCGTCGTCGGTCGGCGCGTGCGACGTCGGCGGCAGGCACATGACGGCGGCGGCACCGGCGCCGCGTGCCTGCTCGGTCCAGCGCACCGCCTCGGCGGCTGACTTGCCCGAGACCCCGGGCACCACCGAGCCGCTCGCGCCGACGGCCTCGACCGCAATCTCGACTGCCGCAGCACGCTCGGCGCCGGTAAGGGCTTCGTACTCGCCGAGGGATCCGTTGGGTATGACGCCCCGCACGCCCTCGCTGATCAGCCATGCGCAGTGCTGCCCGAACCTGTCTCGATCGACCGAGCCGTCGGCCCGGAACGGCGTCGTCACCGCGGCAAGCACCCCGGGGAATCGAAGCTCAGCCATAGCGTGAATCTCCCTCCACTTTCAGACGGTCAGCAGCGACGGTACGTGCATGCATCAGGCATCTCCAGGGACATTCGGCGAACGCTCCGAACCAGCTCTCATACATTTGCACAAACGCCGTCAGTTTCAATACGCGCGCCTACCCCGCCTAATACCCCTCAGTATGAAACACGTTCACACGGACGTTCTTGTCAAATTGTTCGATTGCGTCTAACGTCGCGCCTCGCAACAATTTGCTGGCGGTGCGTCGACAGGGCTGTCACGCGGGAGGCGACCTCGGCCCATCCCATGCAGGAGTGCAGGCTGCGCCGAACGCGACAGCGCGCGCCCTGGAGCTTGCAGCGTTCGACGACAACGTGCGCGCCCAGACCGGCACGGCGGTTATCGCCAAGCAGGCCTAGGCGCTCATCCAGTTGGCCGACGCGCTCCGCTAGTCAGGGGGTCTGACGTGAGACCGCATCGCAGCATCTCGCTCGCCGGAGTCGGCGTGCTCGGCATCGCGGCCCTCGGCGCCGTTGCCGGGGCGGAACCGCCGACCTCGCCGCCGCCGCACAAGATCGCGCTCACCAACGTCGCTGACCGCGCGTCGGTGGCGCCCTTTCAGGACATCGGATTCACTCTGACCGTTTCGAACTCCGCTCAGTTCACGCTGCACGACGTGCAGCTGGCCGACGCCCTTCCCGCGGCGACCAATCTCAGCTGGGTCGTCGACGAGCAGGGCGGCGTGAGTGGCTGCACGGCCGCCGGCGCAGTCGGGACGCAGTCGATCTCGTGCCCGACGGTGAGCCTCGACCCGGGCGGCTCGTACTGGGTCCACGTCTTGAGCCATACCTCGTCATCGACGAGTGCGAGCGTCCAGAACACGGCGACCGTGACGACGTCGAACGGCGGCAGCTTCACCAGCGACGCGGCGATTGCCATTGCCGCCGAGGGCTGTCGGGGCGCACCGCCCGATCCGGCAAGAAGCCTCGTCTTCGACGACGAGTTCAACTCCGACACGATCGACGCGTCCAAATGGACGACCGGCGCGTTGCCCTTCGGCGGGCTCAATGGCAGCACGCATTACCACAACAGGCAGTACGGCAGTTACATCCTGCCGCAGAACCTCATCGTCAAGGAAGGTGTCGCCAGCCTGATGGCCAACAACGTCCCGGTCACCGATCCGGACGTGCCCTCGATCGGGACGATTCCCTACAGCGAAGCCATGATGCATACCAAGGGGAAGTTCTCGAGAACGGGCGGCTATTTCGAGATATGCGCGAAGTTCCCTGCCGGCCGTGGCCTGTGGCCGGCTTTCTGGCTGGCCGCCGAGAACGGCAATTGGCCACCCGAAATGGATATCGCAGAATGGTTCGGAAGCATCGAGGGAATGCAAATCGGCCAGCCGTTCGCGACCGGTTCGAATGCCGGCAGCATGTGGCAGAGCGCGTGGTTCTACTCGGCGGCGCCCACCACGGCTTGGCACACGTACGGCATGTGGTGGACAACCAGCTCGCCCGCCAAGATCATGTACTACGTCGACGGGCAGATGGTCCACGAGATCGACGGGACGACCGCCAACCTGATCTCGAACACGCCGATGTACATCATCCTCAACAGCGGCACCTGGGCGCCCGCGTCTCGGGGTGGGCCGCCGGACGCGACCACTGTGTTCCCGAACGCGTTTCAGGTCGACGACGTCCGCGTCTACACCGCGCCGCCACCCGTCCAATCGAATTCCGCCCCATAGAGGAGACTGCCCGCCGGCTGCCAGAATGTGATCGTGGCGGGCGACTACGTGCCGGACGAACTGGTCGCTCAGGTGAACCGGCTGGCCGACCTGGTCGATGACGAGCGTGAAGCCTTGCGGCGCGAGCACGCGAGCCTGCGCGAGACAGATCCTGAGGACAGTGAGTATCGAGCTGCGGCCAGAGCTGTGGTTCTGGCGACGTCGCAGCTGCTCGAGATCGAGGACGATCTCGCCGCACTCAGAACGGCCGAGCAACACCGTCAACTGGATGCCCGCCTCAAGCAGGCGCGGGCCGTCGAGCGTCGGCGGTTGTGGCGGATCGTGGCCGGGATCGGGGTGGCCGGTGCAGGCGTCGTGACGCTCGCCGGTGCCGGGGTCGTTCCCGGTGCGGTGCGGATCGCGATCGGCTCAGGCGTCCTGTTCACGTCCGCCTTGATGGCGTACTCGATGGACGGCGACGTGGTCCGCGCGGCCGGCGTGCACGCTGTCGACCTGCGCAAGGCTGTCGCGGCCGCGTCGTTCGCCGGCGTCGCCGTGATCGGCGGGCTGTTGTGGCCGATCGCGGGCCTGGCAGTATTCCCCGCGATCGGCGTCGCCGCGATCCCGTCATTGATGGATTCCGTCGCGGCCGGGCGGGAACGCGCATCCGAGCTGGAAGGCCGCACACGAAGTGGATGACGTGGTCAGCACCAATGACCTACGTCGCGTCGAATCGCCACAGCAACGCCTAGCGGCGGACGTCGCAGGTCATGCTCGCGCTCTCCGGCTGATCGACCAGAAGCTGGACTGGCTCATCCGCGCCGAACTGAGCCCGGACCCGCCACGTGAGTGCGAACTCGACGACGTCGACGGCACTCTCGCCGAGCTGGCCGCGACTGCCGAGCACGGCGAACGGTTCAAGCGGCATCTGCTCGACTCGTACGCACGGCAACGTCTGCAGGCCGACGTCGACGATTACCAGCAGTGGAGCGCGAAACTCGACGACCGATACGCGACGGCGGTGGCGCTCAGCGAGGCGGTCGCCGCGGCCCCCGCCGGCGCGGCGACGCCCATGCGAGTCGCCGCCGAGTTTCGTACCGTGCGCGACGAACTTGTCGCGCTGGAGCGGGACGGCATCGAGCTGACCGAACGTGCAGAGTCCGCCCGGCGGCAGCTCGACGCCGACGAGCTCGCGCAGCGCGAACACGGCGCGGCCATCGCTGCGGGCGAGCATGCTTGGCGCGAGTTGGTCGAGCGGCTACGCGGCACGATCACCGCGGCAGTCGACGACTGTGCGCTGTTTCCCGCGTGGTTCTCCGACCACTTCGGCTTGCTGCCCCCGAGCGATGCCACGGGCACCTGGCTGCATCTGGCCACCGAGATCGCCGCGTACCGGATCACCTACGGCGTGACGAGCCGACGCGTGCCGCTCGGCGATCCGCCGCCTTCTGACGCGTCGCGTCGCAGCACCTGGCACGGTCAACTCGCCGCCGCTCTGCAGAAGTTGGACTAGCCGTCCGTCTCCTGCTCGGGAGCGACCAGGCCGACCGGGCAGGAGACGCCGGTGCCGCCCAGGCCGCAGTAGCCGTCCGGGTACTTGGCGAGGTACTGCTGGTGGTAGTCCTCGGCGTAGTAGAACGGGCCCGCCGCGGCGATCTCGGTGGTGGCGACGGTCAGACCGGCCGCCTGCAGTCGCTTCGAGTAGGCGGACTTCGCCGACTCGGCGATGGCGCGCTGTGCGTCGTCGGCAACGTAGATCGCCGAGCGGTACTGCGTGCCGACGTCGTGGCCCTGACGCATGCCCTGGGTCGGATCGTGCGCCTCGAAGAACGTCGCGAGCAGCTTGTCGTAGGACGTCGCGGCCGGATCGAATACCGCCAGTACGACCTCTGCGTGACCGGTCAGCCCGGAGCAGACTTCGTCGTAGGTCGGGTACGGCGTGAATCCTCCGGCGTAGCCGACCGCCGTCGTCCACACGCCGTCGGTCTGCCAGAAGTCACGCTCGGCGCCCCAGAAGCAGCCGAGTCCGAAGACCGCGGTTGCCAGACCGGTCGGGAAGGGCGGCTGGATTGGGCGGCCGTTGACGAAGTGGGTTTGCGGCACGGTGAACGCGTACGCGTCGCGGCCGGGCAGAGCGCGCTCGGCGATGATCATCTCGGTCTTGGCGCGGGAGAACAGCATGGCTTCGGACGCTACGTGCGGCTTACGTCCTCGGCCAACGTTCGCCCGAAGCGTTCGCACGACGTAACCTCGTTGTATGCGACGGGCAGGGAGCGCGCCATGACACAGTGGGGCCTCGACGCTCTGTTCAACCCGGCCAAGCGGCATATGGACGAGGAGAAGCGGCGCCTGCAGTCCACGCGCGAGCAGATCGGTGACTCGTCCGGCGGCAACCGGATCGACTTCGAGTCCGGCAAGGTGACCATCAAGCGCTCGCAGAAGGCCGAAGCCGACGAGCTGGAGCACGACGACGACGAAGAGGCCGAAGAGGCCGAGGAAGACGTCGAGGCCGAAGCCGATTGAACCCGCGACCGACTGCCAATTCTGTGCAGATCAACTGGTTCCAGCAGCACAAAGTGCACATGATCGCCGGGCGTCGTCGGGATCATGTGCATTTGCGTGGGTGATTGGGCGGTCTCCCGGCGGGGCGGGGGTTCCGCCGGGATCCCAGTCAGTCCTTACTACAAATGCCGGTTCGGACCTCGCGACAGTCGGGGGTCCGTCGCGAGGTCCGAAGTCACCATCGACAACCGGGACGATCTCTGCGCTGGCGCTTCGATCTTGTTGGCTATCGAATCCGATGAGTAACTGTATCGGCACTCAGAACAATGGCGGATACCGCTGGCGAGGTCAAGCTCAGATCGGGAGAGAGGACAAAGGTCCCGAGCCGTTCGGCCTTGGACGTCCTATATAGCACGGTCCAGCACAGCATCCGTGCCTGATCCGAGGCGTTCGCCGTGCACGGACGGTGTCGTACCGCCCAGCCAGTTTTCGGCGTACCTGTGTGCTTGTGACTGCGGTGCGTTACTAACCAGCAAATGCGCCGCTAAGCAACGGGCAAGCAGACTGGCCAGGCCACGAGCGCCGCGCTCGTCGTCGACGCGGTTCGCGCCAAGCTGATCGAGCCGCCGCCGAAGTTCGGCGACTGCCGAGTCGAGTCGCTCGTCGGCACCGGCAGCGGAATCGAGCTCGGCGAGCACCGCGGCCACGCTCTGCGGATCGCGCTGAGCCGCGCGCAGCACGTCCAGCGCGATCACGTTGCCGGAGCCCTCCCAGATGCCGTTGAGCGGTGACTCCCGGAACAGCCGGGGCAAGCTGCTGTCCTCGACGTAGCCGTTGCCGCCGAGGCATTCGAGCGCCTCCGCGACGAACGCCGCCGTGCGCTTGCAGACCCAGAACTTCGCCGCGGCGACGGCGAGCCGCACGAACGCCGACTCACCGTCGTCGATCGCGCGGGCGAGACGTACGAACAGCGCCGTCGAGGCCGCGGACTCGACCGCGAGGTCGGCGAGCACCTCACGCATCAGCGGCTGCTCGACCAGCGGACGTCCGAACGCCGACCGGTGGCGGGCATGATGCAGCGCGTGCACGAGCGCGGCCCTCTGCAACGAGGAACTGCCGATGACACAGTCCAGCCGGGTCATGGTGACCATGTCGATGATCGTCCGCACGCCGGCGCCCTCGTCGCCGACTGGCCAGCCGTGTGTCGCGTCGAACTCGACCTCGGACGATGCGTTGGAGCGGTTGCCGAGCTTGTCTTTGAGCCGCTGGATCAGGAACGTGTTGCGCGCGCCGTCCGGAAGCATCCGCGGGACGAGGAAGCACGACAGCCCGCCCGGAGCCTGCGCCAGCACCAGGAACAGATCGCACATCGGCGCCGAGCAGAACCACTTGTGCCCGGTCAGCAGGTAGTGATCGTCGCTCGGTTCGGCACGGGTGGTGTTGGCGCGGACGTCCGAGCCACCTTGCTTCTCGGTCATCGCCATGCCGGCAAGTAGCCCGGCCTTGCCGAGGGGCGGGCGCAGCCCGAAGTCATACGTCGTGGATTCGAGGAGCGGCTCGAACTGGGCGGCCAGCTCGGGCGCATGGCGCAGCGCGGGCACGATCGCGTACGTCATTGAGATCGGGCAGCCGTGGCCGGCCTCGACCTGGCCCCACACGTAGAACTTCAAGGCACGCAGCAGGTGGTTGTTCGGGCCGGAGTCCTGCCACGGCGTTCCGTGCAGGCCGTTGCCGACCGCGACGCCCATCAGCTCATGCCACGCAGGGTGGAATTCGATCTCGTCGATGCGATGCCCGAAACGGTCGTGGGTGCGCAGCAGCGGCGGGTTCGAGTTCGCCAGGCGTCCCCAGTCCTGGGCCTGCTCACTGCCGGCGAGCTCGCCGAGGGCGGTCAGCGGCTTGACCTCGACATCGGTCAGCGCCGCGCGGGCGCCGGAAAGCGACGCGTCGCTGGTGAACGCGTTGACGCCGACCAGCGGGGGCGGGGTGTTGAACACCTCGTGCGTTGGCATGCGTCCAGTGTGCACGGGTGAGGTATCGACGGCCGGGCGCGCCCGCGTCTTGCTCGGCTGGCGAGGGCGCGACCCGGCCTATCCAGAAAGGTCTAAGCAGACACGGCCTAGTCCGAGCCCGTGCCGAGCGTGATCCGAGCCGTCTTCGAAGCGCCGCCGCGGAGGTAGGTCACCGTTACCGTGTCGCCGGGTGCGTGTGACCGCACGGCTGCGATCAGCGCGTCGGCGTCGTCAATGCGCTGGGTGTCGACCTGGGTGACGACATCGCCACCCTTGAGGCCGACCTTCTGCGCGGGGCTGTTCGCGTCGACCTCGGTGAGCGTCGCGCCGGTCGTGCTCGAGGCGCTGCTCTGCTGCCCCGACACCTTGACACCGAGTATTGCGTGGGTCGCCTTGCCGGTGTCGATGAGCTGGCCGGCGATTCGGCTTGCCTCGTCGGACGGGATGGCGAAGCCGATGCCGATGCTGCCCGACTCCTGGCTCTGGCCCGGGATCTGCAGGCCGCCGGAGTTGGCGGTGGCGATGGCGGCGTTGATGCCGACGACGTTGCCGTTGAGATCGACCAGCGGGCCGCCGGAGTTGCCTGGGTTGATTGCGGCGTCGGTCTGCACCGCGTCGAACACGGCCTGGTCGCTGTCACCGGAGCGCACCGGACGGGCGGTACTGCTCACGATGCCGGACGTCACGGTGTCGGACAGCCCGAGCGGCGCACCGACCGCGACGACGGTCTGCCCGACGACGAGAGCGCTCGACTTGGCGAACGTCGCCGCCGCCAGATTCTTGAGGCCGCTGACCTTGATCACGGCCAGGTCATCGGACGTGTCGCGTCCGACGATGGTGGCCTTTGCCTGCTGGCCGTCGTGGGTGATGACGGTCATCGTTCCGCCGCCGGCCGCAACCGAGACCACGTGGTCGTTGGTCAGGATGTAGCCGCTGTCGCGGATGATGACGCCGGATCCGTTGCCTTGCTCCTGCGATCCGCTCACGTCGATCGTGACGACGCTCGGCTGGATGTGAGCGGCGGCGGCGCTTATCGAGCCGTCGATCTTCGCGGCGATGGGCGCGGTCTGGTTCGTCTGCGGCAGGCTGGCGACGGTTCTGGTCTTGCCGTTGTCGAACGCGGCCACGGTTCCTGCGCCGATGCCACCACCCACGACTGCGGCCGTGACGGCCGCGATGAGGGCGGTGCGAGCCGGGCGGGAGGTGCCCTCGGGGGGCGCGGGAGCAGGTGTCGGCGGCGGGTATGCCTGACCACCGGACGTGGGGTAGGACCAGACCTGGCCGGGCGGCGCGCTCGCGACGCGGTGCGGCTCGACCGGCCGCGGATCGGCCGTATGCGGATCGACGGGCTCATGTTCGACCGGCTGATACTCAGGCGATCGGCTCGACTCGTATTCGGGCGGTCGGCTCGGCTGATCGCTGCCGGGGTAGTTCTCCGTCATGACAGCCACCTTCCGCCCCGAAGCTGTGTCGCTCCTGAGCCGAGCGTAAGCGGCCGGTACGACCCGCCCTTGGGCTAGGCCCGATCGTCCGCCGACTGGGCCTTCGGGTCGTGGTGCAGGTGGCAGGCCACCTCGACGTCGGTGCCCACCACGGGCAGCAAGCGGGGGATCGCCCGATCGGCGAACCGGATTCGGACGGCGTTGCCGTCGGCCCTCATGCCGTCGACGCCGTTCCACAGCGGCTCGTCCCGGTTCGCCGACCGCTCCTGCTCGAGCAGGTCGAGCAGATCCTGCCCGGAGCCCGACGCCGGGCGCACGAGGCCCTCGCTCGGCGACTCCTCGATCGCGTCGAATCGCTCCGGGTCGCCGACCAGTTCGGACTCGCGGGCGTACTGCTCCGCGGGTACCGCCGTCCAGCGCTGTTCGAGGATCATCCGCACGTCGCGGGTCTCCCACCCGCAGGGCCCGAACGCCTTCGGGCAGCGCGGATGGAACGGGCAGCCGGCCGGCGGGTGCACCGCGTCGGGGATCTCACCGCGCGGCAGGTCGCGCGCCACGCCGCGGGACGGATCGGGATCCGGCACGGCCTTGAGCAGCGCCTCGGTGTACGGGTGACGGGGGTTGTCGAAGATCTCGGCCGTCGGGCCGATCTCGATCACCTTGCCCAGGTACATGATCGCGATGCGGTCGCAGAAGAAGCGGGCGCTCGCGAGGTCGTGCGTGATGTAGACATAGGTCAGCCCGAGGTCGCGCTTGAGCTCGTCGAGCAGGCCGAGGATCTTCGCCCGCACGCTCATGTCGAGCATCGAGATCGGCTCGTCCGCGACGAGTAGTTCCGGCCCCAGCGAGATCGCCCGGGCGATGACGGCGCGCTGTTTCTGCCCGCCGGACAGCTCGCCAGGGTACTTGGGCGTGAACCGCTCGGCGGGTGCGAGGCCGACGCGCTCTAGGGCGTCCGCGACGGCGCGGTCGCGATCACCTGAGTACAGCCGGTGGATACGCAGCGCGTCGGAGATCGCGTGGCCGACCGTCATGGACGGGTTGAGCGAGGCATGCGGATCCTGGAACACCATCTGCAACTTGCGCCGCATCGGGCGCAGCTGCGACTCGCGCATGCCGACGAGCTCGCGTCCCCGGTAGCGGATACTTCCGCTACTCGGTGACACGAGCCTGAGCAGGGCGCGACCGAGCGTCGACTTGCCCGAACCCGACTCGCCGACGATGCCGAGCACCTCGCCCTGCGCGAGGTCGAGGCTCACACCGTCGACGGCCCGGACCATGCCTGACGAGCGGCCCAGCAGGCGGGCGACCGCGTTCGTACGCAGGGCGAAATTTACGTGCAGGTCGCGGATGCTGATCAGCGGCTCGCTGCTTCGCTCGGCCGCCGCACCGGTCATGGCGGCGGTGTCAGGCCTCGTCGGCAACTGGCACCTCCGATCGGACGAGCGGCGCCGAATCTGCGCTGGACAGGTTCCGGTCGAGCAGCCAGCACTCGGTGTCGTCGATCGTCGGCGGTGACGTCTCGACACACACGCGCATCGCGTGCGGGCAGCGTGGATGGAACCGGCAGCCCGGTGGCGGATCGGACAGGTCCGGGGGAGCGCCGGCGATGGAGTGCAGCTCGCGCGTCTTCAGCGAGATCACCGAGCGCATCAGTTCCTGGGTGTAGGGGTGGCGCGGCTCGGCGAACACCTGACGCACCGACCCCTGCTCGACGATCCGCCCGGCGTACATCACGGCAACCCGATCGCAGGCCTCGGCGACGATGCCGAGGTTGTGCGTGATCAGCAGGATCGCCGGTGAGTAGCGCTGGCGGATGTCGGCCAGGATCCGCAGGATTTGCGCCTCGACCAGGACGTCCAGTGCGGTGGTCGGCTCGTCGGCGATGATGAACTTCGGCCGCAGTGCCAGCGCCAACGCGATCATGATGCGCTGGCGCATGCCGCCGGAGAACTCGTGCGGGTAGTTGCGGTACCGGGTCGGCGGGATGCCGAGCGCGCGCAGCGAGTCGATCGCCCGAGTGCGCACCTCGGCTTTCGACAGGTCCGGCTCGTGCGTCTTGAGCGCCTCGCGGAAGTGCTCGCTGACGCGCATCAGCGGGTCGAGCCGAGTCATCGGCTCCTGGAAGATCAGCCCCATGTCGGCGCCGCGCAGCGCCTCGCGCTCGCGCGCCGGAAGGCTCAGCATCTCCCGCCCGGCGAAGTACAGTTCGCCGTCGACGGCGGCACCCCGCGGCAGCAGGCCGATCAGGCCTCGTCCGAGCGTCGATTTGCCACATCCGGACTCGCCGACGAGCCCGAGCACCTCGCCCGGGTTCAGCGCGAACGTGACGCCGTCGACGGCCTGCACGGGAGCCTTGGGGCTCGCGTACCAGACCCGCAAGTCGCGCACGTCGAGCACCGGACCGCTCGTGTCTTGCACCTCGATCGGGACGAATTCGGTCATGAGCCGGCCTCCGCTGTGAGCATCGCAGCGCAGCGAGGAACGCAGCGAGGAGCGGAGCGGCGGCGGTCGGTGGGAGGTACGGTCACGGTGCGTCCTTGCTGGCTGCAACCCGTCGCGGCAGCACGACCTGGGCCAGCTTGAACGTGCGGAGCAGCGGGTTGAGCACGTCGTTGAGGCTCTCGCCGACCAGCGTCACGCCGACGACGATGAGCACGATGGCGACGCCGGGGAAAGTGCCCGTCCACCAGATCCCGGACGCGGTGTCGGATAGCGCCTTGTTCAGGTCGTAACCCCACTCGGCCCCCGATGAGGGCTCGATGCCGAAGCCGAGGAAGTCGAGACCCGCAAGGGTCAGGATCGCGTCTCCGGCATTCAATGTGGCGATGACGGGCACCGTCTGCACGACGTTGCCGAAGATGTAGCGGAGCATGACCACGCGTGTCGGGGCCCCCAGGGCGCGGGCCGCCTCGACGTAGGGCTCCTCGCGCGCGGCCACCGTGGCGTTGCGCACCACCCGGAAGTACTGCGGCACGTAGACGACCGTGATCGCGATCGCGGCCGAGAGGATGCCGCCCGTCTTGGTGCCCTGCCCGCCGGCCACCGTGATCGAGATGATGATCGCCAGCAGCAGCGGCGGGAACGCGAACAGCGCGTCGGTGACGAGCACCAGCACGCGATCGAGCCAGCCGCTGCGGTAGCCGGAGATCAGCCCGGTCGGCACACCGACGACGATCGACAGCAGCAAGGCCAGGACGATAACCTCGAGCGCGGTGCGCGCACCGAATACGACGCGCGAGAGCACGTCTTCGCCGCCGACCGTCGTGCCGAACCAGTGATGCGCGGACGGCGCCTGCTGTGGCACGAAGTCCACGCCGCCAGCTGAGTCGGCGTTGAAGCCGTACGGCGCGATCGCCGGCGCGAACACGGCGACGACGACGAAGAACAGCACGAGCAGCGCGCCGGCCACCAGCATGCCCCGTTGGAACCCCGACGTCGCGCGCATCGCGGCCAGACCGGGGACACGGCTGCGCCGCCCTTCGAGCTGCGCCTCGGTCTGCTCGACCTCAGGCAATGCGACAGTCATCGGTGCCCCCGCCGCGTGCACGTCCTACGGGTGCGGCCCGGCTCGGCGGCCCGCACCAGGAGGTCCTCGAATCTCGGGTGCATCAGTACCTCACCCTCGGGTCGACGATCGCCGCGACCACATCGATCAGGAAGCTCATGATCGCGACGATCAGCGCGATCGCCGTGACGATCCCCTGCACGGCGACGAAGTCACGCCTGATCAGATACTGCGTAAGTGTGTACCCGATCCCCTGCCACTCGAAGGTTGTCTCGGTAAGCACCGCCCCGGCGAGGAGGGCGGCAATCTGCAACCCCATGACCGTCACGACCGGGATCAGCGCGTTGCGGAACGCATGCGCACGCACGACTCGCCGCTCCGGCACCCCGCGTGCCCGCGCGGCCTCGACGTAGTCCGCGCGCAACGTCTGCAGCAGATTCACCCGGACGAGCCGCAGGAATATGCCCGCAACGAGCAGGCCGAGAGTGATCGCCGGCAGCACGGTGTGTTTGAGGACGTCGACGACGTAGCTGCTGTTGCCGTAGAGGATCGAGTCGATCAGGTAGATGTTCGTCTTCGGCGAGACGTTCTGGATCGCCAGCTCGGTGTCGGTGTTGGCTCGGCCGGATGCGGGCAGCCAGCCGAGCTTGATCGCGAACAGCAGCTGGAGCAGCAGCCCGAGGAAGAACACGGGCATCGCGTACGCCAGCACGGCGAACAGCCGAAGCCCGACATCGGGCGGCCGATCGCGGAAGCGAGCAGCGACCCGTCCCAGCGGGATGCCGATCGCGAGCGCGACGAGCAGAGCCCAGAACGTGAGCTCGAGCGTCGCCGCGCCCTTGACCACCAGGACGTGGCTGATCCGCTGGTTGTCGGTCAGCGCCTTGCCGAAGTCGCCGTGCGCGACTCCCGTCAAGTAGTCCCAGTACTGCGACAGGATCGGCCGGTCCAGACCCGCACTGTGCTTGCGGATCTTGATCTGGTCCGGCGGCAGCCGCCCGGCGAACGCCGACGAGATAGGGTCGCCGATCACCCGCATGACGAAGAAGACCAGGGTGACGAGCACCCACACCATCGGGATGACGAGCAGGAGCCGCGTCACCAAATACGTGCGCAGCGATCCCGATGAGGTCGCCGTAGCCACGGTCCGCCTCTAGCTGAACCTCCCTCAGCTCTTGCTGAACAGCCAGGTGCGGAACAGGAACGACGGGTCGAGGGTCTTGTCGACGCCGGTGACGTTGCCATGCGTGATGGCGACCTGCTCGCCTTCGAGCAATGGCAGGTACGGGAGTTGGCCGCTGGCGAGCGTCTTCTGGATCTGCTCGAACGCCGCGGTGCGCCCGCTGCCCGTCGTCGTCTCCTCGGTCTTCAGCGGCTCGCTCATCTTGTCGCTGTCGCACGGCCGGTTGGTGGCCTTCGGGTCGCAGTAGTGCGCGTGGACGAAGTTGTCCTCGACCAGGAACGGGCTCAGGTAGTCATCGGCGTCCGGGTAGTCCGGGAACCAGCCGAGTTGGTAGATCGGGTACGCGTCGGCGGTCCGTTCCTTGGAGTAGGTGTCCCACTCCGTCGACTGCAGCTTCACCTTGAACAGGCCGGTGCCTTCGAGCTGGCGCTTGATCTCGTTGTACTCCTGGTCGGAGCTGGGCCCGTAGTGGCCGATCGCGTACTCGATGTTCAGTGACACCGGGGTCTTGACGCCGGCCTGCTGCAACTCGGCGGTGGCCTTGGCCTTGTCCGGTGCGGCGCCGAACTCGTCCTTGAACGCGTCGATGTGGCCGGTGACGCCGTCCGGGATCATCGAGAAGGCCGGCTTGTACGTGCCCTTGTAGACCTTGTCGGAGAGCGACTGACGATCCACCGAGTAGGCAACCGCACGTCGGATGGCGCGCTTCTGCGCATCGGTGTCACCGGGCATCGTCTTGAAGTTGAACACGATGTAGCGCAGCTCGCCGCCGGGGCCCGTCACGATCTTGGTGTCCTTGGCGCTCTTGAGGCTCTCGATGTCGGTTGCGCTCAGGCTGCGGTAGGCGATGTCGATCGCGCCGCTCTGGATGTCGAGCTTCAGGTTCTGGCCTGACGTGTAGTACTTGATGGCGATCTTGGCCGTCTTCGGCTTGTTCGCACCCGTGTAGTTCGGGTTCGGCTCGAGCTGGACGAGCTGGTTCTTGTTGTAGCTGGTGATCTTGTACGGACCGGAGCCGATCGCCTTGTCGTCGGGCAGCAGCTTGTCGGCCGGGAAGACCTTCGAGTCGACGATCGGGCCGGCGTCGGTCCCGAGGATGAACGGCCAGGTCTGGTCGTTGGCGTTGTTCAGCGTGAACACGACCGTGCTGTCGTCGGGCGCGGCGACCGACTTCATGTTGGCCAGCAGCGATGCCGCGCCGTTCGGGTCGTTGATCTTGACCTCGCGCTGGTAGGAGAACACGACGTCCTGCGCGGTCAGCGGGTCGCCGTTGGAGAACTTCTGGCCCGACTTGAGCTTGCACGTGTACTCGGTCGGCTGCGTGAACGAACACGACTCGGCGGCGTCGGGCGTGGCCGGACCGCCGCCGGCCGGGAAGGCCATGAGGTACTGGTAGACCTGGGTCTCGAGCGTCGTGGAGCCGAAGTCGTAGGACCCGGCCGGATCGAGCGCAACGACTTGGTCGGTCGTGCCGATCGTTATCGACTTTCCGGCGCCGCCTCCCTGCGTGCCGCCGCCGGTGGGCTGGTTGTTGGTCTTCTTACCCGCTCCGCAGGCCGCGAGCGCCGCGGTCAGCAGAGCGGCCGCTGCCGATATGGCCAACAGTCGCTGTGATCGCCGGTGATTCATCAGCATGCTGCCTTTCCCCGGCACAGGCACCCGGGCCTGCGCGCAATTCGCAACGACAGCGGCGGTAGCCGCCTTGTGACTGCTGGATGGTACTCATGATCGGGCTTGTGCTGGACGCGCGCAGGTTACGAGTCGGCAGCTATTGGCCTATGCCACCGGATTACGAGGCCTCCTGGCCCGGCTCGGGCACCCACCCGCCCCCGTGCGCCCGCTGGATCAGGTCGTTGACGACCGGCCCGACGACCTGCGGGAATCCGCCGAGCTGCACCGCGATGCTGAACCGGTCCGTGGTAACGCCTTCCTGCGGCCTGTTCGGATCGAGAACCATTCGCTCGCTGAGCGTGAGCACCTGGAATGCGATGCCGCGGGCGTTGAGGAACGCGCTGACCTGCTGGACCTCCTTCTCGTCCACGGTCTGCAGGAACAACTGTCCGGACAGCCACCCGGTCATCTCCATACGGTCATGGTCTCAGTCATACGGGTTTTCGGGCGCGCTGACAGGCGCGACCGTGTCGGCGCGCAGCACGGGCACCGTGGGCTCGGCCGGGCTCGTCCCGGCGTATTCGCCGGTCACAGTCACCCACGCGTCGGAACGCGGAGCGGCTACCGGGCTGCGGATCCTGACCACCACGGCTCGCGCGTCCGCGGCGCAGCAGGTGATCACCAGGCGGGCTATCCGGAATCCGTCCGGATCACCGCGCAGCACGAACCCGGTCAGCTCGATCCGGTGGCCGGTCAGTGTCGCTCCGCCGTCGAACGCCGCCCGGGCGTAGAAGTCGAGCAGGGTGACCCGGGTCGGGCCAGTGCTGGCGCGTAGTGGTGGGAAGGCTCGATCGGACGGAGGCGGTGCGGTTACCGGGATCCGCGCCGCCGCGTAGGCACCGAGCGCCGGCGGGGCGATGACGACGACCGCGATGACCGGCGCGATCACCAGCCACGCCATGCCCGATGCGCCGCTGTGCTCGTCAACGTCCGGGCTCGGCGGTCGCGTGGTCGCCAGTGACCAGAGCGCGACTACAACGATTCCGACGCCGGCCAGCAGCACCCAGGGTCGCGCGACGGGCCGCACGTAGCGCAGCAGCGCGTCGGTTGCGGCGAGTCGAATCAGCGCGGCGCCGAACAACAGGAGGACGAACGACTGGCAGCGCGCGCTCACAGGAGCACCGTGCCCACCGTGCCAGCTGCGACGGCCGCAACGACCAGGGTCAGCGGTGCGAGGCGTGCCGCGAATCGGCGCCCGAACGTTCCAACCTGCATCGCGACGAGCTTGACGTCGACCACGGGGCCGACGGCCATGAACGCGAGCCGGGCCGTCATGGAGAACTGCGAGAGGGACGCCGCGATGAACGCGTCCGCCTCCGAGCACACGGCGAGCACGACAGCCAAGACGCTGAGTGCGACAACACCCTCGACGGCACTGCCGCCCAGAGCGTCGAGCCACGATCGGGGCACCGCCACGCTGAGCGTGGCTGCCGCTGCGGCACCGACGACGAGCAGGCCCACGGCCTGGGCCAGATCGTGCATCGCGGTCAGGCGCGCACGCTGCCACGCACCGGCACCGGCACCGTCGGCGCTCGGTCGGAGAACGCGCGGCGATATCGGCACCTCGCGCCCGACGCGCTGCCACAGCCATCCGACGACGATCGCCGTCGTGATCGAGGCGAGCAGACGCGCGAGCACCACAATCGGCTGGCCCGGGAACGCGACCGAGGTCGCGACCAGAACCACGGGATTCGTCGCCGGCGCCGAGAGCAGGAATGCGACCGTCGGGCCGCGTGCCACGCCGCACCGCATCAGCGACGCGGCAACCGGCACGGACGCGCATTCGCAACCCGGCAGCGCTGATGCGGCAAGACCGGCGACCGGTACGGCGAGTGACGGCCGGCAGGGCAGCGCGCGCCGGAAGAATTCGCGCGGCACCAACTCGGCCAGGATCGCGGAGAGAGCGACGCCGAGTACGAGGAACGGCGACGCCTGGATACAGATCGCTGCGAAGACCGTCGTCCACGCTGCAAGAGCCGGCGCGGTAGCCAATCCACTCATGGCGAACCGTGCACCGAGTGCGGCGAACACGACCAGGCAC
>WNGG01000042.1_pt1 | contig 147536 bp, 135 predicted proteins | sample 5400661 | NCBI WGS metagenome assembly WNGG01 (sample SAMN13153372, study PRJNA577476) | soil metagenome | isolation source: 100 cm soil or saprolite under Garry oak tree replicate 1 | place: USA:California | collected 2016-06-15
CTGGTCATTTCCCTCTCCCTTCGCTCGTTCCTGGTTGCTGACAGGCGAAGGATCCCCCGGAGAGGGGGTCGGCCAGAATGGGCGGCAGGGAGGTGTTCTGGTGGCAGGGAAGGCAGTGTTTCCTACCCCTGGGGATAGGCGCTCGCGGGTGGGCCCCCGTGGACAAACCCGGCGAAATCCCGCTCTTGTGGTCGGCGGGAGTCACGGACTAGCCTGTGCCGACCACCAGAAAGGGGCGCGGTGCGATGACCTGGGGCGGCGGGGTGCGTTTGAGCCGAGTTGTCCGCATGTGGGTGCCGTTGGGGGCCGCCCTGGCGTTGATCGCAATGCTCACAGGGGCAGCGCTGCCCGGCGGCGGGCCCGGACAGTCCGCACCGCGGCGGGCCGCGCTCGCGTTCATCGCCAACCAGGGACAGCTGGACCGCCGGGTGGCCTTCTACCTCCCAGGACGGGCCGGTAGCGTCTACTTCACCGCGCGCGGCGCCACCATGACTCTCCCGGCGGCGCCGGGGGCGCCCACCTACGCGACACGCCTGGCGTTCGTGGGCGGACGGCCCGTGACCCCGGTGGGAACGTCCCCGCTCCAGACGACCGTGAGCTACTTCCACGCCGCCGACTGGCGGACGGGAATCCCGACGTTCGGCGGCGTGGTGTACGACAACGTCTGGCCCGGGATCGACGTAGCCTTCTCCGGTTCGGGGTCCAGCCTGGAGTACCGGTTCCTGGTCGAACCGGGCGCCGACCCGTCTGACATCCGGTTGGCCTACCGGGGCGCCTCCTCGCTCGCCGTGGGCGGGGACGGCAGCCTGCAGATCGGGACGCCGGCCGGCCAGACCGTCGATGGCGCCCCTCGGACCTTCCAGCGGGTGAACGGCCGGACGGTACCGGTGCGCTCCGGATTTCGCGTGCTCAGCCGCACGGGCTTCGCCTTCTCCGTGGGCCCCTTCGACTCCGCCCACACCCTCGTGATCGACCCCATCACGTTCAGCTACAGCGGCTATCTGGGCGGCTCAGGCAACGACGCCGCATACGGGGTGGCGACGGACGGGAGCGGCAACGTCTTCGTCACGGGCGCCACCACGTCCACCGACTTCCCGGTGAAGGTCGGTCCCCAGCCTGCGGCCAACGGGAACGACGACGCCTTCGTCGTGAAGCTGGATCCGTCTGGCGCACTGGTCTACGCCGGGTTCCTCGGCGGATCCGGACAGGACTTCGGGTACTCCATCGCCGCCGACGCGGCCGGGAACGCGTACGTGACCGGAGGGACCACGTCGAGCAACTTCCCCGTGGTTACCGGACCCGGGACTGCGCACGGTGCCGAGGACGCCTTCGTCACCAAGATCAGCCCCGACGGCAGCACCCTCCTCTACTCCGGGCTGCTCGGAGGACCGAATGCCGATGTCGGGTTCGGGATCGCCCTCGACTCCGCGGGAGACGCTTATGTGGTCGGAGCGCTGTCGAATAACTGCAGCGCAGCGGCATTGGCCAGGCCGGTGGCACCGGCTACCACGGGCGGGAACGACGTCCTCCTGGCAAAGGTGAGCCCCACGGGGGCGCTGGTGGGGACGCTCAGGTGCTACGGGGGTGCCCAGGACGACTCGGCGTACGGCGCCGCGGTCGACTCATCGGGCCACCTGTTCGTCACGGGGTTCACCGCGTCGTCCGACTTCCCCGTGTTCGCGCCGCTCGACGTCTCCTACAACGGCGGGCCCGAGGATGGCTTCGTGTCCGAGGTATCTGCGGACCTCACCGGCCTGGTGTACTCGGGGTACCTGGGAAGCCCCGGCGACGATTATGGGGCCGCCGTGGCCGTCAACGGGTCGGGGAACGCGTTCGTCACCGGCCAGACAGACTCGCCCCTGTTCCCCCACGTCGGAGCGCCCGAGCTCACATTCGGAGGGGCGTCGGATGCTTTCGTGACGGGACTCTCGAGCACGGGGACGACGTCCTTCTCCGGGTTCCTGGGCGGCGGTTTCCCCGACGCGGGGTTCGGGATCAGCATGGCTCCATCTGGTGACCTTGTCGTCACGGGTCAGGCGGACTCCCCCGACTTCCCGCGATCCGGCCCCAGTCCCTGCTGGAGCACCAGCTTCGACGCGTTCGTGTCGACCCTGGCGTCAGACGGTTCCAAGATCAAGACCTCCGTGCTCTTCGGCGGCTCCGGCGACGACGCCGGCGTCAGCGTGGCCGCCATCGGGAACGGGGCGGCAGTGGTCGGTTTCACCAACTCGAAGAACTTCTTCCCGGTCAGTTCGGGCTCCGACAAGACGTTCAATGGCGGACCCAATGACGCGTGGGTCACGAAGTGGAACTTCGGCCAGCCCGGGCCCATCTCGCCGCCGGGCGTGATCGTGTACGACTTCCAGCAGGGCAACAAGCCGCTCAAGGTCAAGGTGATCACGGTCGACGGGTGCCGGTACACGCTGATCCCACACGGGCTGAACTTCTCGGCCGCACCCGTCTGGTCTCCCGACGGGACGTTCATTGCGGCGACCGCCTCGAGCGGTGGCAACCCGGACATCTACCTGCTGAACTTCTTCGATCCGTCCGGCAAGCCGAAGCGTCTCACCCATGATGCGGCCAGCGAGAAGCAGCCGGCCTGGTCCCCGAACGGGAAGCAGATCGTCTTCGCCAGCGACCGAGGGAACCCTGTCGGGCAGTACGACATCTGGGTAATGAACTCGAACGGCTCCCACGCCCACCCGCTGATCGGCGGGCCTCTCAGCCAGCAGAACCCGGCCTGGTCGCCGAACGGGAAGACCATCGTGTTCCAGGCGTTCGACACCCACACCGGGTTGTCCCGGCTCTATGCCGCCACCTCGACGGGGCACAACGTCCACCCGCTGACATCCGGCCCGCAGGACTCCTCTCCGAACTGGTCGCCGGACGGGACGCAGATCGCGTTCCAGCGCTCCAACCAGATCTACCTGATGCACGCCGACGGGTCCAGCATCCACAAGCTGTCCCACCAGCCGGCGGGGGCCAACAAGAGCCCTGCCTGGTCTCCCGAGGGCGAACGCATCGCCTTCGACCACAGCCCCTCGGCGACGTCGAGCCAGGACGACATCTACCTGATCAACGCGAACGGGACGAACCTGATCAAGGTCACGAACGACAAGAGCAAGGAGACGTTCCCCCGGTGGCTGCCGGTGATCGGGGCGAGCGGGTCGGGGTCCGCGGCTTCGAGCCACCCGTCCCGGCCCCTCCTGCCGCCGCCTCGCGGCGGGACGGGACTGATCCCGGGCCCGCCGGCTGCGCTGGTCCGCCGGGCGGGCTCGTAGCCGTCGAGTCTCCCTGCTGAGCTGGGCCGGACCCTCGTTATAGCCGCTGTCCAGGCGAAAGCGCGAGTTGGCCCGCGGCTGGGGCGCCGGGGCTGTTGCTATCCGGTCTGGCCGCAGCCCGTACCGGCGCCGCTCGATCCGGAGCTGTTGTGGGCGACGACACTGAAGCAGATCGTCTGGCCGGTCGGGAGGCCGCTGATGGTGGCGCTGCGGGCGCTGCCGCTCACCGTCACCGACTTCCCGCCGCCCGAGACCGTGAAGCTCGTCACGTTGCTCGAGCTCTCGCTCCAGTGCACGGTGCACGTGCCGCTCGCGGTGCACGACGCCGACACACCCGTCGGCGTGGCCGGCGGCGGCGGCGGCGGGGGGGGCTGGCTGGAGGTCGATGAGCTCGGCGTCTGCGTCACGGTGACCGGCGCGGTGGTGGCGCAGGTCTTGCCCGATTTGGGGGACGTCGCGCCTGCGAAGCCGACGGCCTGGACCTGATAGCAGTGCATGGTGTTCGGTTGGAGCCCCGTGTCCGAATACCGCGTCGCGGTGGTGCTGTCGAAATTCTTCAATGCCCCGGCGACGAAGATCAAGTACTTGGCCGCGCCCTTCACCGGCTTCCAGCTCAGCGTGATCTGGTCGTGGCTCCCTCCGGCGCTGGCGCTGACACTCTGCAGAGCGGGGAGATGCTTCTCCTGGGACTTGGGGGTCGGGGTCGGGGTGGGGGTGGGCGTCGGAGTCGGGGTCTGAGTTGGCGTGATCGACCCGGAGATGGGGACCGAAGGCGGTGGTGTCGGCGTGGTGCCGCTCTTGCCCCCGGACGTCGCCAGGACGATCCCGACGGCTGCTCCCACCACGACCAGCGCCCCGACGATGATGGCCACCAGGCGCCCTCGGCCGGGCTTCTGCGGCGGCGGCGCGGTGGGCGGGCCCCCCTCCGCGATGGTCGGGGGCGGGGGTGTGGCGATCGCACCCTCGGCCACCGTGGCTGGCATGCCGAGGCCTCCCGGATAGGCGGGCGGGTGCAGCGTGACGGGCGGCGGCGGCGCCGATGCCACGGCTCCCAGTCCTGCTGCGGCTGCGTGCGTCTTGGCGACCGCGGTCTCGGAGGACTGGGCCGCGGCGACGGTCTCCTCGGTCGGCGGCGCGGTCGGGGGTGCCGACGCCTGGGGTGCGGCGGCGGTCTCCGAGGTCACCGGGGCCGCCTGAGTCTCCGAGGTCAGGACCTCAGAGGCCGACTGGTGCCCGTCGCTGGTGACCGTCTCGGCGGCGGTGGCGGCGGCTTCCGCCACGGCTGCCGCGCCGGCGGCGGCTGCCGCGCCGGTCGCGACCTCGGACGGAACGGGCCGGACCGCCGTCTCTTCGGTGGCCGGAGCCGCCTCCGCGGCAACGGTGGCCTCCGGCGCGGCGGCGGCGCCCGCCTCGGGCGCGGCGAGGGTGTCCACATCATCGGCGGCAACGGTGGCCTCCGCCTCGGGCGCGGCGAGGGTGTCCACATCATCGGCGGCAACGGTGGCCTCCGCCTCGGGCGCGGCGAGGGTGTCCACCTCGTCGGCGGCAACGGTGGCCTCCGCCTCGGCCGCCGCCGGGACCTCGGCGTCTCCGGTGCTCTCGCCGACCACGGTGGCCTCGTCCACGGTCGGGGGGGCCACCGAGGCGGCCGGTGCCACCACCTGCTCGGTCCCCACCGGCGGGCTGACCACCCCCACCACGGCTTCCCGGCTCTCGGTCTGCACCGCCGCCGGCGTGGCCGGAGCGCCCCGGCCGAGGGTGGACTCGGGCCCCACGCCCACGCTCGGTGCGGCCGTCCCCAGCGTGGTTCCGCCCGCGGGCGGGGTGACCGCTGCGGGCGGCTCCTTGGCCTGTCCCAGGAGGGCCGCCCGAGCCTCCTGCATCATTTCCTGGCAGGAGTCGTAGCGGTCCTCCTTCCGCTTGGCCATGGCCCGGGCGATGACCAGGTTGATGGCGTCGGGGAGGTCGGGGCGGCGGTCGGTCAGGCGGGGCGGCGACTCCGACAGGTGCGCCCACAGCAGCGATCCCTCGCTCTCGCGCTGGAAGGGGATCACCCCGGCCAGGCACTCGTACAGGACGCAGCCCAGCGAGTAGATGTCGGTCCGGGCGTCAACCGTCTTCCCCTCGATCTGCTCGGGCGCCACGTAGTGCAGCGTCCCCATGAACCGGCCGGTTGGCGTGAGCTGGGTCTTGGAGTCCATGTGCCGGGTCACGCCGAAGTCGGTGAGGTAGACGTGCCCGTCCCGAGCCTCGATCAGGATGTTGGCCGGCTTGACGTCCCGGTGGACCAGCCCCTCGGCGTGGGCGGCGTCCAGCGCGCCGGCCACGCCGTCCAGGATCCGCAGGGTCTGCTCGGGGTCCAGCTGCTTGCGCTCGTCGATCAGCCGGCGGAGGTCCGTGCCCCGGATGTACGGCATGACCAGGTACAGCGAGCCGTTGCTCTCGCCGGCGCTGTACACGGGGATGATGTTGGGGTGGCGCAGGCTGGCCGCCAGGCGGGCCTCCCGCTGGAACCGCTTGCGGAACCCCTCGTCGGTGGACAGGTCCCCGGACAACACCTTCAGGGCCTCCATCCGGCCCAGGGTCTGGTGCTCGGCGAGGTAGACCTCGCCCATCCCGCCCTGGCCGATCAGGGCCTCGATGCGATATCCGGCGATTTCGGTACCGATACGGCTTTCGGGTCTCATGGGGCAGGCGTGTAGTACCACCGCCCCACAGCCCAGGTCAATGGTGCGTGTCACATGGGATCCGGTGCTCGCCTTGCCGATTCCAGGGGGGTACACTCGCCGCCTACGTGAGGAGACCTCGCGGATGAACGTGAAGAAAGGTGTCATCCCGGCGGCCCGGCTCACCTCGACCAGGTCACTCAGCGGCCGGACATCTCCTGCCACTGTCCCGCGGTAGCGAAGTCGCTCTCCCGACAGCGAACGGGACTATCACGAGCCCTAGGGCGGCGAGGGCCGCAAAGTGCGGATGAGACCATGGCTTGCCGTATCCCACACGCGCACGGTTCCCGCCGAGTCCTGCGTGACGATCCGGCTCCCGCCGGGGGAGAAGCCCGCAAAGGTGAGCAACTCCCCGTCCGGGTCGTTCAACGTGAAAAGCGGATTGCCCGACGAGACGTCGAAGATCCGGGCGGTCCCGTCCGCGCCCGCCACCACTAACTGGCCGGCATCCGGGTTGAACGCCGCGTGGAGGACGGGGGTCCCCACGTCAATGGCCCGAAGGACCGATCGCGTGTCGACGTCGTAGACGACCGCCTTCCCGTCCAGGCCGGCGGTGGCGAGCAGGGACCCATCGGGGCTCCAGCCGAGGTCCACGACCGGGCCCCCCTCCGTCACCGAGCCGGCTTCCTTGAGGGCTAGCGACGCGTTGAGGAGGCGCACGCGGCCGGAATCGGCGACGGCCAGGAGCCGGCCGTCCGGGCTGAACGAGGCGGTGTAGACCGGAGGCTCGTTCGTGATGCCGGCCCCGACCGGGCTGCCGTGCCTATTGATTCCGTAGATGGACCCTCCCGTGGTGGCATTCAGCTCGAGGACCAGGCCGGCGGGGCCGAAGGCGGCCCCGAAGGTCGGCTGAATGAGGACGTCCTTCAATGCGGTACGCGCCCTCGTCCCCCGGGCCCAGTCGAGGAGGAGCCCCGCCTTGGGGCCTCCGGCGATCAGTCGAGTGCCGTTGGCGCTGAAGGCGAGGGTCTGGACGCTCGAGCCGGTTCCGATCCTCCTCAGGAGGTGGCCGTTCGTGGCGTCCCACACCCTCACCAGGCCGTCCGTCCCCCCGGTCGCGACGTGGATGCCGGCGGGGTCGAAGGTCCCGGTCAGCGTGCGGTCCTTCCCGCCCGCGAGGTGGGCGAGCCAGCTCCCCGAGCGGGCGTCCCACAAGGCGAAGCTCCCGTCCGGACCGATGGCCATGATCCTCGTGCCGTCGCTGTTGAGCGCGGCGCTCGACAGGCTTTCGATCTGTCCGACGCCGAAGCGGCGGACCAGGGCCTTGGTCGCCGGAAGCACGTCCCGCGGGTCGATTCCGGGCTTGGCCCGAGCCGCCAGCGCGGCGAGGATGGCGGCGCTCCGCGGATCGGTCTGGAGCGCGAGGAACGCCCGAGCCCGTAGAGCCGCCTCCTCCGATTGTTGCCGTGCCCCGTTCGCTGCGGTCCTCGCCCGCAACGCGATCACGGTGGCGATCCCCGAGGCCACCACAGCCACGGCCAGGATGCCGGCGACGACGCGAAACCGGCGGGCGGCCGCGATTCGCCGGGCGGCCTCGAGCTCCTTGTGACGCCGCTCCTCGGCCTCCCGCTGCTCCCGATCCGCGAGCTGCTCACCGGCATCCAGAAAGGCACGTTCCAACTCGTTGAGCCGGTGTCCATCCCGGGAGCGCCACTCCGACGCCTCGGCGAGGCGAGCCCCCCGGTACACGAGGCTCTCGTCCCGTCCCATGACGTCCCACTCGTGCGCCGCCTCGGTGAGGCGCCGGTGCAGCCGGAGACCGGCACGGTCCTCCTCGATCCAGCCTCGGAGCCTGGGCCAGGCCCGGATCAAGGCCTCATGGGAGACGTCCACCCATCGTTCCCCGCCTCGTTCGGCCGCCGTCAGGGTGAGGAGCCGTGCTCGAACCAGTTCCTCGACCACCGCCTCCACGGCGGGAGCCTGGTCCGGGACCGTGGCCAGCTCGTCGACCGTGGCCCGGCGGCGGGTGTCTTCGGTGCCCTCGCCCGGCTGGGTGAGCCTCAGCATGACGCTCCGGACGATCGCCTGCCGATTGGTGTCCAGTTCCTTATAGATGGCCTCTGCGCGTCTGGCGATGGCTCCCTCGACGCCGCCCACCTGCCGGTAGGCCTGAAGCGTCAGCCGGCCGCCCCGCCGCTGGACCCACAGCTCGAACAGGGCGTGCTCGAGCAGCGGGAGGGTCGCTGGCTGCGAGCCGACGTCTCGGAGGATCGTGTCGACGAGGCCCCGGTCGAACGCGAGCCCCACCAGGCGCGCAGGCTGCTCGATGGCACGTCGCACGCCATCCTCGCTCATGGGACCCACCAGGAACTGCTCCGAGGCGGCGAGCTGGGCGAGATCCGGATACGCGGCGCACCTGGGGTAGAAGTCGGCTCGCATGGTCAGGACCACGACGGACCGTCCTCCTGGGGCAGATGCCGCGTAAAGAAGATTGGAGAGAAAGCCCCTTCGCTCCCGTTCGTCCCGGCAGAGCGTGAACACCTCCTCGAACTGATCGATCAGCAAGACGATCTGGTCGGTGGGCGGACGACCGGTCAGGACGACCGATACAGCCCGGTGGAGCGTCCGGTGGTCCTCGGCCATCTGACGAGAGAGGACCTTCGAGGACCCCGTGGCGTTCCGGCGAAACAGCTCAGCCGAAAGGACCTCCAGCGGCCCGGGCCCGGGCCTCATCACCGCGATCTCCCACCGGTCACTTCCGGGGAGCGCTCCTGCTCGAATGGCCGGGACGAGCCCGGCCCGCGCGAGCGACGACTTGCCGCTCCCGGAGGGGCCGAGGATCATCAGGAACCGGCTGGCCTTGAGCCGTTCTTGCAGCCGCTGGATATCCGCCTCCCGGCCGAAGAAGAAGCGAGCGTGCTCCTCGTCGAAGGTCTGAAGTCCGCGGTAAGGAGGACTGTCGTCGAGCGTGACCGCCTCTCGAGAGATGGGTGTCCCTCCCACCTCACGAGCTAGCACCTGGAGCGCGGCCTCGTCGATGCCCGACCGTAGGTCCACCCACCGGCGGGCAGCCAGGAACGGGGGCAGCATGGTGGGGTCGAAGGGCTCCGGGAGTCCGGGAAGGAGTACCGGGACCAGCGAGAAGTCCTGGCGGGAGGCGGCTTGCTCCCGTGCGAGCACCATCTCCTCGCGTTCCCAGTCGCCGGCACCGCTCTCGCCTATCAACACCGCGCAGGCCCTCGATTTCTGGAGCTTGTCCCGAAGGTCCGTGCGCCGGTCCACTCCTGAGGGGGCTGGGAACGTGGCCGCGCAGGGCTTCAGCCCGGCTCGCGACAGGAGATCCGTTAGGTGGTGGACGAGGGTCTCGTCGGTCCGGTTGTAGGCGAGGTAGACGTCGAAGCTCTGCGTTGCCCGCGCACGGACCTCGGTACCTCCCGCGCCAGCGCGTTGAAGCAACGCGCCGAGCGCCGATGCGAGCTCCCCGCACGTCTCGAAGCGGTCTTCTGGAGACTTGGCCAACGCCCTCTCCACGATCGCGTCAATCTCGGGCGGAAGGTCGGGACGATGGACCGAGACCTGGGGTGGAGGTTCCTGGAGATGGGCCCACATCATCGCCGGGTCCGTGGTCTTCGGAAACGGGTATTGCCCGGTGAGGCAGTGGAAGAGGACACACCCCAGTGAGTAGACGTCGGCTCGCCCGTCGAGTGGCTCCGACATGATCTGCTCAGGGGCCGTGTAGGCGACGCTCCCCACGAACTGGCCCGCAGCCGTGATCGTCCCCTGGGACGCCGTGGACTTGGAAAGGCCGAAGTCGGCCAGGAAGACGTGGGGATCGTCACTCCGGCGCTCAGTCAGCTGGATCAAGATGTTGCTCGGCTTCACGTCCCGGTGAACGAGGCCCCGGGCGTGTGCGGCGTCCAGTGCGCCCGCCACCTGGGAGATGATTGCGTGGGCCAGGGGCAGGTCGAGGCGGCCCTCCTCGGTGATGAGCGTCTTCAGGTCCTCGCCCTCCACGTAGCGCATGGCGATGAACAGGAGCCCATCGACTTCGTCTGCCTCGTAGATCGGGACGATGTTGGCGTGATCGAGGGACGCCACGATCTGCGACTCTCGAACGAAGCGCTGGCGAGACGCCGGGTCCTGGGCGACATCGGGAGCAAGCACCTTCAGGGCCACTTTCCGCTTCAGGCGGATATGCTCGGCCAGGTACACCTGGCCCGCTCCGCCCCGCCCGATAAGAGCCTCAATACGGTAGCGGGCGAACTTCGTCCCGACTTCCACCGCTTGCGTCATTCGGCGCGGATGATGCCATATGGGTCACGGCCCGCATAGGCCGGGGCCCGGACGTGTCGTCCAGCACCTCCAGGGTCGGGTATACACTCGCCGCCTACCTGAGGAGACCTCGCGGATGAACGTGAAGAAAGCGGTCATTCCCGCCGCCGGCCTCGGCACCAGGTTCCTGCCGGCCACCAAGGCGCAACCCAAGGAGATGCTCCCCGTCCTGGACAAGCCGGCCATCCAGTACGTGGTGGAGGAAGCCCTCCGGGCCGGGATCGAGGACATCCTGATCATCTCGGGGCGGGGCAAGCGGAGCATCGAGGACCACTTCGACCGCTCGCTCGAGCTGGAGCTGTACCTGAAGGAGAAGGGGAAGGCCGACCTGCTGGCGGAGGTCCAGCAGATCTCCGAGAAGGTGGCCATCCACTACATCCGCCAGCGCGACCCCCTGGGCCTGGGGCACGCGGTGTCGGTGGCGGAGCCGCATGTGGGCGGGCAGCCGTTCGCCTGCCTGCTGGGCGACGACATCATGACCGAGGACAACCCCCTCATCGAGCGCATGCTGGCGGTGCACGCCCGGTACGGACGGAGCGTCATCGCGGTGAAGGAGGTCCCCCGCGAGGAGATCTCGCTGTACGGCTGCATCGAGCCCGACTTCGTGGAAGACAACCTGGCCCGGGTCATCTCCATCGTGGAGAAGCCCCCGCCCGAGGACGCCCCCTCCACCCTGGCCGCCATCGGACGGTACGTCCTGACCCCCGAGATCTTCGACGCCCTCCGCCGGACCGAGCCCGGCGTGGGCGGCGAGATCCAGCTGACCGACGCCATCAACATCCTGGCCCAGGAGCAGGCCGTGTACGCCTACGTCTTCGAGGGCGGGCGCTACGACATCGGGAACAAGCTCGACTGGCTCAAGGCCACCGTGGAGATCGCCATCGACCGGCCCGACGTGGGGCCGGAGTTCCGCGAGTTCCTGGCCGACCTGGTGGCCCGCAAGAAGCTCCTGTAAGCCGAAGATCCATTCCTGAGAACTCGCTCCGTCTGCGCTCGGTCTCGCTCGCCCTGCGGGCTCGCTCGCCTCGACTCCGCCTCCGCTCGCACAAGCAACTGCAAACCCGTGCTGCTCGGCCGTGTCGGCGGCTGCCGCGGGGGCCCGGGGCCCACCGCTCCCGGAACGCGAGCGGGGGACGCCGTGCGGTTCCTTCGGCTCCGCACCGCGTTCCTCCGCGGTCCCCCCACCGCCCCCGCGGCCCCGCCTGCAAGCGTTCCGTTCTGCCTGCTCGGTCGGAAGTCGGAACACCCCGCTTGGAACGCGGAGTGCGTTCGACAGGTCTGATTAGCTGTGCAATGCTCGGGGAACAGTTCGACATATGCCGAAAAGCCCGCTTGGACTGGGGGTTGATATGGAGTCGACAGTCACGCTTCGCAGCTTCCGCAATCGACCGACAGTGCTTGCCTCGGCGCTCGCGCTGGCGACGGCCATGTTCGTCGTCTTGCTGGCGGGGCACGCCAGCGCTGGGATCACTGTGAACAAGGTCGTAGCCGGCTCTTGGGACGTCGAAGGGGACACCACGCCGGACATGATCACCCTCACCTGCAGTGGTGGGAACGTGAAGGCGAACGGGGCCGATCCGACGACGGGAGCGGCCGCGTGCTCCAGCATCACGGAGATCCTGGTGTTCGCCCATGAAGGGGACGACACCGTGGACCTCACCGGTGTCTCCGTGGCTGCGGGGTTCAATGCCAGTCTGGGCGGACACATCGACGCAGAGGGTCAGAACGGCAATGACACCCTGAACGGGGGGCCGCTGAAGGAGGAGCTGAACGGCGGCGACGGCGACGACACCGTCAACGGCGGCCTCGGCGACGACAGCCTGGAAGGGGGCACCAACAGCGCGGTCGGCGACATCGTTACCTATGCGTCGGCATCTGGCGCCGAGACCGTCAACCTCGCCGCCGGCACCGCCACGGGCGCAGCGGGCAGCGACGCGGTGCTCGGGATCGAGAACGTGATCGGATCGGCGTTCAACGACACCATCACCGGGGACGGCGGCGTCAACGTGCTGAAGGGCGGCGACGGGAACGACACCCTCAAGGGCGGCGACGGGAACGACACGGAGAACGGCGAGAACGGCGACGACACCTTCGACGAGGGGACCGCGCCGAACGGCGCGGACATCATGAACGGTGGCGCGGGATCGGATACGGCCAGCTATGCGGGGCGTACCGGCGACGTCACCGTGACGCTCGACAACACTGCCAACGATGGCGAGACCGGTGAAGCCGACAACGTGGGCGCGGATGGGTTCGTGGAGAACGTGACCACCGGCTCAGGCAAGGACACCATCACGGGCAACGCAGTGGACAACAAGATCAATGCGGGCACCGGCAACGACACGGAGACCGGTGGGGCCGGCAACGACACGTTCCTCGAGGTGGGAGCGTCTCCCAACGGGAGTGACGTGCTGAACGGTGGTGATGGCACCGACACCGCCGACTACTCCAGTCGGACCGCCGCCGTGAACATCTCGCTCGACGGGGCGGCCAACGACGGCGAATCGGGCGAGAACGACAACGTCGGCGCGGACAACTCCGTCGAGAACCTGATCGCCGGCTCCGGCGACGACACGCTGTCGGGGAACTCGGCAGCGAACGCGCTCACCGGCGGTCCGGGGAACGACACGGTGGACTACTCGGCGGTCCTCGCCGCCGGGGTGAACGCCAACCTGGCCACCGGCGTTGCCACAGGAGCGGCGATCGGGAGCGACACGCTGACCACGGTGGAGAACCTGAAGGGCACGCCGCTCAATGACGTCCTGACCGGGAACGATGCGGTCAACGTCCTCACCGGAAACGCTGGGAACGACACGCTGAACGGTGGCCTGGGTGGCGACATCCTGAACGGGAACGACGGCGTGGACACCGCCAGCTACGCGGGCCGCGTCAACGCCGTGAGCGTCACCCTGGATGGCATCGCCAACGACGGCGAGTCGGGCGAGAACGACAACGTCGAGTCGGACGTGGAGAACGTCACTGGCGGCGTCGCCAACGACCTGCTCGTCGGGGACACCCAGGTGAACCGGCTGAAGGGCGGGCCCGGCAACGACATCCTCCGCGGGCTGGGTGGGGCCGACGTGGCCCTGGGCGGTCTGGGCGACGACGTGCTGAAGGGCGGCACGGAGGACGACACGCTGCGCGGCGCCGGAGGAAACGACACCATGCTGGGCGGCACCGGGGACGACCTCCTCAAGGGCGGCGGCGGGAACGACACCCTGAAGGGCGGCGCCGGGAACGACAACCTGTTCGGCGGTCCCGGAAACGACACCTGCTTCCAGGGCAGCGGCTCGGGCAGTCTGCACTCCTGCTGAGCCGGGGCCGGCCGGTGGACCTTCCGGGCGGGGCGACCCGCCCGGAAGGGTGCCCTGAGCAGGGGTTACCTTGACTTCCCTACGCCTTCGGACGGATGATGTCGGCACGGCCGTCGGAGGAAGCGACGGGATCTGCTTGACCGACCCCGATGCCCCCCAGCCTCCCACGTCCTCCTTATTGGCTTCTGCGTCCGAGGAGGATGGCATATGAAGCGCACTCGCCCGTTCCGGCGGTTCGTTGTGGTGCTTGTGGCGATGGGGGCGGTCCTGTTGCAGGCCACGGCGGCCCAGGCCGTCGTGGCGCCGGACCTCAAGGTGACCAAGAGCGACGCCGCGGACCCGGTGGCCGCCGGGGCGAACATCGACTACACGGTCACACTCGACAACGTGGGCAACGCCACCGCCTCGTCGCCTACGCTGACGGACGCCATTCCGGCCAACACCACGTTCCAGTCCCTGACCCAGAATGGGTTCACCTGCTCGCATCCGGCCGTGGGGGGGACGGGCACGGTCAGCTGTACACACCCGGACATGGCCGCCGGTGGCAACGACTCGATCGATCTGGTGGTCAAAATCATCAGCTCCCCCAGCAGCTGCACGATCACGAACACGGCGTCCGCCCCCGCGGTTTCCGGTGAGACCAACACCTCGAACAACTCCTCGACAGAGACCACCACGGTGGCCAACTGTGCCAACGTGGCCGTGACCAAGGCCGATGCGCCTGATCCCGTCACCGCGGGAACCAACCTGACCTTCACGATCACCGTCACGAACAACGGCCCGGCTGCGGCGAAGGGCGTCACCGTGACGGACACGCTCCCGACGGACACCACGTTCGTGTCCATCACCGCCGCCGGGTACACCTGCACCACCCCCGCCGTCGGCGCGACCGGAAAGGTCACCTGCACCCGGAACGCCGACATGGCGAGCGGAGCGACCGACACCATCACCCTGGTGGTGAAGGTCAGCCTGACCCCGACCAAGTGCACCATCACCAACACGGCCTCGGTGGCCACGACCACCATCGAACCCACCGGCGCGAAGAGCTCGGACACCAGCACCACCAACATCAAGGACTGCGCCGACCTCTCCATCACCAAGACCGACGCGCCCGACCCGGTCACGGCCGGCACGAACCTGACGTACACGATCGTCGTCCACAACAACGGCCCCAACGCGGCCACGACGGTCTCGATGACGGACACCCTTCCCGCCGGGGAGAGCTTCGTGTCCGTGACCTGTCCGTCCGGATGGACCTGCACGGCCCCGCCGGTGGGCGCGACCGGGACGGTCACCGCCACCATCGCGAGCCTGGCCAACGGCGCCTCGGCCACGTTCACCCTGGTGGTGAAGGTCGACCCGTCGGTGTTGGCGGGCAGCACCATCACCAACACGGCCAAGGTCGCGGCCGGGACTGTGGCCGCGCCTTCACCGGATCCCGTCACCACGAACAACAGCGCCACCGCGACCACGACGGTCGTGGCCACCACCGACGTCTCGGTGACCAAGGACGCGTTCCCCGACCCGGTGGTCCGTGGGAACACGCTGACCTTCGAGATCAAGGTGGTCAGCCTCGGACCCAGCAGCGCGGCCAACGTGACGATGGACGACTTCGTGCCGCTCCACACCACGTTCCGCTCGCTGTCGTCGCCCTCCGGGTGGTCGTGCAGCCGGCCGTCGGTGGGGAACAGGGGCAACGTCTCCTGCACGAAGAACGTCCTGGCGCCGTCGGCGGTCGACACCTTCTTCCTGGTGGTGAAGGTCAGCCCCGGCACCCAGAACGGGGCCGTGGTCCGCAACACCGTTACGGTGAGCACGACCACCACCGACACCAACGGGGGCAACAACGGGGCGTCAACGGCGACGCTGGTGAAGGCATGCCCGATCACCGGCACCCGCGGGAACGACCACCTGGTGGGGACGCCGGGCAACGACCTCATCTGCGGCCTGGGCGGCAACGACGTCATCAACGGCAAAGGTGGGAACGACACCATCCTCGGCGGGAACGGCAACGACACGCTGATCGGCAAGCGGGGCTTCGACACGCTGCGGGGCGGGAACGGGAACGACCTGCTGAAGGGCGGTCCCGGCAACGACCAGCTGTTCGGCGGTCCGGGCGACGACACCTGTCTGCAGGGGCACGGCTCCGGCAGCGAGCACTCCTGCTGAGGCGGCGCCGGCGCCCACCCGTGGGCGCCGGACCGCGTCCCTGGCCGGGCGTCCGGGCCGTCTGAACCGGACTGGGTAGACTGGCCCGCAATGGCCCAGCGTCACCTCCATGCCCACGCCCCCCCCGGCGACCTGGTCCCGGTGGACGAGGCGCGCGAACGCATCCTGTCCCGGATCCAGCCGCTGGCACCGATCGAGCTTCCCCTCCAGGAAGCGCACGGCTGCGTGCTGGCCGAGGATGTCGTGGCGGACGTCAACCTGCCCGAGTTCTCCTCCTCGGCCATGGACGGGTACGCGGTGCGGTCCACCGACGTGGCCGCCGCCTCGCCGGAGGCACCGGTCGAGCTTCGGGTGGCCGGTCGGGCTCGCATCGGGCACCGCCCGGAGGGGACGGTCGGTAGCGGCGAGGCCATCCGCATCGACACGGGAGCCCCCATCCCCGCCGGAGCGGACTGCATCGTCCCGGTCGAGGACACCGGCACCGCGGGCGACGCCGTGCGGGTCCTGCGGCCGTCCGAGGAAGGGCGCCACGTCCGCCCCGCCGGCGAGGACGTCCGCGCGGGGCAGGTGATCGTGCCCAAGGGGCGACGGCTCTCGGCGGCCGAGCTCGGGCTGCTGGCCGCGGCCGGCCACGCCCACGCGCTGGCTCACCCCCGGCCCCGCATCGTGGTCATCTCCACCGGCGACGAGCTGGTCGAGCCGTGGCAGCCGGCCGGGTTCGGCCAGGTCCGGGACTCGAACTCCTTCACCATCCTGGGCGCCCTGAAGGAGGCGGGAGCCGTCCCATACCTGGCGGGGATCGTCCGGGACGACGTGGACCAGCTCAAGGAGACCATGCTGGGCTACGTGGTCCGGGCCGACGCGTTCATCTCCTCGGGCGGGGTGTCGGTGGGGGAGCGCGACGTGGTGAAGCGGGCGTTCTTCCGCCGGGGCGAGGTCGACTTCTTCCGCGCCGCCATGCAGCCCGGGATGCCCCAGGCCTTCGGGGTCATCGAGGGCAAGCCCTACTTCGGGCTGCCCGGGAACCCGGTCTCGGTGTTCGTGTCCTTCGAGGTGTTCATTCGCCCGGCCATCCTCAAGCTGATGGGCCGCCAGGACCTGTACCGGCCGGAGGTCACCGCCGCGCTGGCGGGAGAGGTCTCCGGGCCCAGGGAGAAGCTCCAGTTCGCCCGGGTCCGGGTCCGCCGCGGCCCCGACGGCTGGGTGGCCGAGCCCACCGGCTCGGCCCACTCCAACCTGATCTCCACCGTGGCCAGGGCGAACGGGCTGGCCATGATCCCGCCGGGGGTGGAGACGGCTCACCCCGGCGAGCGGTACCGGGTCATGCTGTTCCGCTCGCTGGAGGAGTGACCGTGGCCACGCCGGCCTCCGAGGAACCCACCCGCGACGTCGCCCGGATCGTCGAGGTTGGCGCCAAGGAGATCACCGAACGCGAAGCGGTCGCCGAGTGCACCATCACCATGACCCCCGAAGCCGTCGCGCACCTCGTGGCAGGCACCCCCAAGGGCAATCCCCTGGAAGCCGCCCGAATCGCCGGCATCATGGCCGTGAAACGCACCCCCGACCTGTTGCCGTTCTGCCACCCCATCGCCGTGACGGGCGCCGAAGTGACGGTCGACCCAGCCCCGGAGGACGGCCGCATCAGAGTCCAAGCCACAGTGAGAGCCAGAGACCGCACCGGCGTCGAGATGGAAGCCCTCACCGCCAGCGCGGTAGCAGCCCTCAGCCTGTACGACACAGCCAAGGCCTACGACAGGTCAGCCGTGATCTCAGGCTTGCGTCTCGTATCGAAGCGAGGCGGCAAGAGCGGCGACTACCACGCCGGGTAGCTGACGGGCTGGCCCTCCCGGCCCCACCACGCCGAAGGGCCCAACGTCCGCCGGACACACGAGAGGCCATGCAACGACGCACGGAGCGATTCGTCGCCCCCTGAGAAAAAATTACATGGATGATATTTCCACGCCCCACATCTTGTGTTAGCGTGCCCTTCCAGCCCACATCTTGTGGCCGAACCGGGGAACGGTCGGGAAGGGGCTGGTCGAATGGGTTGGCTTTTGCTCATCGGGTTGGGCATAGTCTGGGCCGTTTTCCTCTTCCCCCAAAAACGACGTCGTACGTCGACGTTCGCGATCGAGGAGTTCAACAGGGACATGGGTCGGCTGGCAGACACGGAGCGCTCCAGCGGGCGGTGGATCGTCGCCCCCCGCAAGGACGTCCGGTTCATGGGCGGCGAGGAGCGGGCCCGGTGCCGGGCCATCGCCCGGCGCCGCCGATTCCTCGTGGTCCTGCTCGAGGCCCTCGGCCTGAGCTTCCTGATCGGGCTGTTCCCGCCGCTGCGGGGCATGTGGATCGCCACCGCGCTCATCGCGGCGCTCCTGGCCGCGTACGTGTGGATGCTCGTGCAGGCCAAGCAGGAGGAGGGCGTTCAGGGCCAGGGCCAGGGCCAGGGCCAGGACCGCTGCTCGGAGACGGCTTTCGAGCCGGCAGTCGCCGTGGCGGCCCCGGTTCCCGTGCGGGAGCGAGAGCGGAGCTGGGCCGGACCCGAACCGTACGGTGCGTACGGCCAGCTGGCCGCGGACGACCTGGTGCACGTAGTGGTGTACCGCTCCGGCGGGCTCCAGACCATCGACGCATAGCCGTCGGCGCGGCCCCGTAGCCTTCGTCCCCGCAAGCTGGAACAATCCGCTGGCGTGAACCTCGAGCCGCTGGCCCACCTGTTCCAGGAACGCTTCGACGCCAAGACGGCGGCTCGGGAGCGGGCCCTGGTGGCGGCACGCCGGGCCATCCGGTCCTCGGCGAACGCCATCCGGGCCATCCACCGCCTGGACCGCGACACGGCCCACCGGCTGATGGAGGAGGCTCGGTCGGCCATCGAGGACGGGTTGGCCGCCACCCGCGACCACCCGGACGTCGCCTTCGCCGGATTCCTCCAGGACGCCCAGAAGGAGTACGTCGAGGCCCGCGTCACCGAGGCCATCGTGGACCAGGGCGAGGTGCCGGGGCCGGACGAGCTGGGCGTGCAGCTCGCCCCCTACCTGAACGGGATGGCCGAGGCTGTGGGGGAGGCCCGCCGCCACATCCTGGACCTGCTGCGAGCCGGCGAGGTGGAGCGAAGCGAGGCCATGCTCCAGGCCATGGAGGAGATCTACGCCGTGCTGGTGTCCATGGACTATCCGGACGCCATCACCGGGAACCTCCGCCGGAGCACGGACGTGGCCCGCAGCATCATGGAGAAGACCCGGGGTGACCTGTCCCTCTCGCTGGTCCAGCGGGACCTCCGGGACGCCCTGGAGCGCCACGCCCGCCAATTCGGCACCGACGGCTCCGGGTAGGAGCCGGCCGGCCGATCACACGATCCTGAGCTTGGCCAGCAGGCCGTCGGCCGGCGCCCGGTCGCCCTCGACCTTCAGCGCGCCCTCCGCCTCCAGCTCCGCGAACGACCCCCGCCCGCCCACGGTCATCACGAACTGCGCCCCGTCCACCGCGATCCGGGCGTCCGCGTGATCGGCCTCGGCGGCGTCGAGCACCGTCCGAGTCCCCAGGTCGAACGCCCACGGGCGAAGCGGGACCCCTTCCAGCTCGATGGCGACCGTGCCGCTCGCCTCGACGTCGGGCAGGGTGGCGGACGGGATGGTGGCAAGGACGAAGCCGGCGATGGGCGCGAGGTCGGCTTCCTCGTGGGGCATGGCCAGTGCCCGGCGCAGGTCCTGTCGGTGCACCCACTCGTCGAAGGGCCGCGCCCACAGCAGCAGCCCGGCCCGGCCGCGCCCGTACATGGTGCGCATCGGCATCCGGTACACGGCGCCGGGAACGGCCCGGGCCAGCCGGCGGAACCGGCGTCCCCACCGCTCCAGGCCCAGCAGGAGGTCGGTGGGGGAGCGGTCCGCCCACTTCAACACCTGCCGGTCGTTCCAGCGCTCCAGCTTGTCGGTGGATCGCATGACCTGGAGCGCCAGGGTCCCGTTCACGGCGGCCTTGTCCGTGCTCAGCAGGTGTGCGACCACCTCGCGAACCCGCCACCCGGGGAGGTCCGTGTCCAGGTCCCACTGCGCCCGCTCCAGGGACCGGAGCAGCGCGAGGGTGCGTTCCCGCTCCGCCCCGATGGCCCGGACGACCTCGGCCTTGTCGACGTCGGTGGGCACCGCTACGGGCCTTCGCCCGGCGGTGGAGGAGGCGGAGCCGACGCGGTGACAGGCCCACTCGCCGGAGGCGGTGGGGTCTGGCCGAGCAGCACGGCCCTGCGTTCCAGGAACTCCTCACGGCTGATCTCGCCGCGCGCGTAGCGCTCCTCCAGGATGAGCACCGAGGGCGGCCGCGCGGGGCTCGCCGGCTGGCGGTCCCGGCGAATCAGCGACGCCACCAGCAGCACGACCCCGACCACCAGGGCCACCTGGAACAGACCGCCGACCAGGATCCACACAGGCCACCAGCCGTGCCCCGGCCCGAACATGACCCCGATCACGCCGGCGCCCTCCCTTCCAGGTCCGCCCGGATCTGGGCCAGCTGCCCCGCGGTGATCTCACCTCTCGCGAATCGCTCCTCCGCGATCCGGACGGCCGAGCCAGGAGGAGGCTGAGGCGGCGGGACGCCCGCGCCCGCAGGCACGGCAGGGGACACCGGGACGGCCTCGGATGCCCGCGGCATGGCGATCCACATGGCGATGTAGGCAATCAATCCCGGCCCGACCAGGGCCGCCACCACGAACCCGACACGCGTGAGCACCGGGTCGACGTTGAAGTACTCGGCCAGGCCGCTGCACACGCCCGCGATGACCTTGTTGGTCTCGGATCGCGTGAGCCGACGGCCGTCCACGGCCTCATGCTACGCGCGAGCCGGGAGCCTCGGGGCCTCTGCTACGCTAGCCCGACCAGGGGGTGTAGCTCAGCCCGGTAGAGCGCTGCCTTCGCACGGCAGAGGTCAGGGGTTCAAATCCCCTCACCTCCACGGGGAGAAACTGCAGCTCGCGAGCTTTTCTGGTTCGACTCTGTCGCTAGTCCCCTTCAGCCGGAGCCGCACCAACGGGCGTTTTCCAGGCGTGGAAGACGGCGTGTTGAACCCGCAGGTTGCCTCTGATCGGCGCCCGTGTCCGTCCCGGGACAAGGGCCCGCACGATCTTGCGAGACATGGACGGGAAGGGTCGGGTGTACAGCGACACTCTCTGGAACCCGACCGCCTGTAGCATGCCCAGGATCGCGGCTGTGTTCGGACCCCACCAGTTGGTGGGGTCGTTCCCATATTCGCTGCCCGGGTAGAAGGCAACGGCCGGGCGACGGTGCCAGACGAGATCAACTGCCGTGGAGACGATGAGATGGTCCCTCGTCACACTGGCTACGTGCTCGAGTCCGATCAGCGGGTCCTTCATGTGATAGAGGACACCCAGGAAGAGCACGAGGTCGAACGTTCCCACCGTCTCCGTCGATAGTTCGAGGACATCGAGGTTCTTGTCCTCCACCTTGGACCCGAGGATCCTCCGCGCGAGCTCGAACCCTTCCTTCCCTGGGTGCTCCCAAGCGTAGGAGTCCGTTGCCACGACGCGGTCGGCTCCCCGGCGCTCGGCCTCGAAGGAGAAGAAACCGTCCCACGCACCCACGTCCAGGACGGACCTGCCCCGGAGATCATCCGGCATACCGATCTTGGGAAGGAGTGCCGAAGTGTTGAACACTCCGGGCGTGATCAGTCCATCGCCGAGAGGAATCGAGTGATACCACCACAGCCGGGAGACCTCGGATTCGGTCTCTTCCCTGTTCACCGAGCCTGTGCCCCCTCGACCGCTGTCGATCTAGCCTATCCAAGGCTCAGGCGGACCGCCTTCTATGAGCACACTGGGTGGCCAATCCGGAGGCGGTGGCCGAGCTTGCTCTGTTCGCGTTTGAATTTCCCGGGCGGTCCGCGGAAATCGCTCCGCAAGCGACCGCGCACCATTCCGCACTGAGCACTCGACGGGGCACCCCTACGTACGAGATCACGTGAGGCCACCTAACGTTGTCCGCTGGCGGCACCGAAGGGAGCGGCCCAATTGGTGCACGAGGCGGATCCACCATTCATCCTCGGCGTTGCGGCACGAACTCGTCCGGTCCAGGATGCGACCAGAGTCGGCCGTGGTCGAGAATGAGGCCTCGACGGAGGAAGACATCACGTCGGCTCGGGAAGGAAGCGCGATGCCTCTTTGGGATCCGTTCCGCTATGTCCGTCACACCAAGGCGCGGCTGGAGTCGACAGGATGGTGGCACAGCTTCGAGCTCCCCAACGGCACCCGCATCGAGGGAGCCGTCACGGTCAAGGCGCTCCAGCATCGAGTCAGCGGGTACCAGATTCCCGAGGACCTCCGAGGAAAGCGCGTGCTGGACATCGGGGCGTGGGACGGCTGGTATTCCTTCGAGATGGAACGGCGGGGGGCAGACGTCCTTGCCATCGATGTGTGGGACAACCCACGGTTCCACGAGATCCATTCGCTGCTGGGATCCAGCGTGGAATACCGCACGATGGACGTGTACGACCTCACCCCCGAGCGGGTGGGACGGTTCGACATTGTCCTGTTCCTGGGCGTGCTGTATCACCTCAAGCACCCGCTGCTGGCGCTGGAGCGTGTGTGCTCCGTGACAGGGGACCTTGCGATCGTCGATTCGTTCGTGCTGAAGAGGAGGCACTGGCCGTGGGCCGGGCTCGGCCGGCGTCGCGTTATGGAGTTCTACGAGACGGATGAACTAGGGGGCGAGATCGACAACTGGGTCGGGCCGAGCATCCCCTGCCTGCTGGCCCTATGTCGGACAGCCGGATTCGCGCGGGTGCAGTTGCGGTCCGTCGTCCCACACAGTGCCTGCGTCGCGTGCTACCGGACCTGGGACGCGGAGGTCGACGGTCACCAGCCCGCGCCCAGCCTCACCGCCGCCTTTCACCACACGAACTACGGCATCAACTTCTCCTCCCAGCGTGACGACTACGTCGTGTGTTGGTTCGACACGCGGGGCGGCGACCTCGGCATTGACGACGTGCGGCCCGACGTGGCCGGATTCGGGACCAGGCCGATTCGGGCGGCTCGGAGAGAGCAGGCCTCCTGGCTGGCCAGCTTCAAGCTCCCTCCCGGCCTGTCAGACGGATGGCACCCCGTCCGGGTGAGGGTGAGGAACGGTCCCCCGAGCAACAGCTTGCCGGTCGCCGTGGACGTCCCGCTCCCGGAGGTTCCGGTGACAATCACCGGCGTGGCCGACGGCACGACCTGGGAACCGAACCGGTTGGAGCGCGGCGCCGGCACGACGCTCTGCCTGTGGGTGGAGGGACTGCCTCAGAACGCCGACCGGGGGAACGTGAAAGCCACCCTCGGCTCCCGGCCCGTGCCGGTCACCCATGTCGAGCCCGCGGGCACAGACCAGAATCCGCGACAAGTCAACGTGGAGGTTCCGAAGGATGTCCCCCTCGGACGCACCGACGTGAGCGTCGTCTTGGGGAGTCAAACAAGCGAACCGGCGCCCGTGGAGATTCTCGCGTAGTCAACAACTACGGGAACGAGATCGCTGGAGGCCATCCGACGTTGTCCGCCGGCGGCTCCGAAGGGAGCGGCCCGCTCGGGACGAGCGGTAGCGGGTCGGGCGACAAGAGGTTCGGGCGCCTTCGCTTGAAGTCGAAGACGTGCTCGAAGTCGTGGGTCCGTTTGACCCGGTCAGACAGATAGGGAAGGCCCCAGTTCGAGGCGATGAACTTGTGGGCCGAGCAGAACTCCCCCTGCTCGTGGTCGATCATGCCGCTGTTGACCCAAGGCGAGATGACCAGCATGGGGACCCGGATCCCAAGGCCGAGGGCATCCACTCGAGCCGGTTCGACCGGGTCGTAGGTCCCTCCCCACTCGTCCCAAGTGACGAAGATCGCCGTGTGCTCCCACATCCGGGAGCGCATGATCGCGTTCACCACCTGGGTCACCCAGTTCTGCGCCCATGCCGTGCTGTACGGCGGGTGGTTGGAGAACTCGTAGCGGGGGGTGACCCAGGTCACGGAGGGGAGCCGCTCGCCGCGGATGTCCGCCACAAGGTGGTCCACGGAGCGGATGTGATCGTCCCACAAGCGGGTGTTCCGCACTGCGTCTACAGCGGAATACGCGTTCCAGATGTATCCGTTCTCGTCCTCATCGGCCGCGTAGAACGCCCAGTCGATTCCCTGGGCGGAGAGTTGCTCGCCCTGCGTCTCGAACGTGAAGCACGGTCTGGTGGTCTCCACCTTCTGACCCGTCTCGTAGGAGTAGAGGGTCACGTACGCACCCTCGGGGGCATCACAGCCCCACGTCTTGGCCAGCCCCTTGTTTCGTCGGACGTCGAGCACCTTCGGGGACTGCACGGGGTTATCGAACGCGCCGCCCGAGGTCCCCGCGATCATGTACAGGTGGTTTGGGAAGGAGGCGGTACTGGCGGAGGCGAAGAAGTTGTCGCAAAGGACGAAGCGCCGCGCCCAGTGCCACCAGTTCGGCACGTCCTCAGGCGCGTACTGCGAGTAGGCGTACGTGGCGGCGATCTCGGTCAAGGCGAACCCGTCCATCTTCCCGTGATCGATGGAGGCCAGCGACGCGGGCCGATCGTGGGGGAAGTCGCTGGGCAGCCAGTCCGGCGCCCGGATCAGCTGGACCTCCCTGCCCTCACGGGCCCCGACCCGGGTTGTGTTCCGAGCCCCCGGGAACCTGCCGAACAAGTGGTTGAAGGAGCGGTTCTCCAGCATGATGTACACGACGAACTTGATGGGCCACCGGGTCTCCTTGTTCTGCGCGGTAGCGGTGGGTCCAGGACTCCCGGGGGGGCTGGGCGCCGGCGCGGATCGACCCAACAGTCGCGCAGCCCCGAGTGCCCCGCCGCCCAGTGCGGCCGCCCCGCCCACGAGGGCAGCGCCCTTCAGGAACGTACGCCGGGGAACCTGACGCCGAGACATGTCTCATCTTGCACGATGCCTGAGCAAGCGAGGAAAGGGGCGGTTCGATTCGAATGTTTCTCGGTTCCGGGTTGTCGCGTGGTCACGTCGGGGACGAAATCGCCCACCCGAGGTCTTTCGCCGCCTCCGCCATTCGATCGTCGTAGGTCACGATCCGGGACAAGTCGGTGCCCAACTGCTGTGCGGTCGCGAGATGGATGGCATCGAGGGATCGGAGGTCAGCGGGAGGCAGGATGCCCGCCGCGCTCAAGACTCGATCGTTGATCCGAACGAGGTCGACACGAGCAAGGACCTCTTGGCCACGCCGGACCGCGGCCTCTCCCAGAGGCATGAGTGCCCGGGATACTTCGGTTCGAGCAAGCGCGCTCGAGACCAGCGGACGCCGACGCCTGAGATAGCGGCGGAGTGCGTCCGATTCAGGCTCGCGAACCGCGAGCTTCACGAGCGCGGATGAGTCGAGATACGTCGCTCGTTCAGCGCTCATCGCGGCGGAGGCGCTCGAGGATGCTCGAAGGCGACTCCTGATCCTTCTGCAGAGGCAGCGGATCTGGCAGGTCGTCGAGGTCTCGCCGGCTCGGGACTATTTCACCCGCAGCTTTGAGTCGCTCGATCGGTCGCTGATCCGGTATCGGGGCGAGGACTGCCACCGGCCGGCCGCGGTCGGTCACTTCGATGGTCTCACCGGCTTCGACGCGCCGTAGGAGCTCGCTGGCCCGCTGCCGCAGCTCACGAATCCCGACGCTCGCCATGTGTAACTTGTAGCACATTCATGTTGTTCCCGGCAACCCCTGGTACTTCGCACGCTTCGGCGAGGAGCAAGGGGGCTGCTGGCACGAAACGTTCGCCTCCCGGACCCGCACGCCCTCGCGGCGAGGAGGAGAGTGCCGAGTGGCAGCTCGGGATCCTGTTAGAGTAAGTGGGTACGCCACGGATGCCCTTCCGGGTCCTCGGCCTCGACCTGATGGATTCTCGCCACGTCTGTTATCTCCTGGCCCCGAGTTCGCCAGAGCGTCCCTTCCAGAAAGGGGCCGAGATGCTCAGACTGAACGACCCGATCCGCACGGCGCCACCCCCTCCGGACGGCATCGAGCTCCCGCCGCTTCGCGAGCCCGACTCGCTCGACTCGTATGTCGCTTCGTCCGGCGCGACCGTCATGACCTCCGCGAGGCTTGCCGAGGCGCGACACGCAGCCACCCCGCTGGCGCCCGGATCCGACCGACGCGGTGACCGGGTGTCTCACATGACCAATCGCTTCGTCCTGAGCGGAAGCAGCGAGGCCTACCGGATCTTTAGGTTCCAGTCGCCCGAGCCGCCGATCGAATTCCCGGTGACCCAGGAGGGCTGGGCGCTCGCCTGGATGAAGTTCCGAGAGCTCGACAGCCAGACCGCCTAGCCCCTGCGGTTTCTCCATGACGACCTGAGTCGAGCGTCGCTCGACATCACCGAGGCACCACGAAAGGACAACGCGATGGGCAAGGCATTCGGACTGAAGCCGCTGGAGGACCGCATCGCGGTGCACCCCAGCGAAGAGGAGCAGACCACGGTCTCGGGCATCGTGATCCCGGACACCGCCAAGGAGAAGCCCCAGGAGGGCGAGGTCATGGCGGTGGGCCCGGGCCGGTTCGAGGACGGAAAGCGCATCCCGATGGACGTGAGCGTCGGGCAGAAGGTCATCTACTCGAAGTACGGCGGCACCGAGGTCAAGGTGGACGGCGAGGAGTACCTGATCCTCTCCGCCCGCGACGTCCTCGCCGTCGTCAGCGCAGCCTAGGGAGGCGTCATGACAGCGAAGGTACTGAAGTTCGACGAGGAGGCCAGACGGGCCCTGGAGGCCGGTGTCGACAAGCTCGCCGACACCGTCTCCATCACGCTCGGCCCGAAGGGCCGCAACGTGGTGCTCGACAAGAAGTGGGGAGCCCCCACCATCACCAACGACGGGGTGACCATCGCCAAGGAGATCGAGCTGGAGGACCCGTTCGAGAACATGGGTGCCCAGCTGGCCAAGGAGGTCGCCACCAAGACCAACGACGTGGCCGGGGACGGAACGACCACCGCCACGGTGCTCGCCCGGGCCATGGTCCACAACGGGATGCGCAACGTCGCCGCGGGAGCCAACCCGATGGCCCTGAAGCGCGGCATCGAGCGGGCCGTGGCAGCGACGGTGGAACACATCGGCAAGCAGGCCCAGGACGTCGAGGGCAGGGATGACATCGCCCACGTGGCCGGTCTGTCCGCGGCCGACGCGTCCATCGGTGACTCGATCGCCGAGGCGTTCGAGAAGGTCGGGAAGGACGGAGTCATCACCGTCGAGGAGTCCCAGACCTTTGGCATCGAGCTCGAGTTCGTCGAGGGGATGCAGTTCGACAAGGGGTACATCTCGCCGTACTTCGTCACCGACACCGAGGCCATGGAGACGCGCCTCGACGATCCCTCCATCCTGCTGGCGGGCAGGAAGATCTCGAGGATCCAGGACCTGCTGCCCCTCATGGAGAAGCTGGTCCAGGCCGGCAAGCCGCTCCTGATCGTGGCCGAGGACGTGGAGGGCGAGGCCCTGGCCACGCTGGTGGTCAACAAGATCCGGGGAACGTTCTCCGCCGTCGCGGTGAAGGCTCCCGGGTTCGGTGACCGCCGCAAGGCGATGCTCCAGGACATGGCCATCCTCACGGGCGGGCAGGTCATCTCCGACGAAGTCGGACTGAAGCTCGAGAACGTGACCCAGGACCTGCTGGGCCGGGCCCGCAGGGTCGTGGTGACCAAGGACGACACCACGATCGTGGAGGGGCAGGGGGACGCCGACGAGATCAAGGGCCGCATCAACCAGATCAAGGCCGAGATCGAGAAGACCGACTCCGACTACGACCGGGAGAAGCTCCAGGAGCGCCTGGCCAAGCTGGCAGGCGGCGTGGCGCTGATCAAGGTCGGCGCGGCGACCGAGGTCGAGCTCAAGGAGAAGAAGCACCGCATCGAGGACGCCGTGTCCGCGACGCGGGCGGCCATCGAGGAGGGCACCGTCCCCGGCGGCGGCGTCGCCCTGATCCGGGCCGAGGAGGCCATCGACGTGGACAGCCTCGGCCTGTCCGGCGACGAGGCGACCGGCGCGATGATCGTTCGCCGGTCCCTGCAGGAGCCGGCCAAGCTGATCGCCGCCAACGCGGGGTTCGAGGGCGCTGTCGTGGTGGAGCGCATCCGCGGCGAGTCGGACGGCGCAGGCTTCAACGCGGCGACCGGTGCGTGGGAGGACCTCAGGAAGGCTGGGATCATCGACCCCGCCAAGGTCACCCGCTCGGCGCTCCAGAACGCGGCGTCCATCGCGGCGCTCGTGCTGACCACCGAGTGCGCCATCGTGGAGAAGCCGGACATGGCTCAGGGTGCCGGCGAGTACGGAGACATGCAGTAGCCAGGGACGGGCCGAAGCCCGCGCACTGCACACGAGGGAGCGAGGGTCCGGGCAACCGGGCCCTCGCCCTCGTCAATTTGAGGGGCGAAGCCCTACTCTGTCCGCGTCTCCGGCGTCGTCCGGAGGCGCTCGCGGAGGGGGGCGGCGCGCACGACGTCTTCCTTCTGCTCGTAGCGGGACAGCGCCTCCCGCAGCGCCTCGATCGCCTCGTCCGTTCGACCCCTCGACTCGAGCACGTCGGCCAGGCAGGCCCAGGCGTCGCCTTGCGCGGTCAGCATGTCGGTTGCTTCGACCCGCGCCAGGGCTTCGCGCGCCAGGGCTTCGGCCCGGTCGAGCTCCCCGCGACGAACCAGCACCGGCGCCAGCCCGGTTCGCCACTCGGACTGCGACACCACGTCCTCCTCGGCCGCCAGCTCCCGGCTCGCCAGGCAGAACTGCTCGGCCTCCTGATCCCGCCCCTGGCTCGCCAGGAGCAGGCCGAGCATCGACGCAACCGTGGACGCGAACCCCCGGTCGTCCATGGCCCGGAGCCGGTCGAAGCCCTCGCGGAGCACGCGCTCGGCGACGTCGAGCCGGCCTGCACGCGTCTCGATGCGTGCGTCCGTCATCGCCGAGCCGGCCTCCCACAGGGTCATGCCGAGGTCGACCTTGATGGCCCGGGCCCGCGCGGCCAGCGCACGAGCCTCGTCGAACTGGCCCAGCATGGCCTGGCCGACGGCCTTCGTGGTGAGGGCCGCAGCTTCCACCTTGCGGTCGCCCGCGTACTCCTGCTCCATCGCCTCGGTCTGGGCCAGGAGGGCCTCCACGGGCACCGGACCGAAGATCAGCCCGGCGAGCAGGTTCGTCACGAGCTCGGTCTCCTCCCGGAGGTCGGTGGCCCGTCTGGCGTGCTCGATCGCCGCCAGCGTCACCCGGCGGTGCTCCGCGAGGTTCATCCGCATCCATGCGGCGTAGCTCAGCGTCCGCCAGGCGCGGGCCAGGCCGAGCTCGTCGCCGGCCGCCTCGAACACGGGGATCAGCCCGTTCGCCTCGGCCTCCGCCTGCTGCATCCCGCGCTCGGGCTCGCTGAGGATGAGCGCGCTCAGCTGGACCAGCCTGGCGTGGCCGGCCGCGAGCTCGTCGCCGGCCGCGACCGCCGTTCTCACCGCCTCGTCGAGCACCTGGTCCGTCCGGGACAGGTCCCCGGCCTCGAACAGGACGTCGCCGAGGTCTGCCACGATGCGGAGACGCGCCGGATCGGCCGCTGGAAGGAGCTCCGCCGCACGGGAGAGCAGGTTCACCGCCGCGCCGATGTCGCTCCGGGCCCGAGCCCGGCGCCCGGCTGCGGCCAGCCGCTCGAACGCCGCGCGGGCCAGGATGCGGGCCCGGTCGTCCTCCGGCGCCAGCTCCACGCGATACCGGTACGCCCGCTCGAAGTGGTACCCGATGAACTCCTCGTACTCGGCCGCCCGTTCTCCGACCGAGGACGCCAGCCACTCGCTGAACCGCTCGTGCAGCTCGGCCCGGTCCTGCTTCGGCAGCGCCTCATAGGCGGCGTCCCTTATCAAGATGTGACGGAACCGGAAGCCCTCAGCCCCGCCGATGTCGGATGAGGTGGGCCGGATGAGGTCCTTCCGGAGGAGCGCCCCGAGGTGGGTGTCCGCCTGCGCCGGATCTCCCGGAGCGTCCGCCAGGAGCGCGACCACGGCCGCGCGGTCGAAGACCTCACCGACCACCGCGGCGCACTCCAGGATCGCCCGCTCGTCCTCCGACAGGCGGTCGAGCCTGGCCGCCAGCAGCGCCGAGATGGCCGCCGGCACATGGACGGTGGCCAGGTCGACCGTGGCCACCCATTCTCCGTCCTTCTCGACCAGGATCCCCTCGTCGAGCAGGGCCGAAAGCATCTCCTCCACGAACAGCGGGTTGCCCTGGGCGGAGAAGCGGATGCGCTGGCGGATCTCGGGCGTGAGGGCGGGATTCCCCAGGAGGTTGTGGATCAGGGCGTCGGCCTCTCGCTCGTCGAGCGGTTCGAGCTGCACCGACGCGGCTCGGGCCTTCCCCCCGCCCCAGCCGGGCCGGCCGTCCAGGAACTCCGGGCGGGCCATGCACAGCAGGAAGATCGGCGCGTCCCGGGACCAGTCGGCGACGTGCTCGATCACGTCCAGCATCGTCGCCTCGGCCCAGTGGACGTCGTCGAAGACGGCCACCACGGGCCGCGAGCGGGCCAGGATCTCGAACAGGCGACGGACCGCCCAGCCGGCCTCGACCTGGACGCCCTCGGCCAGCCCGATCAGGGACGCAAGATGGTCGCTGACCCGCTCGGCGTCCGGGGCATCGCGGAGCAGGTCTCGGATGCGCTGCCGGGCCCGGTCGGGCTGGTCGTCGTCGGCGATCCCGGCGGCCGCGGTGAGCATCTCGGAGACGGGCCAGAAGGTGATGCCCTCGCCGTACGACAGGCATCGCCCGCTGAGCACCGTGGCGCCGGCCCGGGCGCCGTCCAGGAACTCGCGGGCCAGGCGGGACTTGCCGATGCCGGCGGCGCCGAGGACCGTGAACAGGTAGCACGCTCGGTCACCCTCTGCGCTCTCGAACGCGTCGCGCAGGAGCTTCAGCGGGCGCTCCCGTCCCACCATCGGGGAGTCCAGGCGCCGCTCGTGGCCGAGGACGCCGGGGCGCACCTCCAGGAGGCGGTACGCGTCAACCGCTCCCGCCTTGCCCTTCAACGCCAGCGGGTCGATCGGCTCGACGACGACGGCGTCCCGGGTGAGCTGGTAGGTCTCCTCGCCGATCAGGATCTCGCCGGGCTCGGCTGCCTGCTCGAGCCGGGCGGCCGTGTTCACGGTGTCCCCGGTGACCAGGTTCTGCCCGCCCGAAGGGTTCCCGGCCACGACCTCGCCGGTGTTGACCCCGATCCGGGTCCCGATGGTGACCCCCCAGTCCCGGGCCAGCTCGGCGTTCAGCTCCGCCAGGGCGTCGCGCATCCCGGCGGCGGCCCTGACGGCGCGGAGGGCGTCGTCCTCGTGCAGCACCGGGATGCCGAAGACTGCCATCACGGCGTCGCCGATGAATTTCTCCACCGTGCCGCCGTGGGACTCCAGGACGGCCTGCATCCGCTCGAAGTAGCGGGTCATCACCTGCCGGAGGGACTCGGGGTCGAGGCGCTCACCCAGCGAGGTCGAGCCCGTCACGTCGCAGAAGACGACCGAGACGGCCTTCCTGACCTCGCGCGTCCGAGCGGTGGGCTGGGGGAGGGGCGCGCCGCACTCGGGGCAGAACTTCGTCACTCGCTCGATCCCGGCGCCGCACGTGGGGCACTGCACAGGATGAGTCTATGGGCAGCGAGGGGACGAACGGTCCTTCGCAAGGGGTCCGTTCGGCCCATCGAAGAAGCGCTCCCGAGGAGTGAAATCTGATCAGACGCGGCGAGGGTCGCGCCGAAGGGATGGACAAGGAGGGCAACCTCATGAAGCGGCAGAGTTTCGACCTCGGAGTTTCCTGGGTCGGCGCGCTGCTCGTCGCCGTGCTCCTGGTCTCCGGCAGCCTGCTGCTGGTGGCCTGGAACTTCGCGGACAGCAACGTGCAGAGCCAGCTCAAGCAACAGCAGATCTTCTTCCCGCAAGCGAACGACCCGCAGCTCAAGGACCCGCAGATCGGGCCGTTCCTGACCAAGTACGCCGGGCAGCAGCTGGTGAACGGCGCGCAGGCCGAGGCCTACGCGAACCACTTCATCGCCGTGCACCTGAAGGGCGTCGCGGACGGCAAGACCTACTCGCAGGTTTCCGGCGAGTGGATCGGTTGCATCTCGCAGCCCGGCACGTGCTCCGCGGAGAAGACGGCCACGCTGGCCGACCAGCGGCAGACCCTGTTCACGGGGGAGACCCTGCGCGGGCTCCTGCTCAACGCCTACGGGTTCTGGACGTTCGGGCAGATTGCGAAGACGGCGGGCTTCGGGGCCTTCGCGGCCGCCGCCATCCTGCTGGTCCTGACGATCCTCGGCTTCGTCCACGCCCGGCGCACTCCGGCGGAGGCGGAGGTCCTGGTCCCGCACAACGGCCACAAGGCCGTCGCCGCGATCGGGTAGCACCGAGCCACATCCATCGACCACGCGAGAGGAGAGTCCCGACGGGGGCTCTCCTCCCGTTGCGTTTGTCGCCTGTCACCTCGGGATGGGTCAGGAGGCCTGTTTCCCCACCACCACCTCGTCCACCTCGGCGCCGGTCAGGGTCTCGCCACACGCCGGGCCGCTCAGGGCCGAGCACAGCGTGTCGGAGGTGAACCGGAACCGGACCTGGACGTTGCCTCCCGGCGAGTCGAACCCCAGGGTGACCAGGCTCCAGTTCGGGTAGTCGTCGTTCCGGCCCGAGTACTGGCCGATGGTGTGCCACGTGGCGCCGTCCGAGCTCCACTGGGCCGACACGTAGTCGAACCCCGCCTCGGTGTCGGTCTTCAGCCAGAACTGCAAGACGGCCAGCCCGGCGTCGGTGGCGATCGGCGGCGAGGTCAGGGACGCGTCCACGCTGTCGATGTACTGGGTCGGCCCCTCCAGTCCGAACGCGGAGGTGGTCGAGTCGTCGGTCCCGGTCGTGGTGCCCGGCGAGGACCGGGACCACGTCGGCGTCCCGCTGGTGGTCCAGCCCTCATCGCCGGCGTCGAAGGTGTAGGAGGTGTACGGCGTCCCCAGCTGCGGCGGCGGGGGCGGGGGCTGCGGCGGGATCACCCCGCCCAGCCGGGTGGTCTGCTCGATGGCCAGGGCGGGCGTGATCCGGCTGCCGCCGCCGGTGGCGGGCCCCATTGTGGTGGAGTCCAGGAACGACACGGCCACCTTCCCGTCCGGGAAGATGGCCACGGACTCGAAGTCGAACCGGACGTCGTTGCCGACCCCGGCCACGGCGCCCTCGTCGCCCAGGCCCACGTCGTACATGCGAGTGAGGAACGGCACGCTCTTCTTGATGCTGAACTTGTACACCAGGTCCTGGCCGTTCCCGCTGTCCTGGTCGGTGGCGCGAAGCGCCACGGCCGCCACGCCCGCCGAGCGGTTGGCCCGGAAGCCGATGGCCTGGATGGTGTGCTGCGCCGGCAGCACCACCGTCTGGCTCTGCCAGGTGGTCCCACCGTCGGACGAGATTCGGTAGTCGAAGGAGGCCCCGTCCGAGGCCGGGATGACGTTGTGGATGCGACCGCCCGAGTCCACCTGGAACAGCCCCTGGGGCTGGGAGCCGTCTGGGAACCGGTACGAGGACCACGAGAAGCTCTTCCCGCTCAGCAGCGCCCACTCGCTGGACAGGTCCGGCCCGGACAGCATGCCGCCGTTGCCGAGCGGGGTCATCTCTCCGCCGGTGTTGGGCTGGACCCAGTCATTCTGGAGCTGCTTCACGGTAGCCAGCTTCCCCTGCGTCTGCGCGCCGTTCAGGATCTGCGAAGCCGCCCGGCTGGTGATGTCGTCGTAGTTCAGCCCGTCGGTGCTGTAGAGGTAGACCTCCTTGGTGGGGTACCCGCCCTTGATGAACGACACGTACGGGTAGGTCTGGCCGTCGACGGTGACCGGTCCCGGCACGACCGAGATCCACTCGCGGTCGTAGAAGGGCTGGTGCATCGGGTCCTCGAGGTACTGCCACTGTTGCGAGGCGGCGTCGTACTTGTACGTCTGGAGGTGGTCGCCCGAGTACGGGTCCCACTCCACGCCCAGGATGTCCCCACCGGGGGCGGCCACGACGGCGCCCTCGCTGTTCACCAGCGGGGCGAGGGGCTGGACCTGGTGCCAGGTGCGGCCCCGGTCGTCGGTGTAGTTGAGGTAGCTGCCGCCGAAGTCAAGCAGGCGTCCCGCCGCCGTGGTGGTCAGGTAGGTCTCGCAGCAGTTCCCGGTCTGCTGCACCACCCGCCAGGTGGTCCGGGCGTACCGGTCGTCCGTGGATCCGGCGGTCGCTCCGTAGTCGATGGCGGGATAGGCGACCGAGGACGTCGGCGGCGTGAACGCCACCACCTGGGCCGGGATCCCTGGCGCGGCGGCGCCGGCCGGGTGGGACTGCATCACGAACAGCAGCGTCGCCTGGATCGTGGCGAGCACCACCACGACGGCGACGCGAGACCGGGTCCTGCGGGCAACGGGCATGGTCCCCTCCCCTTCGCGTCCTGCTGGCCAACCGGTTCCGCCGGCCCACGAGACGGCAGGCTCGCGGGCAAGCACGCTCTGCTGTACCCAGGTGCGCGGCGTTCCAATCAGCGGCCGGACGGCGTCGGCGGGGGCGGTTCGTCGAACGGGAGGGGCTCGGTCGGCTCTGGCCGCCGGGGTGCCCGTTCCTCCTCGGACTCCGCGGGCCGCCGGAAGTGCTTCCCGAGGGTGTCCGTCTGCCCCTGGTACGACGACCCGATCGACTCGCCGTACAGGACGTCGGGGGGCTCGACCATGCGCTCGAAGGTCAACTTACAGACCCGCTGGCCGTGCTCGATCATGAACGGCACGTCGTGGGCTCGGACCTCCAGCGCCGCCCGCGACCCGTGGAAGCGACCGGCGGCGTCGTAGCCGAACCCGGGGTCGAAAAACCCGGCGTAGTGCGTCCGCAGCTCCCCGCTGGTGGGGTCGTACGCCGCCATCTCCGCGGCGTAGCCTGGCGGGATCTGCACGGCTTCCTGCGACAGCAGCAGGTAGAAGTGCTCGGGGGCCAGCACGATCCGATCACCCTCCTCCCGCTTGACCGGGTCCCAGTAGTCCTCCCAGTCGTAGCCGCCCACCCGGGACACCTCCAGGGCGGGGGCGAAGGGCTTGGCCCGGTACCCCACCCGGCCCGAGGCGTCCCCCCGGAGGTCCAGCCCCAGGAACAGGCCGTCCGCCGTGGCCAGGTCGTTGTCGGCGACCGCCTGTCCCTCGCGGTACAGCAGGGGCTGCTCCCGGTGCACCGCAAGGATTTCCTGGTCGGAAAGACGGGCGAGGCCCGCGGACAGCCGCAGCTGGTTGAGGGCCAGGCCCTGGCGGACCCGCACGGTGAACGACAGCGGGACGACCTCTAGATACAGCCCCCCTTGGTAGCCGGGGCGGATCTCGTCGAAGCGGAAGCTCTGGTCGGTGATGACCCGGGTGAACACGTCGAGGCGGCCGGTGGAGCTCTTGGGGTTCGCCTTGCCGCGGATGTCCTCCGGCAGGTCGAGCTCCTCGATCAGCGGGATCAGGTACGGCCGGTTGGTCTCCAGGACCGCGCCGTCGCGGCGGAGGTCCAGCTCGTCCACCACGAACTCCTTGAGCTTGACCTCGACCGGCCGGCGGTCCGGCAGGAAGCTGCACCGGATGCGGTAGGCGACCTCGCCCAGGCGGAGGTCGACGCTGGCCGGCTGGATGCTCTCGGGGAGGATGCGGTAGTTCCCCGCGGACAGGAACCCGAGCTCGACGGCCCGTGTCAGCACCTGGCTGGGCAGCACGCCGTTCGCGTCGGCAGGCAGGGCCAGGCGGGCCCGGCCGCTGCCCTGCCCGGGTTCGGCCTCGGTCAAGCTGCTCCTTCCCGCGCCATCGGCCACCGGCGCCATCTTAGGCGCAGCACTGGTCGTCGAAGGTGACGGGGCGCCGAGAGCCAGATGGAGCCGGCCCCAGTGGCCAGGAAACCGGAGAAAGGCAGGTCGAACTGCGCGGTCACCTGGTCGGTGTCGGTGTCGATCCGCCACAGGGTCGGCGCCTCGGCGTCGGCCACCCACAGGTTTCCCCCTTCGGTGGTCATGATCCCGCGCACCCCGTCGATGATGTCCACCACCCTGTTCCGGAGCGGATCGATCTTGTAGATGGCGTGGTCGGACCGGATGTTCACCCACACGAACCCGTTCCCCACCTCCACATGGTAGGGGTCGGTGCCCACGGGGATGGTGGCCTCGACCCGATCGGTCCGTGCATCGATCTTGGAGACGGTTCCGTCGTCCGCGTTTCCGACCCACAGGGCCCCCTCGCCGAAGTCCACGTACTCGGCCCCGGCGCCCACCTGATCGGTGTGGATGATCTTCCCCGCGACCGGATCGATGCGGACGACGGTGCCGGCAGCATGGCACGGGAGCCGGCCGCATTGGGAGGGCGGCAGCAGGGCCACCCAGACGCTGCCGGCGCCGAAGGCCACGCCCGCGGGGACGTCGGGGACCTTGACGCGCTCGTCGACCTGACCGCTCTCCGGGCTGATCCGGTCCACCTCGTACGGCCGGGCCAGGCAGTTCGTGACCCACACCCCGCCGCCGGGGTCTGGGGCGATGTTGCACGGGCCGGTCATCCCACCGCCCGTCGAGACGACCTGGTTGGTGTCGGGGTCGATCCGGGAGATCGTGTGGTCCGACCGGTTGACCACCCACAGGTAGCGTCCCGAAAAGGCAACCCCGTGCGGGTCCGCCCCGACCGTGATGTCGGCGACGGGGGCGCCCGTGCTGGGGTCCAGCCGGAGCACCGAGTTCGGGTCGGCGGGGATGGCGCTCGACGTGGCCACCTCGAGCTCCGCTGCGAACGGCACCTCGCCCACCAGGCACTCGTAGGCCACGCAGCCCAGGGAGTACTCATCGGCCCGCCCGTCGAGCTTCCCCCGCAGGAACTGCTCGGGGGCCGCGTAGTCCGCGGTCCCCAGGAACTGCCCGGTCCCGGTGATCCCGCTATCGGAGGCCGATCGCTTGGTCAGGCCGAAGTCGGAGAGGTAGGCGTGCTCCTCTTCGCCCTCGCTGGTGGCGACCAGGACGTTCGACGATTTCACGTCGCGGTGGACCAGGCCCCGGGCGTGGGCGGCGTCGAGCGCCCCGGCCACCTGGCGCAGGATGCCCACGGTCCGATCGGGCTCCAGGGGCCCGTCCCGCTCGATCAGCGCTTTGAGATCGATCCCCTGGACGTAGCGCATGGCGATGAACAGCACGCCGCCGGCCTCGCCCGCCTCGTAGATGGGGACGATGTTGGGGTGGTCCAGGGACGCGGCCAGCTCGGACTCCCGACGAACCGCTGCCGGAACTGCTCGTCCTGGGCCAGCTCGGGGGCGATGACCTTGAGGGCCACCCGCCGCTTCAGCCGGCGGTCCTCCGCCAGGTACACCACGCTCATCCCGCCCCGGCCGAGAAGGGACTCGATGCGGTAGCCGGCCAGCGTAGTCCCGATACGTGCGTCCTGGGCCATCCGGCAGGTTCTACACCGGGCCGGGCCGAAGTGGAACTCCTCGCAGGAGGCATGGGGCATGGGGCCGCGTCCTGGGCAGGGCGGCGGGAAGGCCGTATCGTGTCGCGGCTGATGGACCACGGAAGCGCTCCAGGCGTGCAGGGCCGGTCGGGGCCGGAAACGACCACCATCGAGCCGGCGCACCCTCCGGTTCCGGGGACGCCGCACGCCCGCGGGGTCCGCATCGACGCCGCCGGGCTGGGGAAGTCGGTCCGGGGCGGTGCCGCCGTCCTGCGGGACGTTTCCTTAAGCATCCTGCCCGGCGAGCTGGTGGCGATCGTGGGCGGGAGCGGCGCCGGGAAGACCACGCTGCTGGAGGCGCTGGCGGCGGTCCGGCCGGCCGACATGGGTCGGGTCCTGTTCGACGGGGTGGACGTGTACCGGAACCTGGACCGGTCCCGGTCGGTCCTCGGCTACGTTCCGCAGGACGACATCATCCACGCCGAGCTGCCTCTGGAGCGGACGCTCCGGTACGCGGCGATGCTGCGGCTCCCCGCCACTGCGTCACCGTCCGAGATCGACCAGCGGGTGGCGGGGGCCCTCCGGGCGTTGAACCTGTCGGAGAGGGCCGGCGTACGGGTGGGCGCGCTGAGCGGCGGGCAGCGCAAGCGAGCCAGCATCGCCGTCGAGCTGCTGACCCGGCCCCGGGTGTTCTTCCTGGACGAGCCCACTTCTGGGCTGGACCCGGCCACCGACGCCGAGCTGCTCCGGGTGCTCCGGGGCCTGGCCGGCCACGGGGCCACGGTGGTGTTCACCACACATGCGGTCCAGGACCTCCACGGATGCGACCGGATCGTGTTCCTGGCCGCCGGGGGCCGGCTGGCCTTCGTCGGCTCGTTGCCCGAGGCCCTCGAGTACTTCGGCGTCACCGAGGTCGAGGAGATCTATGAGCGGCTGGCCGCGTCGGCGAGCCCGGACGAGTGGGCCGCGCGCTTTCGTCGAAACCAGCCCGCGGAGGCCTCGCCCCAGCCCTCGCGCGATGCACCGGCGCCGGACGTGGCGCCCGCCGTGGGGGGCCTGCGCCAGTGGGCCGTCCTGACCAGGCGGACCTTCGAGACCCTGGCCCGGAACCGGCTGACCCTGGCCATCCTTCTGGGGTCCCCGGCCATGGTGGTGGCGATGTTCGCCATCCTGTTCCGACCGGGCGCCTTCGAGTTCGCCCACCCCAGCCCCAGCGCCATGGCCATGATCCTGTTCTGGATCGCGTTCGGCGCGTTCTTCTTCGGCCTCACCTACGGGTTGCTCCAGATCTGCGTGGAGCGGCCCATCCTGCGGCGGGAGCACCTGGTGGGCCTCCGCCTGGGCGCGTACCTGATGTCGAAGGCGGCGGTCCTGCTGCCGTTCCTGCTCGTGGTGGACGTGCTCATGCTGGCAGTGCTCCGGGGGCTGAACCGGCTGCCGGCGGCGTCCATGGGGACGTACGTGTCGCTGGGTGTGACCCTGGCCATCACGGCGGCCGCGGCGTTGACCCTGGGCCTGCTCACCTCCGCCGCGGTGGGCAACCCGTCGCAGGCCACGCTGGCCCTGCCCATGCTGTGCTTCCCGGCCGTGCTGTTCTCCGGTGCCATCCTCCCGGTGCACCTGATGGCCGGGGTGGGGGCGGCCATCAGCGCGGTGATGCCGGTGCGGTGGGCGTGGGAGGCGCTCGGCCACGACATCGGGGTCCGGAGCATCCTCGCCCACGGACACTCGGCGCTGGGGCCGCCGCTGCTGAAGAGCTACGGCGGGGCGGGGACCCACGCCACGGTGACCTACTGGGTGTACCTGGCCGTGTTCGTGGTGGTGTTCCTGGTGGGGGCCTGGGCGGTGCTAGTCCGGACCTGCCGCCGCAACCTGCGGTAGGCCTCGACGGGCCCGTCCGGGCCCGACGCCCTACCGGCCCGGGGCCACCGCCTGGTAGTCGACCACCACGTTCTGGCAGTTCCAGACGAAGTCGTACGTCGGCGGACCACCCCCGGCCACGTTGTCCACGTAACAGGTGTTGGAGCCGTAGCCGCCGTCGATCTGGTCGTTGCCCTCGACCCCGTCGCTCGCCTGGATGGTGTCGTTGCCATCCTGGGCCTCGATCACGTCATTCCCGCTGTCGGATCCCTGGTCCACGATCGTGTCGTGGCCCAGCCCGCCCTCGATGTGATCGTTGCCCGGCCCGCCGTCGATGTAGTTGTCGGCGCCACCCTGTCCACCCAGGATGAAGTCGTTGCCATCCCCGCCGTAGACCTTGTCGGAGCCCTCGCCGGCGAAGATCCGGTCGTCGCCCCCGTTCCCGTGGATGGTGTCATTGCCCTTGCCGCCGCACAGCAGGTCGGGGCCGTCTGTCCCGCGGATCACTGCGCCGCTGTTGTCCTTGGGCTTCGGGTTCGAGCACACGGGCCGCCAGTCCGGGTTCGCGCCGCCGACGAAGTGGGTCAGCGACAGCCGCTGCGCCTTGGGGCTCTTGGCGTTGGGGTCGATGGAGTACAGCGAGGAGCCCCGATTGAACAGGATCAGGCCGGAGCTCTTCCCGTTGAACGTGAACGAGTCCGGCGACCACGCGGGGTTCGCATCGGACTGGCCATTCGGCGGCGTGTCCAGGATGACGGGCGTCTGGGGTGCGCCGGATGGATCGAACGCGATCACCGCGATCTGGCCGCTGGGGGTGACGTAGGCGAGCCGGTCCCCCAACGGAGCCCAGTTCGGGGAGATCCCGCCGTTCGGGGTGACCTGGAACGACGCCACCGTGGAGTCCAGGGGAACCTTGCCCGTGACCGACGCCACCGCGATCTGGGGCGGCGAGGTACGCGTCACGTACGCGATCCACTCGCTGTTGGGCGACCAAGCCGGTTCGGTTCCCTCGATGATTGCCCCGCGCCCGTGGTTCCCCTTCACGTTGCAGCACGTGAACGCCTCTTGGTTCCTACCCGACAGGCTCATCGTCCAGATCTGAGGGGTCGAGCCCATGTAGCGGAGGTAGGCGATCTTGCCTCCCGACGGCGATCCCGCCGGCTGCTCCTCGTCGTCGCTATCCTTGGTCAGCTGGACGGGATGAGGGAGGCCGCCGCCGGGCGGGTACCGGTCCATGACGTAGATGTCGCCCTGGCCGGTCGGGCTCGACTTCTCCACGAAGACGATGTGTGGCCCACCCTCCGCCGTGACGGTCGGCGAGATGTTCACCATGTGATTGTGTGGCGTGTAGTCCTCGACCAGGATGGCCCGGCCGTTCTTGTAGGTGAACGCCAGGATGTCCGTTTCGCCGTTTCGGCTGGTGCTCCCCGAGGCGAACACGACCCCACGCTTCCCCAGGAAGGCCGCGTGAGCGGCGGGGGTCGAGACCAGGGGGGCCAGGAATGTCGCCGCCACCGCCAGGGCTGCCCCCAGACGCACGCATGTCCGTCCTGGCCGGAGACCGGGGGCCGAGGCGAACGCTGCGAGAAAGCGTCCCGATTCCATCGCCATTGGTATCGGGACGCGCCGGGCGTCCAATCATCGGCGCAACAGGTGATTTTGCGCCTGCTTTTGGCGTCACCACCCACGCAACGTGCTTGGTTAACTTGGGACCGCTGCCTTCCCCCGACGCGGTGGCTGCCGCTGCGAGCGGCGGACATCCTGGGAACCGATCGGCCTCCCCCGCCGTCGTGGCAGAGACTGCAGATGAACTAGGCCGCTGCGGACTCGAGCATGGGGGGCAGGGCCCGGATCACTCCGGGAACGCTCCGTATCCGGGTCAGGACCCGTTCCATGAGGTCCTGCGTGGACGTCGAGCGCGCCACCGCGATCACGTCGAAGGCGCCGCTGACCTGCTGTGCCGAGATCACGTCCGGGATCGCCTGGAGCTCCTCTGCGATGGGGGCTCCGTTGGCATCGGCCTGGATCAACACATAGGCCTTCACCACGTTCCTCCTCTCCTGCCGGTGGGCCGGCGGACTATGACCAGAGGACTGCCTCTTCGGCGGGCACGACCTCGATGTCCTCGTCGATCGAGGCCTGCGAGCTTGATTGGGACTGAGGGCCGCGCGGCCGCAGGACCGCGAAGGCGGCCAGCAGGGCCACGACGGCGAACACGGCCGCCAGCTCGAATCCGTTGGCCCATCCGTGCAGCAGCGCGCGTGTCCCTGCCGCGGCGGTCACCACCGACCCGCCGGAGGCGACCCGCGCCAGCTGGCTCGCGGTGGCGGTGGCCGACACGGTGACCAGCGCGGATAGCCCAAGGGTCCCTCCGACCTGCTGGGACACGTTCAGCAGGGCCGAGGCCACGCCGGAGTCCCAACGCTGCACCCCCGACACCGCGGTCAGGGTCACCGGCACGAAGATCTGGCCGATCCCCACGCCGATCGTGGCCATGGCGGGCAGCACGAGGGTGGCGTAGCCGGATCCGGCTCCCAGCCGGGACAGCCACAGCAGGCCCAGCACCATCAGCGACGTCCCGAACAGGATCAGCGGGCGGGGGCCGGTGCGGGGCACCAGGCGGCTGGACACCTGGGCCGACGTGATGATGATCAGGTTGAGGGGCAAGAACGCCAGCCCCGTCCGCAGCGGGCTGTACCCGAGCGGCCCCTGCAGGAACTGCGTCAGGAAGAACAGCACGCCGAACATCGAGGCGCCGCCCATCAGCATCACCGTGTAGCTGCCCCACCGGGCCCGCTCGGCGAACAGGTGCAGCGGCAGGAGCGGCTGCCGGCTCCTGGACTCGATGGTGAAGAAGGTCGCCAGCAGCACGGCCGCAGCGGCGAACGAGGCCAGCGTGGCTGTGTCGCCCCACCCGCTGGAGGCGGCGTGGATGAACCCGTACACCAGGCTGCCCACCCCGGCGGTGACCGTGATGGCGCCGGGGAAGTCGAACCGGCCCGGGTTGCGCTCGCCCTTCGGCAGGACCACCGGCGCCGCCAGCGCGAGCAGCGCGCCGATCGGGGCGTTCACGAACAGCACCCACCGCCACGACAACAGGTCGGTGAGCACGCCGCCCAGGATCAGGCCGATGCCTCCGCCGACGCCGGCCACGGCCGCGTAGATCCCGAATGCCCGGTTCCGCTCCGGACCCTCCGCGAACGTGGTGGCCACCAGCGCGAGCGCGGTCGGCGACGCGATGGCCGCGCCCACGCCCTGGGCGGCCCGCGAGGCGATCAGCCAGGCGGTGCTGGTGGCGAACCCGCCCACCAGGCTGGCCCCGGCGAACAGCAGCACGCCGATCACGAACATCCGGCGCCGTCCCAGGATGTCGCCGGCCCGACCGCCCAGGAGCAGGAGGCCGCCGAAGGCCAGGGTGTAGGCGTCGATCACCCAGGCCAGGCCGGTGCGGGAGAACCCCAGCCCGGCCTGGATGTGGGGAAGCGCGACGTTCACGATGGTGACGTCCAGGACGACCATCAGCTGGGCGCCCGCGATGACCATCAGGGCGACGACGGGGTGAACGTCCCGTGCTCTGGTCATGTCACGCAAGCTCATGGGCAGTAGGCTATACTCAACCTTTGAGAAGTGTCAAACGCTTAGTTTAGAGAAGTAAACGATGGACGGTGATCCAGGGATGAGATACGCTGCGAACGTGAGTGAACGGGCAGGTCAGGAGGCATGGCGGAGCCTGCTCGAGCTCCTGTTCTCCGGGCAGGTCCACGGCTGCATGCAGAAGGCGTGTGGCGCCGTGGGTCTCTCGCCGGGGGCGCTGAAGACGCTGTTCAAGCTGCAGCCCGGGGAGGGGATCCCCATGCGGGACCTGGCGGACCACTGGGGGTTTGACGCCTCCTACGTGACCAGCCTGGCCGACGCCTTGGAGGAACGAGGCCTGGTGGAGCGGCGGCCCCACCCCACGGACCGCCGGATCAGGATGCTGGTGCTCACGGACAAGGGCGTCGAGGCCAGGGAGCGCGCCCAGCAGCTCGTCGAGGAGCTCCCCCCGTCGTTCGCCGCCCTCACCGTGGCCGAACGCCGCCAGCTCCGCGACCTGGTCCGAAAGGTGGCGAACGCCGACCCGGCCCTGGCCACGAAGCGCCCCGCCGCCGGCTGAGCCCGGTCCCTCCCGTTCGCCCGGATTCCGGGTGTTACACCGCCGGGCCGCTGATCAGCTGCAGCGTGGCCGTGTGGGTACCGTTCTGGTCGACCCAGGTCAGCTTGATCTGGTCGCCCGGGCTGTGCGCGTGGATGATGGGCCCCAGGGCATCCGCCGACGCGACCGCTTGGCGATCCACCGCCGTGATCACCGACCCGGCCGAGACGCCCGCCCTGGAGGCCGGTGTCCCGGAGAAGACGTTGATGACCAGCGCACCCTTGGTCACTCCCAGGCCGAGCCGGTTCGCGGCTGCCGCGTCCAGGTTCCGGACCTCGACGCCCATGAACCCGGGCTGGCCGATGATCACGGTGGCGCTGGCGTCGCCCGATCGGATCTGGTTCACGATCCCCGCCGCGGAGGTCATGGCGATCGCGTAGCCAATGTGAGACGAGGGCTGCGGGTCGGTTGACCGCTGCGCGGCTGTGATGATCCCGATCACCTGGCCCGACGAGTTCGCCAGCGCGCCGCCGGAGTCGCCCGGGCTGATGGGGGCGTCGGTCTGGATGAGGCCGCGGAGGTGCTCCGGGCCGCCGGGGCCTCCGCCCACGGTGATGGTGCGGCCCACGGCCGTGACCGAGCCCTGGGTGACGGTGGGGGTGCCGCCCTGGCCGAGGGCGTTCCCGATGGCAACCACATGGTCGCCGATGTGGACGTTCGACGAGCTGCCCAGGGTCACCGTGGACAGGTTCGAGGCGCCCTGGAGCTGGAGCAGGGCCACGTCATCGGTAGGGTCGACCCCGACCACCTTCGCGTAGTAGTGGCCCGAGCGCCCCGGGATGGTCACCTCGATGTTGGTAGCGCCCTCGATCACGTGGTTGTTGGTGAGGACCTCGCCGGAGGACGTCAAGACCATGCCGGTGCCCGCGCCCAGCGGCTGCGCGCTGGGACCCGGCGCTCCGAACGACCCGCTGCCCAGCGTGCTGGTGTCCAGGTACGTGTTGATGTCCACGATGCCGGGTTCGACCCTGGCCAGGATGCCCTGGAGGCTGAGCGTGCCGCCCGTCGAGCCGGTCGAGGGCTGGATCTGCAGCGGCGGACCGACGGCTCCACGCGTCGTCGTGGGGCTCGTCGCGGTGGTGGGGCGGAACAGCCCCCACCCCAGCCCGACGCCTGCGCCCAGGAACACCAGCGCCGCCACCAATGCCGATACCACGACCGTGCCCCGTCGGCGGCGCGGCGGGGGGCCGGGCATGGGCGGAGCCGGCGGAGCCTCGAACGCCCGGACGGGCTCCTGGGGGAAGGCTGAGGGCGCAGGGGTGGGCTCCGGAGGGAATCCCTCGTGCCTGGAGGGCCTCTCCTGGTCCTCTCGCCGATCCATCCAATCGCTGAAGTCGGACATCTCCACTCCTCACTTTCCCAGGTTCGAGGGAAATGCTGCCTCCGGAACCTGAAAGGAAGCTGTGACGCCGCAAACCGTTCACTCAGAGGTCGGCCCGTTGGGGGCCGCCAGTTACCATGTGGCCATGCCCACCGTGGCCAGGTTCAACCTCACGCCCGTGAAGTCGACCAGCCTGCAGCACCCCGACCAGGTGTTCCTGGGGGAGCGAGGGGTTGACGTGGATCGGCGGTTCCTGTTCGTCGATCCGGACGGCCGGCGGGTGTCGGACGCGGCGAAGGCTCCGCTGCTGGGCATCGTGGCCCGCTACGACCAGGGCTCGGAGCGGCTGGCCCTGCGGTTCCCGGACGGCACGGAATGCGAGGGCGACGCCTGCGCGCTCGGCCGGCCCATGCCGGTCGCGCTGTACGACCGGACGGTGAGCGCCAGGCCGGTGTCGGGGCCGTTCTCGAGTGCCGTCTCGGCCCACGCGGGCCGGGATCTGCGCCTGGTCCGGGTCGAGCTGCCGGAGTCCGCCGGAGGTTCCCATCGCGTGTCGATCGTGTCGGTGGGGTCGGTCGAGGACATCGGCCACCAGGGCGGGCGCGACGCGCTCGACGCCCGCCGGTTCCGCATGCTGGTCGAGGTCGAGGGCTGCGATCCCTACGAGGAGGACGCGTGGTCGGGCCGGCGGATCCGACTGGGCGGCGCGGTGGTGCGGGTGGGGGATTCGATCCCCCGGTGCGTGGTGACCACCCTGGACCCGGACGGCGGGCGGCCGGACTTCCCCACGCTTGAGGTGCTGGCCGAGCATCGCAAGCGGGAGGGCGGCCTGATGCTCGGCGTGTACGGCGACGTCGAGCAGCCCGGGCCGGTTCGCGTGGGCGACCCCGTCGAGGTGCTCGGGTAGCTCAGGCCTGGGGCGGCTCGAAGAAACCGTTCACCCTGGTGGCGAACATCATGTCCCCGCCCAGCTTCAGCTTGCCGGTCATGAACAGCTTCATCCCGTCCGCCTGGCCGGTGATCAGGCGGGTGAACGGCACGAGGTCGAGGGTGAAGGTGACCTTCGGCGAATCGGCCGTCCCGCTCCGCGCGGAGCACGCGCCGCCGTGGATCCCGACGACATACGGGTGCTCCTCCCCGGCATCCCGGACCACCCACTGGATGTCGGCGTCCACCCCGCCCGCCCGGTCCGGCACGAACCGCTCCTCGAATCCCTGAAAGATCCGGTCGAGGGTGGGCTTGGTCCCAACCTGGTGGATCACCCGCTCGATCTCCTCGTCGCCGGCGCCGGCCACCATCTGGGCGAACTGTTCGGCGGTCACCGCTCCGGGATCGATCGAATCGCTCTCCGTGCTCACGGGCATCTCCTTTCGGTCGGGTTGCTCCATACCCACGCGGCCAGCGACGCACGCACTAGATGCGCAGGGGTTGGGTGGGCCGAGCCAGGATGTCCGGGTCGGTCCAGCTGACCCCCGGAACGTCGACGTAGAGCTCGATCTCGTTCCCGTCGGGATCGGCCAGGTACAGGCTGTGGGTGAACACGTGGTCGCCCTGGCCCATCAGCGGGACCCCGTTCTCCTGGAGGGTCGCCTTGACCTCGCGCAGCTCGTCGTCGGTGTCGCCGACCTTCAGGCCGAAGTGGTACATGCCCACCCGCCGGCCGCTGGGGATGGGCGTGGCGTCCTCGCCGACCTCGATCAGCAGCAGCTCGTGATGGGTCCGTCCGCTGGAGAACATCACGAAGCCCTGGATGGGGTCATCGGGGGCCGGCATGACCTGGTTCCAGCCCAGGACGTCCCGGTAGAAGTGGGCGGATCGTTCCGCGTCCCGGACGTACAGGACCACGTGGCCGAGTTCCTTCACCGCCATGGCTCGGAGACCTCCTCGTCGTTGTGGTTCGACCATGCGATCGTATTCCGGTGGCGGAAGGCGCGTTCCGGACGTACCGCGAGTTCTTCCAGGCCGTCGAGGAGGAGCTGCCGGCGCTGCTCCCGGACGAGCTCCGCGAGTACCGGACGGCCCGGATGGGCGGGGTGTTCAAGGTCCACTACGGGCGGCCGCGACGGCACTACGAGCTGTGGTTCCGGGGTGGTGGGCTGGAGGTCGGCTATCACCTGGAGGGCTCCCCGGAAGGGGACGAGGCGGTGGTCCAGCTGCTGCGAGCTCGGCTTCCCCGGCTCCGGCGCTCGCTGGGTGGAGAGATGTGCCTGGAGCCGTTCGGCACCGGGTGGACGCACCTGTTCGAGCTGTGGCCCGGGACCGCGAAGACGCCGCAGCTGGCCGGTGACGCTGCCGCGAGGCTGTCGGAGCTGATCCGGCTCCTCGAACCGATCGTGGGGTAGCGGCCGAAGCCGCCATTCTGGGCTTCCCTGCAACCGGTTCGGCGGCGAGCTGCGTCTGTAGGTCATGGCCGTGGCACGGGAGATCGAGACGGAGCGACCGAGAGGGTTCACCGCCCCGCGACTGGAGGAGCTGTACGAGCGGCATGCCGCGGCGGCCGTTCGGCTCGGGTACCTCCTGACCGGGGACCGGGAGCTGGCCAGGGACCTGGTCCAGGACGCGTTCGTGAAGCTGGCCCGGCGGCTGGTGCATCTGCGCCAGCCGTCGTCGTTCGAGTGGTACCTGCGCCGGACCATGGTGAATCTCGCCATCTCGAACGCGCGAAAGGTCAAGGCGGAACGGGCCCGGGTCGAGCGGCTGGCCCGGATGCCGGGCGTGGGATCCCCGAAGGACCACGACGTGGCGGCCCGTGAGGACCTCCGGCGCGCGTTGCTGCGCCTGCCCGATCGCCAGCGCGCCGCGGTGGTGCTCCGCTTCTACGAGGACCTGTCGGTGGAGCAGACGGCCGACGTGATGGGCTGCCCCGCCGGCACGGTGAAGTCCCTGGTGTCCAGGGCGATGGATTCGTTGCGGTTGGAGGTGTCGAGATGAGCGACCAGGAGACCCGGCTTCGCGAGCTGCTGGAGCGGATGGCCGGCGAGGTCGACGCCCCGCCGGCCATGCCGAAGCCCACCATGCGCCGGGCGTCCCGAGGAGCCCTGGCCACCCTGGTGGCGTCCGTGGGAACGGTGGCCGTGGTGGCGGTGGGCGTCGTGGTCGGGCTGCGTGCGTTCACAGGAAACAACGAGCAGCGGACCACCCCACTCAGCCGGACTCCGACCGTCACGCCCTCGCCCGGGCGAACAACGGCCTCGCCCACCCCGGTGGGAACGGTGTCCACGTTGTTCAACGCTGTGGCGTTCGTCGACGCCACACACGGATGGATGGCCGACCCCGAGGGGATCCTGGCCACGAGCGACGGCGGCGCGACGTGGACCCGCCAGTTCTCGGGACAGGTCATTCGCTCCCTCGACTTCGTGGACTCGACCCACGGCTGGGGGGTCGCCGGGGGCAGCGGCGGCCTGCTGCGGACCACCGACGGGTCCACGTGGGAGCAGATCGAGGCCTCCGGAGGGCCCGTGCTGGGGAGCGTGGACTTCGCCTCCCCCACCGTCGGGTGGGGCGTGAGACTCCGGGGATACATGCTCTATCGAACTGATGACGGAGGCGACAGTTGGACGGCGATTCGGAGCGGGGTGGGCGCAGCGTGCCTGGTGGACCCCTCGACCGGCTACGTGGCCGCAGGCCCGGGGGAATTCGCGCCCAGGGAACTGCTGAAGACCACGGACGGCGGCTCGACCTGGCAGACGCTGTTCCAGGCGCCGGGGCAGTGGAACCAGGCGGAGATGGCGTGCCCGAATAGCGAGACGGCCTGGGTGCTCTTCCTGGGCGGCGGCGCGGCCGGGACGCTCGATTACGCGGCCTTCCGGACGGCGGACGGCGGATCGACCTGGACGGCGGAGTTGACCTCGCCGCTGGAGTCCAACGACCCGGCGTTCGACGGGGTGCCCACCATCGACACCTACCCCGGACCATTCGCCGCGGTCTCCGCGAGCGACGCGGTGTTCACCGGGTGGTGTTCCGCGTGTGATGCATGGACCACGGTTATGCGGACGACCGACGGGACCACCTGGACGCGTTCGAAGATCGACGGGTTCCTGCCGCAGCAGGTGAGCTTCGCGGACGCTGACCACGGCTGGCTGGTCGCCCGGGCAGGGTTCCAAGGCGACGACGTGGTGCTGGCGACCACCGATGGCGGGGCGACCTGGAGCCAGGTCTATCCGGAGACGTCGGCCGCCGGATAGCGGCGCTCGCCTTCCGCGGTCGCGGCCTCGCCGTCGGGCGGGGGAGCGGTCGGGAGGGAGACGGTGAACGTCGCGCCATGGCCGGGCTCGTTGTGGAGGGTGATGCGGCCGCCGTGCGCCTCGACGATTGCCGCGGCGATGGACAGTCCCAGCCCGGTCCCGCCGCTGCCCCGGGACCGCGACGGGTCCCCGCGGTAGAAACGCTCGAACACGCGCTGCGCTTCCTCCGGGGAGACCCCGGGACCCTGGTCCGTCACGTCCAGGGTGGCCGTCCCATCGGCTTCCGCCACCCGGACCTCGATGGGGGTTCCGGCTGGCGTGTGCTGGCGCGCGTTGTCCAGGACGTTGGCCATCACCTGGCGCAGGCGCACGTCGTCGCCGGCCACCACGGCGGCGCCGGCCGTGGCCAGCTCGACCGGCCGTGAGGGATCCGCCACCCGGAAGTCCTCCACGGCGTCGGCGGCCAGCGCAGCCAGGTCCACCGGCTTCCGTTCGAGGGGCCGCCCCTGGTCGAGCCGGGCCAGCAGCAGCATGTCCTCCACCAGCACGCCCATGCGCGCGCCCTCGTCCTCGATGCGCCGCATCGCCCGCTCCAGGTCCTCGGGGTGCTCGGCGGCCCCCCGGCGGAACAGCTCCGCGTAGCCGCGGATCGACGTGATGGGGGTCCGGAGCTCGTGCGAGGCGTCCGCCACGAACTGGCGCAGGCGCTCCTCCGACGCGCGCTGGCGGTTGAAGGCGTCCTCGATCCGGCCAAGCATGGTGTTCAGGGCGGACCCTAGGCGGCCCACCTCGGTCCGAGGGTCGTCGGGTTCGACCCGCTGCGACAGATCGCCGGCGGCGATGGCCCCGGCGGTCTCGCCCATCCGGTCCAGCGGCCGGAGCCCCACGCGCACCGCCCACCACCCCAGGCCGCCCACGGCCACCAGCACCGCTCCGGCCACGCCCGCCTCGACTAGCACCAGGCGGTGGAGTGTGCCCTCGATCTCGGTGAACGGGATCGCGATCACCAGTGTTCCCGGGACCGACTCGCTGGGATCTCCGATGCCGACCCGAATCGCGATGACCCTGAACGAGGGACCCGCGGCGACGTCGTTCGCCGTGAAGATGACCTGATCTCGCGTGGTCCCCGTGGATCCGGGGAGACTGGACGGAAGGCCGGGCGCGGCGGTCGAGGAGGGGTATCCGGGCGTCGTGTGCGTGAGCGTCTCGCCCGAGGAATCCAGGAGGGCCACGTACGTTCCGATCGGTAACCCGATCGCGGGCCCTCCCTGGTCGGACTGACCGAAGTGGAACTGCTCGCTGAGGACGTGCTCCGCGGCGCTGGCGGCCGAGGGCGATTCGAGCTGCTGGTCCAGCCGGTGGACCAGGAACGAGCGGAGGAACCCGTACGTGGCCACGCCGGCCACGCCCAGGCCCACGAACACCAGGACCAGCGTGGCGGCCAGGACCCGTGTCCGAAGGGAGAACCTCATCGGCTCATCGCTTCACTGGCGGGGCAGCCGGAGCACGTAGCCGGCTCCGCGCACGGTGTGGATGAGGTGCGGCTCGACCGCGTCGACCTTCTTGCGCAGGTAGCTGATGTAGGTCTCCACCACGTTGGAGTCGCCCCCGAAGTCGTAGTGCCACACGTGGTCCAGGATCTGCTGCTTGGACAGGACCCGGCGCGGGTTCAGCATGAGATAGCGCAGCAGCTTGAACTCGGTGGGGCGCAGCTCGATGGTGTCGGAGCCCCGGAACACCTCGTGGGAGTCCTCGTCCAGCTCCAGGTCGGCGAAGCGGAGGCGGGCCGAGTCGCCGTTGCCGCCCCGACCGCCGTTGGCCCGCCGCAGCACCGCCCGGATCCGCGCCACCAACTCCTCCAGGCTGAACGGCTTGGTGACGTAGTCGTCCCCGCCCACGGTCAGCCCACGGACCTTGTCCTCGGTGGCGTCCCGGGCCGTCAGGAAGATGACCGGGATCTCCTCGCCTCGTTCCCGGAGGCGCCGGTGGACCTCGAAGCCGTCGTGGTCGGGCAGCATGACGTCGAGGACGATGAGGTCGGGCCGGAACTCCGAGGCCTGGCGGAGCGCCTCCCAGCCGTTCCCGGCCACCTCGACCTGGAACCCCTCGTAGCGCAGGACGGTGGCGACCAGCTCGGTGATGCTGGGCTCGTCGTCCACCACCAGCACGCGGATGGGCTGCTCGGTGGGGTCACGCTCGGCGGTGGCGGCTTCCTGGTCCATCTCGTCCCTCTCCCTGTGGGCGATCCGTCGCGGAATGCCGGGCCCGGGCAGGCTCGGGCACGTGCCCAGATGCTAGCCCCGGAACCTTGGAGATTCCTGAGAGCTGGGTCACGGCGGGCGGAGAACCGGGCCCCCGGGCTGCCCTCCGGGTGGCGGGAGGCCGGGCGTATACTCCGCCGCGCCGACAGTCTGAAAGGGGGGCGGGTGGGGGCTGCCGCGATCGTCCCGGACCGGGTCCAGACGCCGCCGCTGGGCGGGCGGTTCATCGGCGTGTGGCTGGCCGTCATCGCGTTCGCGGCGGGGTGGACCGCGGTGCGCCCGTGGGAGGAGGGCCGCACCACGGCGTTCGCCGTGACGGCGTTCCTGGGCGGCGCGCTGGTGGCGGCGCTCCGGACGTACGGGCAGCTCGAATCCGGCCAGCGAACGGGCTACGCGGCGGTGATCGTGGTGGCCCTGGTCGTCAGCCTCGCCGTCCTGGTCGCCGGGGGCCGTTCGGTGGTCCGGAGCGCGAACAGGTGAGCCAGCCCCCGCCCCCTGGATCGACGGCCCCTCAGCCGCCGGCCCGGCCGCGGCGGTCCCGCGGGACCGGTCGCGTCGTGGCCATCATCGCCGGAGCGGTCCTGGTGCTGTTCGCCATCGGGCTGCTGGGCGCCGGCGGCGTCGCCCTGTGGGCCGATCGCACGCAGCGCGACGCATCCGGGTTCCTGGCCACGGACCAGCACCGGTACCGGACGGCGACCTTCGCGCTCACCGTGGAGGGAGTGAACTTCGGCGGCCGCGGCGTCCACTGGGTGTACCCCCGCTCGATCCTGGACCGGATCCGGATCCGGGTCACGCCGCAAGGTGGGCAGGGGCCGCTGTTCGTCGGGATCGGGCCCGCCGCCGACGTGGCCCGCTACCTGTCCGGGGTCCGCCGCGCCGAGATCAAGGACTTCGGCGACGCGACGGTGAGCTCGACGACCGCGGGCCATGCGCCGCCCGGTCTGCCGTCAAGCCAGGCATTCTGGGACGTTCAGGCCTCCGGCAGCGGCGTCCAGACCCTGATCTGGCCGGTGCGCAGCGGCCGGTGGTCCGCGGTGGTGATGAACGCGGACGGAAGCGCGGAGCTCGACGTGGCGGCCTCGATCGGGGCCCGGGTGCCGGTCCTGCTGTGGGTAGCCGTGGGCCTGCTGGTCGCGGGCGCAATCTTCGCCGCCCTGGCTGCGCTGCTGCTGTGGTTCGGTGTACGGACTCCTCGGGGAGACCTGGCCGGCCCGCCCCCGCCGCCTCCTCCGGGGACCTAGCTGTCCGGGCCGCCCACGGCGGACGGCACCCAGCACTCCACCACAGTGCCCGCGCCGGGGGCGCTGTCGATCCGCCACCACCCGCCGGCCAGCTCGGCCCGTTCCCGCATGGCGTGGAACCCGAGGTGGCCGGGGCGAACCCGGGAGGGTTCCCGAGCCTCGAACCCCCGCCCGTCGTCCCGGATCCGCAGGAAGTACCCGCCGTCGCGTTCCGCCAGCAGCACGTCGACCTTCCGTGCCCGAGCGTGCTTGCGCACGTTCACCACGGCCTCCCTGGCGATTCGGTACATGGTCATGCCGACATCGGGCGGCGGGCTCACCTCGAGGAGGTCCCGGATCCGGTAGTGCAGGCCGGTCTCCTCGCGCAGCGGCTCCAGCACCGATCGCAGCACGGCGGCCAGGCCGTCCTCCTCCAGGGACGCGGGCCGGAGCTCGAAGCTCAGGCTGCGGAGCCGCCGGACGGCGCGCTGCAGCACGTCCTCCAGCTCCGCCAGCTCGGCGCGGTGGCCCGGAAGGATGTCCTGCCGCCGGAGGAGCTGGAGGCGCAGCACCGCGGCGGTGATGACCTGGATGGGATCGTCGTGGAGGTCCTCCGCGAGCTGCTTGCGCTCCGTCCGTTCCACCTGGGCCACGGTCTCCAGCAGCCGGCGGCGCTCCCCCTCCCCGTGGCGGACCTGCTCGGCGAGGGCGCCGGTCCGGGCCAGGGCCAGGCGGGCCCGCGCCTCGCCGGCCCGGAGCCGCTCCTCGGCCTCACGCTGCTCCGTCACGTCCCGGGCCAGCCCCTCGAGAGCCACCACCCGGCCGGCCGCGTCGCGGATGGGCACGACGAACTGCTCGGTCCACACCGTCGCCCCGTCCTTGCGGACCAGGCGCAGCGGCACCGGGCCCGACGGATCCGTTCTCGGGTGCAGCAGGATGGCCGCGGTGGCCCGGTCCTCCGGATGGGAGATCTTCAGCAGCAGGTCCGGGTCCGCGTAGTGCTCCGTCGGCGAGTACCCGGTGATGCGCTGGGCGGACGGGCTCACGTATTCGAAGCCCCGTTCCGGGAGCAGTCGGTAGAGGTACGCGACGTCGGAGGCCAATACGGCGAGGGACTCGGAGGTGACCTCGGCACCAGGGCCGGCCGCACGTGCCAGGTCCACCACCGGCGAGTCCGGAACGAGGACGACCCGGGCCGCGCGGAACTCCCGCCCGCGTTGCAAGGGTCGTTCGAAGGAGCCGGCGCTCGTGCTGATCACCTCCCCGGTGCTCAAGGCAAGGATTGCCCGAACCAGGTCCCCCCGAGGCCGGGCGGATGGCGAAATCGGCCCATCGGGCGGGTGATCTTGCAGGCTCCAGATGGGGGATCGAAGCGGTCGAACGGCCGTCCCCCGATCGGGGAACTGGGGATCCGAAGCCGGGAGCGCTAGCTAGACGGTGGCGCCGGCCCGGGCCCGGCTCCGTCCCCGGGCCCGCTCGGCCAGGGCGTCGAACAGGGCCTGCTGGGTGGGGTCCTCGGCGGCGGTCAGCTCGGGGTGCCACTGCACGGCCACCAGCCAGCCGTCGTCCCCCTCCACGGCCTCGATCACGCCGTCCTCGCTGCGGCCCACCACGTGGAGGCCGTCCCCCAGCCGGTCGACGGCCTGGTGGTGGTGGGAGGCGCACTGAAGGACGGTTCGCCCCGTGGCCTCGGCCACCCGGGAGCCGGGGTCAACAACGACCTCGTGCATCACCGGGGTGCTGCCCAGGGACGCGTCGGGCCGGTGCTCGAGAACCCCGGGCAGGTCCGGCACGTGCTGGTGGAGCGTCCCACCGCGAGCCACGTTCACTACCTGGATGCCCCGGCACACGGCCAGCGTGGGGAGGTCCCGGCGGGCGGCCTCGTGCACGAGCGAGATCTCCAGCTCGTCGCGGTGCCGGTCCACCCCGTACACCTCGCCATGTGCCTCGCCCCCGTAGCGCGCCGGATCGACGTCCCCGCCCCCCAACAGGAGGACTGCGTCGAACATGTCCAGCATCGATGCCACGGCCTCCAGGTCGGTCTCCGGGAGGATCACCGGGGTCATGCCCGCGCGGCGGATGGCCTGGACGTACGGCTCGGGGACGGCGAAGCAGCCAACGTGCCAGTTGGTCACCCGGCCGGGGGGCAGACGGTACGCGGGAACCGCGACGAGTGGCTGGGTCACGCGCTACAGGGTACCGGACGGCGCCGGGATCTCGGCCACGGCCCGCCTGGCCAGGAAGCTCGACCGCAGCTCCGGGTCGACGAGGGTGGCGGCCACGGCCCGCCTGGCCAGGAAGCTCGACCGCAGCTCCGGGTCGACGAGGGTGGCGGCCACGGCCTCGAGCGGCGCAGTCCGGCCCTGGCCCGCTGACGCAGGCCGAGCGGACCGTCCGCATCAGTCCGCGGGCTGGCCGGCCAGGGCCACCGCTGCGGCGATGTGGGAGAGGTGGGTCAGGGCCTGGGGGTAGTTGCCGAGCATCTCGCCGCGCTTCGGGTCGAATTCCTCGGAGAACAGGCCGACGTCGTTCGCGGTCGACACGGCGCGGTCGAACACGGACCTGGCCTCGTCGTGGCGGCCCTGGCGGGCCAGGCACTCCACCAGCCAGAACGAGCACGCTAGGAAGGCACCCTCCTCGCCCTCCAGGCCGTCGTCCTCGCGGTATCGCCAGATGAGCCCTCCCTCGCCCAGGTCCTCCCACACCGCATCGGCGGTTCGAACCATGCGCTCGTCGTCGTAGGCCACGAATCCCACGTTCGGCAGGAGCAGGAGCGCCGCGTCCATGGTCTTCGAGCCGAAGGCCCGGACGAACACGCCCCGCCTGCGGTCGTAGCCCCGGGTCTCCACTGCCCGGCGGATCTCGTCGCGGACCCTGGTCCACCGGCGGGTCGGGGCGCGCCGGCCGCATTCCCTGGCCAGCTTGATGCCGTAGTCGAGCGCCGCCCAGCACATCACCTTGGAGTGCACGAAGTGCTGCGGCTTGGCCCGGACCTCCCACAGCCCGGGGTCGGCCCGACGCCAGCGCTCTGCGGCCGTCTCCACCAGGTCCACCAGGAACCGCCAGTAGTCGTCGTCCGGGGAGTGGCCGCGCTCGTGCCACCGCCAGGACAGGGCCAGCAGTTCGCCGTACACGTCGTGCTGGTCCTGTGTGTACGCGTCGTTGCCCGCCCGGACCGGCCGGGACCGCCGCCAGCCCTCCAGGAAGTCCAGCTCGACCTCCACCAGGCGCCGCTCCCCGCCCACGCCGAACATGATCTGGAGGTCGCCGGCGTTTCCGGCCGCGCTCCGCTCCACGAACCGGCGGAATCCCTCGGCCTCGACGTCGTACCCCAGCTCGCCCAGCGCCCGCAGCGCGAAGGTGGAGTCGCGGATCCAGCTGAACCGGTAGTCCCAGTTCCGTCCGCCGCCGACCCTCTCGGGCAGCGACGTGGTGGCCGCTGCCACCATGCCGCCGGTCGGCCCATGGACCAGCGACTTCAGCACCACCGCGGAGTGCAGGGCCGCCCGGCCGTCGGGGCCCTCCAGCCGTCCCCGGGACGACCACCGCCGCCACCACTTCACGGTCTCTTCGAGGCGCCCGTCCATCTCCTCCGGGGCCGGCGGGTCCGGAGGGTCGGGATCGATCTCCTCCGGGTGCACGTACTGGAGGCTCAGGCGAACCCGTTCCCCGGCACGGACCAGCAGGTCGCCGGCCAGGCCGTGCTCCTCGAACACCATGAGGTCGGCGTCGGTCGAGATGAGCAGCGCGTCGTTCCCGCCGATCGCACTGTGCATGTGAAGCCCGTGGCGGCGGATCCACGGCCGGACCTCTCCGTAGTCGAACCGGGGGACGATCTCCAGACGGAGGTCCATGGCGCCCCGGATGCCCTCCACCACGCGCAGGACCTGCCGGTGCGGGTTGTCCCGCCCTCCGCGACGCATGGTGAAGCAGTCGGTGACCTTCACCTCGCCGCCGCCGGTCCGAAACGTGGTCTCCAGCACCAGCGTTCCCTCGACGTATCGGCGGAAGCAGTCGAAGTCGTCCGCCGCGGGGGTGATCGAGCAGAAGCCCGCGCTCTTCCAGTCCAGGAGCCGCCCGAAGCAGCTGCCGGAGTCGAACCGGGGCATGCAGCACCAGTCGATCGAGGCGCGGCGCGATACCAGGGCAGCCGAATGGCAGTCCGCGATGAGGGCGTAGTCGCCGATCGGGGGGTACTGTGAGCGACGGGGCACCCGACCTCCTGGGACAGGGTCGCGGCAGGACGGCGCTGGTGACGGTACCCGAAGCGCAACGGAGCAAAACGAGCGTGGTCCGTGGGTAGGCACAGAGTCGTGAGGCAGCCGTGAGCGTTGACGCCGGTCATCCCGTCACCCTGCGGGACCAGATGGACCTGGTGCTGCCGCCGGCCAGCCGGTCGCGCCGCGTTGCCGAGTGGGGCGTGGTGGCCTGGGCCGTGGTCGGCGTCGCCATCGTCATCTGGTTCCTGGTCCGGCTGTTCCAGGGGCTCGGCGCGCTGCTGCCGTACCTGGTGATGGCGGCGATGGTGGTGCTGATCCTGAGCCCCGCCGTTCGGGCCCTGACCCGGCTGCGCGTGCCCCGCGAGCTGGCGGTGACCATCGTGTTCGCGGTGGCCTCCGCGGCCACGCCCGCCCTGGTGCCGCTGGTGCTGCGAACGTTGCTGGACCAGGTCCGCTCGCTGCTCCGTTCCTCGCCCACCGCGTTGGAGTCGGGCGGCCTGGTGGGGCGGCTGGCGGGGTCGTCGAACTCGCTGCTCCACTCGGCGGGGAACGCCATCAAGACCGGCGTCCGCGACTATCAGGCCCACGCCGCGGGCCACCTGGCCTCGCTGGGGTCGATCCTGGCCCACGCCGGCGTGATCGTGCTGCTGGGCGGCTTCCTGGGCTATCTGATCCTGCTCTCGCGGCCGGGGATCGGAGCCGGGCTGATGCTGCTGGTCCCGCCGTCTCGCCGGCCTGTGGCCCAGGAGATGGCAACCGAGATGGGCCGCATCGTGGCGAGCTACGTGCGCGCCAGGCTCATCGTGTCGGCCGCTGTCGGCGTGCTGGCCACCATCGGGTTGTGGGCCGTGGGCATGCCGTTCTGGCTGGTCCTCGGCCTGATCGTGGGGCTGGCCAACCTGATCCCCACGCTTGGCGCGTGGATCGGCGGCGCGCCAGTGGTGCTGGTTGCGCTGCTGACCAAACCGCCGGCGTTCCTGTTCGCCGCGGTGGCGGTGATCATGCTGGCCCACGTCGTGGACGGGTTCATCCTGTCGCCCATCATCCTCAAGGAAACCATGCAGCTCCATCCGGTCGTGGTGCTGCTCTCGGTGGTGGTGGGAGCGGAGCTGGCCGGCCTGTGGGGCGTCCTGGCCGCGATCCCGGTCGCGGCGATGATCCAGTTCCTGCTCAGGCGGTGGGTCTCCCCGAAAGTCTACGGCGACCCGTTGGAACCCGTTGCGGTGTCGGCGGGCGACCTCCCGCCGGGGGAGAAGTCTTTGTGACGTGCGCCAACGGATGTCCATGACGCCGATTCAGCATGTTCCAGCCGCTTCCCTCGTGGACCACGACGTGCTCGTTGCCACCGACAACCCCTGGCAGCAACGCCCGCGACTGCTCCAGTCACGCTGGTCGATCTCGTCACGGAACAGCGTCGACGCGGTGTGCTGCTGCTTCATCGGCGTCCTCGATTGGCGGGGGAAGTCCCTGAGGCGCTTGTACCCGTCGCCGGGTTACCCGGAAACGTGCACCGTGCCGGTGCCGGGCGTCGGGTCGCCGTTGACAGCGCACCGGATGGCGCGGTAGCGATGCAGACCTACTCGAAGGAGGCCGCCGTGACCGTTTCGCGCCAGGTCCATCACACCCGTCGTGACGAGGTGCTGACCCCGAACCCGCTCGCCGCCGGCCCGAATGCCGGCGCGAGCGGCGTCGGGGAGATCCCCCGGTACCGCCTGCCCGACTGGGAGATGTCCCCGGACGCCGCCTACCAGGTGGTCCACGACGAGCTCATGGTCGACGGGAACGCCCGCCTGAACCTGGCCACCTTCGTCACCACGTGGATGGAGCCCCAGGCCGCCCGGCTGATGGCGGAGACCTTCGACAAGAACATGATCGACAAGGACGAGTACCCGCAGACCGCCGAGCTGGAGATGCGGTGCGTGAACATCCTGTCCGACCTGTGGGGCTCGCCCGGCCACGAGGAGGCCACGGGCTGTTCGACCACCGGCTCCAGCGAGGCGGCCATGCTCGGTGGGATGGCGCTCAAGTGGCGGTGGCGCGAGCGGATGCGGGCCGCAGGGAAGCCCGCCGACCACCCCAACATGGTCATGAGCATCGGGGTCCAGGTGTGCTGGGAGAAGTTCTGCCGGTACTGGGACGTGGAGCCCCGCTACGTGCCGATGGAGGCCGGCCGCCGCCACCTCACCGGCGAGGAGGCGGCGAAGCTGTGCGACGAGAACACCATCGGCGTGGTCGCGGTGATGGGGGTGACGTTCGACGGCAGCTACGAGCCGGTGGCCGAGATCGCCGCCGCCCTGGACCGGCTGCAGGCCAGCGGCGGGCCGGACGTCCCCATCCACGTGGACGGCGCGTCCGGCGGGTTCGTGGCGCCGTTCCTCACACCCGACCTGGCCTGGGACTTCCGGCTGCCCCGCGTCCAGTCGATCAACGCGTCGGGCCACAAGTACGGGCTGGTGTATCCGGGTGTCGGGTGGATCGTGTGGCGGAACCCCGAGGCGCTTCCGCAGGACCTGGTGTTCGACGTGAACTACCTGGGCGGGCAGATGCCCACGTTCGCCCTGAACTTCTCCCGGCCGGGGGCCCAGGTGTGCGCGCAGTACTACACCTTCATCCGGCTGGGCCGCGAGGGCTTCCGCCGGGTTCACCAGCAATCCATGGACACGGCTCGCTTCCTGTCGGAGGAGGTGGACCGGATCGGCCCGTTCGAGACCCTCGACGGCTGCCTGGACATCCCGGTGTTCGCCTTCCGGGTCCGCCAGGAGATCGACCGCTTCACCGTGTTCGACGTGTCACGCGAGCTCCGCAGCCGCGGCTGGCAGGTTCCCGCCTACACCATGCCGTCGAACCTGGAGGACCTCGCGGTGTTGCGTGTCGTGGTCCGGAACGGGTTCAGCCGGGACCTCGGCGAGATCCTGCTGGCCGACCTCCGCCGGACGGTCCAGGAGCTGGAGGAACACGGCGGCCACCCGGGACGGCGACCGGAGGCCTTCCGCCACTAGCCCCGGTCCGTTCCTCCCTCTTCCGGCTTGCCGGGATCGCCGGCTTCCGCATGGCCAGCGTCCATGTCGCGCAGGCGCTCCTCGAGGCCCGGGGGAAGGTCCTTGCCCAGCATGCCGGCCACGAACCGAGCGCCCTGGACGCGGGCCTGGGCCACGAACGCCGCGCGCTGCTCGGGCGGCATGGCGACGAACGCGGCCTTGAAGCGATCGCGGGACGCCGGGTCGCTCGGGTCGAGCACCGTGCCGTCGGGGAGCGTCGGCATCTGGAGTCCTCGGTCCTGGTGCACGAAGTGCGGGATCAGGTTCGCAAACCGGACCACGGCGTCCAGCCGGGCCGCGTAGTCCTGGGCCGTGGCCAGTCCCGTCCTGCTCACGCACACCAGCTGGAGGAACTCCAGATAGAACACCCAGTCGTCCCGTTCCAGCAGGATGGCCATGGTGCGCTCGGTGATCACCGCGGTCGCGTACTCGCGGTCCAGGGCCAGGACCTGGAACTGCCGGTTGAACCGCTCGCTCTCGAAGGGGACGTCCTTCAGGAACATGCGGATGGGCGGCCGGTACCGACGGAGGTTGACGAACAGCGGGGGCAGCATCTCGCCGAGGTGCAGGACGCAGAAGGAGCCGGGCTGGTTCTTCCCCGCGATCCCCATCCACGCGTTGCCGATGGAAAACGCGTGCCCGCCGGCCTGGCCGGTGAAGACGTTCGCGTACAGCGGGCCGGATACGGGGACGTCCACTCCCCGGGGCGCGCCGTGCATGGCGCGGACCATGTCTTCCACGTAGGAGGCCGTTCCGCCGTCGAGGCTCGGATCGGTCGCGGGCCCCGCCCACCCCTGCGAAGCCGCGTACTGGGCCAGGTCGGGGCTCGGTGTGGTCAGGGCCTGGCGGGCGGCCGTGGCCTCCGCCACCTCCCGCCGCCGGCGTCCTCGCGAGGTCACCAGCCGGTACACGTTGAACACCAGTCCCAGCAGGAGGAGCCCGAAGAAGATGGCCAGGTCCCGCACCAGCGAGTTCATCGCTCCGCCACCACCATCTGCCCCGGGGAAGAGGCGATGGTACTCCCAATTCGACGAATGCGAACGCGAGGGGGTTCGACCGCGGTTCGAGCGCGTTGGAGCCGCTCAGGCCGGACCTGGGTGCGATCCGGCGGCTCCGGGAGCACGTGATCGGTGGATGCGCTCGTAGTCGTCCGGCGTGTCGATGTCCGGGGGCGCCGTGCCCGGGACCTCGGCGTCGAGGACCCAGTCGGGATGCGCCGCCACCAGCTCGCGGGCCCCCACATCGGCGTTCGGCGCCGCCACCCCTTCCCAGGTCTCCCTGGCCAGGAGCACCGGGTGACCGGGCTCGCCCCCGTAGGCCGAGCGAACGATCGGCGCCCGGGCCGCGCCGTAGGCGTCGGCCACCGCCCTGATAGCAGCGGGCGACACGCCGGGCTGGTCACCGAGGAGGATCACGGCGGCCTCGGTGCCCGGCGCGGTCGCCGCCAGGCCGGCACGAAGGGACGATGCCTGCCCCGACGCGAAGTCCGGGTTCACCACGATGCGTGCACGGCCTGGCAGCCGGAGGGCCGCCTCGATGCGCTCGGCGTCGTGGCCCAGCACGACCACGATCTCGTCCACCCCGGCCGCTGCGGCGGCGTCGATGGCGTGCTGGAGCATGGGGCGGCCACCGATCGGGAGGAGCTGCTTGGTCCGGCCCATCCTCGAGGCCTGCCCGGCGGCGAGGACGACGGCCGAGATCACGCGCGTGGGGCTACGACGTGCTCATCGGCCCGGCGTGACCGCCGCCGAAGAGCCGCCGGAAGACGCGGACGACCGCCCGCCACAGCGCCCACAGCCCCAGCCGGATCCCGGCGGGCGGCTTGGCCGTCACCGGCGCCGGCCGGGGGGCAGGGCTCACCGCCGCCCCGGCGCCGCCGCCGCCGCCCCCGCCGGGCGTCGTCCCGTCGGTTCCCGTGCCCTCCTCCGGAGCGGCCTCTTCCTGCGACAGGTTGGCCTGCACGCAGTCGGCGAACTGCTTGGTCATCTTGCTCGAGACGTCCTGCATCATGCCTCGGGAGAACTGGGCCACCGACCCCGAGATGGTGAGGTCCTGGGAGAACCGGACCTTCGTCCTCCCTCCGTCGACCGCCTCGGCCCACGCCGTGACCAGCGCCGTGGCCGCGCCCTTGCCCTTCTGCTCCATCCCCTGCGCCTTCACCACCACCCGGTGCGCGTCGTCGTCGCGCTCCTGCATGTGCACGGTGCCGGCGAAGGACAGCGAGACGGGCCCCAGCTTGACGGTCACCTTTCCCTTCCAGGTGCGGTCGTCCACCACCTCGGTGAGCTGCGCGCCGGGCATGCACGGAGCGATCCGTTCGACGTCCAGGAGGTAGGCCCACACCCGTTCGATGCCGGCGGGGACCTCGAACTCGTTCTCGATGAGGATTCCCACTCAGGCTCCTCGCGTGGCGGGCTCCGGCCGTTCGTGGATGGGTCCCTGCCGTTCCCGGAGGAACCCGGCGGGCCGTCGCCGCCGCACGGACAGGATCTCGGCGACGATGGCCGCGGCGATCTCCTCCGGCGAATCGCTGCCCACGTCGAGGCCGGCCGGGCCGTGGATGGCGTCCAGGTCCTCGGCCGTCGGCTCGACGCCTTCGCCGCGCAGCTCCTCCAGTAGGCGCTCGGTCCGAGCTCGCGGACCCAGCATCCCGAGGTACGGAACGCCGGATCCCAGGAACCCGCGCAGGTACTCCTTGTCCCGCAGGTAGTTGTGGCTCATCACCATCACGGTGGTGCGGTGGTCCACCCCGGCAGTGGCCGCGGCCAGCTCGGGACGCTCCACGCGCAGCAGCTCCGCCGCCTCGGGGAACCGGTCCGCGGTCAGGAAGGCCTCGCGCTCGTCCACCACGATGACCCGCCATCCCAGCTGCGCCGCCGCGTGCACCACGGGAACGGCGTCGTGGCCCGCGCCGCAGACGACCAGCCGGAGCGGCGGCTCCAGGACCTCCACGAACGCCCGGGCCTCGCCCGACGAACCCAGCAGCGTGCGGATCTCGGAACGGCCCTCGTCCAGAAGCTCCACAGCGGCTCCGCGGGCCGCCCCGTCGAGCCCGCCGTCCCCGGTCCCACCCTCGGTCGACCCGTCCGGCTTCACCACCAGCCGCGCGCCCGGATCCACGCCGGGGACGTCTCCGTCCAGCACCGTGACGGCGGCGATGGGGCGCTGTTCCTCCAGGGCCATTCGGAGCGCGCCGGCGATCTCCGCGGCGCGATCGGCGGGCTCCACGAACACGTCGATGGCGCCGTTGCACCCCAGGCCCCACCCCCACACCGCCTCGTCGTCGGCGGTGAGGTCGAAGTTCACCAGGCGGGGCTGCCCGTCGACCATGACCACGTTGGCGACGTCGGCGACGTCTCCTTCCAGGCACCCACCGCTGATGTTGCCGATCAGGTCACCCGACTCCGGGACCAGCAGGCGCGCACCCGGCCGGCGGTAGGTGGAGCCGCGGACGGCCACGATGGTGGCGAGGGCCATCCGCTCGCCCCGTTCGCGGAGCGACTCGATGGCGGTGAGGACGTCGGCGATCTCACTCATGGGTGTGCGGGGCGTGGGCCTCGGCGGCCGCCGTCCCCGACACGAATGCTACCGGGTCCTCCTGGAACCTCTGGAGGCATCCGGCCGAGCAGAAGTAGTACGTCCGGCCCTCGTGGACGGCGCGATGACGGGCCGTGGCCACCTCCACCGTCATGCCGCACACGGGGTCGATCTCCTCGTGCCGCGCCGCCACGGCCTCCGCGGGCAGCCCGGCCCGCAACCCGGCCGCCTTCAGCTGGACCATCTCCGCCAGGATGGCCACCGCGATCTCCTCGTGCGCGACGGCCCCGAGGTCCAGGCCCGCCGGCGCGTGGACCCGGGCCAGCGCCTCGTCGGAAACCCCGCGGTCGCGGAGGTACCCGAGGACGGCGGCGGCCCGCCGGTGCGAGGCCACCAGGGCCACGTACCCGGCTGGCGTGGCCAGCGCTCGCTGCAGCGCCTCCTCGTCGTAGTGGCCCTGCGTCGCCACCACCACGAAGGACCCTTCCGTCACGCCGGCGCCGGCGAAGTCGAGCGCGGTGACCACCCGGTCGGCCTGTGGGTGGTCCGTCTCGGAGCCGCCGTCGTCGACGACGACGGTCTCCCAGCCCAGGGCCCGGGCCAGGGCGGCCAGGGTGTCCACGGCGGGCGATCGGCCCACCACCACGAGATGGGGCTGCGGCAGCACCGGCTCCACGTACACCTCCAGGGCCCCCTCACTCTGGCACGCGATGGGCACCGTCACCACGCCGTCCCGGCCCCGCCCCTCCAGCTCCTCCGGAGGACCGAGGAACAGCAGCCGGGGCGTTCCCTCGGTCAGGGCCCGCAGCGATTCCCGGACTACGGTGGGCTCGGCGCAGGCGCCCCCGATCCAGCCCCGGATCCGCCCATCGGTCTGGATGAGCGCCGTGCCGCCCTCCTTCCCAGAGGAGGGCGAGCGCCGCCACACCACCGTGGCGAACACGAACGGCTCTCCCCGGGAGGCGAGGTCCCGGGCCAGCTCCAGGATCTGTCTGTTCACGGCCTCACGCCGGAGCGCTCGACTTCGCCGCCTGGATCGCCTCCCACACCTTGGCCGAGGTCAGCGGCATGTCGATGTTGCGCACGCCGAGGTGCCACAGCGCGTCGATCACGGCGTTCACGTACGCGGCCGGCGAGCCTACGGTGGCCGACTCGCCCACGCCCTTGGCCCCCAGGGGGTGGTGCGGCGAAGGGGTGACGGTCTCGCCCAGCTCGAAGCGCGGCGTCTCCCAGGCCGTGGGCAGCAGATAGTCCATGAAGCTCGAGCCGATGCAGTTCCCGTCCTCGTCGAAGGTGATCTGCTCCATGGCGGCGATGCCGAACCCCTCGGTCAGCCCGCCGTGGATCTGCCCCTCCACGATCATCGGGTTGATCCGGACGCCGCAGTCGTCCACCGCGACCATGCGGTTCACCTTCCACACCCCGGTGTCGGGGTCGACCTCGACGATCACCACGTACGTGCCGAACGGGAACGTCAGGTTCGGCGGGTCGTAGTAGTACACGCCCTCCAGGCCCGCCTCCATCCCGTCGGGGAAGTTCGTATACGCCGCGAACGCCACGTCCTGGATCGTCTTGGCCTTGTCGGGCGCGCCCTTCACGAAGAACGTCCCCTTCGTGTACTCGACGTCCTCCTCGCTGACCTCCAGCAGGTGTGCCGCGATCTTGGTGGCTTTCTCCCGGACCCGCCGCGACACCATGGCCGTCGCCGCGCCGCTCACCGGCGTCGAGCGCGACGCGTAGGTCCCCAGGCCGTACGGCGTGTTGTCCGTGTCCCCGTGCATGACCTTCACGTCCTCCGGCTGGATTCCCAGCTCCTCGGCCACGATCTGCGCGAACGTCGTCTCGTGGCCCTGGCCCTGGGTCTGGACCGACAGCTTGAGGATGGCCTTGCCCGTGGGGTGGATCCGGAGCTCGGCGCCGTCGTTCATCTTCAGCCCGAGGATGTCGTAGTCCTTGTGCGGCCCCGCCCCGACGATCTCGGTGAACGAGGCGAGGCCGACACCGAGCAGCCGGCCCTCCTCGCGGGCCTTCGCCTGCTCCGCCCGGAAGTCGGTGTACCCGGCCTTCTCCAGCGCGAGCTCCAGCGCGGCGTGGTAGTCGCCGGAGTCGTAGACCAACCCGGTGGCCGAGGAGTACGGGAACGCCTCCTTGGGAATGAAGTTCTTCCTCCGGAGGTCCGCGGGGTCCATCCCCAGCTCGTAGGCGGCGTTCTGGACGAGGCGCTCGATCATGTACGACGCCTCCGTGACCCGGAACGAGCAGCGGTACGCGACGCCGCCCGGCGCCTTGTTCGTGTAGTAGCCGTCCGCCGCCACGTGGGCAGTTGGGAGATCGTACGACCCGGTCACGATGTGGAAGAGGCCGACCTTGAGCTTGCTGGGCTGCGCGTCGGCGTGGAACGCGCCCTCGTCCGCCTTCAACGAGACGCGAAGCCCCTTCATGGTCCCGTCCTGCGAGAGGGCCATCTCGCCGTGCATGTAGAAGTCGCGGGCGAACCCCGTGGAGATGAGGTTCTCGTAGCGCTCCTCGACCCACTTCACCGGGCGGCCCAGCAGCAGGGAGGCGGCCGTCGCCACCACGTATCCGGGGTACACCGGGACCTTGTTGCCGAACCCGCCCCCGATGTCGGGAGAGATGATCCGGATGTTCTCCTCGGGCAGTCCCGCCACCAGCGCGAAGACGGTCCGGATGGCGTGGGGTGCCTGCGAGGTCATCCATATCGTGGCCTGCCCGGTGGCCGGGTTCACGTCCGCCACGCATCCGCAGGTCTCGAGGGGCGCAGGGTGCGACCGCGGGTAGAAGGTGTCGAGCGACACCACCACGTCGGACTCGGCGAACGCCCGGTCCGTGGCCCCCTTGTCGCCGGACTCCCAATGGTAGATGTGGTTGTCCTGCTGGCCCTCCTTGTCCGTCCGGATCACGGGGGCGTCGGGCCTGGCCGCCTGCTCGGGGTTGACCACGGCCGGCAGCGGCTCGTACTCGACGTCGATCAGCTCCAGCGCGTCCTTCGCGATGTACGGGCTCTCGGCGATGATGGCCGCCACCTCCTGGCCCTGGAACCGGACCTTGTCCGTGACCAGCACGGCCTCCGTGTCGCCCGACATGGTGGGCATCCAGGCCAGGTTGTGCTGCGCCATGAGCTCGCCGGTGACCACCGCGACCACCCCGGGCAGGGCGGCCGCCCTCGACGTGTCGATGGACGTGATCGTGGCGTGGGCCAGGGGGCTGCGGAGGATGGCCATGTGCAGCATCCCGGGCAGCACGACGTCGTCGATATAGGTGCCCTTCCCCCGGATGAACCGGTCGTCCTCCTTGCGCTTGACGCTGTGCCCGACCCCGCGAATCTCGGTTGCGTCGGTCGCCATGTGTGTGCCTCCCTCAGCTCGCGGCAGCCGGCTCGGCGGCCGGCTCGGCGGCCTGCGCGGACCTGGCCCTGGCCGCCCACTGGACGGCCTTGACGATGTTCATGTAGCCGGTACAGCGGCAGATGTTGCCGGAGATGGCCCACCGGATCTCGTCCTCGGTGGGGTCGGGGTTCTCGGCCAGCAGGGCGTTCGCCACCAGCATCATTCCCGGGGTGCAGAACCCACACTGGAGCCCGTGCTCCTCCTTGAACGCTTCCTGGATGGGGTCGAGCGCGCCGCCCTGGAGGAGGCCCTCAACGGTGGTGACCTCGCGTCCGTCCGCCTGGACCCCGAACATCGTGCACGACTTCACCGGGACGCCGTCCACCAGCACGGTGCACGCTCCGCAGCTCGTCGTATCGCACCCCAGGTGCGTGCCGGTGAGACCGAACCGTTCCCGGATGAGATGCGTCAGCAGGAGCCGCGGCTCCACGTCGGCGGTGCGTTGGGCGCCGTTGACCGTGACCGTGATCTCCATGGCTAGTTCCCTCCCCGGGCCATCTCGTAGGCCGCTGCCAGTCCCCGGCGGGTGAACACGTCGACCACGTGGCGCTTGTAGTCCGCGGAACCGCGGACGTCGGATTGCGGGTCCGCGGCCTGCGCCGCCAGCCGGCCGGCCTCGGCGAACGCGTCGTCGGTCGGCTCGGCCCCCGCCAGGGCCGTCTCGGCCTCCGCGGCCTTGATGTTGCGAGAGCCCACCGCCGTGAGCGCGATGCCGGCCCGCCCGATGGTCCCGTTGGAAAGCGAGAGCTGGACGGCCACGCCCACCGTGGCGAAGTCGCCCACCTTGCGTTCGAGCTTCAGGTAGGCCCCCCCGGACCGGTCGGGGGGCGCCGGGACCCGGACCTCCGTGAGCACCTCGTCCGGCTCGATGGAGGTGGTGAAGGTGTCCACCAGGAACTCCCCGATAGGCACCTCGCGCTCGCCCCGGGCGCTGCGGAGCACCACCGAGGCGCCGAGCGCCAGCATCACCGAGCCCCAGTCCCCGGCGGGGTCGGCGTGGACCAGCGACCCCGCCAGCGTGCCCATGTTCCGGACGATCGGGTCGGAGATCATCGGCGCAGCGGCGGCCATGGCCGGATACCGTTCCTTCAGGAGGTCCGAGCGCTCCAGGGTGCTGTTCCGCACCAGGGCGCCCACCCGCAGGCCCCCGTCCTGCTCGGCCAGGCCGTCCAGCCCGGGGAGCCGGTTGATGTCGACCAGGTGCTCGGGCGCCGCGAACCGCAGCTTCATCAGCGGGATGAGGCTCTGGCCGCCCGCCAGGACCTTCCCGTCCGCGCCGTGCTCGGCGAGCAGCCCTAAGGCCTCGTCCAGCGAGGACGGACGGTGGTACTGGAAGGACGCTGGAAGCATCACGGACCTCCTTCGCCTGGACTGCCAGGTCGGCATTGTGCCGGGGACGGCGGGCACGCGGGAACGAGCGGGTTCGGCGTCATCGCACTGCTCCCACGTCGGGGAAGTCGGTCATCCGCTCCCGGTCGTGCCGCTCGAGGATGAGCGGCCCCCGGGCGCATTATCCGGCCGGGCTCTCGGACGGGGCAACTTTGGCGTCACGTACGCAATACGAACGGCGCCGCGACCCGATTTCACCCCCGCGCGGCATCGGGCATACGATCGCGCCATTCCAGACGGGTGAGTGGAAAGGAGACCCTATGACGCGCGTCGGGGTCACGGTGAACGGGGCCCACCACGAAGCCGAGGTGGAGCCCCGCACCCTCCTCGTGTACTTCCTCCGGGAGACCCTGGGCCTGACCGGCACCAACGTGGGGTGCGACACGTCCTCGTGCGGCTCGTGCACCGTCCTGCTCGATGGCGAGTCGGTGAAGTCGTGCACCCTGCTGGCGGCCCAGGCCGACGGCCGCGAGGTCACCACCATCGAGGGCCTGGCCCGCGACGGCCAGCTCCACCCACTGCAGCAGGCGTTCCACGAGCACCACGGACTTCAGTGCGGGTTCTGCACGCCGGGGATGATCCTGGCCGCGGCCAGCCTGATCGAGGAGGCCTCGGGTCCGCTCGGGGAGGAGGAGGTCCGGCACGGGCTGGAAGGGAACCTGTGCCGGTGCACCGGCTACCAGAACATCGTGAAGGCCGTGATGGCGGCGTCCGAGCAGATGCGGGCTCCGGCCTCGACCCCGAGCGCATAGGAGGCGAACCATGGCGCAGGTCGCTCGCCGCGTGATCGGGACCGAGGTCCTTCGCAAGGAGGACCCCGAGCTGATCACGGGCCAGGCTCGCTACACCGAGGACCTCGCCGTCCCCGGGATGCTGTGGATGGAGGTGGTCCGGAGCCCGTTCGCGCACGCCAGGATCAACGGCGTCGACCTCTCCGCGGCGCTCGCCATGCCGGGCGTGGTGGCCGCGTTCTCCGGCCAGGATCTGGCGGAGGACTGGGCGGGGCCACTGCTGATGGCGTGGCCGGTGACCGAGGACATCCACAACCCGCCCCACTGGCCGCTGGCGAAGGACAAGGTCCGCCACCAGGGCGACGGGGTGGCGGTGGTCATCGCCCGGTCCCGAGCGGAGGCGGAGGACGCGGTCGAGGTGGTGGACGTCGACTACGAGCCGCTGCCGGTGGTGGTGGACATGGAAGCGGCGCTCGCGGACGGCGCACCGCTGGTCCACGAGGAGTTCGGCACGAACAAGTGCTACACGTGGGCGCACACGAACGGCGACGTCGAGAAGGTGTTCGCCGGCGCGCCGGTGGTGGTGAAGGAGCGCTACGTCATCCAGCGACAGGTCCCCAACGCCATCGAGCCGCGCGCCGTCCTGTGCCAGCCCAACCCCGCGATGGGCGACTTCATCCTGTGGACCACGACGCAGATCCCCCACATCGTGAAGGTGGCCATGACCCTGGGCACCGGGATCCCCGAGTCGAAGATCCGGGTGATCGCGCCCAAGGTCGGCGGCGGGTTCGGCTCCAAGCTCCAGGTCTACGCGGAGGAGATGCTGGCGCTGGCGCTGGCCAAGCGGCTGGGGCAGCCCATCAAGTGGGTGGAGACGCGCTCGGCCAACTACCTGGCCACGCACCACGGCCGGGACCAGGTCCAGGAGATGGAGCTGGCCGCCACCGAGGAGGGCAAGATCCTCGGGTTCCGGGCCAAGATCATGGTGAACATGGGGGCGTACCTCATGATCATCACGCCGGGGACGCCTCTGCTCGGGGCGTGGCTGTACTGCGGCTGCTACGGCGGGGAGGCCTACGGGATCGAGTTCACCGGCGTGTTCACCAACACGACGCCCACGGACGCCTACCGGGGTGCGGGCCGGCCGGAGGCCACCTACGCCATCGAGCGGGCCATCGACGCGCTGGCCCGCCGCGTGGGCAAGGATCAGGTGGAGATCCGCCGAATGAACTTCATGCCGGCCTCGACCGAGCCGTTCCCCATGCCTGGGGGCCTGACCGTGGATTCCGGCGACTACGGAGCCACCCTGGACGAGGCCCTCCGGCTGGTCGGCTACGACGAGGTCCGCAAGGAGCAGCAGGCTCGCCGGGACGCCGGCGACACCAAGCTGCTGGGGATCGGGTTCTCCACCTACCTCGAGATGTGCGGCCTGGCCCCTTCGCGGATCCTGTCGGTGCTCCGGTACGCCGCCGGCGGGTGGGACGCCGCCCAGATCCGGGTGCTCCCGACCGGCAAGGTCGTCGTGAACATCGGGACGACCCCGCACGGCCAGAGCCACGTCACCACCTTCAGCCAGATCGTGGCGGAGGACCTCGGGGTGGGGGTCGACGACATCGAGGTGGTGTACGGCGACACGGAGATGTCCCCGCTGGGCATGGACACCTACGGAAGCCGCTCGCTCGCCGTCGGTGGGGTGGCGGTTCACCGTGCGGCGCAGCACATCGTGGAGAAGGCTCGGAAGATCGCCGCCCACGAGCTGGAGGTGGCCGAGGACGACCTGGACTACGACGCCGGCACGTTCTCGGTGAAGGGTGCGCCGGACCGGGCCAAGACCATCCCCGAGGTCGCGTTCAGCGCGTGGACGGCGCACAACCTTCCGGACGACATGGAGCCCGGCCTCGACGCCACGTCGGTGTACGACCCCCAGAACTTCGTGTGGCCCTTCGGCGCGCACATCTGCGTGGTGGAGGTGGACACAGAGACCGGCGACGTTCGGGTGGTGAACTACGCGGCGGTCGATGACGTGGGGAACGTGATCAACCCGCAGATCGTGGACGGGCAGGTCACCGGGGGGGTCATCCAGGGGATCGCGGAAGCGCTGTACGAGGAGGCCATGTACGACGAGAACGGCACCCTGATGACGTCGTCGATGGCGAACTACGCGATCCCGGCCGCCAGCGAGGTCCCGTCCATCTCGCTGGGCCGGCTGACCACGCCGTCGACCACGAACGAGCTCGGGGTGAAGGGCGTGGGGGAGACCGGCACCATCGCGTCCCCTCCTGCCGTGATCAACGCGATCATCGACGCGCTGTCGCCGCTGGGCATCACCGACATCGGACGGCCCGCCACGTCGGAGCGGGTGTGGAAAGCCATCCAGGCAGCGAAGGGAGGTTCCCGATGATCCCGGCGCCGTTCGAGTACGAGCGCGCCTCGTCCGTCGACGCGGCCATCGAGATGCTGGGGTCGAACGAGGACGCCAAGCTCCTGGCCGGCGGCCACTCGCTGCTGCCGCTGATGAAGCTCCGGCTGGCCCGGCCGTCGCTGCTGGTCGACATCGGGCGCCTGTCCGACCTCTCTTACGTGCGGGAGGACGGAGACCATGTGGCCATCGGCGCGCTGACCCGCCACCACGACGTGCACGCCAGCCCGGTGCTGGCCGAGCACTGCCCGCTGGTGTCGTACACAGCCGGGCTGATCGGCGACCCGCAGGTCCGGCACATCGGAACCATCGGCGGTTCGGTGGCCCACGGCGACCCGGCCTCGGACATGCCCACCGTGCTGGTGGCGCTGGACGCCGAGGTGGTGGCGCGGGGTCCGGACGGCGAGCGGACCATCGCCGCCGCCGAGCTCTTCTCCGGGCTGTTCGAGACCGCGCTGCATCCCGCAGAGGTCCTGGTGGAGATCCGCGTGCCCAAGCTGGCCGGCGCGGGCTGGTCGTATCAGAAGTTCCACCGCCGGGCCCAGGATTGGGCCATCGTCGGCGTGGCCGCGGTGACCCGCAACGGCGACGCGGCCGTGGCCTTCACGAACATGGGGGCGACGCCCATTCGGGCCTCCGGCGTCGAGCAGGCCCTGGGCGGAGGCGCTTCAGCAGCGGACGCCGCAACCCACTCGGCGGAAGGGAGCAGCCCGCCCAGCGACACCTTCGCCACCGCCGAGTACCGCCAAGCCCTAGCCGAGGTCCTGGTCCGCCGGGCCCTGGAGGAAGCGAGAGGCCGCGCCGGCTAATCGCCCGGCCGGGTAACCTCCCCGATGTGAGTCGCCTTCCGTTCGCGTCGGCTGCCGAGTTGCAGGAAGCCCTCCGGGGGCACTCGTACCTGGCCGACCGCGGGCTGGCCACGGCGATCTACCTCGCGGTGTCGCTGGACAAGCCGCTGCTGCTGGAGGGCGAGGCCGGGGTGGGCAAGACGGAGGTGGCCAAGGTCCTCTCGGAACTGTTGGGCCGCAACCTCATCCGGCTCCAGTGCTACGAGGGCATCGACGCGAACCAGGCCCTCTACGAGTGGAACTACTCCCGCCAGTTGATCGCCGTCCGGGCCGCCCAGACCGGTGAGGCCGGGCCCACCGTCCACGACCTTTTCGGCCCGGAGTTCCTGGTGGAACGGCCGCTGCTGGCCGCCATCCGGGAGGGCTCCGGCGCCGTGCTGCTGGTGGACGAGCTGGACCGGGCCGACGACGAGTTCGAGGCGTTCCTGCTGGAGGTGCTGTCCGAGTTCGCCGTGACCATCCCGGAGGTCGGGCGGGTGGCCGCCCTGGAGCCGCCGGCCGTCGTGGTGACGTCGAACCGGACCCGCGAGCTGCACGACGCCCTCAAGCGGCGGTGCCTCTACCACTGGATCGACCACCCGGGGATCGACCGGGAGGTGGAGATCGTGCGGATCCGGGCACCGGAGGTCTCGGAGGCCCTGGCGCGGCAGGTGGCCCGGGCCGTGGCCCGGTTGCGGGGCCTGGACGTGGCCAAGCGCCCGGGGGTCGCGGAGACCATCGACTGGGCCCACGCGCTGGCGTTCCTTGGCGTGGACGGACTGGACGGCGAGGTGGCCGAGGCCACGCTGGGCGCCGTCCTCAAGGACCACGACGACCTCGAGCTCGCCCGCGCTCGCATCGGGGAGCTGGTGGGGGAGGCCGCCCCGGAGCGATGACGGAGCGAGGCCACCCGCCCGGGCCCGACGCCGCGGAGCCGGACCCGCCCGGGCCGCTGGAGCGGCTGGTCGGGTTCGGGATGTACCTCCGGCGCCTGGGGCTCCCCGTCGAGACCCGCCGCGTCGTCACCTTCTGCCGGGCCGCCGCCGTCCTCGACCCGTTCGACCAGAAGGACCTGTACTGGGCGGGACGGGCCTCCCTGATCGCCCGCTGGGAGGACATCGAGCCGTTCGACCGCGCCTTCGCCGCGTACTTCGGGGACCGGGTGGTCGGAGAGCGGCCCGTCGTGGTGCCGGGCGCGGCGAGCGGCCCGCACCAGGACCGGGAAGAGCCGCCGGGCCCGCGGGGCGAGCCCATCACGGTCGCGTCCCGGTGGAGCGGCGCCGTCGAGGGCGAGGATCCCGAGGGCGAGGCCGCCCTGCGCATCGTGGCCAGCCAGGCGGAGGTCCTCCGGAACCGGTCCTTCGCCGAGCTGACCGAGGAGGAGCGCCACGCCACGGCCGCGCTCATCCGCCGCCTGGAGGTGCAGACGCCGCGGCGCCAGGTCCGCCGCCACCGTCCCGCGCCGAAGGGCTCCCGCTTCGACCTCCCGCGGACCCTCCGCCGCTCGCTGCGCACCGAGGGGGAACCGTTCCAGCGAGCGTGGCGGGACCGCACCACGCGGCTCCGCCCCCTGGTCCTGCTGCTCGACGTGAGCGGTTCGATGGGTCCGTACGCGCGCGCGCTCATGCAGTTCGCGTTCGCGGCCATGGCCGCGGGCGGCACGGTGGAGGTGTTCTGCTTCGGGACCCGCCTGACCCGGGTGACCCGGATCCTGCGGACCCGGGACCCCGACCGGGCCCTCCGGGAGATCGGCCGCGAGGTGGAGGACTGGGAGGGCGGCACCCGCATCGGCGAGTCGGTGAAGGCGCTGCTGGACCGGTGGAGCCAGCGCACCGCGCTGCGGGGCGCGGTGGTGGTGCTGTGCTCCGACGGGCTGGAGCGGGGCGACCCCGAGATGCTGGCCCAGCAGATGGCCAGGCTGGGCCGCCTGGCCCACAAGGTGGTGTGGGTGAACCCGCTGAAGGGGAGCCCCGTCTACGAGCCCCTGGCCCGGGGGATGGCGGCGGCCCTTCCCCACGTGGACGTATTCCTTCCCGGCCACAACCTGGAAAGCCTGGCCGCGCTGGGCCTCATCCTGTCCCGGTAGCGGACGGGGCCCCGGACGTGGATGCCGACGGCTGGGGGGAACGCTTCGCGAAGGTCAGGCTCACCGCGCCGTGCCGCAGGATCAGCCGATCGCCCTGGATGGTCGCTCGCTGGACCACCGAGCTGCCGGTCTGGCTGAGCACCAGCGTGTCCCCCGACACGGTGTAGGTCCCGCCGCCCTGGCCGCCGCCGATCTCCCCCGTCCACGTCCCGTCGTCGTTCAGGGTCAGCGCGATCTGCAGGCCACCGGCGCTGGCCACGTAGGTCCCGGCCACCGACCGGTGATGCGAGCACGACGCCAACGAGAGGGCCACGACGAGGAAGAGCACCCACGCGGCCGCCGGCTTCTTCCTCATGTCGGCAGCCATGGTGCCACGTCCGGGCCCCAAGCCCGGTCGCGGGCCGCCGGCCCGTCAGGCCACGCGGCCGGGCCGGCCGTCGGGTGTTGAGAACGGCAGCCCCCGACGGGCCCACGCCTCCATGCCGCCGGCCAGGTTGTAGGCCTCGAACCCTCGGGCCTGGAGCATCAGCGTGGCCAGCTCGCTGCGGTTCCCGGAGCGGCACACGGCGACCACCGCCCGCTCGGGATCGAGATCCGGCCCCCGACCGGCCATCAGCTCGTTCAGGGGTACGTGGACGGCCCCGTCGATGCGCCCGGCGTCCCACTCGTAGGTCTCCCGGACGTCCACGATCTGGACCTCGCCCCGCCGCTCGTAGACGCCTTGTGGCTGGGTCAGGTCGGCGGCCGCGCCGTTCGCATCTCCCACGCTGGTCACGTCCCAAACTCTATCAAGGACATCGGATTCGCTTCGACCCTTTCCGTCCGGGGCGACGATGGGTTAGGGCTCCGCCAGCGCCCGCTCGAACGCCTCGTGCGCGCCCCGGTCGAACAGCACGAACCGGACCTCCCGGACCCGCGTGTCGGCCTCGCGGACCGCGCGGACGGCGACCGGCGCGGCTTCGCCCAGGGGATAGCCGTACACGCCGGTGGAGATGGCCGGGAAGGCCACGGTCTCCGCGCCCAGCTCGTCCGCCACGCGCAGCGCCTGGGTGTGGCAGCTGGCCAGGAGGTCCGAGCGGTCCTCGAATGTGGAGTGGACGGGCCCCACCGTGTGGATGACCCACCGCGCGGGGAGCCGCCCCGCCGTCGTGGCGACGGCCCGTCCGGTGGGAAGTCCGTCGGGAAACCGCTCCGTCCGGACCCGGCGGCATTCCTCGAGGATCTCAGGCCCGCCCCTGCGGTGGATGGCTCCGTCCACACCCCCGCCGCCCATCAGCGAGGAGTTGGCCGCGTTCACCACGGCGTCGACCTGCTGCTCGGTGATGTCGCCCAGCACCAGCAGAATCTCGGGCACGAGGGCTATCGTACGGCGGCTGGTCCGGGGCGGTGTCCGGAGCGAATGGGGGAACGTGGCGGCACGGGTGGAGGCGAGGGTGACCCGCCTGCGGGGCGGTGTGAAGGCGGCCGTCTCGCTATTCCTGGTGGAGCACCGTGGCGTCCTCAGCCTGGTGGATACGGGGACCGACGGCACCCTCGGGCGGATCCTGCGGGCCCTCCGGGCGGCCGGGCGTCGCCCCGGGGACGTCCGCCAGATCGTCCTGACCCACTGCCACGGGGACCACACCGGGGCCGCGGCCGCGGTCCGCGAGGCCACCGGCGCGTCCGTGGTGGCCGGGGCGGCCGACGTGGGCCCGATCGAGGGCACGGCACCGTACCCGGGACCGGTGGACCGGCTGTTCAAGGCGGTGTTCGCGGACCTGGCGCGCTTCCCCCGCCTGCGGGTGGACGTCGCGGTGTCCGAGCGCCAGGAGCTGGAGGGGGGCCTGGTGGCCATCCCCACGCCGGGGCACACCGCCGGGCACCTGGCGGTGCTGGTCCCGGACCTCGACACCGTGCTGGTGGGAGACCTGGTGTGGCACCTCGGACCGCTCCGGCCGTCCTGGCGGCGGCTGACCCAGGACCCCCTGCGCAATGCCGAGTCCATCCGGGAGCTGGCGGCGCTCGGCCACGGGCGGATCGAGCCGGGGCACGGGCCCGCGGTGCCGGGGGAGCGCCTGCGGGACATGGCGGGTACCATCGGGACGAGGTGATGCCCCCATGGTGAAGCAGGCTGAACACGAGGTGATCGAGCTCGAGGACGCCGCCCAGCCCGATGCCCGGGAGATCGACGTGCTGGCGGACCGGCTGCATCCGGAGGTGAACCGGGCTCAGGTCCTGGTCCGGTTCGATGAGCGGTTCGTCTCCGGGACCGCTCCGGACCCCCTTCCCGACGGGTTCCTGCCCGGGCGACTGCTGGCCACCACGACGTGGGCGCCGCTGGACGGGCTGTTTCGGCGGGTGGCGAGCCTGTGGATGCCGTGGCAGGGCAAGACCCTGTTCCGGGACAGCTCCACCGGCGTGAATCGGTTCCTGCCGAACGTGCGCGTCCCCATGCGGACGGTATGGCCCGGCTACGCCCCCGAGTACGTGGGAGCCGATCGGGTCGAGGCGTTCCCGTTCCGGACCCGGGTGGCCCCCGGCGAGCTCGACCCGGGCGTGGACGTCCTGAAGATCGACTACGACTTCGAGGCCAACCCGGACCTCATGATCCGGCGGATCCTGGACGAGCTGGTGCAGGTCGCGCCGGGCCGGTACCTGGGGAAGGTGCTGCTCCGGGCCCGGGGGCGCTTCCACCCGATCGGGTTCTTCTCGCTTCGCACGCCGTAGCGCAAGCGAGCGGCCGGTCCGCTCAGGTCCGGTTGACCGCGGGCGGGTAGCGCACCAACGCGACGCTCGGATTCGGCCCGTGCGTTGCCGCGGCCTCGGCCAGGGCGTCCTCCACGGTGGCCAGGGGCTCGAACCCGGCGTGGCGGACCACGTCGGGGTTCTCGGCCCCCGCCACCAGCACGCGGCCGGCGTGGCGGAGCCGCTTCAGCGGGTACAGGGCCATGACCGGATGGACCGGATGGAACCCGAACCCGGTCCGGTACGCGGCCACGTACTCCTCCCGCGCGGCGAGCTCGGGCTCGAAGCGCTCCCGCGCCTCGTACGGGTCGCGGGTGGCCGGCAGCACCCGGTCCCACACCTCCCGGTACGAGGGGTGGTGCACCTCGTCCCACCGGTCCGGGCACGGCGTCGCCAGGACGACCGTGCAGCCCGGCTTCCCCACGGCCTCCACCATGCCCCCCAGGTACCCCAGGCCCGTCGAGATCAGGGTGAGGATCGGGTTGGTGAACGAGAACGCCGCGTAGGGGCTCCAGTCGGGGACGCCGTACAGCACCACGTCGACCCGCTCCGGCAGGAGGTCGCGCCGGGCGGGCTGGTGGGCCCTGGTCACCTCGAGGACCTCGCGGCGGGTGGCGTGCACCGAGCCGCCCAGCACCCGGTGCACCTGCAGCGGGTTCGACAGCAGGGTCTCCACCTTGAAGATCCGTCCCTGGCCAAGCCGGTCGTCGACCACCCGGCCCATGCGCTCCAGCGACTCGTGCATGCGGTTCTTCTCCACGGACATGCTCATCGTGTCGGGAGTGTGGTGGGTGCGGATCGAGCGGTAGCTGGACAGGCCCACGCAGACCGACTTCCAGCCTCCGGAAAAGCCACGGGTGGTGGAGGCGTTCAGGTACACCGTGAGGTCCGCCTCGGTTACGAAGCGGCTGACCTCCACCGGCTCGCCCTGCTCCGTGGTCCCCAGGTCCTCCAGCTCGTCCGGCGCCTCGGCGTCGTGGCACCGCAGGCGGCCGGCGGCGGCGAACTCCCCCGCAACCTCATGGCCGAGGATCCGGGCCAGCTCGTCCGTGGTGAACTGGCGGTGCAGCGCGTTCGCGCACAGCAGCGTGATCCGGTCCCGGCGCACGCCGGCCCGCTCCAGCTCCGTCAGCACCATCGGCACGGCCGTGGCCCACAGCGGCGCGTAGCAGGGCACCGTGGGGTCGTCGAAGGCCACCGTGACCCGCCCGGCCCCCCGGGCCAGCTCGGCCAGGGGCGGGGTGTCCAGCGGCCGCTCCAGCGCGTCGCGGACGGCCTGCGAGAGGTCCTCGGCGGGAGGGAGCGGAAGCGAGATCCCCGGCTCGACCACGTGAGCGTCGTCGGGTACGCGGGCCGTGATCCACCCCTGGCCGAACACCAGCTGCTCGTTCACGGGCGAACGCTACCCCGCCCGGTGGAACGCCCGCACCCCCCGTGGCATGCTCCGGCCGGATCGGAGGCGGCGCGCGTGGCCCAGCCGGCAGCGGGAACCCAGGTCAGGCCGTTCACCAACGGCATGCGTTCGCCCATCGTCGCGCCCCTCACCCGCGGCCTCCTGGGCGTCCCGCTGTTCCTGCTCACGACGCACACCGACCAGTTCTTCGCCTGGACGATCAAGGTTCCGCTGACCGCGGCGGTCCTGGGCGCGAACTACTGGTCGAGCGCCGCGCTGGCCATCCTGGCCTCGAGGGAACGAGCGTGGGCCGACGGCCGGATCTCCATCTCGGTGGCCCTGGTGTTCGCGCCGGTCACGACCGCCGCGACGTTCATCCACTTCGGCCTGTTCCACACCGACAGCTTCTTCGGGTGGTTCTGGATCGTGGCGTACGCGATCTACCCGCCCATGCTGCTGTTCCTGCTGTACCGGCAGCTGCGGGTTCCCGGAGGCGACCCGCCGCGAACCTCCCCCCTTCCGCCGTGGGTGCGGGCCACCTTCGCCGCCCATGCCGCCGTCCTGGTGCCGCTCGGCGTGGTCATGTTCGTCGCGCCGGGCGCGGCCGGGCACCTGTGGCCGTGGCCGCTCACCCCGCTCACGTCGCTTGCGCTGTCCGCGTGGGTCCTGGCCTTCGGCGTGCTCGGGGCCCACGCGGTGTACGAGAACGACGGCGCCCGGGTCCGGGTGGCGCTCCTGGGCTACCCGGTGCTCGTGGTGCTGCACGCGATCGCGCTGGCACGGTTCGGTTCCGACATGCAGTGGGGGGAGGCCGGCGCGTGGGTGTACGTGGCGTTCCTGGCCAGCTGCGCTGCCCTCGGGGGGTTCGGGGTCGTCGGGGGCCGAAGGGACGTGATTCGGCGGCCCGGGTAACGTGTGCCCGTGCCACGCGTGAGCTTCCGTCGCGCCGCCGCCGAGCTCGGCGCTCGGGACCCCGTGATGGCCCGGCTGGTGGAACAGGGCGGCCCCGTCCGGATCCGCCCGCCCCGCGACCCGGACCACTTCGTCGACCTCGCCGAGACCATCGTGTACCAGCAGCTGGCCGGCGCGGCCGCCGCGGCCATCTGGCGCCGGGTGGCGGCTCTGTTCGACGGGAAGGTCACCCCGCAGGCCGTGCTGGCCGTCTCGGACCAGGACCTCCGCGCCGCCGGGCTGTCCCGGAACAAGATCGCGTCGATACGGGACCTGGCCGGGAAGGTCGCGGACGGCACCGTCCCCCTCGACGGCATCAACCGGCTGAAGGACGACCAGATCGTGGAGCGTCTCAGCCTGGTCCGGGGGATCGGCCGGTGGACGGCCGAGATGTTCCTGATCTTCCAGCTCCGGCGGCTGGACGTGTGGCCGGTGGACGACTACGGGGTCAGGAAGGGCTACGCGCTGGCGTACGGCCTCCCGGCGCTGCTCACGCCCAGACAGCTCCAGATGGAAGGGGAGCGGTTCCGCCCGTACCGGACCGTCGCGGCCTGGTACCTGTGGCGGGCGGTGGACCTGTCGCTCCCCGGCACCGCCCCGGCCGGCTAGCGAGCCTCGCGGGCCCTTCTCCCCCCGGCGTCCTGGAGTACGTTGCCGAGGGCTTCCTCGAACCCCTCCCGGGCCGGGTTCAGCGCGAGGAGGCCCTCGTCGCCGATCAGCTCCCCCCGGTGCAGCACGATGGTGACCACCGGCGAGTGCAGGTCCCGCAGGACCGCCGCCACCTCGGACCCCCGCATCGAGCGCAGGGCCTCGTCCAGGACGGCCACGTCGGTGCGGCCCTCCAGGCAAGCCTCCAGCGCGTCGAAGGGGGCGTCGAACTCCAGCGCCACGCGGTTCCCGGTCGCCGCGAAGATGCCGGCGACGCGGGCACGGAGCTCCTCGTCAGGCGACGCGATCAGGACCCGAAGGGCACTCATGTGACTCCTTGCACGACCGGTCGGAAGCGGCCACCCCCCGATCCGGGGAGGGGCCGCTTCCCGGCCGGTTCCCCTGGTCGCAGGAGCCCTACCCCCCAGATGGAGCTCCCCGACAGGAGGTCTCAATGCCACTCGAAGTTGGCGCCGCCCGCCATCAGCACCGCGAACAGCGTCAGCAGGACTAGTCCGATAGCCCAAAGCCGCTTCATCCCCATCCCCCTCTCTTGCTTTCCGGTCGCCGGATGGTACTCGTGTCCTTAACTTCTAGTCAAGAAAGTATGTTAACCACGTCCTGAGCAGGGTAAAGTGGTGCCCATGGACGCGGATCTCGCGGGAAGGTTTCGGTCCCTGCGGGTCCAGGCGGCGCTGACCAAGACCGCCCTGGCCCGGCCCCGGTACACCGTCAGCTACGTGAGCCAGATCGAGTCCGGAAAGCGCCGACCGTCGCCCGAGGCGCTGGCGTTCTTCGCGGAACGCCTGAGCGTGACCCCCGAGTTCCTGGTCACCGGGGTCCCCCAGGGCATGGAGGACCTCCTGCGGTACCGGCTGGAGGGGGCCCGGCGCAGCCTGCGGATGGGCGACGCCCGGGAGGCGGAGGACGCCGCCCGCTCGGTGCGCTTCGAGTCCGACCAGTACGGCCTGACCGCCGCGGGGGCCCAGGCCGGCGTGGTCCTGGGGGAGGTTCTCATGTCCCAGACCCGGTTCCGCGAGGCCATCGACGTGTACGAGGCGGCCCTGGAGAGCGGGCACCTGTCGGAGCGGGACGCCGGCATGGCCGTGTCGGGCGTGGGCCGGGCGTACCGGAACGTCGGCGACCTGACCTACGCGGCCGAGGTGGTGGAGTCGTTCCTCGGCCGGGGGGGAGGGATGCCCCTGGACCCGGGGGTGGTGGCCGAGCTCCACGCCGTCCTGATCTCGATCTACTTCGAGCGAGGGGACGTGCTCCGGGCCGAGCGGGCGGCGGAGCGCGCCCTGGCCGCGTCGGACCTGGGCGCCCCCCCCGAGATCCGGGCCAACGTCCTGTGGGACGCCAGTCGGGTCATGGCGGAGGCCAAGCGGTGGCAGGAGGCGCTGGACTTCGCGGGGAGAGCCCGCGTCCTGATGGAGGAGCTCGAGGACCTCCGCAACGTGGCCCGGCTCCACACGAACTACGCGTTCCTGTGCCTGGAATCGGACCCCCCACGCCTGGCGGAGGCCCACGAGCACCTCGACGCGGCCGAGTCATGGCTCGAGCACGCATCGGCCACCAGGCACCTCGCGTTCGTCCACTCCGAGCGGGCTCGCCTGGCCCTGCTCGAGGGGCGCCACCAGGACGCCGTGGCCTATGCCGAGCGAGCCATCGTGGGAGCGGGGGACGACGACCTGGACGTGGCCAAGACCCTGTTCGTGAAGGGGCGGGCCCTGACAGGCCTGGGGAGGGTCAACGAGGCCAGACAGGCGTTCCTGCTGGCCGGGGACCTGTTCGAGAAGCACGGCGCGCGGCAGCAGCTCGCCTCATGCTGGCGGGAGGTCGGGGAGCTCGACCTGTTGGACGGGCAGCTCGAGAAGGCCGTGGAATCGTTTCGCACGGGCCTCGAGGCGCTCGGCACCAGCCGCGCAAGGCCCTGAGCCTGCGTCACGCCGGCAGCCGGAACTCCACCGCCTGGTCACCGAGCTCGATGGCCCGGTCCCTCCCCACGCCGAGGCCCATCAGCGTGAACCGGACCAGTTCCCGGAGCGCCCCGTCCAGGTCGGCCACCCTTCCCTGGAGGAAGGCCACGGCCATCCTTTTGGCGGCGGCGAACGCGGCCTGGACCGTGGTCCGGGGGTCCAGGGACAGCAGGGTGCCGGCGTCCAGGGTCTCCTGGAAGTCGATGAGGATGCGCGCCTCCCACGCCACCTCGATACGGTCCCGAAGGGCCTGCGCCTCCGGCAGCCCCAGCGTGTCGATGTGGTAGGCGTGCGCGATGGGACCCTGGCGCTCCGCGAAGCGCAGGGCCAGGGCCAGCGACAGCGCGGCGTGGAGCGCGGGATCGCCGGCCGCACGGTCCCGGATCAGGGCGCCGTACTCCACCAGCACCATGGAGTCCCGCTCCAGCAGGGCCACGATGGCGGCTTCCTTGGTGGGGAAGTGGTGGTAGAAGGCGCCCCGGGAGACGCCGGCCCGGGCACAGACGTCCTCGATCCGGACGCCGGCATAGCCGGCGGTGCGGAGGACGGCGCCCGTGACGTCCACGATGTCCTCCCGGGTCTGGAGCCGCTGCCGGTCGCGCGGGGTCATTCGCTCACGCCGCCCGGCGCTTCGATGACCGCCTCGGCTCCATCGACACGACCACGTGACCCACCGCCGGCTTGGGGGAACGGTGAAGCTTCGCGTCGACCAGCCCGATGGCCACGCCGACGGCGACGCTCAGGCCGCCCGCCAGGGCGAGCGGACCCCACACGTTCAGGTCGCCGAGAACCGCGAAAGGAGGCCTCAGGCCGGACCGGTCAACGCCCCGCACAGGGAGGAGAGGGGCCGTACAGTGAACCGCGTGAGGACGACCGCCCGGCCGGGCCAGGAACCGCGGTTGGCGCAGCCGGCCTCCCCCCGAACCCTCGGGGAGGAGGTCGTCATCGTCCTGTCGCTGTCGCTCCTGGCGTCGGCGGCCTACGCGATCCTCGACCTGCTCTCGGCCCCGGTGAACCGTTCGGTGGCCGTGGTGACGTTCTCCCAGAGCCCTCAGCTGGCCCGGCAGCTGCTGGACATCGCGTTCGCGCTGCCGCCGGTGTGGCTGGTGTTCTACCTGGTGCGGCGGAACGGAGAAGGGGCCTCCACGATCGGGATGGCGCTGGACCGCCCGCTGCCCGACGTGGCGTGGGGTGCGGTCCTCGCCGCCATCGTGGGTGCCGCCGGGATCGGTGTGTACCTGGGAGCGGTCCAGCTGGGGATCAACCGCATCGTGGTCCCGGTCCCGCCCACCGGCCGGTGGTGGACCGTTCCGGTGTTCGTCCTGGGAGCCTTCCAGAACGCCCTGCTCGAGGAGACCGTGGTGGTGGGGTACCTGGTGACGCGGCTCCGCCAGATCGGATGGGGAGCGGCGGCGGCCGTGGCTGCAAGCGCGGTGCTTCGGGGCTCCTACCACCTGTACCAGGGGTGGGGTGGGTTCGCCGGCAACGTGGCCATGGGCCTGTTCTTCTGCTGGATTTTCCTGCGGTGGCGGCGGACCTGGCCGCTGGTCGTTGCGCACACGCTGATCGACGTGGGGGCCGCGGTGCTCTACATCCTGTTCAAGTCGCACCTCCCCGGCGTCACCGGGAGCTGACAGACTAGTCTGTAGCGGACTAGTAGCGGTCGAGCTCGATCAGCCGCTCGTCCGAGATCCCGAAGAAGTGCGCGATCTCGTGGACCACGGTGTGGCGGATGCGGTGGCGGAGCTGCGTCTCGGTGCGGACCCCGCGCGCGATGGTGGCCCGAAAGAGCGTGATCCGGTCCGGGAGCACTCCGAAGTAGTTGCTGCCCCGATGCGTCAGCGGGATGCCCTGGTACAGGCCGAGCAGGGTGGGCTGCCCGGGCGGGGGGCGGTCGACCACGATGACGTCCACGTTGTCGAGCCGCTCACGCACCCACTCGGGCAGCCCGTCCAGGGCCTCCGCCACGAGCTCGTCGAACCGTTCCGCGGTCAGATCCACGACCGGAACCACATCCGTGCGCTCCACGCCGCGTGCGAGAGCGGATAGGCGTTGAGGATGGGCCAGAAGAACACGAACAGGCCCACGGACGCCGCGACGAACCCCACGGCCAGCGGCAGGAACGGCCGGGACCGGGAGCCGGCCACGCGCATGGTGGCCAGGTCCCGCACCACGTACGTCGCCGCCAGCACCAGGAACGGCGAGATGGGCGTGGCGTAGAACAGGAACTGGACCTTGTTCAGGGCCGGCGGGATGAACCATGGCACGTACTGCACCGCGATGGCCACCAGGATGAACGCAGCCACCCAGTCGCGCCGGCGCCACGCGGCGAACGCGAGCCAGGGAATGGCCAGCAGGTTGAACCAGAAGATGGCCGGGTTCCCGATGCCCAGGATCTCCGAGCCGGGTCCGACGTAGTAGTAGGCGACCGGGCGGCCCAGGTAGAGCCAGCTCCACGGCCGCGACTCGTAGGGGTGGGCCGGCTTGTGGGTGGTCGGGTCGATCGCGTACAGCGTCTCGTGGAAGTGCGCCATCTCGCCCTGCAGCTCCCACAGCTGCGGCAGCGAGAAGTGCCAGCCCGCGCCGGGGACGTAGCGCTCCCTGGGGAACGGGCTCGGCTCGATCCGCCCGCTGTAGGAGCCGATGTAGACGAGCAGCGGGAGCAGCGCCAGCGACACGAAGATGGTGAGCCCTTCCTGCCGGACCGTGGCCCACAGGGGCGCGCGCACGGCGCCGCGGCGTCGCCGCAGCCACTCCCACGCGAACACCAGCCCGATCGCGCCGAGCAGCGGGGGCAGGCCGTTCCACTTCGTGGCGATGCCGGCCCCGAACGCGAGTCCCGCGGCCAGCCGCCAGGGCCGCCACAGCGGCGACGGGACGCGACGGGACAGCAGCTGGACCGAGGGGGCGCGCTCCGCGGTGATCACCGTTCCGGGGCCGAGCTCGGGTGGCGGGTCGGGTTCCTGCATCGGGCCGAGCCTCCGATCCGCGGGGTGCTGCGCTCCGGTCCGGCGCTCGATGGACCGGCGGTCCAGCACGACGAACAGGAACCCCAGGACCACCCAGAACGCGACGAAGATGTCTAGCAGGGCCACCCGTGACTGCACGAAGTTGAGGCTCTCCGTGGCCAGCAGGAGACCCGCCACGTAGGTCCAGCCCACGCTGCCGAACAGCAGCAGTGCGATGGCCGCGGTGATCACGACCGAGGCCGTGCCGAACAGCGCGGAGGAGAAGCGGTAGCCGATCGCGTTGTACCCGAACAGCTTGATGCCGAGGGCGATCATCCATTTCCCGAGCGGCGGGTGGACCCAGGACTGCTCCTCGCTGGTGGTGGTGAGGTCGCACTGCTGCGGCGCGTTGCCCGCGTACAGGCATGCGTCCTTCGCGTAGTAGGTCTCGTCGAACACGTAGACCCGATGCCCGTGGTCGGTTCCCGGGTCGCCCAGCGCCCAGAAGCGCGGCACGCCGGCCACCAGGGCGACCACGGCGAGGATCACCGCGGGATGGCGAAGGAACCGAGCCGCCGCGCCGGGTCGCCTGCTGCCCGTGTCCTTGTCCGTCGCCGCGCCCCCGTCCGCATTCGTGTGCGCGATCGTGTCCGCGTCCACGTGGGCGTCCGCGGCCGTGGCCGGGAGTGTGGCCGGCTCGGCCTGAACGGTGTCATCGGCCTCGCGGGGGTCGGCGGGGGCGCGGGACGGCCAGGATTCCATCGCCGTCGATGGTACGCGAGGAGTTCCGATTGGACCGGGAATCAACGCCGCCTCGCGTCCCGGCATGCCACCATCCGACCATGAGCGATCCCGACGGCACCGCAGGGACGCTGTTCCTGGTGGGCACCCCCATCGGCAACCTCGCCGACATCACGGAACGGGCGCGGACCACGCTGGCCTCGGTCGACCTGGTGGCGGCGGAGGACACCCGCCGGACCCGGGCGCTGCTGACCAGCCTGGGCCTGCGGGCCCGGATGGTGTCGTTCCACGGCGCGAACGAGCGAGAGCGGACCGACCACCTCCTGTCGGAGCTGCTGGCCGGGCGCGACGTTGCCGTGGTGTCGGACGCCGGCATGCCCGGGTTGTCGGACCCCGGGTTCCGGCTGGTCCGGGCCTGCGCCGAGGCGGGGATCGACGTCCGCGTGGTGCCGGGGCCGTCGGCGGTGGTCTCGGCGCTGGTGGTGTCGGGCCTCCCCACCGACCGGTTCGCGTTCGAGGGGTTCCTGCCGCGGCGAGCCGCCGAGCGGAGCGCGCGCCTGGAGGCGCTGGCCACCGAGCCCCGGACCCTGGTGTTCTTCGAGTCGCCGCGCAGGCTGTCCGCGACCCTCCGCGCCGTGGCCGAGGCGCTGGGCGATCGCCGGGTGGCCGTGGCCAGAGAGCTCACCAAGGTCCACGAGGAGGTGGTCCGGGGCCGGGCCTCGGAGGTCCTGGGCCGGTTCGAGGACCGGGAGCCCCGGGGCGAGATCGTCCTGGTGGTGGAGGGTGCGTCGGAGAACCGATTCGTGCCCTCGCCCGAGGACCTGGCGGCGGAGGCGGCGCCGCTCGTGGCGGGCGGCATGCGGGCCCGGGACGCCGCCCGGGCGGTGGCTCGCCACCACGGCGTCTCGGCCAACGAGGTCTACCGGGCCATGCTGGAGCGGGCCGGGGGTCGGGACGCGGCCGAGGGCCCGGACCCTACTTGACGATGAACGTGCCGTTCATCTGGGGATGCACGTCGCACCGGAAGAAATACCGTCCGGCCGGGAGCGCCTTCACGTCGTAGCGCTCGGTGGCCACGCCCACCACGATCTTCCCCTGGAACAGCGGCTTGCGCGCGGAGGAGTCGGTGTAGATCGAGACGTTGTGGGACGTCGCGCCGTCCTCGTTGTGGAAGGCGATGGTGAACGCCCGGTTGGCCGGCGCCGCCAGGCAGGTGGTGTCGAACACAAAGCTCTTGGCGGTGACCGACAGGTTCGTGCCCGAGGGCGAGCAGTTCGTGACGGTGGTCGTGCCGCCGCCACCACTGCACGCTGCAAGCAGCAGCGTCCCCGCGGCGGCCAGGCAGAGCAACGCGAGCTTCCTCATGGTTCGGCGATCTCCTCGGACGAGTGGGCGGTGCAGTCGGTGCTCGCCGTCAGCCTACCGGGCGTCGGCGGGTGGCGGCCCCGCCGCGGCCCATGCGCTCCGTACAATGGCCGCCACATGGGCACGGCCTACTACGTCACGACCCCCATCTACTACCCGAACGACGTCCCGCACATCGGGCACGCGTACACCAGCGTGGCCACGGACGTCGTGGCCCGGTACCACCGGCTCCGAGGCGACGAGGTCCACTTCCTGACCGGCACGGACGAGCACGGGCTGAAGCTCCAGCGGGCCGCCGAGGAGCGAGGCGTGGATCCGCGCCGGTTCGTCGACGAGATGGCTCCCCGGTGGCGCGAGGTGTGGCAGCGGCTGGACATCTCGTTCACCGACTACATCAGGACCACCGAGCCCCGCCACGAGGCCGCGGTGGTCCGCCTGCTCCAGGCCGTCCACGACAACGGCCGGGACGACATCTACCTCGGTTCCTACCAGGGGCTGTACTGCGTGTCCTGCGAGCTGTACTACGCGGAATCCGAGCTGGTGGACGGGAACTGCCCGATCCACGGGCGCCCCGTCGAGCGGATGTCCGAGGAGAACTACTTCTTCCGCCTGTCCGCCTACGCGGATCGGCTGCTCGACCACTACCAGCAGCATCTGGAGGCGCTGGAGCCCGAGATCCGGCGGAACGAGGTGCTGTCGCTGATCAAGGGCGGGCTGCAGGACTTCTCGATCTCGCGGACCTCGTTCGACTGGGGCATCCCACTCCCGTGGGACCCCAAGCACATCACCTACGTGTGGTTCGACGCGCTCACCAACTACATCACCGCAGCGGGCTACGGCTCCGATCCCGAGCGGTTCGAGCGGATGTGGCCGGCCGACGTCCACTTCATCGGCAAGGACATCCTGCGGCAGCACGCCGTGTATTGGCCGGCCATGCTGATGGCGGCGGGGGTGGAGCTTCCGCGGAAGGTGTTCGCGCACGGGTTCCTGCTGGTGGGTGGCGAGAAGATGTCCAAGACCCGGCTCACCGGCATCCACCCGTTCGAGCTGGTCGATCACTTCGGGGTGGACGCGTACCGGTATTTCTTCATGCGGGAGGTCCAGTTCGGTCAGGACGGGAGCTTCTCGTGGGAGGCCATGATGGACCGGTACAACGCCGACCTGGCCAACGGGCTGGGGAACCTGGCCAGCCGGGTGCTGGCCATGCTGGGCTCATACTTCGACGGGGAGGTCCCCGACGGGAGGCCGTCCCGCGACGAGAGCCTGGTGGGGACGATCGAGACGCGATCCACAGCCTTCATGGACCAGATGGAGCGCCTGGCCATCACCCCGGCCATCGGCGCGGTGTGGGACGTCGTGGCGGAGGCGAACCGGTACCTGGTCCGGGAGGCGCCTTGGGAGCTGGCCCGAGACCCGGACGCGCGGGACCGCCTGGCCGGGGTCCTGTACGCGGGCGCGGAGACCCTTCGGATCCTGGCCGTGCTGGCCTCACCGGTCACGCCCGGAGCGGCCGCCCGGCTGTGGGAGCAGCTGGGGATCTCCTCGCCGCTCGAGGCGCAGCGGTTGCCGGAGGCCGCGGCGTGGGGTGGCCTGGCGCCCGGCACCCGGACCACGAAGGGGGAGGCCCTATTCCCCCGGCTCTCGTCCTGAACTCGAATGGTCGGGATAAACCCTCAAGGACCGGTCCAGGCCGAAGCGGTGGACACCCACTGCCACCTCTTCTCGATGCGGGGTGAGCCTGCAGAGGTGGTCGAGGCTGCCCGCCGTGCGGGCGTGGGAGCGCTGGTGTGTGTGGGCGTCGATCCGGACTCGAGCCGCCGTTCCGTCGAGCTGGCCGAGTCATTCCGGGGGGTCTTCGCCACGGCGGGCATGCACCCGCACACGGCCTCCGATCTCGACGCCCGGGCCGGCTCGGCCCTGGAGGAACTGCTCGCCAACCCCATGGTGGTGGGGGTGGGGGAGACGGGCCTGGACTTCTACCGGATGCTGTCGCCGGCCCCGGACCAGGAACGGGCCCTCCGCGTCCACGCGCAGTGGGCCCGGGAGTTCGACAAGCCGCTCGTGGTCCACGTCCGGGACGCTTGGGAGGCGGCGCTGCGGGTGCTGGAGGACGAGGGGGCGGAGCGGGTGGTGCTCCACTGCTTCTCGGGGGACGAGGCGGTGGCCCGGGAGTGCGCGGCCCGCGGGTACTTCCTGTCGTTCGCCTGCAACGTGACCTATCCGAAGAACGAGCACCTCCGGCGGGCCGCCGCCGCCGCCCCGCCCGACCTGCTGCTGGTGGAGACGGATAGCCCGTTCCTGGCTCCCCAGACGCTACGGGGCCGCGACAACGAGCCCGGGAACGTGGTGGCGGCTATCGAGGAGGTGGCCAGGGCCAGGGGTGAGGACCCCGGCGCGGTCCGCGCCTTCACCGCCGCGAACGCCCGGGCTGCCTTTCCGGGCCTGCGGTGAGGCCCGCCGGTGTGCGGTGAGGCCCGCCGGTCTGCGGTGAGGCCGGCCGGTCTGCGGTGAGGCCCGCCGGTCTGCGGTGAGGCCCGCGGATCGCTGCGGGTCGCTGAGAGAAGCCACAGTCCGAACCCGAGGTCGAGACCGACCCGGGCGAACCGAGTCCGCGGGCCGGTCCGCCCGAACCCGAGGTCGAGACCGCCCCGAGGGAACGGGACCTTCAGCCCGTTGTTCCCGAACCCGATATCGAGAGTGTTGTGCACCGAACGAGCGTTCGGTGGATCAAGTTTGCACTTGAAGTTGAGCCTTTGCTAGGGTTCCCCCCTGTCCTGCCTTGGAGGCTCTGGTCTGGCCCTCGCCACTTCCCCCCGGAGCCTTCCTTCGTGAGGAGGGAAGGTGCGGGTTCAACCGACCCGGGGGCGACGCCGCCGGATCCGGCGAACGAGCGGGCGTCTGGCCCTGGTGGGGTCCGTGCTCGGTCTGGCCGGCGTCCTCCACGTGCTGGTGGCGGGGGGCGGGGCGCAGGCCAGCCCGGCCTCTCAGTCTCGACCACCGGTTCACAGTTCGCTCCTGGTGCTCCCGGAGGCGGCCCGCGACGACGCCGCCTCGGCACCGGCGCTCCCGGGGCTCGCTCCACTGGCAGGACGTCACAGCGTGGGGGTCTGGATGGCGGAGGGGCTGGCGGCGCGGATGCTCGGCATCCTGCGCGTGCCGGCCGCGAGCTCGACCTCCGCGGTCGGACCAGACGGGCTCTCGCTGCCGGGTTCCGTGGCGGTCACGGTCGTGGTGAAGGGGAAGACCCACGACGTGCTGACCAACGCGGCGACCGTCGGGCAGCTCCTCTCGGCCATGGGGATCCGGCCCGACTGGAACGACCGCGTCACTCCGTCCATCCAGGCTCCCATCCTCCGCGCTCCGGTCGTGCGCTACGTCGACGTCGCGGTGAGCACCGTCACGGCGACGTCGGCGCTGCCGTTCCAGGTGTACACGACCTACTCTTCGAAGGTCCCGATCGGGAAGAGCCAGATCCTCCAGGCGGGGCGGAGCGGTAGCGTCGCGCGCACCTACCGGGTCCATCTGGAGGACGGGAGGGAAGTCAGCCGGCGCCTGGTGTCGCAGCGGGTCACCGGCCAGCCCGTGGCGGAGCGCCGGGTGGTCGGTGTGCCGCCAGTCCCTGCCGGGATGGCACAGCAGCGGGTGGGTGAGGCCTCCTGGTACGACCACTCCGGGCTGACCGCGGCCAGCCCGTGGCTTCCCTTCGGGACCCGGGTCACCGTGACCAACCTGGCCAACGGGCGGTCGGTCACCGTGGTAATCAACGACCGTGGACCGTTCGGCGGGCGCATCATCGACCTCTCGCGGGAAGCGTTCTCCCGCATCGCGCCGCTCGGCGCGGGGGTCTGCCAGGTCCGCATCGCCTGGTAGGTCGTTCACCCCTCCCGCTCCCGCTGCCGCTGCCGCATCCGGCATCTCATCGAACGACGGGGAGCCCTCCCGCGGCCTCGGGCGCCGGGCGCTGAAGGCGCTGGCCGCCCGGCACGGCGTCCGTCCGTCGAAGGCGCTGGGGCAGCACTTCCTGGCCGATCCCAACCTGGCTCGCCGGATCGCGGAGCTCGCCGGTGTGGGGCCCGAGGACCGGGTGCTGGAGGTCGGGGCCGGGTTGGGCTCGCTCACCGTGGCCCTGGCCGGGACGGGGGCGGAGGTCCTCGCGGTCGAGTTCGACCGCGCCGTCGCGGCCGCGCTCCGCGACGTCGCCGGGCCGTTCCCCACCGTGCGGGTCCTGGAGGCCGACGCACTGCACGTTCGATGGGACCAGGAGCTCGGTGACGGCCCGTGGAGGATGGCGTCGAACCTGCCCTACAACGTGGCGGTTCCGATCCTGTTCGCCCTGCTGGAGCAGGCGCCGCAGATCGTCCAGTACGTCGTGATGGTCCAGCGCGAGGTCGGCGAACGGCTGGCTGCTTGGCCCACCAAGCAGGCGTATGGTGCACTGAGCGCGCGCTTGGCGTACCAAGCAGATGTGACGGTCCTGCGCAGAGTGGCGCCGTCGGTGTTCTGGCCCGAGCCGCAGGTCGAATCCGTGCTCCTTCGGATCACGCCCCGGGAGCCACCGGTATCGACGCCCCGGGACCGGTTGTTCCGGGTCATCGACGAGGGGTTCGCCCAGCGACGCAAGACCATGCGCAACGCGCTGGTTCGCCTGGGGCTGTCACCGGAGGGGGCCGCCCGGGCGCTGGAGGGTTGCGGGTTGGATGCCGGGGTCCGGGCGGAGTCGCTGGGCCTCCCGGAGTTCGCCTGCCTGGCCGACGCGGTGTTCGGTGGTGGCTGAGCCGGTGGCCTCCGACCGTGGGTGAATCGGCGGCCCGGGCCGAGGTTCGGGTCGAGGCGCGCGCCAAGGTCAACCTGTTCCTGCGTGTGCTGGGGCGACGCGATGACGGCTACCACGACCTGGAGAGCCTGGTGGTGCCGGTGTCGTTATCCGACACCGTGATCGTCCGCGCCGACGCGGAGCTGTCTTTCGGCATGCGCCCCGCCGGATCGATCCAGTTCGAGCCGATCGATCCACGCAGGAACCTCGCCTTCCTGGCCGCCGAGGACTGGGTCGAGACCAGGTGGACGGCGGGGGAGGCCGCGGAGGTGATCGTGGAGAAACGCATCCCGGTGGCCGCCGGGCTGGGGGGTGGAAGCGCCGACGCGGCGGCAGTGCTGCGCGGGATGAACGAGGTGTGGGGCGAACCGTTCGGTCCGGAGGAGCTGGCCACCATGGGAGCCCGGATCGGCTCGGACGTGCCTGCGCTCCTCGATGGCGGCGCGGTGGTCATGCGAGGACGCGGCGAGATCGTCGAGCCCGCGACCGTCGCCCAGATGTGGTGGGTCCTCGTCCCGCAGCCCTTCCCCGTCTCCACCGCCGACGTGTACCGGTGGTGGGACGAGGACGGAGGCCCCACTGGCCCCAACGCCGCGCCGCTTCTCGAAGCAGCCGCCGTCGGCGATGTGGATGCGCTTGCCGGACTGGTGTTCAACGACCTCCAAGGCCCGGTGTTCCGTCGCCACCCCGAACTCGAGGAGGTTCGGAGCGATCTCCTCCGGGCCGGCGCGCTTCGCGCCATCCTGTGCGGGAGCGGGCCGACCGTGGCCGGGCTGGCTCGGGACGAGGCGCACGCCCGTGCCGTCGCCGCCCGGATTCCCTCCGCGATCGCGGTCTCCGGTCCGGGATAATCGAGCGGTCACGGTCCGGGGTCGTCTAACGGCAAGACGGGGGCCTTTGGAGCCTCAAATGGAGGTTCGATTCCTCCCCCCGGAGCGAGCGCGATGTGGCGGTCGATGGACCTGCGCGTGTGTGATCCTGAAGGCGTGCCGTCGCCGCTGCGCCCCTTCCGCCGTGTCGTCGTCCCCATCCTCCTGGCCACCCAGCTGGCGGCCGTCGCCTCCCTCGGGCCCACGCGAGCCCTCGCTTCGAGCGCCCCGGCCCCTGGCTCGCAGCCCCGTCTGGCCGCCATCCAGCGAGACCTCGAGCCCGTGACGGCGGGCGTGCGGGTCCGCACGGCGATGTGGATGGCGATCGTCCTGACCGTGCACGGAAGGCAGGACGACCTCCGGCACGCGGCGGCCTCGATGCGCCAGACCCCCAAGCACGCGCCCGGGACGGCGGCGACCCTCCGTCAGCTCCGGGCCCGCGTTCGAACGGACCATCGGGTCCTGGCCCGGTTCCTGCCCGGCTGGCTGGCCGTCAAGGCTTCGCTGCACGCGGACTATCGAAGGATCAAGGCGCTCCTCGGAGCGAGCCGGCGGGTGGTGCGGGCCACCCTCGGCCCCACCCCGGGATCGCGAGCGCCCGACCCGTGGTTCCGAGCGTGGCCGGTGACCGTTCACCCCGGACTGACCCTCCAGGCCTGTCCCGTGGCCGGGCCGCTCTCGCTGACGGACTCGTTCGGGGCTCCTCGTCCCGGCGGCCGGTTCCACGAGGGGAACGACCTCCTGGCGGCGCGGGGGACCCCGGAGCTCGCCGTCCAGCCCGGCGTCGTCACGCCCGATTCGAACACGTTGGGAGGGAACGCGCTGATCCTCCGCTCCGCCACGGGCTACAGCTACTACGCGCACCTCTCGGCGTACGGCCGGACCGGGTTCGTCCCGGCCGGGGCAGTGATCGGCTACGTGGGGACCTCCGGCGACGCGAAGGGGCTGATCCCGCACCTCCACTACGAGTGGCATCCGGGCGGCGGCCCGGCCGCGGATCCGTTCCCCTTCCTCCAGGCGATCTGCCCGTGATCCGCGCCCTGCAGTTGCGCCGCCGGCCGCGGCCCGGGTACAACATCGCCGCTCCCCGATCCGAGGACGTGTTCCGTGCCTGAACCTTCTTCCCGCTCCACGGCCGTGGTCGTCCTGGCCGCGGGCGTGGGCAAGCGGCTGAAGTCGAACCTGCCCAAGGTGCTGCACCCCGTGTGCGGCCGGCCCGCCCTATGGCACGTCATCCACGCAGCGAGCGGTGCCCGCCCGGAACGGATCGTGGTGGTGGTCCACCACGGCGCCGAGCAGGTGATGGAGGCCGTGCGGCAGTGGGGGATCCGCCCCGAGCCCTCCTTCGTGGACCAGGGGCAGCCGCTCGGCACGGGCCACGCCGTCATGGTGGCCGAGGAGGCCGTGGGCCGGGCGATCGACGTCCTGGTGATGAACGGCGACGACCCGCTGGTGGCCCCCGAGCACGTGCGCCGGGTCATGTCGCTGCACCGCCGGTCGCGTTCCGCCGCGACGATCCTGACCACGGAGGTGGACGATCCCACCGGATACGGGCGGGTGCTGCGCCGGGGGACCGAGCTGGTGGACATCGTCGAGGAAGCCGACGCGTCCCCCGAGGTGAAGCAGATCCGCGAGATCTCGACGATCGTGTACGGGTTCCGCCGAAAGGATCTCTTCGAAGCCCTCCCCCTGATCGGACGGGGGAATCGCCAGAACGAGTACTACCTGCCGCAGGTCCTGAAGGTCTTGCAGGAGAAGGGCCGGAAGGTGTCGGCGACCATGGTGGACCTGGGCGGAGGGCTGGGCCTGAACACCCGGGCCGGGCTGGCCACGGTCAACCGGATCATGCGCGGGCGTATCCTGCGGACGCACATGGACAACGGCGTGACGGTGCTCGACCCCGCCGCGACCTACGTCGACGTCGGCGTGCGGATCGGACCGGACACGGTGATCCATCCGCTCAGCTTCCTGGAGGGCGAGACGCGCATCGGGGCCGGGTGCGTGATCGGCCCCTCGACCCGGATCGTGGACTCGCGGGTGGGCGACTCCTCCGAGGTCCAGTTCTCGGTGGTGCGCGATGCGCGGATCGGGCGCGCCGTCTCGGTCGGCCCGTTCGCCCACGTCCGTCCGGGTACGGTGCTGGCGGACGGAGCCAAGGCGGGCTCGTTCGTCGAGATCAAGGCGTCGCGGGTCGGCGTCCGCTCGAAGGTGCCGCACCTCGCGTACGTGGGCGACGCCACCATCGGACGGGACACCAACGTCGGAGCGGGGACGGTCACCGTTAACTACGATGGGTGGGACAAGCATCCCACCGTGATCGGCGACGAGGTGAAGATCGGCTCGGCCACCATGCTGGTGGCGCCGGTGAAGGTGGGGCGACGGGCCATGACGGGGGCCGGGTCGGTGGTGACCAGGGACGTGCCGGCGGGAGCGCTGGCCATCGAACGGACCGAGCAGCGCAACCTCCCGGGGTTCCGGGACCGCAAGGAGAAGCAGAAGGCCGCCGAGCGGCGGGTTCGCTCGAAAGGCGACAGGTAAAGGTGTGGGGCACAGGGGTCCTGAGAGGGGGCGCACGGTGGAGATCGTGACCAAGAAGCACCTGATGATCTACACCGGGACGGCCCACCCGGAGCTCGCCCACGAGATCGCCGGCCATCTCGGCATCCCCATCTCCGAGTGCCAGATCTCCCGGTTCGCCTCCACCGAGATCTACGTGCGACCCACCGACAGCGTCCGCGGTGCGGACGTGTTCGTCATCCAGACCCACGCCTCACCGGTGAACGAGTCGATCTTCGAACAGTTGCTGCTGCTGGACGCGATGAAGCGGGCCTCCGCCAAGCGGATCACGGCGGTCATCCCCTACTACGGCTACGCCCGCCAGGACAAGAAGTCGCTGGCCCGCGAACCGATCTCCGGAAAGCTCGTGGCCGACCTGCTCACCGCGGCCGGCGCGGACCGCGTGGTGTCGGTGGACCTGCACAGCGGGCAGATCCAGGGGTTCTTCGACTTCCCCGTCGATCACCTCACCGCGCTGCCGCTGCTGTCCGACCACCTGCTGAACCACCTGGGATTGTCGGAGCAGGCGGTGGTGGTGGCGCCTGACGCCGGCCGGGTCAAGGTTGCGGAGCGTCTCCGCGACCACCTCCACGCCGACCTCGCATACATCTACAAGCGGCGGTCCCGCACCGAGCACCACAAGATCGAGGCCCTGGAGGTGGTGGGCGAGGTGGACGGCCGGCCCTGCATCCTGGTCGATGACATGATCGACACCGCCGGCACCGTGGTGGAGGGGGCCAGGGCGCTGGACCGGGAAGGGGCGGGCGACATCTACGCTGCGGCCACGCACGGCGTGTTCTCCGGCAAGGCCCGCCAACGACTGGAGGAGGGACCGCTCCGCCAGGTGGTGGTCACCAACACGCTCCCCATCCCGGAGGAGAAGCGGATGGAGAAGCTCACCGTGCTCTCCATCGCACCGATCATCGCCAGCGCGCTGCGCGCCGTGTTCGAGGACACCAGCGTCTCCGAGATCTTCCACGGCGAGAACCAGCCGTAGCCGCGGGGCTTGGTTCGGCTCCGGAGCGGGTGGCAGCGAAATCGGAGGTGATGCCCGTGAGCATGCAGACACGAGCCCGCGCGGCCGTGGACCAGGCGGCCGGCGAGGCCAAGCGAGTGACCGGAAAGGTCGCCGGCAACCGATCGACCCAGGTGCGAGGCGCCGCGCGGAAGGCGAAGGGGCAGGCCCGCGAGCAGGTCGAGCGGGCTATGGACGTGGCGGAGCAGACCGTGAAGCGCGCCACCACCGCGGCCCTGGAGGCCGTGGACGTGGCCAGGAAGACCGCGCGGGACGCCACGTCTCGCGTCAGCGCGACGGCGAAGGCCACCACCACACGGGCGAAGCAGACGGCGAAGTCCGCCTCGACCCGGGCCAAGGGTGCGGCCAAGAGCGTGTCGTCTCGGGCCAAGGGCACGGCGTCCCGCACCAAGAGCACCGCCAAGGGCACGGCGTCCCGCGCCAAGAGCGTCGCCAAGGGCGCGGGCTCGCGCACCAAGAGCACGGCCAAGGGAACGGCGTCGCGCACAAAGAGCGCGGCGAAGCGCACGACGTCCCGGGCCTCAAGCGGCGCGAAGTCGGCGTCCAGCCGAGCGAAGGCGGCGGCGAAGCGAGCGCCCCGCTAGCCCCGGCCGCCCGGCGCCGCCGCCCCACCGGGTCGAACCACGCGCCCGGTCTCGTAGAATCTGCATCTTCGATCTCACGATTCCGTCCGCTCGATCTGGGAGAGGCGCGTCCATGGAGAGGAAGCTGCAGGCCACGAAGCGCGATGCCGCCGGGAAGGGGGCCGCCCGAAAGACCCGAGCCGCCGGGCGTGTACCGGGGGTGGTGTACGGCCACGGCATGGACCCGGTGGCCGTGGACGTCGACGCGCGCGAGCTGTTCCACATCCTGCACACCGAGGCCGGCTCCAACGTGCTGATCGACCTCCGCGTCGGCGACGACCGGCACCTCACCCTGCCCCGGGAGATCCAGCGCGACCACATCCGGGGCCAGTTCCTGCACGTGGACTTCCTGGCCGTCCGCCGGGACCAGGTGATCGCGGTGGACATCCCGGTGGAGCTGGTCGGCGAGTCCCACGGGGTGAAGGAGGGCGGCGTCATCGAGCACCACCTGTGGGAGGTCAAGGTGGAATGCCTGCCCACGGACGTGCCCGACCGGATCGAGGCCGACATCTCGCATCTGGGCATCGGGGACGTCCTCCGGGTCGGCGACCTCACGCTGCCCAAGGAGGTCACGGTTCTCTCCGAAGCCGAGGAGACCATCGTGTCCGTCGTCCCGCCGCCCATCCTCCGCGTCGAGGAGGAGGAGGAGGCCGCCGAGCTGGCCGAGGCCGAGGCCGAAGGCGCCACCGCCGCCGAGGCGGAGGGCGAGGCCCCCGGGGAAGCCGAGCCGGGCCAGGACGAGCAGGGCTAGCCCCGGGCGGGGCGGCTCCACGTTCCCGGTGCGCTCCATGGCCTCGTCCGGTCCATGACCTGGCTGGTGCTGGGCCTGGGGAACCCGGGCGAGCGATACGCACGGACCCGCCACAACGTGGGGGCCATGGTGGTGGAGCGGATGGCCGCCGGGGCCGGCGAGCGGTTCCGCCGGGTCCGGTTCGTGTCCGTCGAGTCGGCCGAGGTGCGGGAGCCGGGGGGCGAACGGCTGGTGCTGGCGAAGTCGCTCCAGTTCATGAACGTGTCGGGGCCGCCCTTCGCCTCGCTGGCTCGCAAGCTCAAGGTCGGACCCGATCGCATCGTTGCCTGCCACGACGAGATCGACCTGCCCTTCGGCGCGCAGCGGATCAAGTTCGGTGGCTCGACCGCGGGGCACCACGGGCTGGACTCCCTGGTCGGGGCGGTTCGGACGCCCGACTTCTACCGGATCCGCCTGGGGGTGGGCCGTCCTCCGGGCCGCCCGGAGACCCACCCGGACTGGCTCCTGGAGCCGTTCGCCAGGCGCGAGCAGCCCGAGGTCGAGGTGCTGGTGGCCGAGGCCGCCGACGCCGTCCGCTCGCTGGTCCGGGACGGCCTGGCTGTCACCCAGGACCGATACAATCGGGGCGGGAGTCCGCGAAGCTAGGGACGCGCCGGTGGCGAGCCCGTCGCGGCTGGCTCCCGGGAACGACGAAACCGCTGGTCAGAGGCCTGCTCAGTTGAGCAAGGCCTTTTCGTGCTGTGCCGAGGACGCGAACCGTGCTGGAGGAAGCGCTCGACCTGCTGATCGGCTCGGAGCCGTTCGACCGGCTCCTGGCGAGCTCCGCCCGGCCGCTTGTGGCCCGGGCGGAGGCCGGACACGACTACGTCGTGGCGGCGGTCGCGCGGGCCCTGGGCGCGCCGGTGCTGGCCATCGCGTCCGGCCCCCACGAGGCCGAGGCGCTGGCCCGCGGCGTGAAGGCGTTCCTGGGGCCCGCCCACGTGGCGCTCCTTCCGGCGTGGGAATCGCTTCCCTACGAGGGCATCAGCCCGTCGCCGGAGATCGCCGCCCGCCGGGCCCGCGCCGCCTGCCGGGCCCGGACCTCCCAGGGTCCCTTCGTCCTGGTCACGCCGGTCCTGGCAGCCATCCAGGGCCTCTCGCCCACGCTCGGCCAGGCGGAGCCGATGCACGTGGGGCGGGGGACCGTGGTGGCCCCGGACGACCTGGCCGAACGGCTGGTCGACCTGGGGTACGCGCGGACCGACCTGGTGGAGCACCGGGGCGAGTTCGCGGTGCGGGGCGGCATCCTGGACTTCTTCCCCGGCTCGGCCCGCCGTCCGGTGCGGGCCGAGTTCTTCGGCGACGACATCGAGTCGCTCCGCGAGTTCTCCCCGGCGACGCAGCTTTCCACCGACCCGGTCGCGCTGGTCGAGGTGGACCCTGTCCGCGAGCTGCTGCTGACGGCCGAGGTGCGGGAACGCGCCGAGCAGGCGGCGCCCCGGCACCAGGGGCGGTTCCGGGGCGGGCTGGCCCGCATCGCCGACGGCCTCGCGTTCGAGGGCATGGAGGCGCTGGCCGGCCTGCTGTTCGACCCGGAGCTGATGCCCACCCCCGCCGAGCTCCTTCCCCGGGGCGGGTGGGTGGTGGTGGCGCAGGCCCGGCGCACCATGGACCGGGCGGCCCGGATCCTGGCCGAGGGGGAGGCGCTGGCCGAGGCCAGCGGGTGGCCCGGCCTGCCGGCCCTTCGCCCCCTGGAGGAGGTCCTGGGCGGCCGCCCGGCCCTGCACCTGTCGGAGCTCTCGGAGGGCGTCGACCTGGGGCTCTCCGGCTGGGGCACGGCAGCGGGGAACGCCCCGGAGCTGGGGGCCCGGCTCACGGACCTGGCCGGGCGGGGCTTCCGCGTGCTCCTCACGGCGGAGGCACCGGGGAGCCTGGAGCGGGCCCGCGAGGTGGTGGAGGAGCGGGGCCTCCGGACCGCCCCCGGCCAGTGGCCCCACGCGGCGGCCACGGCCTCGCTGGGGGGCGGGTTCGTGTTCGGCCCGGGGAAGCTCGCGGTGGCCACCGAGGAGGACCTGTTCGGCTCGCGCCGGCACACCCGGACCGCGCCGCGCATCGCCCGGCGGCGGGCCGACGCGGTGGCCGTGGAGCTGGAGCCCGGCGACTTCGCCGTCCACCACGTCCACGGCATCGGGCGCTACTCGGGCATCGTGCACCGGACCGCGGGCGGATCGGAACGAGACTACCTCCTGCTGGAGTACGGGGCGGGGGACAAGCTGTACGTCCCCGCCGATCAGGTCGGCGTGGTGGCCCGCTACGCCGGGGGCGACCAGCCCCGCCTGCATCGCCTGGGATCCGGCGACTGGGCCCGGACCAAGGCCCGGGTCCGCCGAGCCGTGCGGGACATGGCCGGAGAGCTGGTGCGCCTGTACTCGGTGCGGATGTCGGTGGCCGGCCACGCCTTCGCCCCGGACACCCCGTGGCAGCGCGAGCTGGAGGACGGGTTCGAGTACGAGGAGACCCGCGACCAGCTCACCGCCATCGACGAGGTGAAGCGGGACATGGAGCAGCCCAAGCCTATGGATCGGCTGGTGTGCGGCGACGTCGGTTACGGCAAGACCGAGATCGCCATCCGGGCCGCGTTCAAGGCGGTCATGGACGGCCGGCAGGTCGCGGTGCTGGTCCCCACCACCCTGCTGGCCGAGCAGCACCACGTCACGTTCACCGAGCGCTACACCCCGTTCCCGGTGCGCGTGGCCATGCTGTCGCGGTTCCTGTCGCCGGCCGAGCAACGGCGGGTGATCGACGACGTGGCGGCGGGCAAGGTCGACGTGGTGATCGGGACCCACCGGCTGCTGTCCCGCGACGTGAAGTTCCGGGACCTGGGGTTGCTGGTGGTGGACGAGGAGCAGCGGTTCGGCGTGGCCCACAAGGAACGCATCAAGCAGCTCCGTGCGCACGTGGACGTGCTGACCATGACCGCCACGCCGATCCCCCGCACGCTGGAGATGGCCCTGACCGGGGTGCGCGAGATGAGCGTGCTGGACACCCCGCCCGAGGACCGCCAGCCGGTGCTGACCTACGTGGGGCCCTACGACGAGGGCTTGGCCCTCGGCGCCGTGCGCCGGGAGCTGCTGCGGGGCGGCCAGGTGTTCTGGGTCCACAACCGGGTCCAGACCATCGAGCGTTCGGCCGCCCGGTTGGCCGAGACGGTCCCGGAGGCCCGCATCGTGGTGGCGCACGGGCAGATGGACGAGGAGCACCTGGAGAAGCAGATGCTCCGGTTCTGGGAGGGGGACGCCGACGTGCTGGTGTGCACCACTATCATCGAATCCGGCCTGGACGTCCCGTCGGCGAACACGCTGGTGGTGGACCGGGCGGACCGGCTGGGGCTGGCGCAGCTCTATCAGATCCGGGGCCGGGTGGGCCGTTCCCGCGAGCGGGCGTTCGCCTATCTGTTCTTCCCGCCGCAGTCCGCGCTGACCGAGGAGGCGCACGAGCGGCTCACCACCATCGGGCAGTTCACCGAGCTGGGGTCCGGCATCCACATCGCTATGCGCGACCTGGAGATCCGGGGCGCCGGGAACCTGCTGGGCGCCGAGCAGCACGGGCACATCGCGGCGGTGGGGTTCGACACCTACGCCCGGCTGCTGCAGGAAGCGGTGGCGGAGATGCGGGGCGAACCGATGCCGGAGGAGCTGGAGGTGCGCATCGACCTCCCGGTCCGCGCCTTCATCCCCGTGGGGTGGGTGGGCCAGGAAGCGCTCCGCCTGGAGCTGTACCGGCGCATCGCGACCGCCCGAGACCACGACGACCTGGTCCAGGTCCGGGCGGAGGCCGAGGACCGGTACGGCCAGCTGCCGCAGGAGGTGGACACCCTCTTCGCGGTGGGCTCGCTCCGGATCACGTGCACCCGCCTGAGGATCGCCGAGGTGTCCACGTTCCGAAAGCAGGTCCGCCTGCGGCCCCTCGAGCTCCCGGACCGCTGGCGGCTGGACCTGGGGGTCCGCATCCCGGGGTCGTCCTACCACGCGGCCACCCGGACCCTGAACCTGGAGCCCAACGTGATGGGCGGCCCCGAGCTGCCCCGCTGGGTGGAGCGGACGCTGCTGGAGGCCGTGGGTGAGACCTCCGGGGCGGCCAGGCGCTCGTAGCTGCTCAGAGGATCCGCTTCAGCGTGTCCGGGTCCACGTTGCCGCCGCTGACCACGCACACCACCAGGGACCCGGGATCGGGGACGACCACCTCAGAGAGGAGCGCGGCCAGCGGTGCCGCGGCCGCCGGCTCGGCCGCCAGCTTGCACCGCTCCAGGATCAGCCGGAGCGCCGCCGCGATGTCGTCGTCGGTCACCCGGACGACCTCGTCGACGAACTGCTGGACGTGCCGGAGGGTGTGTTCGCCGGCGAAGGGCGCCGTGAGCCCGTCGGCGATGGTGTCGATGTGCTCCAGGGTCACCGGGTGCCCGGCGGCCAGGGCTCGGGTCATCCCGTCCGCTCCTTCGGGCTCGACGCCGATCACCCGCGCGTCCGGCCGCGCCGCCTTCACCGCCGCCGAGATCCCACCGACCAGCCCACCGCCGCCGACGGGAACGACCACGGTGTTCACGTCCGGCACGTCCTCCAGGATCTCCAGGCCCACCGTCCCATGGCCGGCCATCACGGCGAGGTCGTCGAACGGGTGGATCAGGGTCAGGCGGCGGCGCTCCTGGAGCTCCCGGACGGCATCCATGAGGGGCCCCTCGGTAAGGACGACCTCCCCGCCGTAGCCGCGTGTTGCGTCGACCTTCGACCGCACGGCGTGAGCGGGCATGGCGATGGTGGCCCGGGCGCCCACCGACGCCGCCGCGTATGCGAGCGCCTGCGCGGCGTTCCCGGCGGACAGCGACACCAGTCCGCGGACCAACTCAGCCTCCGGCATCGACAGCAGCTTGTTGAACATGCCCCGAGGCTTGAACGAGCCCGTCTTCTGGAACAGCTCGGCCTTCAGGTGCAGGCGAACGCCGAGCATCGAGCCGATGGCGGTCGAGGTCACCGTCGGCGTGCGATGAACGCGCCCCGCGATGCGGGCGCGGGCCCCGGCCAGGTCGGCCGGCCCCAGCAGGACGTCTCCGCCGCTCACCGCGTCTCCACCGCTCACGGCACGCCGCCCTCCAGGATGGTGGCCAGCTTCGCGGAGTCGATGTTGCCCCCCGACACCACGCAGACCACGTTTCCGCCACCGGCGCTCCCCACCAGCGCGGCGGCCACCGGCACGGCGCCGGCGCCCTCCGCGATCATGTGGTTCCGCTCCGCCATCAACCGGACGGCAACGGCCGCCTCCTCCACCGACACCACCAGCGAGCCGTCCAGCAGCCGGCCCGCCAGGTCGAGCATCTCCGGGAACACCCGCGGCGCCCCGATGCCATCGACGAAGCTCGGTGTGTACGGAACCTCCACCGGGTGTCCCGCCTGGAACGAGGGAGCGAGCGGCGCGGCTGTGTCCACCTCGGCTGCGAACACCGAGACGTGCGGGGCGAGCGCCTTCACCGCCGAGGCGATCCCGCACGACAGGCCGCCCCCGCCGTAGGGCACCACCACGGCGTCGACCCCGGGCAGGTCCTCCAGGATCTCCAGTCCGATGGTCCCGTTCCCGGCCATCACCGCCGGGTCGCTGAACGGGTGGACGAACAGCCCGTCCATCCCGTCGAACCGGCGGGTCCGGAACACCTCCAGCCAGTCCTCGAACGGAACGGGCACGATGGTGGCGCCCAGCCGGAGGATGGCCGCGCGCTTCGCCTCCGGCGCGGTGTCCGGGACCACCACGGTGCAGGGGACGCCGAGCCGCCGGGCGCACCACGCCACCCCTTGGGCCATGTTGCCGGCACTGGCCGTCCACGCACCTTTCGCCAGTCGCTCGGGGCCGGCCAGGGCCATGGCGTTGCTGGCGCCGCGGAGCTTGAACGACCCGATGGGCTGGAGGTTCTCCAGCTTCAGATGGATCCGGCACGGGGCGTCGTCGACGCCCAGCGGGACGAGCGGCGTCCGCAGGACCGACCCGCGAATACGTTCGCGGGCGGCCCGGACCTCCTCGATCGGGATGGGGTCGTGGGATGGCACGGCCCCCGCACTCTCGCGGTTCGGGGGCCGGGCGGCAATCCCGGGGATCGGTACAATCGAGCCTCGTGTCCCCCCCTTCCCGTCCCGTTCGGCTCGTTCTGATCGCCATCCTGACCGCCCTGGCCACGCTGGTCATGGCCGCCTGCGGCTCGGCGAAGCCGCCCGCCGCCCTGGTGAACGGCGCGAAGATCACCGACGCGCAGCTCCAGGCCAACCTGCCGCTGTTCAAGTTCCTGGGATCGCTCCAGAACCAACCCTGCGGACAGACCGTGAGCGGGGAGACCCCTTTGGCCGCGTGCAGCCGGTTCGTCCTGACCAACCTGATCGAGGAGCAGATCATCCTGCCCTACGCACGGAGCCACCACGTGTCCGTGCCCACGTCGGACGTCGACACCAGCATCAACAACCTGGAGCAGTCCGTGGGCCAGCAGAAGGTCATCACGCTGCTGAGCGACCAGGGCCTCACCGTGAAGGACCTCCAGCGCCTGATCACCAGGCTGCTGCTGATCCAGCGGGTGGGGCAGGCGGTGGCCACGGCCAACACCTCCGACGCCGTGCTGCGGCAGGAGTACGAGCAGAACAAGCTCCAGTTCACGGAGCTCCACGCGAAGCACATCCTGGTCAAGTCCCAGGCCCTGGCGGTGAAGATCGCCAAGGACGCGACCCCGCAGAACTTCGGGCAGCTGGCCCAGAAGTACTCCATCGACACGACGTCGGCGAAGAACGGGGGCGACCTCGGCACGGTGCCGGCCGCGCAGCTCGATCAGGACTTCGTCAACGCCGCGCTGCAGCTGTCCCCGGGCCAGATCAGCCAGCCCGTGCACACGCAGTTCGGGTGGCACGTCATCGAGCTGATCAGCGTGAAGGTCACGCCGTTCGAGCAGGCCAAGGCGCAGCTGCTGGCCCGGGGCGGGACCAGCGTGTTCGTGACGTGGCTGAAGGGGCGACTGGGCTCGGCGTCGATCGAGGTCAACCCGCGGTACGGGCGGTTCGACCCGTCCACCGGCACCGTGGTCGCGATCCACTCCACGGCCACCGGCACGCCCAGCCCGACCGGCGCGACGGGGCCTCTCCCGACCGGCGCGTCGGGGCCCCCGACCGCGTCGCCGTGACCGACACGGCCGGCGCGGGCGTCCCCGAGGGTTCGTCCACACCGGTCCCGTCCGGCCAGCAGGGGCAGCGGCTCCTGGACCTGGTGCGCGTGATGGCTCGCCTCCGCGGTCCCGGCGGTTGTCCGTGGGACCGCGAGCAGGACCACCGGTCGCTGGCCCGCCACCTGCTCGAGGAGTCCCACGAGGTCCTGGAGGCGATCGACGACGGCGACCCCGAGCGCCTCCGTGACGAGCTGGGGGACCTCCTGCTGCAGGTGGTGTTCCACGCCCAGATGGCCGCGGAGGCGGGCGCGTTCGACATCGACGACGTGGCCGACGGCATCGTGGCCAAGCTCATCCGGCGGCACCCGCACGTGTTCGGCGACGTGGAGGTGGGGTCGGCGGCCGAGGTCCTGGTGAACTGGGAGCGGATCAAGGCGGACGAGAAGGGCGATGGGGCCGAGGGCCCTCCGCCAGTGGACGACGACATCCCCGCCACGCTCCCCGCGCTGGCACGGGCTTCCAAGGTGCAGCGGCGCGCGGCCGGCTGGGGCTTCGAATGGCGTTCCCGGGAGGGCGCCATGGACGCGCTCCGCGAGGAGGTCGACGAGCTGGACCGGGCCACCGGCCCGGGCGACGTGGAGGAGGAGGTCGGCGAGGTGCTGTTCGCGACCGTGGCGGTGGCTCGCCGCCTGGGGGTCGACCCGGAGTCGGCCCTCCGCCGGACCACCCGCGGGTTTGCCCAGCGCTACGAGCGGTTCACCGCGCTCCTCCGGGAGCGCGGCCTGGACCTCGCGTCGCTCTCGGAGGCGGAGGTCCGGGCGCTGTTCCGGGAGGCCCGGGCTCCATGAACAGGGCTACATGAACCTCGATGTCGCCGCACCGCAGCTCGAACAGGTGGGCGATGCTGGGGTCGAACGCCTCCGCCTTCACCGGCTTCGACTGGTAGCGCACGCCACTCGGGACCAGCTCGTCTCCCTCCCACCGGTACTCAGCGGTGCGGATGGACCATCGCTCGGTGGTCGACTTGCGGACCCGGTACAGGTCCAGAACTGGGGCTCCGTCGGTCGTGGTGCAGGCAGCGCCCTGCCCGAAGCTCAGGGCCCCGCCGGTGACGAACTCCAGGCGCCCCTGGCCCCGGACCTGCACCGGGACGATCCGACCATCGGTCACGTCGAAGATGCCCAGGATGTGCTGCCCGGCCACGTGGTACAGGATGCCTGCAAGCTTCACGAAGACCTCCGGCCGCCCGTCGCCGTTCGCATCGACCGCCCCCACCGCGCCCGGATAGACGCCCCGGACTCCCCCGGCAGCGGCGCCGGTGGGTATGGGCTGCTCCGGGGTCGGGCCGGTCGAGAGCACGGCGCGGACCCGCCATGAGGTCGGCATGTCGTTCACGCCGAGCTGCGCGAACACCTCGAACTGGTCGGGAGCACCGTCGCCGTCGAGGTCGGCCGGGATGGCCGTGAGACATCCCGTCCTCCCGGCGACTCCGGGGATCGAGATCTCCGGACATGGCCCGTAGTTGTTGAAGTCCTGGCTCAATCCGGAGGGTGAGGGCGCGGGCGTGGACCTGGGTCCACTGGTGTCGGGCCTGCTGGCCGGGCTCGAGCTGCACGCGACCACCAGGAATGCCGCCGCCACGCATCCGATCGCCGCCCCTCGCATTCGCACGCCGCGAGCATTATCCGGGGCTTCCACTCGTTGCGGGCCGGCCGAAATCCCCCGGCACTCGGGGGCCTGGCACTAGAATCGCCAGGCCGTGCCGGAGATCGAGCTCGTCCGTGCCCGGGAGATCCTCGACTCCCGAGGCAACCCCACCATCGAGGTCGACGTGGCCCTGGCCGACGGTTCGGTCGGCCGGGCGGCGATTCCGTCGGGCGCGTCCACGGGCGCGCACGAGGCGGTCGAGCTCCGGGACGGCGATCCCGGCCGCTACGGCGGCAAGGGTGTGCTCCAGTCCGTGGAGAACGCGGAGGAGACCATCGGCCCCGCCGTGATCGGCCTGGAGGGCACCGACCAGCGGGGCCTGGACGCCGTGCTGGTTGACCTGGACGGCACGGCCGGAAAGTCCAAGCTCGGCGCCAACGCCATCCTGGGGGTGTCCCTGGCCACGGCCCGGGCCGCGGCGGCCAGCGTGGGCCTTCCCCTGTACCGGTACCTGGGCGGCCCCAACGCCCACGTGCTTCCGGTTCCCCAGATGAACGTGATCAACGGGGGCCGGCACGCCGAGAACGACCTGGAGCTGCAGGAGTTCATGCTGGCTCCGGTCGGCGCCGCGTCGTGGTCCGAGGCCCTGCGGTGGGGGGCCGAGGTCTTCCACGCGCTGGCCACGCAGCTGAAGGAGAAGGGGTTCTCGACGGGCGTCGGCGACGAGGGTGGCTTCGCGCCGGACATCGGGACGGCCGGGGCCGCGCTGGAGCTCATGGTGAAGGCCATCGAGTCGGTGGGCCTGGAGCCCGGCACCGAGGTGGCCCTGGCCATGGACCCGGCGGCCTCGGAGATCTACCGGGACGGCGTGTACCGGCTCGAGGGCGCCGACCGGTCCTCGGCGGACATGGTGGCGTTCTACCGCGGGCTGCTCGATTCGTTCCCCATCGTCTCGATCGAGGACGGCCTGGCCGAGGACGACTGGGAGGGGTGGACGGCGCTGACGGCCGAGCTGGGAACCCGGTGCCAGGTGGTCGGCGACGACATCTTCGTCACCAACCCCGAGCGGCTGCGACGGGGGATCGACGAGGGCGTGGCCACCGCCATCCTGGTCAAGGTGAACCAGATCGGAACGCTCAGCGAGACCCTCGACGTGATCGCGATGGCCGACCGATCCTCTTATGGCGTGGTGGTCAGCCACCGGTCGGGGGAGACGGAGGACACGACGATCGCCGACCTGGTGGTGGCCACCAACGCCGGGCAGATCAAGACCGGCGCGCCCTCCCGCGGCGAGCGCACCGCGAAGTACAACCGGCTGCTCCGGATCGAGGAGGAGCTGGGCGAGGGCGCCCGGTACGCTGGATCGTCGGCGCTGCGGAGGCGATCGCCGTGAGGATCCGACCGAGGGCGCTGGCCCTCGCGATCCTGGTCGTCGCCTTGCTGGTCGCGTCGGTCTACCCGATCCGGACCTACCTCAGCCAGCAGGCCCAGATCCACACGCTGGAGCAGGAGTCCCTGGTCTTGGAGCAGGCCAACGCCAGCCTGGACCATCGCATCAAGACGCTCCACGACCCGGCCGAGCTCGAGCGCCTGGCCCGCGAGTGCCTGGGCATGGTCAAGCCCGGCGAGATCGCCTTCGTGGTCGTCCCCAAGGGCGGCCACGCCGCGGCGCCCAGCGACTGCTGAAGGGCGGCCGAACTGCACGGGTCGTTCCTAGCCATGCACATGCTAGTGTATGTGCATGCTCGACAGAAGGATCCACCTGCTGCTCGATGAGGCCCGCTATCAACGGGTGCTCGCGGAGGCCAGGCATCGCGACGTCTCGGTGGCACTGGTGATCCGGGAAGCCATCGATCGGGCCCTCCCGGCCACCGCTCTCCAGCGCCAGGAGGCGGTCGACCGCATCCTGTCCGCGCCGGACATGCCGGTCCCCGCGGGGGCTTCCGAGCTCAGAGCCGAACTCGATGAGCTCCGCGGCCGCCGAGGGTGATCGTCCTCGACACAACAGTCCTGGTCTACGCGAAGGGTGCCGACCATCCCCTCCGTGATCCGTGCCGGGAGCTCCTTCGGGCCATCGAGCGGGGCGCCATCGTTGCCACCACCACCGCCGAGGCGATCCAGGAATTCGCCCACGTGCGTAGCCGACGGCGAGGCAGGCACGATGCCGCCGACCTGGCCCGAGCCTACGTCGACGTCCTCGCGCCGCTCCTGGTCATTGAGGACGACCACCTGCGACAGGGGCTCGACCTGTTCGAGCGTCACCCCGAGCTCGGTTCGTTCGATGCGGTTCTCGCTGCGGCCGCACTCGCGGAGGGAGCTGAGGCCCTCGTCTCCGCAGACCACGCCTTTTCCGTCGTCGAGGGCCTCCGGCATGTGGATCCCGGGCAGCCGGCAATCGAATCGCTGCTGGGAGGGTGACGGGTCGGGGGGAGCGTAGGTGGGGCGCGCGATGATTTCCTCCCCCACAGGATGCCTCGTGTCATCCGACGGGATGAGCCAGGAGACCCGGCCCGGACAAGGTCCTCGAGCGTGCTGATCGCCGGCCCCGGAGGCAGGAGAAATGTCTGTTGACGCGTCTATGGACAGGGGCCGTTTTCGAGGCCACTCCGCCGACAGATCCGCACGTTTATTCCGGCCCGCGCCCTGGGCCCAGGCCCGGCGGCTCCTTCAGGCACCACTGGGCAGTCGTCCGGGCACCGCGCGGCCAGCTCCCGCGAATGTGCCGCCCAGATTGGGGACCCCTCTACAGCGGAAGAAGTCGCCCGAGGTCCCGGGCCCGCTCGGCGAGGATCTCCCGGGCGGCGTCGAGGACGGCCCGGCGCCGGCCGCTGCGCCGACCCAGGACGTAGCCGGTCAGATCGCCGGCAGCGAGGGCCACGAGGATGGCGTGTGCCGCGATCCAGATGCCCACGATCAGCAGGATCGCCCCGAGCACGAAGTGACGAAGCTTGAACCCGCCTGGTGTTCCCATGGGTCTCCTCCCTTTCCTGCTTGGCTCGCTCCGAGAGGAGCGCCGGTGTCATCGGCCGGGCCGGTAGGGGGGGACTCCGGTGCTCCGGATCTAGGATCCATCGCGACGTGGTCCAACACGTACGATGCGCTCGGTGACGCAGGAGCATTCCGAACTATCCGATCCCGTTTGGACCTGGGTCGAGCGCGCCATCTCGGCGATTCGGGAGCATGGCCCGTCCACGTACGAACCTCCCCATCCCGGCGACGCCATTGAGACTACGTGGGTACGTGAAGCCGGCTCTGGCCCAGGTTTCCGTCGCGTGCCCACGCCCCCGATCCCAGGCGCGGCCTGGGTCACCGCGTACCGCAGGTTCCGGGACGACCTCATCGCATCCAACGAGTACTCGCAAGCGGCGGCCGCGCTCGCAGCCGACCCCGTGATCGGACCGCAACTCGGGGCCCTCGTCGGCACGAGCGCCCAGGTAGAGCGGGTGGATGCCGACAGGATTCTAGGGGGATTTCTCTGGACGACTATCGCCCTCGAGCCGGGGCTTGAAGGTGGCCGGGCGGCGTTCGATGCCGCGTACGAGCGGGTTCATAACGAGTTGGTCGCGGAGGAAATCGAGTCCGTCATGGTCGCCCCACTCCGGTCAGTAGAGGTTCCTGCCCCGCCTGTCTCGTTGGACGACCTCGAAATCGATCGGATGACAAATGAGGAAGTGGCGGCCGGGCTCGACACGGCCGTTCTCCCGTCGTTCCCCCCCGGACGGCCGATCACGTTGCCCCAGACCGAAGTAGCCGTTCGCCTCCGCTATCGCCTGCCGAAGGTGGTCGTTCGTCAGCCGGGGGAGCCGCCATCAACCTGGCCATACGAGCACGAAGCCCCGGTGAGTCGGGTTAACCGGGTTGTGGACGCGCTGCGCCTCGTTTCGCCAAGCCCCGTCGGGGTTTATGGGTTCATGCAGAGCAGCGCCGAATCGGCGATCGGGGGTCGTACTCAATCCTGGATGCCTCACCTTTTTCCGCCCGTCCGAGCGGGAACCGTTCTCTCGCTCGAAGGAGATGCCGTAGACAAGTTGCTGAAGTTCTACCGCGCCCTGTCGGCGGCGAACGTTCGGGACAACAAGGCGGTGGCTGGCGCCCTTCGCAGGTTCGGCTACTCGTACGCGAGGGGCCGCGACGATGATCGGACGGTGGACCTGATGACGCGGCCGAGGCCTTGTTCCTGGCCGAAACGGGGTCGGCGAGGGACAAGGGAGAACTCAAGTATCGGCTGAGCCTGCGGGCCGCCTTCTTCGTCGAGCACCCCGATCTGAAGCCTCAGGACGTGTTTGGGCTGATGAGGCGCGCGTACGACGTACGCAGTGTTGTCGCGCATGGCGGGACGCCAGACTCTCGGGACTATCGGGCAGCCGACGGTTCGATCCTGACGCCGACCGAGTTCGCCGACGTGGTCGAAGACATCATCCGGTCCGCCCTCATACGCGCGATCCGCGAGGCGGCCGACGATCGGTTCCCTCCAGCATGGGAAGACGGTCTGATACTCCCGCGAGAACAATGAGCGCTATCGGGACTTGCCGTCGCATCAACGATGACACGGGGGGTGAACCGCCGTTTGTAGAGAGGGTCCGCCGCAGCTGCGGCGACCCGGACAGGTTCGGCGAACATCTGGCCGCGTGGATCGCGGCACACGTCATCCTGGTCGCGCTCACGGTCGGCGTCCTGGCCGGCTACGTCCTGGGCCGCCGGGTCGTCCTCGACGCGGTTCGGGAGATCGTCGCCGAGCGGGCCCGGGACATCGGCCGGCTGCCCCTGTAAGTCCCCGGCCCAGGACAGCCCGCAGGGTCGAACCTCCCGGACCTCGGATCGGTACCCAGCGTCGGGGGCACAGCGGAGGCCGCCAGGGCAAGCCTCGGGACCGACAGGCATCTTCCGGGACGGCCAGGACCCGATCTTCCGGACCGTAGTCGGCCGGGAAAGAGGGGTATTTGCTAGCGCCTGAAACTGACTTGGCTTAGTACGTGGCCTGATCGGCCATCTCGGCTACCGTCGGGGGAACCTTCACGGTCACGATGTCCAGCACGTTCGAGCCGCGAACCTTCTCTTGGAAGGCCCTGGCCTCCTCGGCGGAGCCGAACTCCACCCTCAGGAAGATCTGATTGGGGTTGTCGACCCCGCGCAGCATGGTGTGGCCCTTGGCGGCCTGCGTACGACCGAGCGGGTCTGAGTCGAACTGCTGCTTGAAGGCATCGTAGTCGCCCTCGAATACGCCGACGAGAAAAGCCATATGCGACCTCCCGGTTCCCCATGAGCCCGACCTGACGGGCTCGCCGACGGCGGAGCGTAGTGCCCCCGCCCCGCACCAGCAAACTGGCTTCGAACCTTGCACTCGGTGTGTTGCTCATCAGGGCCGCTTGGATCGACGAAGCACGTCGTCCTGGTCGCGCTGGTAACCGGGCCCGGGACCTCGGGCGACTTCCGCTGTAGAGGGGTCCCCAATCTGGGCGGCACATTCGCGGGAGCTGGCCGCGCGGTGCCCGGACGACTGCCCAGTGGTGCCTGAAGGAGCCGCCGGGCCTGGGCCCAGGGCGCGCCTCTGTCCATAGACGCAAATGTCTGTTGACGTGCCTTTGGGGCCGGTGGGATAGTGGCCGTCCATCCGGGGCGGGATTGGCTCGTCCTGCTGTTTCCCACGAAAGGGGTCTCGATCACAGATCTCGAGGTCGGTGCGGTCGTGGAGGGGACCGTTCAGCGCATCACTCCCTACGGGGCGTTCCTCCAACTGGAAGGCGGCCGGATCGGCCTGGTCCACATCTCGGAGATCGACCGGAACTACGTGAAGGACGTCCGGGAGCATCTTCGGGAAAGCGACGTGGTGCAGGCGAAGGTCCTCGCCATCAAGGAAGACGGCAAGATCGACCTCTCGATCAAGGCCCTGCAGGACCCCCAGCCGCGCGTGGAGCGGCGCCGGGGCTCGGACCCGGAGTTCGAGCAGAAGCTCAAGCGGTTCATGCGCCAGAGCGAGGAGCGCCAGGTGGACTTCCGGCGCTCCGTCGACCACAAGCGGAAGTAGGGCGGCGGTCCGGCCGCCCCGCCGTCGCGTGTGATCGTTCCACGGCCGGGCGGAGAGCTCCGTTCCTCCGACCTCGCCGCCATTCGTTCGCAGCTCGGACGGGACCCCACCACGCCCTTCACCGTGCTCGCCCGGTGCGCCGGCGCCGACCACGGGCCGCACCCGCTGGTCATCCGGAACCACCCGCTCGACGCCGAGGGCCGTCCGTTTCCCACCGTCTACTGGCTGACCTGCCCGGACGCGGTGCGGGCCGTCTCCCGGGTGGAATCGGAAGGCTGGATCGGGCGGCTCAACGAGCGATACGACTCGGACCCCGAGTTCCGCCTCACGGTCGATGAGGCCCACCGCGAATACGGGCGCGAGCGCGGACGGTTCGCCGCGGGAGCAGAGGACTGGGGGGGCGTGGGCGGCACGCGAGTTGGCGTGAAGTGTCTGCACGCGCACTACGCGTACCACCTGGCCGGGGGCGACGACCCAGTGGGGGCGTGGGTGGCCGGGAGGGTGGAGCCGATCCACCCGGAGAGAGAGGCCAGGGTGGCGGCGGTCGACCTGGGCACGAACTCCATCCGCCTGCTGGTGGCGGAGCCGGCCGGCGACGACTTCACCGAGCTGGCCCGGGACATGGTGATCACCCGGATCGGGCAGGGGGTCGACCGAACCGGGCGGATCGACTCCGAGGCCCTGGCCCGGACGGTCGAGGTGCTGGAGGGATACTGCCGCCGGGCCCGGGCCCTCCATGTTCGCCGGATCCGGGTGGCCGCCACCAGCGCCGTGCGGGACGCCGCGAACCGATCAGAACTGGAGGCCGCGGTGGCGGAGAACGCCGGATCGCAGCTCGAGGTGATCGCCGGGGAACGGGAAGCGGCGCTGTCGTTCCGGGGGGCCACCGCCGACCTGGACCGGCCGGTCCCGTTCCTGGTCATGGACATCGGCGGCGGCAGCACGGAGTTCGTCTTCGGGTCAGGCACACCGGAGGCCATCATCTCCACACAGATGGGAAGCGTTCGGCTCACGGAGCGGCTGGTCCGCCATGACCCGCCGGCTTCCAACGAGCTGGCGGCACTTGACGCCGCGGTGGACGAGGTCCTGGAGGAGGTGGATCGGACTGTGCCCGTTTCCCGGGCGGCGACGTTCGTGGCCGTGGCCGGGACCGCCACCACCGTGCAGGCCGTCGCCTTTGGCCTCCCCCGGTACGACCCCGAGGCCATCCATCGCTCCACGCTCACCGTGGAAACGGCGGAAGCCGTTCTGGAGCGGCTGGCGGGCATGACCACAGCCCAGCGGGCGGGCCTCCCGGTGATGGCGCCGGGCCGCGAGGACGTCATCGTGGCGGGGGCCACCATCCTGGTCCGGTCCATGCGCCGGTGGGGGTTCGAGCAGGCCCTGGTGTCCGAACGGGACATCCTGGACGGGCTGGTCCTGGACCTGATGAGCGGTTCCAGTGACCCCTTCGTTCAGGGGGAGTTCCGGTAACCTGTTCCGCCGTGTCCAAGCGCAAGACCCGCGATCGCCAGCTCGCCAAGCTCGCCGCCCGGCGCGCCGCCGAGCGCCGCAAGCGCCGCCGCCAGCGCATCACGGCCGGCGCGGTGGCCTTCGCGGTGGCGGCGGGAGGCGGGATCTTCGCGTTCGTCGCGTTCACCGGGGGCAAGGCCACGCCCAGCCCGGCCGCCTCGGCGTCGGCATCGACCAGCGCGACCCCCTCGCCCAGCTACAGCCCGACGGCCGTGCCGAAGGTGGTCACGACCGTCACGCTCGCGCCGCCAAAGGTGACCGCGGTGGCGTGCGGGGCCAAGGTCCCCGCGGCCGCGTCGAAGGGGAAGCCCCAGTTCTCGGGGCCGCCGCCCATCCTGATCGACACCACCAAGACGTACCTGGCCACGCTGCACACCTCGTGCGGCGACATCACGATCAAGCTGCTGACGAACCCGGCTCCTATCACTGCGAACAACTTCGTGTTCCTGGCCAACCACAAGTACTTCGACGGGACGTACTTCCACCGGATCGCCGACTCCATCGACGTGATCCAGGGCGGCGACCCCACCGGGACCGGCAGGGGCGGGCCCGGGTACTCGATCCCCGACGAGCTCCCTGGGGGGGCGAAGTACACGACCGGCGTGGTGGCCATGGCCAACGCCGGGCCCAACACCGGCGGGAGCCAGTTCTTCATCATCACCGGGCCGCTGGGCGGACACCTGGACAGCGCGCCCAACTACTCGATCTTCGGGCAGGTGGTGAGGGGGCTGGACGTGGCCCAGAAGATCCAGGCCATCCCGGTCCAGGGGGCGAAGGCCGGGGACCCGAACGCCGACGGGACGCCGTCGCAGACCGTCTACATCGACTCGGTCACCATCACGGTGAAGGGTGGAGCGGCCTCGCCGTCGCCCCCCCCGTCGTCCAGCCCGACGAAGTCGAAGAAGCCGAAGCCCTCGCCGTCCGCGTCCTGAGGTCCGCCGCCGCCCGTCGCTACAGGCGGACCACGTTCGGGGAGTCCATGCCCACCGTGGCGCCCCGCGAGTCGAACAGCAGCACGGCCGTGCGAACCAGCATCCGGACGTCCGTCCCGGGATGCGACGTCAGCAGGACCACGCAGTCCTGCTGGGCCACGTCCTCCTCCGTGAGCGGCCGGGAGATCAGCACTCGGTCGCCCAGGTGGAGCTCCGGAACGAAGGGGTCGTGGTAGGAGAGGTCGGCCCCCTTGGAGGCCAGCTTCTCCATGACCGCCAGGGAGGGGGACTCCCGGAGGTCGTCCACCCCCGGCTTGTACGCGACGCCGACGGCCAGGACCTTCGAGCCGCGGACCGCCTTGCCGGCGTCGTTCAGAGCCTCCCCGATCCGGGCCACGACATAGCCGGGCATCCGGTTGTTCACCTCGTTGGCATGCTCGATGAAGCTGATGCGGTAGCCCAGCTGCTGGCCGGCCCGCCACGAGAGGTAGGACGGGTCGATGGAGATGCAGTGCCCGCCGACCCCGGGGCCCGGCCAGAACGGCATGTAGCCGAACGGCTTGGTCGAGGCGGCCTGGAGGGCCTCCCAGATGTTCACGTCCATCTCCCGGGCCATGATGGCCAGCTCGTTCACCAGCGCGATGTTCACCTGGCGGAAGGTGTTCTCCACGAGCTTGGCCATCTCGGCCTCGCGGGGCGAGGAGGTCTTCACCACCTCCCGCACGAAGTGCGAGTAGAAGCTGGTGGCCAGGTCGCGGCACCGGTCGGTCAGCCCCGCCACGATCTTCGGCGTGTTGTCCAGGCGGTGGACGCTCTGGCCGGGGTCGATGCGCTCCGGGGAGTAGGCCAGGGCGAAGTCCCGTCCCGCGGACAGCCCCGACGTCTCCTCCAGGATGGGCCGGAGCAGCTCCTCGGTGGTCCCCGGGTAGGTGGTCGACTCCAGGATGACCAGCCGGCCGGGGCGGAGGTTCAGTCCGACGTCGTGGGCGGCCTTGCGGACGAGGGACAGGTCGGGCGTGTGGTCGGTGAGGGGTGTGGGGACGCAGATGATGATGACCTCGGCCCGTTGCAGGATGGCGGGGTCGGTCGAGTACTCGCCGTCCTCCACGCTGGCCAGGTCGGAGTCGGTCACGTCGACCACGTAGGAACGGCGGTCGCGCAGTTTCTCGACCTTCTCCGGGTTGGCCTCCAGCCCCAGCACCGGGAACCCGGCGTTGGCCACGACGACCAGCAGCGGCAGGCCGACGTAGCCGAGCCCGACCACGCCGACCGTGGCCTCCTTGGTGCGGATCCGCTCCGACAGGATGAGGAGGGGATCGATGTCGAGTTCGACGCTCATGTCAGGGGTTTCCTCGTCGAGGTCGGGGAAGCGAGGCCGGACCATGCTAGGCAGTCCACCCGCGCGCGGTCAATCATTCGCCTCCCCATTCTCGATCGGAGCGACCCGACGATGGCTTGAGGCGAGCCCTCGACGCCTACAATCGAGTGCCTGGCCCGGGTGTCGAAACCGGTAGACGACGGTCGCTTAAAACGACCTGCCCCGCGAGGGGCGTGTGGGTTCGAATCCCACCCCGGGCACCTACCCAGAACCCCCAGGTCGAGGACCATGTCCCACCTTGTGGGCGTCTTCGTGGTCCCAGTCTGGTCCCAAGCGCCGGGGAGCATGTACCGGTCCGCACCAGCGCCCGGCGAAGGCAGGTCCCCCCGAATGGGGGGCATTCGGCCCGCGACAATCCAGGTGGTGGTGCTTCGATCGGGAGGAGGCAGGGCAGCCTGCGGAGCGGAGGGGCGGGGCGATGCGCATTCGATGGATCATTGTGAGGCGAATTGGAGTCGCAGTAGTCGTCCTGCTGGCAACGCTCTGGGCCGCCGGGCCGAGTCCGGTTCGCGCCTCGGTGCCCGCGTTCGGCCTTCTGCACAGCTTCTCGGGCGGATCCGGGGGCCAGAATCCGAACTCGACGCTCATCCAGGGCTCGGATGGGTTCTTCTACGGCACGACGTCGGGAGACCTTGCGGGTACGGACCACGGGTCGATCTTCAAGGTCGATTCCCTCGGGAACTTCGCGGTCGTCCACAGGTTCTCCGGCTCCGACGGCGACCAGCCCGTGGGGCTGGTCCAAGCGGCCGACGGCACCTTCTACGGCGTCACCAACCGAGGAGGCACCGGAGGCTGCTACCTGGGATGCGGGACCTTCTTCCACATGGATGCGGCTGGAAGAGTGAGCGTCCTGCACAACTTCCAGGGCCCGGAGGGGGAATTCCCCAATCCCGCGATCGCCCAGGGTTCCGACGGCTCCTTCTACGGCACCACCAACATGGGAGGCGATCAGGGTCAGGGCGGCACGGCCTTTCGGATCGACACCGCGGGAAGGTTCACCCTGCTCCACAGCTTCGTCACCGCCGATGGGTATTTCCGAACGGCGGCCTCATCAGCGCCTCCGACGGCAACTTCTACGGGGTGACGAACCAGTACGGGCCGCAGCCCGGTGGCGGTGGGACCGTGTTCCGGCTCGAGCCCTCCGGCGTGCTCACCGTGGTGCACGCCTTCACCTTCACCGACGGGTACCAGCCCAAGGCTCGGCTCCTCCAGGCGAGCGACGGCGTGCTCTACGGGACCACCCAGGGCGGCGGCCCGGACGGGAACGGCGAGGTGTTCAAGGTCAGCACCTCCGGGGCGTTCGGGATCGTGTTTTCGTTCGACGACTTCGCTACCGTCGGCTACCAGCCGGTGAGCGAGCTGATCCAGGGCACGGATGGGGCCCTGTACTCGACGGCTCACACCGGCGGGCTCCCGACCGGCGAGCCCAATCGGAGCGGAACGATCTACCGGATCGACGTCGTGGGGGCCCCCGCCGTGCTGCACACGTTCTATGGACCGGACGGGGCGACGCCGCTGACCGGGCTCGTTCGGGGCCAGGACGGCCTCCTGTACGGAGTGGCGTGGGGCGGCGGCCCGTCGAGCCTGGGAACCGTGTTCCACCTCGATCCGGCCGCCCCCCTCCCCGTGGCGTCCCTCTCGTTCAACCCGAGCACGGTGACGCCCGGCGGCTCGTCGACCGGCACGATCCTGCTCGCGTCGCCGGCGCCAAGCGGGGGACAAGTCGTTGCACTCGACAGTGACAACCCGGGGGCCGCTCAGGTGCCCGTGACGGTCACTGTTGCATCTGGTCAGACCAGTGCCACCTTCACCGTCACCACATCGACGTGGATCACGGGGCCAGCAACGCCCAGGATCTGGGCCTCCGTAGGTGGAGTCGGATCCGGCACGATCCTCACGGTGGTGCAGTCGCCCCCACCGCCGCCCCCACCGCCGTCCCTTGCGTCTTTGACCCTGAACCCGATCACGGTGAAAGGAGGCGGCACGTCTGTCGGGACGCTCTCCCTCTCGGCACCGGCGGTGGAGGACATGGCGATCTCGCTCTCGAGCAGCAGGCCGGCGAAGGCGAACGTGCCCTCGACGGTGACGGTCCCGGCCGGGTCATCCAGCGCGACGTTCACGGTCAATACGTCCAAGGTTCCGAGGAAAGTGACGGTGACCATCTCGGCGAGCCTGAATGGAGTGACAGAAAGTGCCGTGCTCACCATCACGCGATGAGAGCGGGTGCGCTCGAAGGAGTTAATGACACCGGATCAGGCTGATCCTTGACCTCCGCATGCTCGGGTGGTGTTCCCAATCCCTTCCGGTCGGCTGGCCGTAGGACGGAGGACACCTCGAGGAAGGGAGGCTTCATGCGGCGGATCGTGGTGCTTGCCCTGGTTGGGCTCCTGACGCTCGCGATGTTCGGCCCGGTGAGCATGGCGTGGGCCAAGGGGGGAGACGTCGTCAAGACGGGTGGCTGCTCCAGGAGTGCAACCTGGAAGCTGAAGCTCAGCCCGGACAACGGGAAGATCGAAGTCGAGTTCCAGGTGGACTCGAACAAGGCCGGCCAGACCTGGCGGGTCAAGCTGTTCAATGACGGCTCCTTGTTCTTCACTCGGCTTCGAACCACGAACGCGCCGAGCGGCTCGTTTGAGGTCCGGAGGGTGACGGGGAACAGCGCGGGCGCCGACACCATCAAGGGCCGAGCGCGGAACATCAAGAGCGGCCAGCTCTGCGTGGGCAAGGCCACGTTCGGCGCGTAGCTGCCGTCGACGGGGTTACTTTCCGCCGATCTAGCGCTCGAGCCGCCTCAGGGGCCGTAAGCGCCGCTCGCCGTCAGAAGTCTCGGCGGCCTTCGAAGTGCGCTGCGGCCTCGGGCCGGATCAGCTGGTACAGCGCGAGGCGGTGGCCGCCGGGGGTCCGGAACGAGCAGCACGGGCCGTGGGGGATCTCGAACACGCCCTCGCGCTCCCACCCTCGGCGTTCCAGCTCCGCCAGCGCCGCGTCCAGGTCGCCCACCCGATACACCAGGATGGGCGCCTCGCCCTCGACATGGTCCGCGAGCAGCAGGAGCGGCGGGCCGGCTCCAAGGTCGACGGCCGCCACCCTGGTCCCCATGCCCTCGATGGCGAACACCTCCCGGCCTCCCATCACCTCGGTGAAATAGGTCCGGTCGGCCGCCACGTCGAGGCTCGGCATGTACAGGAAGTCGAGTTGCTCGAAGCGGACCCCGGCCACGGGCTCACTGTAAGCCAGCCATGCCGGCCGTAAGGTGTCGCCGTGGCGGGCCGGACGGAGGTCCTGGAGATGGCGGGCCGGGAGGTGACCATCACCAACCCGGACAAGGTCTTCTTCCCGAAGACCGGGCACACCAAGCTCGACCTGGTCCGGTACTACCTGGCGGTGGCGGACGGGGCGCTGCGGGGTGTGGCCGGGCGGCCCATGGCCCTGAAGCGGTACCCGAACGGCGCCGAGGGCGAGTTCTTCTTCCAGAAGCGGGCACCGCAGTCACGCCCGGAGTGGGTCGAGACGGTGGAGCTGGCCTTCCCGTCCGGGCGGACCGCCCACGAGATCGTGGTGCACGACGAGGCCCAGCTGGCCTGGGTGATCAACCTGGGCTGCATCGACCTCAATCCGCACCCGGTGCGCGCGGACGACCTGGAGCATCCCGACGAGCTGCGGGTCGACCTGGACCCCATTCCCGGGATCGAGTGGCCCCAGATCCTCGGCGTGGCCATGGTGACCCGGGAGGTGCTGGACGACCTCGGCCTCACCGGCTGGCCCAAGACGTCCGGCTCCCGCGGGTTCCACGTGTACTGCCGGATCGAGCCGCGGTGGACGTTCACGGAGGTCCGCCGGGCGGCCCTGGCCCTGGCCCGTGAGGTCGAGCGGCGGGCCCCCGACCTCGCCACCAGCAAGTGGTGGAAGGAGGAGCGCCACGGTGTGTTCCTGGACTACAACCAGAACGCGAAGGACCGCACGGTGGCCTCGGCGTACTCGGTGCGGCCCACGCCGGACGCCCGGGTCTCGGCGCCGCTCACGTGGGAGGAGGTGCCGAGGTGCGACCCCGCCGCGTTCACCATCGACACCGTGCCGGACCGGTTCACGCGCCTGGGCGATCCGTCAGAAGGGATTGACCAGGCCGCCGGGTCGCTGGAGCCGCTGCTGGAGCTGGCCGCCGAGCACGAGGCGGCCGGGTTCGGCGACGCGCCGTGGCCACCGCACTACGAGAAGCAGGCCGGGGAGCCGCCGCGGGTCCAGCCGTCCAAGCGCCGGACCGCGGCCGGCCCGAAGGTCCGGGAGGGCATCGTCCCGCCCCCGGCCCCCGGCAAGACGGTGGGGCCGACCGGCCGGCGCCGGACCTCCATGCCCCTCGTCGAGATCGCCCGCGCCGCTACGGAGGCCGAGGCCCGGGAGGGACTGGAACGGTGGAAGGCCCGGCACCCGGCGGTGTGGCCGTACCTTGAGCCGGCCGACATCCTGGTGGACTCGATGCGGGGCCGGAGCACCACCTGGACCCGGATCCGGCTGAACCTCCGCCACGTGCCGGAGGGGGAGCGTCCGGCCCAAGAACCGCTCGAGGTCGACTACGACCCCTGGGAGGGCGTGGAGTGGCCGCCTGACCAGCAACCTCCTGGGCGGCGGTAGTCCACGGGCCCACCCGGACCTCGGCGTCCCGGCGCTAGGCTTGGCCGGCCATGGCCGCAGCCGATGCTCGTACGCGCACCGAGTGGACCGGAGCGCAGCTCGACGCCCTGGCCGAGGCGCTGCTCCCAGCCGCCGGGGGGACGCACATGCCCGGTCCGGCCACCGTGGCGACGGGCCGGCGGGCCCTCGACATCCTGGCGGGCCTGCCCGCCTCGCTTCGGAGGCTGGTGGGGATGGAGCTCCGCGTTCTGGACCGGGTGGCCCGGACCACGCTGGGAGCCCCGTTCGCCGCGCTGTCACCGGAGCGAAGACGGACCCTGCTGGACCGGGCCGGGCGGCTGCCGGGCCTGCTGGCCGAGGCGGCACGACCCCTGGAGCTGCTGGCCGTGCTGGCGTACGCGGGTGCGCCGGAGGTCCAGGCCGCCATCGGCGCGGAGCCCGGCCAGCTGCTCCCCCTGGAACGCCCACTCCCGCCGGCCCGGCGCCTGCCGGTGCGCTCCCACCCCGACCTCGGGCCTGGGCTCAACGAGACGTTCGACGCCGTGATCGTGGGGTCGGGAGCCGGCGGGGCGCCTGTGGCTCGCGAGCTGGCCCGGGCCGGATGGTCGGTGGCGGTGGTGGAGGAAGGGGACGCCGTCGGCCGGGAGGACTTCACCGGCTCGGACATCGAGCGGATGGGGCGGCTGTACCGGGACGGCGCGTCGACGACCACGGTGGGCCGTCCCGCGGTGCTGGTGCCGATCGGCCGCGCGGTGGGCGGCACCACCGTGGTGAACTCGGGCACCTGCTTCCGGACGCCGGACCACGTGGTGGCCGGATGGGCCCGGACCTACGGGGTCGACATCTCGCCCGGGGGCCTGGTCCCGTTCTACGAGGACGTCGAGCGGACCCTGGGCGTGGCGCCGGTCCCGTGGGAGGTCATGGGGAACAACGGCGCCATCGCCCATCGCGGGGCGACCGCGCTGGGGATCCCGGGTCGCCCCCTCGACCGCAACGCGGAGGGCTGCCACGGGTCGGGCGTGTGCGCGCTGGGCTGCCCCGTCGACGGCAAGCGAGGCGTTCACATGAACTACCTCCCCCAGGCGGTGGAGGCCGGGGCGACCATCTTCGCCCGCCTCCGGGCCCACCGGGTCGCGGTCCGGTCGGGGCGGGCCGTGGGCGTGGAGGGCGACGTGCTCGACCGGTCCGGGCACGCCGTGGGCCCCTTCCGCCTGGGCGCGCGACGGGCGGTGGTGGTCGCCGCCGGCGCGCCGTTCACCCCCGGCATCCTGCGGCGCAGCGGGCTCCGGGGCCGGACCCTCGGCGGAAACCTCCGGATCCATCCGGCCACGGCGGTGGCGGGGCTGTTCGACGAGGACGTGGTCCCGTGGCGGGGCGTGCTCCAGAGCTACCAGGTGGACGCCCTGGCGCACCGGGGCATCATGCTGGAGTCCACGTTCCCGCCGCCGGGCCTGGCGGCGGCCGAGGTCGCCATGACCCTCCCGCCCGAAGAGCGTCTCCCGGTGCTGGCCCGGCTGCGGAACATGGCGGTGCTGGGCCTGCTGGTCTCCGACACCTCGGCCGGGCGGGCCGTGGACCTGGGACCCAGGCGGACGCCGCTGCTCACCTACCGGGTGAACGCGGACGACGCTCGCCGGGCCCTGGACGGCCTGCTGCTGGCGGCCCGGGTCCTGCTGGCGGCGGGGGCCACGGAGGTGTGGCCAATGGTGGCCGGCGCCGGCCGGGTCCGGACCATGCCGGAAGCCGAGGCGTTGCTGTCAAGGAAGTGGCCCGCCGCGGCACTTCGCCTGTCGGCGTACCACCCCATGGGCACCGCTCGCATGGGACTCGACCCGGGCGGCGTCGTGGACGGCTTCGGGCGGGTCCACGGGGTCGAGCGGCTGGTCGTGCCCGACGCCAGCGTTTTCCCCACCTCGCTGGCGGTGAACCCGCAGGTCACCATCATGGCGTTCGCCACGCGGGCGGCCCGGCGTATCCTCGACGCCTGGTGATCCCCTTCGACAGCTTCCTGCTGGACCCGCCCATGCTGGTGGGGTCGGGGTTCCTGGCCGCCCGGATCACCCGGCGCCTCAGCCCGGCCCGGCGGCGGCGGGCCCGGTGGGTGCTCGGGACCGGCACCATGACCGTGTTCTGGGTCACCTCGGTCTCGCTGTACCTGAACCGGGAATGGACCCGGTGGATCTGGGAGATGTGCCGGGCAGAGTCCGGGCGGGACTGGATGCTGAACTCGGGCGTGTTCCGCTTCGACCATCGGGACGTCTCCCCGGCCACCCATGCCGTCTCGGCGGGGATCCTGGCCACCTACCCGGCGTGGCTGGCGCTCGGCATGCGGCTGGGATCGCGCGAGACGGCGTGAGCCCGCCCGGCGCCAGCCCGCCCGGCGCGAGCGAGTTCGAACGTCGGGTCCTTCGGGTCGTGGCCCGGCTGCGGCCCGGCGAGGTCGCCACCTACGGTGAGATCGCGGAGGAGGCCGGCCACCCCGGCGCGGCGCGAGCCGTCGGCGGCGTGATGGCCAGGAGCGACGGCGTGCCGTGGTGGCGGGTGGTCACGGCCGCCGGGCGACTGGTCCCCGGCCACGAGCGCGAGCAGGCCCGGCGGTTGCGGGCCGAGGGCGTGCCCGTCGCTCGGGGCCAGGTCCCCCCGGGGGACCTCGCGAGGCGAAGTGGACCGGCGGCCACCGGAAGCCGCCACTGACCGCGGGTTTGCCTGGATTGCCCTGCGGGTACACCGGGAGACGACGAAACACGCGGTCTGTAACACGACCGCGTTCAAGGCGCTCAGGGGAAAGGGTAGGAGGTCGGGATGGCCAGACGATCGGGGCCGGTGAGCCTAGTCGTCGCCTCCATCTTGGTGCTCGCGATTCCTGTCGTGATGCTGTCGGTCTCGTCGCACCGTGACCGGGGGGCTACGAACGTTCAGATCCAGTTCGCCGCGGGAGGCCAACAGGCGCCCGCGGCCACCTCGCAGGGGAAGACTCCCGCGACCAAGGGAGGAGCGGCCCACCCCGCCACCTCGCATCCCGGGGGAGCACCGGCGCGCCAGGGCGGCTCCAGCACCGGTCGCTCGAACGGAGGCTCCAGCTCGGTCCAGGGGAACAGCGGCGGGATGGCGGCCACGGCTTCCGATGCCTCCCTGCGGCGGCCGGCCCGTGCTCCCGTCCAGGGTGGCGGCGACACCTCGCTGATGGGGAACGACGGCCTGCCCGTCCCGATCCCCACTGCGACTGGACTTCCCAACCCGCTGCCGGCGGTGCCCTCCGTCCATCTCCACTTCGTCCCGAAGCCGCAGAAGCTCGTGCTGGCCAAGTGGGTCGCCCGGTGCGACGTGAGCGCGCCGGGGAAGCCCGGGACCATGGCGTTCGACGTGTACTACCAGCAGCACCCGAGCGCCGGTGTCGGGTTTCCTGTGGACGCCATGCAGTACCCTTGCGGGTCCGACTGGGCGATCATCCCGGGTGCGGACCCGTTCACCCCACCGGTGTGGATCGGCAAGACCGCGCCGTTCGTCCCGGCCACCAACTACCCGGGAGGCCAGATCTTCACGGCCGTGGAGGTGCCGGGCGCCCAGGTCGCGGCAGACCTTGCCGCAGCGGGCGTCCCCGTGGGCTCGGCCGGCCAGCTGGTGACGTACGGGTCCGACGGGGTGCCGGTGTACGCGACGAACTGGTGGGGGCTCACGCTCGGCGTGAAGGACGCGGCGGGCCAGGCCATCTTCCATGACGGCGGCTACCCGCATCCGATGTGGCGGACGGACGCCTACCACTGGGGTTGGGGGAACCTCGGCGTGGGCCTGCCGTTCTTCAAGAACAAGGTCTAACAGCCCCGAGCCGAGCGCACCGAGCCCGCCCGCCCGGCTCGGGGGCCTCCAACCGTGGTCGGATGCCCGGATGGCGACCGCAGGCTGATGCCGCCCCCTGGTCCAAGCGCCTACCGTTCGTGGGCATGAACCTCCCGGTGGGACAATCGAGGCCCATGGAACGGGCCAGCGGTCCGGACGGCGGCTCTCGCTTCACGCCGAAGTCGCCGTGGCCGCGGTGGATCGACGGGGAGCTGGCCATCGTGGCGGCCGGCATCGCGCTGGGCAGCCTGGCCCTGGGTGGCCGTCACGAGTTCACCGCCTGGCGCTTGGCGCTCCTCGGCGCTGCCATCGTGCCGTGGGTCCTGGAGACCCGGGTGACCTTCCCCCTGCTGCCGTTCTCGGCGTGGGTGATCGGGTGGGAGACTGCCTACCTGTTCTCCGGGGGAGACCCGTTCTCCCTGATGCTGTTCGTCCTCCTGGTGGGGCGGACCTCGGCGGTCGGCACCCTCACCGAGTCCCGGCTGGTCGCCGCGGGCTGCGTGGCCGTTCCCGCGGTCCGTTCGCTGACCGTGGCCGGCTATTCGACGTCGTGGGCTTACTGGACCGTGGCCGTGGGGATCGCCTACCTGGCCGGCCGCTCCATGAACTACCAGCGCCGGCTGGTCGCCGAGCTGCACGCGGCGCAGGCCGAGCTGGCCCGGCGCGCGGCTTCGGAGGAACGGCAGCGGATCGCCCGGGAGCTGCACGACGTGATCGCCCACTCCCTGACCGTGACCATGCTCCACCTGACGGCGGCGCGGCTGGCCCTGGAGAACGACTCGGGGGAGGCGGCGGAGGCCCTGGCCGAGGCGGAGCGGCTGGGCCGCCAGAGCCTGGCCGACGTCCGCCGGGCAGTGGGGGTGCTGCGCGACGGCGGTGAACGCGGCGCGACGGAGTCGCCGCTCCCCGGGGCCGCCGACATCCCGGACCTGGTGGGGAGGTATCGCGACGCCGGCCTGGCGGTCGAGCTCCGGATGGACGGCGACCCGGCCGGCATGCGGGCCGCAGCCGGCCTGGCCGCGTACCGCATCGTGCAGGAATCGCTGAGCAACGTGGTCCGCCACGCTCCCGGGGCACGGGCCGACGTGGGCGTGCAGGTGGGGAGCCGGGAGGCCGTCGTTCGGGTCCGCGACTCCGGGCCGGGGGGCGGCCACCGGGCGGTCCCCGCCGGGGACGGGGGCGGGCTGGGCCTGATGGGGATGCGCGAGCGGGCGACCCTGCTCGGTGGAACCTTCCGGGCCGAGCGGTCGGGTGCGGGGTGGACCGTGGAGTGCCGGCTGCCCCTTCAGGATGAGGCTGGCGCGGGGCTCGATGGCCTGCCCGCGCCGGCCACCCGGGAAGCGGCGGCCCCGTGATCCGGGTCCTATTGGTGGACGACCAGCCCCTGGTTCGGGCCGGGCTTTCCCGGATCCTGCGTTCCCGGGACGGGTTCGAGATCGTGGGGGAGTGCGAGGACGGGGAGCAGGCCCTGGAGGCCGTGGCCGCCGACGGGCCGGACGTGGTGCTCATGGACGTCCGGATGAAGAACATGGACGGTGCCGAGGCCACCCGCCGGCTCCGGGCGGACCCGGATTCGCCGCCGGTGCTGGTGCTGACGACGTTCGACGACGACGAGGTGGTGCAGGCGGCGCTGTCGGCCGGCGCCGCCGGGTTCGTGCTGAAGGACGCGCCGGGGGAGGACATCATCCGGGCCACCCGCGTGGTGGCGGGCGGAGGCGCGTGGCTGGACCCCAACGTGACGGGGCGGGTGCTGGAAACCTACCGGTCCCAGGCGCTGCCCCGGGCCGAGGAGGCGGCGAAGGTGGAGGCGCTCACCGGGCGCGAGTTGGAAGTCCTCCGGCTCATCGCCCGGGGCGGGACGAACCAGGAGATCGCCCGCGAGCTGTTCATCAGCGAGGGAACGGTGAAGACCCACATCGGACACATCCTGGCGAAGCTGGGGCTGCGGGACCGGCCCGCGGCCATCGTGTTCGCGTTCGACCACGGCCTGGCCGGGCGAGGAACGGTCGGGGACACGACATGACGGCGGCACCGGAATCCGGCGGACCGGGCGGCGCTGGCGGCGCTGCTGGCGGTGCCGGCACCGTCCAGGCCGACACCATGCTGTTCAACCCGTTCCTGCCGGAGATGCGGGTCGATCCCTATCCGGCGTACCACCTGCTGCGGGCGGCGGACCCGGTCCACCGGGTGCCACTGGAGATCGGGCCCGAGGTGTGGATCCTCAGCCGGCACCGGGACGTCTCGGCCCTGCTGCGCAACGCCCACGTCTCCAGCGACCGCCGGAAGTCCGACCTGTACGAGGCGTTCCTCCAGGCCCTCCCGGAGGAGCTCCAGCGCGAGGAGCTGACCCCGTCGATGCTGTTCCTCGATCCGCCCGATCACACCCGGCTGCGCAGCCTGGTGAACCAGGCGTTCACCGGGCGGGTGATCGGGCAGCTCCGGCCGCGCATCGAGGAGATGGTGGAGGGGTTGCTGGACGGGGTGGCCGGCGAGGGCCACATGGACGTGGTCGAGGACCTGGCGTACCCGCTTCCGGTGAACGTCATCTGCGACCTCCTGGGGGTGGCCTCGGACATGGACCGGGAGCTGCTCCGGCGGTGGTCGCTCGACCTCATCTACACGCTCGATCCGATGGTGGCGCCCGAGGCGCTCCTGCGCGCCCAACGAGCAGCGGCCGCCTTCCGCGAGTACCTCCGCGGGCTGATCGCCGAGCGCCGGTCGCGTCCCGGCACCGACCTGCTGTCGGGGCTGATCGCGGCGGAGGACGAGGGCGGCCGGCTGAGCGAGGGCGAGCTGGTGTCGACCTGCGTGCTTCTGCTGGTCGCGGGGCACGAGACGACGTCGGGGCTGATCGGCAACGGCACGCTGGCGCTGCTGCGAAACCCCGAGGAGCTTCGGCGCTGGCACCGGGAGCCGGGCATCGCCCGGCCGGCGGTGGAGGAGCTGCTCCGCTACGACAGCCCGGTGCAGCTGACCGGCCGGTTGCTGATGGAGGACCTCGAGGTGGACGGCCGGACCCTCCCCAAGGGAGCCGAGGCCGTGGGCCTGCTGGGCGCGGCCAACCGCGACCCGGAGCAGTTCCCGGACCCGGACCGGCTGGACCTCGGCCGCGCCGAGAACCGACACATCGCGTTCGGCAACGGGATCCACTTCTGCCTGGGCGCCGCGCTGGCCCGCGTGGAGGGCCAGGTCGCGCTGGGCCGGCTGGCACGCCGGTTCCCGGACATGGAGCTCGCCGGCGACCCCGTGTGGCGCGACACCATCACGCTGCGAGGCCTCCGGAGCCTGCCGGTCAGCCTCGCGTAGCGAGCGTGGGTCCAGCGCGGAGCCTGGCTCGTACGTCGGCGACCTGGGCTCGAACCGAGGCAGGGGCCGGACCACCGGGCTGGGTGCGGCGGGCCACCGAGCGCTCCGGGGTGAGCTCGGCGGCCGTTTCCGGTCCGAGGTGGGGGTCGAGGCTGGCCCATTCCTCGGGGGTCAGATCGAGCAGGGTTCGGTGGGTGGCCTCGAGCTCAATCACCAGCCGAGCGACCCGCTGGTGGGCCTCGCGGAATGGCACGCCGGCGCGGACGAGCGTCTCCGCCAGGTCCGTGGCCAGCAGGAACCCGTCCTGGCAGGCGGCGCGCATCCGTTCGGCGTCGAACACCAGCGTCCCGACCATGCCGGCGACGGCCTCCAGCGCGGGCGCCAGCGCGTCGTGCGCATCGAACACCGCCTGCTTGTCCTCCTGGAGGTCCCGGTCGTAGGCCAGGGGCAGCCCCTTCATCACGGTGGCCAGGCTGACGAAGTCGCCGAGGACCCGGCCGGCCCGGGCCCGGGCCAGCTCCGCCACGTCGGGGTTGCGCTTCTGGGGCATCATGCTGGACCCGGTGGCGAACCCGTCGTCCGGGCGGGCGAAGCCGAACTCGCTGCTGCACCACAGGACCAGATCCTCCCCCAGGCGTGACAGGTGCACCGCGGCGATGGTGCAGGCCGACAGGAACTCCAGGGCGAAGTCGCGATCGGACACGGCGTCCATGGAGTTGAGGAAGGTGGCGTCCAGCCCGAGGGCGGCGGCCGTCCCCTCGGCGTCCAGCCCCAGCGTGGACCCGGCCAGGGCCCCGGCGCCCAGCCCCGATACGCTCGCCGCGGCGGCCGCCCGGTCCAGCCGCTCGGCGTCACGAAGCACCGGGAACGCGTGGGCCAGCAGGTGGTGCCCCAGCGTGACCGGCTGGCCGCGCTGGAGGTGGGTGTAGCCGGGCATGATGGTCTGGGCGTGCTCGTCGGCCCGGTCGGCCAGCGCCGATGCCAGCGAACGGGCCCGCCCCGCCAGCGCCCGCGCGGCGTCCTTCACCCACAGGCGAAGGTCCGTCGCCACCAGGTCGTTGCGGCTCCGGCCGGCGTGGACCCTGGCGCCGGTGGCCCCGAGGCGCTCCGTGAGCACGCGCTCCACCGCCGAGTGGACGTCCTCGTCCTCGTCGCGGAATGGGAACGCGTCGGCCCCCGCCAGCTCGAGCAGGGCGTCGATCTCCTCGGCCAGGGCCTTGCGCTCGTCGGCGTCCAGCAGGCCGGCCCGGGCCAGGGCCTCCACGTGGGCCCGGGTGGCCGCGAGGTCCTGCCGGATCAGGCGGCGGTCCACAGGCAGGGACCGGGTGAACGCCATCACGGCCTCGTCGGGCCCGTCGGTGAACCGCCCCGCCCACACGGGCCGGGCGGTCGGGGTCCCGCCCCTTCCCGGTGGCGGTTCGACCATGCGCACCGGCTCCGGTCGGATCGCCGGCGGCGGCTGCGCTGGCGCCTCCGCCGGCGCCTCGGGGGAGGGGGCGAGGGCACCGGCCGCGGACTGCTTCTCGGCCCACACCTTCAGCGGAAGCGTCCACAGGGACACGAACCCGGCCGACTGCCGGTGGTCGAACCGGTCGCCGGCCCGGTCGTACGTGGCCAGCGCGTGGTCGTACAGGGCGCGGTCGCTGCGCCGGCCGGCCACCGTGCACGAGCCCTTGTAGAGCCGCAGGCGGACCTCGCCGGTGACGTTCGACTGCGTCTCGGCCATGAAGGCGCGGAGTGAGGCGTGCAGCGGCCCGTGCCACAGGCCGTAGTAGCAGAGCTCCGCCCACCGCCGCTCCACCCCGGCCTTCTCGTGGGCCAGCTCCCGCTCCAGGGTGAGGTCTTCGAGGTCCCGGTGGGCCAGGATCAGGGCCAGCGCGCCGGGGACCTCGTACAGCTCCCGTGACTTGATGCCGACCAGCCGGTTCTCCAGCATGTCCACCCGGCCGAAGCCGTGGGCGGCGCCGATCGCGGTGATCCGGGCGATGAGGTCGGGGAGGGAGAGGGCCTCGCCGTCCAGGGCCACGGGGCGACCGGCCGCGAAGCCGACCATGAGCTCCTCGGGCCGGTCCGGCGCGAGGCGCGGATCGACGGTCAGGCCGAACGCGTCCTCCGGCGGCTCCGTCCAGGGGTCCTCCAGCGGGCCGCACTCCACGGTGCGCCCCCACAGGTTCTCGTCCACGGAGTACGTTTTCGACTCACGCGAGACTGGGATGCCGTAGCGATCGGCCAGGGCCAGGGCCTCTTCCCGGGACAGGGCCGCTTCCCGCACCGGGGCCAGCACGCCGAGGTCGGGGGCCAGCGCGGCGAACGCGGCCTCGAACCTGACCTGGTCGTTGCCCTTTCCGGTGCAGCCGTGCGCGACGTGGCGGGCGCCGGTTTCGCGGGTCAGGGCCACGGTCTCCGCCGCGATGAGGGGCCGGGCCAGCGCCGAGACCAGCGGGTACTTCCCCTCATACAGGGCGTTCGCGTGCAGGGCCGGGAGGCAAAACGACTCCGCGAAGCGTTCCCGGGCGTCGATAACCCGCAGTTCGGCGCCAGCCGCCTCGGCGCGCGCCGTGACCTCCTCCAGGTCGAACGCCTGGCCCACGTCCACCAGGGCCGCCACGACGTCCAGGCCCTGGTCGTCGCGCAAGGTCCTCGCGGAGACGGACGTGTCCAGCCCGCCGGAGTAGGCGAGGACGACGGTGCCACGTGAGGTCACGGCAGCCCCGCCAGTTCCCTGAGGGCCGCCGCGACGTCCGAGCCCGGCACGCCCTCGCGGACTACGACCAGGATGGTGTTGTCGCCGGCCACGGTGCCCAGGACTCCGTCGACGGCGCCGCGATCGAGCCCCTCCGCCACGGCGTTGGCCGCCCCCGGCGGCGTCTTCACCAGCACCAGGTTCCCGGAGACCTCCACCGACAGCGCGAACTCCGACAGCAGCGCCCGCGCGGACGCGCGCGGGGCGCCGCCGGCCTGCTCGGGGAGCGCGTACCGCAGGTGTCCGTCACCGTCGCGCACCCGGACCAGTCCCATCTCCTCGAGGTCGCGGGAGATGGTGGACTGCGTGGCCGGGTAGCCCAGCGTTTGCAGGCGCTCCCGGATCTCCTCCTGGCTGCGGAGGTGGGTCCGGGCCACCAGGTCCCGGATGGCCTGCTGGCGCTGGCGCTTCACGCGCTCACCTCCGAACGGGTCGGTTCCACGGCCTCCGCCAGGGCTTCGCCGAACGCCTGGACGAACGTGTCCACGCTGGCCGGGTCCACCGTCAGCGGCGGCGAGCAGCGGACGGTCTGGCCGCCGGCCTCGGTGGCCAAGAACCCCCGGGCCAGCAGGGCGCGCACCACGGCCGAGGCGGTGACGTCCGGTCCCACCGGCGCACCCAGCAGCAGGCCTCGGCCCCGGCTGCGGCCGGGCAGGCCCGCTCCGGCCAGGGCCCCATCCAGACCCGCCGCCAGCCGCGCCCCCTGCGTCCTCGCGTTCTCCAGGAGGCCCTCGTCCTCGATCGCGTCGAGGACGGCCAGAGCTCCCGCGCACGGGACGGGCCCGCCGCCGAACGTCGACGCGTGCTCGCCGGGGCCGAACGCGAGGTGGTCGGCGGCGACCGTGGCCCCGATGGGCAGGCCGTTGGCCAGCCCCTTGGCCAGCGTGAAGACGTCGGGCTGGATCCCTGTCTGCTGGAACGCGAACCACGACCCGCAGCGCCCCACCCCCGTCTGCACCTCGTCCATCACCAGCAGCGCGCCCCGCGCGTCGCACAGCCGGCGGGCCGCCGCCAGGTAGTCGTTCGACAGGGGCACGACGCCGCCCTCGCCCAGGATGGGCTCCAGCAGGACCGCCGCGACCGTGCCGTCCACGGCGTCCTCCAGCGCATCGACGTCGTCGGGCGGGACGAACGCGACCTCCGGCAGCGGCTCGAACGGCGCCCGTTTCTCGGGCTGTCCGGTGGCGGCCAGCGTGGCGAAGGTCCGGCCGTGGAACGATCCGTCCAGCGCCACCACGCCCAGCCGCCCCCGGGCCCGCCCGTATCGCCGGACCAGCTTCAGCGCGGCCTCGTTCGCCTCCGCGCCCGAGTTCGACAGGAACACCAGGCCGAAGCCGGCCAGGTCGCGGAGCCGTCCTGCCAGCTCCTCCTGGGGTCCGGTCCCGTACAGGTTGCTCACGTGCACCAGCCGGTCCAGTTGCTCGTGGACAGCGGCCAGCCAGCGGGGGTGTCCATGGCCGAGCGGAACCGCCGCGATCCCGGCGGCGAAGTCGAGGTACGCGCGGCCCTGGTCGTCGAAGACGTGCAGGCCGTCGCCTCGGACCAGGCGGACGGGGTACCGGCGGTAGGTGGGCATCAGCGCGCTCACGGCACGGCCTCCGCCTCCGCCTCCGCTTCCGCGGGCGCGTCTGCCGGCCCCGGATGGGTCACCATGGTCCCCATCCCCTCGGGGGTGAACAGCTCCAGGATGAGCACGTGCTCGATCCGGCCGTCCACGATGTGGGCGCGCGGCACGCCGGCTCGCAGCGCCTGCAGGATGGCCTCGAGCTTGGGAAGCATGCCGCCGGAGACGGCCTCCGATGCCATCAGGCGTTCTGCTTCATCGACGGTGAGCTCGGAGATGAGCTCCCCGTCGCGCATGGCCCCCGGCACGTCCGTCAGCAGAACGAGCTTGGCGGCGTGCGTGTGGGCGGCGATCGCCGCCGCCGCCAGGTCCGCGTTGACGTTGTAGGACTGGCCCCGGCCGTCGGTGGCGATCGAGGCGATGACGGGAACGGCCACCGGCAGGAGATGGTCCAGGAGCGCCACGTTCACCGCCCCGATGTCGCCGACAAACCCGAGGTCGGGACCGTTCGCCGCGCGGCGCTTCTCGGCGAGCAGGAGGTTGCCGTCCTCGCCCGACAGTCCCACCGCCGGCACGCCACGGCGGTTCAGGGCGGCCACGACGTCCTTGTTGATCTTTCCGACCAGCACCATCTTGGCCACCTGCAGGGTGTCCGCGTCGGTGACCCGGTGGCCTCCCTCGAATCGCGGGGCCAGCCCCAACCGTTCCGAGAGGGCCGACACCTGCGGCCCGCCACCGTGCACGATGATGGGCCGGACCCCCACCAGCCGGAGGAGGGCGACGTCCTCGGCGAAGCGATCGGCCAGCGCCGGGTCCTCCATAGCCGCGCCCCCCAGTTTCACCACCACGACGTGGCCGGAGTGCTCGGCCATGTAGGGAAGGGCGTCCAGCAGGACCCGGGCCTTGGTCCGGGTGCGCTCGCGGACGTGGGGAGCGACCACCGTGGTCACGTCCGGTACCTCGCGTTGATGGGCACGTACTCCTCGCTGAGGTCGCAGCCGAAGACGGTGGCCGAGCCCGATCCGGTTCCCAGGTCGATGCGCAGGAGCACCTCGGGACCGGCGAGCGCGGCGGCGGCCTCGTCGGGGAGCGGATCGGCCACCACGCCCGCCAGTACCACGGCGACACCGTCCAGCATGGCCCGGGTCCGATAGGCGTCGAAGGCCACACCCGCGTCCCCGATGGCCTGCAGGATCCGGCCCGGGTTGGGGTCGCCTCCACACACCGCCGTCTTCACCAGGGACGAGCCGGCGATGGCCAGGCCGACCCGCCGGGCCGCGTCGGTGTCCGGCGCGCCCTGCACGTCGACCACCAACACCTTCGACGCGCCCTCGGCCCCCTGCACCACCTGGCGGGCCAGGTCCTCCGACACGCGCCGGAGGGCTTCCTCCAGGGCGACGCCCTCCGGCGACCCCGCCCGGACCGGGTCCCCGCCCGCGGCGCCACTGGCGAGCACGAGCACCGTGTCGTTCGTGCTCTGGCACCCGTCCATCACCACGCCGTTCCACACGGGCATGACCGCTTCCGTCACCATCCCGGTGAGGACACCGGGCGGCACTGGAGCGTCGATGGTGATGAACGCGAGCAGGGTGGCCAGCCCGTGCGGGGCCAGCCGGGGCGCGATCATGCCGGCACCCTTCGCGCACCCTCCCACGCGATAGGTCCCCGATGTCGTGGTGGCCTGCTTCGGGCCGAGGTCGGTGGTGAGGATGGCCGCAGCGAACGAACCGCCGCCATCCTCGTCCAGCCGGTGGAAGGCCGCCGGGAGTCCGTTCACCAGCGTGGGCAACGGAACGCGGGGGCCGATCACCCCCGTCGAGCAGACCAGAACCTCCGTGGCCCCGCACCCCAGGTGCCCGGCGGCGGCGGCGGTGATGGCCCGCGCGTCCTCCAGCCCGGCCGGGCCGGTTCCCGCGTTGGCCTGGCCGGAGTTCACCACCACGGCCCGGGCCCGGCCGTCGGTGAGGTGCTCCCGAGTCACGGTGACGGGCGCGGCGGGAAAGGCGTTGGTGGTGAAGCCGCCGGCGGCGGAGGCCTCACCGTCCGCCACCAGCAGGGCCAGGTCGGGCCGGCCGCTCGCCTTCAGCCCCGCCGCCACGCCGGCGGCGCGAAACCCGCGTGCGAACGTGACGCTCACGGGTACAGGCCGATCGTCGGGAGGGCCGTCGTCTCCTCCAGCCCAAGCATCAGGTTCATGTTCTGGACGGCCTGTCCCGCGGCCCCCTTGACCAGGTTGTCCACGGCGCCGACGACGACGGCCGTCCCCGTCCGAGGGTCCACGGCCACGCCGATCTCGCACACGTTGGACCCGGTCACCCGCTTCGGGTCGGGCATCCGCCCAGTCGGCAGGACCCGCACGAACGGAGCGCTCTCGTAGGCGGCGGCCAGTCCGGCCGCGAGGTCCTCGGTCGTGGCGGGGGCGGTCATGGTGGCGTAGCAGGTGACCAGTACGCCCCGGACCGCGGGGACCAGGTGCGGCACGAAGGTGACCTGTGGGACCCGGCCGATCGACCTGGCCAGGGCCATCTCGATCTCCGGGGTGTGCTGATGGGTCCCCACGCGGTACGGCCGGACGCTCCCCTCGGTGTGGGCGTAATGGACGGTCTCGGTCGGCTTCGCCCCTGCGCCGGAGACCCCGGACTTCGCGTCGATCACGATCCCGTGCGGCGAGACGGCGCCCGCCGCCAGCAGCGGAGCCAGCGCGAGCGTGACCGCCGTGGGATAGCAGCCCGGGTTGGCCACCAGCACGGCGTCCGCGATCTGGGGCCGGAACAGCTCCGGCAGCCCGTACACCGCCTTGCCCAGCCACTCCGGGGCGGGGTGCTCGAAGCCGTACCAGGCCGGGTATTCCTCCGCGGGAAGCCGGAAGTCGCCCGCCAGGTCGATGACGCGCAGGCCGCCCTCGAGCAGGTCCGGCGCGACCAGGGCGCTTCGACCGTGCGGAAGGGCCAGGAACGCCAGGTCGGCCCGCCCCGAGACGCTCGCGTCGAGCTCCTCGAACGCGATCGGACCGAGGGGGCTCAGGTGCGGGTAGACGTCGTCCACCCGCTGGCCCGCTCGCTCGGAGGCACCCACCGCGACCAACTCGACGGCCGGGTGGACGGCGAGCAGGCGCAGCACCTCGGCGCCCGAGTAGCCGGAGGCGCCGAACACCGCGACGCGAATGGTGGGCGAGGGCATCGGGTCCATGACTATACAGGAGACTGCATAATCATGCCAACGTCTCGGCGGCCCCTCGGGGCGGCGATGCTAGGCTGGCTCGGCCGGTCCTGGGCCTGTAGGCGAGGCGCCTCGCTCGATGCTCGATGCCCCCTTCGGCCCTGAAGTGCTTGATCCGCCAAGCGCTTGGTGGACCAAGCACCGTGCTATACTGACCACATGCCACGGCAGCCGAACGCAGCAGACGCCCTCGGCCAGTTCATCCGAACGCAGCGCCAGATCGCGAACCTGTCCCTCCGGCAGCTGGCGAGCCTGGCCAAGGTCTCCAACCCGTACCTCAGCCAGATCGAGCGCGGGCTGTACCGTCCCTCCGCCGACGTCCTCAAGAATATTGCCGGTGCGCTGCAGATTTCGGCGCAGTCGCTCTACTCGAAGGTCGGCCTGGTGGAGCCCTCTCCTGACGAGGACGTGGCGCCCGACGCCGAGGAAGCGATCCGGATGGACCCCCGGCTCTCGCCCGAGCAGAAGGAAGCGCTCGTCCGCGTGTACCGGAACTTCGTCGGCGGCGCTTGATCCACCAAGCGTTTCCGCTAGATTTACCAAGCAACCGCTTGACATACCAAGCGCTTGCTTGGTAGACTTAGCACCGTCGAGAGGCCGGACCGCCCGGCCTCCGGGCGAAGGAGGAAGACCATGGAGGCCAGCACGCTGGCAGCGAAGGCACAGGACCAGCTCTCGGCCGCGATCAAGCAGGCGCAGGGCGTCGCGATCGCCGCCGTGTCGCAGGTGAGCGAGACCCTCGGCACCGTCCTGCCGGAGGTGCCCCGGACGCCGCTGTCCGAGCGGCTGCCGGACCCGGTCGAGATCGTCACCACGAGCTTCGAGTTCGCCGAGCAGATGCTCGAGACGCAGAAGGCGTACGCGCTGGAGCTGCTCAGGGCGATGGCTCCGCTCACCGGGAAGCTCGTCCCCGCGGCGAACCACAAGCCCGTCCGCCGGACCGTCAAGGCCAAGGCCTGACAGACCCCTCGAGGCCCGGACACGCACCGGCGCGCTCCGGGTTCCGGTCGAAGAAGCCCCCGTCCCGCGGGGGCTTCTCGCCGTGTGGGGTCCGGTAAGCTGCGCTGGTGCTCGGAGAGCGGGAGGGGGTGGTGGTCGAGGTCATCCCGTTCGACCTGCACGGCGTGGTGTACTCCGACGTCACCGTGACTTACTCCGACGGCTCGATGGAGCAGGCACGGCTGGGGCCCGAAGCCCTGCCTGACGACCTCCGGCCGGGCGAACGCGTCCTGGCGACGCGGGCCGCGAACATGATCCTCGCCCTCCGGCGTCCGTAGTCGACGCGATCAGCTCGCACGAATCTCCGGACCGGAGCCCCAGCGTATCCTGGGGCGAGATGATCGAGCCCGAGGCCGCCCGGGCATTCTTCAACGCCCTCCGCGAGCGAATCCAGGCGCGGCTGTTCGGCGTGGAGGGCGCGCTCAAGCTGGTCCTGGTGGGGATCCTCACGGACTCCCACGTGCTGATCGACGACGTCCCGGGCGTGGGGAAGACCACGCTGGTGCGGATGCTGTCTAGCCTCCTGGGCCTGCGGTTCGCCCGAATACAGTTCACGCCGGACCTCATGCCCTCGGACATCACGGGGACGTCCGTGCTGAACCTGAAGTCCCAGGAGTTCGAGTTCCGGCCGGGCCCCATCTTCACCCAGATCCTGCTGGCCGACGAGATCAACCGGGCCACGCCGAAGACGCAGGCGGCCCTGCTCGAGGCGATGCAGGAGCGGCAGGTCACCGTGGACGGCGTGACCTATCCACTGCCGGACCCGTTCTTCGTCCTGGCCACGCAGAACCCCGTCGAGCTCGAGGGGACCTTCCCCCTCCCCGAGGCGCAGCTCGATCGGTTCCTGCTCCGGGTCCGCATCGGCTACCCGCCGGAGGAGGAAGAGGAACGGATCCTCATGCCGGGGCGGGAGCGCTCCATCGTGCCGAGCGAGCCGCTGACGGCGGAGCCGGGGATGGACGAGCTCCGCGGCCTGGTCGGCCGGGTCCGGATCGAGGAACCCGTCCGCCGGTACGTGGTCTCGCTGGCCCGATCGAGCCGGCAGCATCCCGACCTCCAGGTCGGGGCGAGCCCCCGGGCCGTGGAGCACATGGGCGACGCGGCGCGGGCGTGGGCCCTGCTGGCGGGGCGTGACTACGTCCTCCCCGACGACGTCAAGGTGCTGGCGGAACCGGTGTTCGCGCACCGCATCGTGCCGAGCACCGACGCGCGCATCCGGGGGCGCAGCGCCGAGGAGCTCCTCCAGGAGGTCGTGGAGGGCGTGGAGGTCCCCGTGGAGTTCGGCCTGGGCCAGCGGGGGACGTAGCCACGGACTCCTCCAGGAGGCGGCAGATCGCGCTCGGCGTGGGGGTCGTCCTCGCGTTCGCCGGAACCCTGGTGGCCAACGTCCCGCTGGTGTCCTGGGCTATCGGCGTCGGCCTGCTGGGCGGGGTCGCGACCGCGTGGGCCCGGATGGCCTGGCGCGACGTCGAGATCTCGGTCGGGTTCCGGCCCCGGCGGGCGTTCATCAGCGAGCCCGTCGAGGTCGTGGTGCACGTCGAGAACCGCAAGCGCTTGCCGCTTCCGCTGGTGCGCCTGGGGGTGTGGCTCCCGGAGGGCCTCGCCCCGGGAGACCATTCGGGCCCATCGACCATCCGCGGGTTCCGCCGTCGGCTGGCGCTTCCGGGCCGGTCCGAGGTGGATCTGCACTTCCCGGTCGACCCGGAGCGTCGCGGCGAGTACCGCCTTCGGCTGGTGGAGGTGGAGGTGTCCGACCCGTTCGGCCTGGCCCCCCTGTACCGGGAGGTCACGCCACCGGAGGAGCTGCTGGTGCTGCCGGAGCCACGCATCCAGATCCCCCTGGAGGTCCGGCGCCGCCTCCCGTTCGGTGCGCCGGCGCCGTCCCTGCGGATGTACGAGCAGCCCGAGCGGTTCGCCGGCGTGCGGCCGTACGAGCCGGGCGACCCGCTGAACCGCATCCACTGGAAGGCGACCGCCCACGCCGGGATGCTCCACACGAAGCTGTTCGAGCCCACCCGCACCGCCGACGTCGTGCTGCTGCTCGACCTGGCGGTGGGGGAGCCGTTCTGGGACGCCGTGTACCCGGAGATCGCGGAAGACACCATCGGGTGGGCCAGCTTCCTGGCCCGTCAGGCGCTCACCTCCGGGTGGAGGGTCGGGCTGGTGGCCAACACGCACCTCTCCCGGGGGCGGGGGGCGCTTCGGGTCCCGCCGTCATCCACCCCCGGGCAGGAGGCCGCGCTGTTCGCCGCGCTGGCCCGGATGCCGAACGAGCCCACGTCGGACCTCGCGCCGGTCCTCCGAGACGTCGGCCGTGGGCTGGGGCGCAACGCCACCGCCGCGGTCATCGCGCCGCGAGCGGGGCCGTGGCTGGCCCAGGAGATCGAGGTGCTCCGGCGGCGCGGCGTGGAGGTCGCGGTGCTGTCCCCGGTGGAGGCCCGCCTGGCCGAGGCGGGACGATGAGCCCCCGGACAGAACCCGCGGCCCGGGCGGGGCGATGAACCGGGAAGCGGCACCCGCCACGCCCGCCGCGCCCGCCGCGCCGGCTTCCGTGGAGGCGCGCAGCGTCCCGGCCGCGGTCCTGGCGGCGATGGCCGAGAGCGGCCCCCTCTTCCTGCCGCTCCGGTTCCTGGCCGAGCAGTCGTCGCTGAACGCTCGGGGCGGGCCGCTCGATTCCTACCCGGTGTTCCTCGCCATGTTCGCGGCCGGCGTGGCCCTGGCCACGGCGGGGCGGCGGTCGCGAGCGTTCGCTCCCGCCGTGGCCGGGGCGGCGATCGCGGTCGGTGTCGTCCAGGCCCGGGCGTTCGGCTCCGGCCACGTGGGCGGTGTCTTCATCGCGGTCTTCATGTCCCTGGCCGTCGGGGTGCGGGTGTCCACGCTGGCGGTGCGGGACTGGCGTGACCCCGTGCACGTGTCGTTCGGCGTCCTCACCGGGGTGCTGCTGCTGGAGGCGGTGCTGGCGGAAGGGGCCGGCTGGGGCGCCCTCCTGGCCGTGGTCATCCCCGTCTTCTTCCTGGCCTCCCTCGCCTCCCGCTCGGCGAGCCTCCGGATCGGCGACGCCGAGGGGCTGCAGGCGGGCGGAGCGGGCGCCCCGCGGCAGTGGGGTCGAATCGTGGCCGTGATGGCGCTGGGCGGCCTGGCCCTGCTCGGGCTGGCCGCCCTGCTGGGAGACCAGGCCCACGCCCTGGAGCGGTTGGGCCGGTTCATCCCCCTGGGACTGTACGGCGTCATCTACGGCGCGACCGTGGTGGCGTCGGCGGTGCTGCGGCCCATCGGGTGGGTCCTCTCCAAGCTGGGGTTCCACGTGGGGGCCATCCAGCAGCTCCTGCGCCACCTGCCCCGGTTCCGGCATCGGGCCGGCCGCGCGCTCACCCAGCACGGGCCCACCGGCGCTTCGCTCCGGATGGTCGGGCTGCTCGCACTGGCCGGGATCGCGGCGCTGCTGGTGTGGGTGATCGCCCGCCAGCGACGGGCGTGGATGCTCCGGGACCGTGCCGACCCCGAGGCGCCGGCCGAGCCGTCGCGCCCGCTCGCGGTGGCCTCCGAGCCCCGGCGACGGAAGCGGCGCCCTCGCGGGGAGCTGCCGGAGGACTCCGTTCGACGGCTGTACGCCGAGACCCTGCTGTCGCTGGAGTCCTGGGGTGCGGTCCGGCCCCGTCACCGGACCCCGGGCGAGTACCTCCGTGAGGTCGTCCGGGCCCTTCCGGCCTCGGCCCCGGGGTTCACCGCGCTGACCCGGGCCTACGAGGACGTCAGGTACGGGAGCCGGGCGTTCGACCGGCAAGCGGTGGACGTCCTGGAAGTCCATCGCGACTCGGTCCTGGATGCGCTTCGGAGGGCGCCGCCCCCGGAACGTCCCTCCTGAACGCCCGAGAGGGCGGGTCCCCGGACCCGCCCTCTCGGTGACCGAACCTGGAACGAGCTCAGTGGTGGTGCGGCTTCGACAGCACGATCAGCTGGAGGACCTTGCGTCCCTGGACGGCTTGGTCCTGTGCCTTGATCGACTTCACGTCCAGCTCGGTCCGCTTCCCGCGGTCCGGCGCCGCGTGTGGCTTGGGCGGGACCGCCGCGGCGCCCTCCCCTCGCAGCTCGGCCACCAGGTCGTAGCCGTGCTCGCCGTTGGCCAGGTCCGCGACGAGCTGGTCGAACGTCGTCGCCTCGCATCCCGGCCGGCTCCGCTGTGGCCCGAAGAAGAAGCCGCCGCAGAACGGGGGGAAGCCCTGGCGGATCTCGAGGGTGCCGCCGCCCAGGAGGTCGGTGGGAACCTTGATGGCCATCGGCACCGTCTTCGTCGCGTCGGTGTCGCCGATCCCCAGCACCACCCGCAGGTGCACGGTCTCGCCGGGCCGGACCACCAGTCGCTTGTGGACGTCGAACCCCGGCTGGAGTGTGCTGGAGGACAGCACCCTCTTCACCGTGTAGTAGTCGTGGTTCTGGGTGATCGTCCCGCTCACGTTGACGCCGGTGAACGTGACCTCGCCGAACTGGTTGTACTGCAACGTTTCCAGCTCACTGAGCAGCTCGAAGATGCTGTAGAAGGTGACGTCGTACGGGGAGAAGAACTTCTCGTCCCGCTGCAGCTGGAACGACTGTCCGTCCGGCCCTGTGCCCGAGACGGTCCACTGCAGCGTCGCCGAGCCGTCGCCGTACCGGTCGAACGCGGCGAGCTCCTCGTTCGCCACGCTGTACGCGGCGATGAGCGGGAAGTCGATGTAGAAGTTGCCGACCTCGAGGTTCTTCAGGACGTCGGTCTCGCCGTCCCGTGTCTTCGGAATGTCCGTGTTGGTGATACTGGCGGTCACCGGGACCAGTTCGGGGATCTCACTGTCCTGTCCGCGGATGCCGGCCATCCGGTCTTGGTCCACGGTCCCGGCCAGTCCGGCCAGCGTGGCGATCTTGTACCCGCCGAACAGGCCGCTCGGGTCCTTGACCACGGTGGCCACGGTGGCCCCGTTCATCCCGAGGGTCGTGCCGCCGGTGAAGAAGAACGGGTGCCCGAACGCGATGACCTGGTCGCCGCACACGGCCGTCGTGGTCCCCACCGCGTAGAAGCTGTAGTCGCCGTAGGACAGGGCCGCCCCGAACGAGCTTCCCGGTGCCAGGGGGGTGCCGCTCACCGAGCTGGGGGAGGCCGCCGCGCCGCCCGAGAACACGACCGCGGACACCTTGGCCTTGGCCAGCTTGTTCTGGATCTTGGCCAGGCCCTTGCCGGGGAGGCCGGACACGCCCACGGACACCGGGATGGGCTGCGCCGTGGTCGGGAACTGGTCCGTGGGGACGCCCGCCGCGTTCGCCGCGACCGCTCGCAACGCGTGGGTCAGGCGGATGACGCGGGTGGGGGCGCCCAGCCGGCTGGCCGAAGCGGGTCGGGACCCCGGGTTCGAGGGGTAGTTGAAGAGGTCGACCATGGGCTGCGCAGGGGTGATGCCGAAGATGGTCTGGTCGCCGTAGAAGCCGTACGAGAGGGCCCCCAGCAGCTCCCCGTTCACGGAGATCGGGGAGCCGGACATCCCCGCGACGGCGCCACCGGTGACGTCGAGGAACGACTGGGGGCCGGTGACCTGTCCCAGGATCAGGTCGATGCCCGGCTCGATGCCGTTCGGCAGCACGCCGAGGATGGTCACGTCGAAGGACGTGATGGTCTGGCCGTCGATCACGGTCAGCCCGTTCGCGGCCAGGCCCTTGTGGACCGAGCCGATGGGGTAGACCGTCGGCGGCGTGGTGCACGATCCGGCAGCAGGGGCGGGGGCGGCCTGCACGGCCAGCGCTCCGATCAGGGCCACCGCAACCAGCGATGCCCGGAATCCCTTTCGATGGAGCCTGGACCGGGCACGATGAACCAAACGTGTGAGCGGGTTGCTGGACAACGGAACCTCCTCCCTGCGAGGTGCTGAGCCTAGGGCTCCGAATGAGACGCCGCAAGGGGGGTCCCGGTTCCGCTCGCCGCGAACGTCGCCCGCCGGGCCGCGCCGTTTTCGATGCCTTTCGGGGGATTTCGAGGCGTATCGGACCGCGCTGCTCGGGGAGTTTGGACCGGATCGGCCGCGGGTATTCGATGGACACGCGGGAACCCGAGACCATGCAGGAGCGGGCCTCGTTCCCCCATTGCCCATCGGGAGGCATTCAATGGACAAGCTCGCCATCCGAAGGCGACTGATCGAGCAACAGACCAGGCTTCTGTCCCTGAAGGAGGCAGTGACGCTGGGCTCTGTGGCTGAGGGCTCCCAGTCAGAGTCGGTGGGGGACCTGTCCGGCGCCGACCAGCACATGGCCGACGCGGGCACCGAGACCTTCGAGCGCGAGAAGGACATGTCGATCCTCTCTGGCGTGGAGGCCGAGCTGGCCGACGTGGAGTGGGCGCTGCGGCGGCTTGCCGACGGCTCCTACGGCACGTGCCAGGCCTGCGGCCGCTCCATCGGAGCCGCGAGGCTCGACGCCCGCCCCGCGACGCGGTTCTGCATCGAGGACCAGTCGCGCAAGGAGCGGGAAATCCGTACCGCCTGAGCAGTATCTATACTAAAGACACCTATGAAGGAGGAGCCTGGAGCGCGAGCGGCCGTCTACGCCCGGATCAGCCGAGCGAACGAGAACGACTCCCTGGGGGTGGAGCGCCAGGCCGTACTGTGCCGCCAGTTCGCCGCCGAGCGGGGGTGGGAGGTCATCGGGGAGTTCTCGGATAACGGCCGCTCTGCCTACACCCGGGGCCTCCGCCGGGACGGCTACGAGAGTCTGCTCGAGGCCATCGCCTCGAAGAAAGTGGACGTGGTTCTCACCTATCACGTGGACCGGTTGTTCCGCCAGGACAAGGAGAGGCTTCGGTTCTACGAGGTGTGCACCCAAGCGGGGGTCCACCTGATCGCCGCGGTGGACGGCTCCGATGTCGATCTCCTAAGCGCGGATGGCCGCAAGCAGTTCCGGGATCTTGGATCGGCGGCCGAGTACGCCTCCGACCGCCAGTCCGAGCGGCTCCGGCGAAAGCACGACGAGATCGCGGCGCAAGGCCGGTGGCAGGGAGGGGGCGGCAGGCCGTTCGGGTACCTGGTGGAGGGGGGCCGGCTGAAGACGGGGCAGCCGGCCACCCTCAAGGTCCACGACGAGGAAGCCACCCTCCTTCGGGCCGCGGCTCGCCACGTCCTGTCCGGGGGGTCCATGTACTCCGTGGCCAGGCGGTGGAACGAGTCGGGAGTCCTGACTCCCACCGGGAAGTCGTGGCGGGTCACCGACATCCGCCGGATCCTGCTCTCCCCCCAGGCGGCCGGCCTGCGGGTCCACGGCCGGTGGGTGTCCGACCTGGACGGGGGGAACCGCCGCCGGGAGATCCTGGGGGTGACCGAGGGCTCCTGGCCCCCCATCCTCACCCGGGAGGAGCACGAGCTCCTGAAGGCCAAGCATGACGGCCGGAGCGCGGGGGCCGGCACCGTGATCGGCCGGCGGTACGTGCTGACCGGGCTCCTTCGGTGTGGCAGCTGCAGGCAGCCCCTCACCGGGAAGCGCCGCGAGGGCAAGCGGTTCTCCTACACCTGCCCCGGGGCCATGCGGGGATGCGCCGGCACGAGCATCGTGGGTCCCCCCCTGGACGACGCGGTGCTCACGGTGGCGGGGGCGGTGTGGAACGCTCAGCCCGATGAGGACTCGGCCGATGCTGCCATGACCGAGGACCAGGCAGCGGTCCTTCAGGAGCTCCGGGAACTCCAGGACCGGCGGGACCAGGTGGCCCGGGACTACGCCGACGGTCAGATCGACGCCCGCCAGCTCCAGGTGGCCACGGCCCGCCTGGACGAGCGGACCCGGGAGCTCGAGGGGAGGCTCGCTCAGGTGGTGGAGCCGAAGCGGCGTTCCTTCGGGGAGGTGTTCGAACAGGCCAAGGAGTTCACCGACCGCGTGGCGAAGGGGGAGCTCACGCCGGCCGAGGCGGCCGAGACCCACGACTGGATCAAAGGGGTCATCGAGCACGTAGTGGTGGCCAAGGCCCGCCGGCCCGGCATCCGCTACGACCCCGAGAGGGTGGCGATCGTGCTCCGCGCCGGGGTCACCCCGCCCGTACTCCTCGCCATCCACCTGGTGGGCGCGGAGGTCGTCCCCCTGCCCCGGATCATGGTGCGGAGCGATGGACCTGGAGCAGCAGCCCACACGGAAGCGTCGAGCCGTGGTGGGCCAAAGTCCGGGGGCGGTACCGTTCGACGAGGTGGGCGATGATGCTCCAGGTGAACTCCTGCGACTATGGACACGAGACCGCCGAGGAGACCCGTCGCCTCCCGATCGGGGGAGACGCCGGGGTCATCGTGTGCGAGGAGCACTACCACGCGGAGATGGAGAGCCGGAAGCTCGCGGCCCTCGAGCGGGGGGAGCCCGACTACCGCGGATTCCCGGCGTGGACCGAGCTCGAGGTGTACGAGCCTCGAAAGGGGCCCTGAGTTCCGCCTGGTCCTTCGCGGACCCGGAAGCCGAGAGGGCGGCACAGGGCCTAACAGCGCTGCACTGAACACGACCCTACCCGCGCCCGGATCCTCTCGCCCCCCCAAGATCCAGATGCCGAGCCCACCGCCTCGAGATCCTCCGCCGCCGGGACCCTTTAGATGACGGGGGATCACCCCGACCGGACGATGAGCCGAGTGCCCCTTTCAGGCTGAGGCGCCGGCGGTCTGGGTCTTGCGGGGCCGCCCCCGCCGCTTGGCCGGGCTCCTGGCCCGGCATGGCGCGGGCACAGGCCTTGAATCCCCTCCACCCCCCTGGCCTGGGGAAACGCATCACGCTCCGACTCGAACGTTTGTTCGATCTAGCTGGGGGGAGCCCTCCAAAACTGTCGTTCTCTGTGGCTTCTCCCCCCGGGCTACCTGAGCCGGCAGCGATTCGGGTCGCGAATGTGGCTCGGCCAGGTCCCGGCCGTGCCTCCTGGATGTCCTGACGACGCCTCTTGCCCTCCACCGGGGTTGTTACACGAAGGGTTCACGAAGGTACCCACCCACCGCAACCGCCCCGTCCCCCTTGGCCTGAAGGGGGCCAGACGTTCCTGGCCCGGGGGCGACCGCCCCCGGCTTTCGAGACCGGGTCAGGACCTCCTCCTGCGGCGACCTTCTCGCACCCTTCGCATACCCCCCCACCGAGGGCCTGTCACACCGCGATGGCGCGGGCGCAGGCCGCTGGGGGGAGCCCTCCAAAACTGTGGTTCTCTGTGGCTTCTCTGTGGCTTCTCCGTGGGGCCGGCAGCCCGGCAGCCACCTCCCTTATCAGCAAGGCCCCGTTGGCGACGAGGGCGACCAGGAGGACCCGACGCCGCGATCGCAGGTCTTTCGCGGCCGGGATGGGGTGCTCGATGTCGTGGCCCATCGCGCCAACGAGTCTAGGGGCGGGCGAACGACTGGGATCAGCTTGGGAGTCCCGGGTCTCAGATCCCCCGGTAAGTCGTCGCGGGGAGCCCGGAGCCACACGGCGCTCCGGGTGATCGAGGCCCCCGGGGCCAGGCGGGTCACGAAGAGGCGCTGACCGGCCGCGCCTGTGTCGCCCGGGTAGGTCGTCCGGTGGGTGTCGCCGTTCAGCACGCAGGAGCCCCACCCGCCGCGTATCCCCGGTTCGTGATGGTCACCCGGAAGCATGCGGTGGCCTGCGCGCCCGCCTGACAGCCGACGTCAGGGTGGCCGCGTCCCGTCCCTCGGCCGCCCACACCACGGCGCCTTGTCGGTCGTGGTCGGCCACCACCGTGAGTACCGGTGGCCCTTGCGGTAGGAGACCTCGTCGACCCCGATGCGGTACAGATCGTCGAGCCGGGCGTCGTCGATCGAGGAGGCCACCACCCTGACCACGATGCGGGCCACGGTTTCCCACGAGCACCGCAGCAGCCTCGCGATCGTGGTCTTGTCCGCCCGCTGGGCGAGCCACGCCACTACGTCCTCGAAGTCCTTCGTGTGCCGGGCACGAGGACGGGCCCACGGGACCTTCTCGGTGACGACGCGGTCGCACCGGGTGCACTGGAGCCGGCGGACCTCCGCCTCCAGGTACAGGCGACTGGCCCCGAGGTCGAGGTGACGCCACCGACGAACCGAGCGGTCGTAGGCGGCCCCGGTGGTGAACCCGCAGGTTGGGCAGCGGAGCCTCCTGGACCGCCGCCGCAGGGTGACCACGATGCCAAGGGGGGTGAAGCTCACCCCGGCCACGCTGGCCCCGGGGATGGCGAGCATCCTGTTGAAGGCGGTGCTGACGCGCACGTGTCTCCCTTCCGGGGAAGGCTCGGTTGGTTGCGGAATCGCCGACACCTACACTTGCCGCGGAAGGCTGTGAGAGGGTTGCGGACGCCGGTCTGCCTGCTCGCCGCGGTCGCCGCGATGTCAGCCGCGGCCTGCACCGCGGGGCGATCAGTCTCGCCCACCAGCACGGCGAACCGTCCCGCGGCGTCAGTCGCCCTGACTCATCCCGCCGACCCATACGAGGCCTACTGCGCTAACGCCTACTCTTGCCCCCACGGCCACGTCCTGGCCTCGCTTCGCCGTCCGCTCCACCTTCCCCACCCCCGGTCGGGCGAGGCGTGTCCGGTTGGCTGCGCGCACTCTGTCTCGCCGGACTTCGGACCGGCGCTCGGACCTGGGCCGGTCTATCCGGTAGGACTTGGCAGCAAGGGCGTTCTCTCCTTCGTCTATCCGCCCGATCCCAAGAGCGTGTACGCCGGGAGCGCGTGGGGTGGGCAGAAGGTGCTCTGGGTGGGACGAGCGACCTACCGGGGTCCGGTCCTGATCCGGGGAGCGCGGCTTGACGGGTCAGGACGGATCGGTTTCGGGCTGGACATTGTCCCCTGGGACGACCTGGAGTTCCCGCCGATCAGTGAACTCTCGCCGCCTCAGTGGCGGAACTGGCCCAGCACCACCCGGCTCCGTGCCCCAGGGTGCTACGGCTACCAGGTGGACGGCCTGGACTTCAGCCTGGTCATCGTGTTCCGGGCCGTCCTCGCGCGCTGATCAGAGCACGCGAGCACTTCGTCCCAGCACCGCCGCCATGTGCGCACGACCCACGGTCTCCTATGGACCCTGTTTGCCCAGCTCAGGAGCGGTACCTGGGATCAGGGCAACCCATGGAAACCTGAGGAGTCCCGGAAAGAGGAGGGGGGTCGAGCTGAGAGCGCCGGGCCGCTCTCCTGGCGGGTGAGGTCCCAGGCAGAACCACTGCGTTCTTGTGAAGAGTTGCATCGCCGTGACTAAACGCCTTCCGGCGTACATTCGTCCTTTAGGAGAGTTGACAAGGGGCGTGCAGGCTGGGCGACGAGTTAGCGATCCGCGAGTTTCTTGTGTCGGTCTATCCGCGGCTGGTCACGGGCATCGCCGTCATCACAGGGAGCCGTCC